>Ga0066903_100003470_pt1 | contig 12902 bp, 14 predicted proteins | sample PanSoiMetaGPlot1_FD_67491 | JGI IMG/M metagenome (GOLD analysis project Ga0066903, IMG submission 67491) | Tropical forest soil microbial communities from Panama analyzed to predict greenhouse gas emissions - Panama Soil - Plot 1 (version 2) | ecosystem: Environmental > Terrestrial > Soil >... | reverse complement strand
GGCCTGATACGTCGGCGGGCCGAGGAGCAGATGCGGATGGGCAAGGCCGATGTGCCAGCACCATTTGATCCTGACGGATTCAAGCTTGGCATCGTGTGGACCGGCAACCCGGAGCAGGAGCGCAACGGCGAGCGCTCGATCCCGTTGGAGCTGATGCTGCGATTGGCTGAGCACCCGCGAGTGTGGCTCTACAGCCTTCAAGTCGGGCACGGACAATCAGACATCGACCGTCTTGGTGCTCGTGATCTCGTGTGCGATCTAGGCACGCAGCTTCGTGATCGCGGCATCCTGGTCACCACCACTGCGATCTTGCAGATGGATTTGGTCATCACCTCATGCACGTTGGTGGCGCATCTGTGCGGTGCGCTTGGTGTCCCGGCATGGGTGGTGCTCTGCAAGAATCCATACTGGGTCTGGATGAACGAAAGAATCGATAGTCCATGGTATCCGTCGTTGCGTCTCTTTCGTCAGGAGATGACCAACGATTGGGATGGCGTAATGCAGCAAGTCAGGGACTCGCTGTTCAGTTTGGTCGATGATCGCCGCAACAAATCGGAGGTTAGCTATGGCTAACAGTGCAGTTGCAACGTTTCCTGGACGGTCCCTGATCTGGGCGTTCATCAAAGCAGCCGGGTCGCCAACGGAGCCGAAGAACATCGGGTGGGGGTCGGGAGCGACCACCGCAAGCGCCAACAGCGACGTGGCTTTGTTTGGTCCGCAGACCGAGGCGCGTATCGCTGGCACCTCATCGCTGGTGCAGACATCGTTCCTGGCGGACACCTATCAGGTCACCGGCACGATCACGGCCACCAATGCGAAAACCATCACCGAGGCTGGCCTGTTCGACACCACGACGGCGGCCTCGACCACGACCATTGCCACCTCATCGCAGGCTGCGGCGGCGACCACCATCACGCTCGCGGCTACCATCGGACCAACGAGCGGAAACTTTTACATCCAGGTCGAGAATGAGGTCGAGTTGGTCACCGCCGGTCAAGGCGGCACTACCCTTACTGTCGTGCGCGCCCAGCTTGGCTCCACCTCTGCCGCGCACGCAGTGGGCGCGACGGCCACCAGCGGGGCAGACGGTTTGGCCAACACGAATGCCACGCTTGGTGGCCAGACCGCCACCTATGCCAATACGACCGCGAAGGGCGGAAGCTTGTTCGCGCACGCTGACTTCGCTGGCATCGCACTCAACAACAACGATTCCATCCTCTTTACGTGGAAAGACCAACTAACTTAAATTAGGAGGATGGGTCACAAACACTCAGCCAAGACCAAGGCCAAGATCGCGCGAGCGATGATTGGAAATCAAAACACCAAGGGACTGAAGTGGTCTGCCGAGGCACGCGCAAATATGAGCAAGGCAGTCAAAGGGAAACCACGAACGCGAGCGCAACGAGCCGCTACACTTCCCGTCACCGGCCCTGACCTGATTAGCGCCCACCTAAATGCCCTGTCCCAAGAATGGGACGAAGAAGACGAACTAACGCCGCGAGACGCCATGTCGGAAAGCCCAGAAAGGGCCGACCCGGAACCGCGCGATCCTCTGTACTACTGCGTTCGGTCTTTGGAATTAGCTCGGCTGAAAAATCCCTGCAATAAACCAGGAATGAATTGGCGTATTTTCCGAGCTGGTGTCACGGCACTGATTGCTGTCATGTTTCTTTGTCCAGCAGCAGCGCAACCGGTTCCGAATCTGATCCCAGGAAACGCTAATCCGGTTTGGTTGACGCCTGATCCGCGCGGAGCGGTCGTCACTCACATCGCCGCTAACGGCAGCACGCTGATCAAGGCTGGTGGGGGGTGGATTTCCACCATCAGCATCAACACGGCGGCAGTCGGAACCATGACCATTTACGATGGTACGGATGCCACTGGCATGGTTATGGCTGTGATCGATGTCTCGAAGAGCACAGTGAACGTGGCAGTTGTCACTCCGTGGCCGTTCAAGGTTGGATGTTTCGTGGTAGTGTCGGCTACGGGGAGCGACATCACCATCATCACGCATTGAGGGTAAAATGCTGATGCCAGAACGGAAGCAGGTTGCCTATGATCCTGCACGCTACATAAACATCGAGACAGTCGAGGAAGCGGCGCACATCATTGTGACGCCAACTGAAGGGATGACCGCAAAGCAGCGCTGGGACAATGAGACTCCTGCGCTGATCAGTCTACTCGAGCCGTACATCGAGCGCGGCAATTTCGTGCTGGATTACGGCTGTGGCATCGGGCGATTGGCAAAGCCGTTGATTCAGAAGCTTGAATGCAGGGTGGTTGGAGTAGACATCTCACCGAATATGCGGGCATTGGCTACGTCGCTTGTCGATAGCGCTGCGTTTCTTGCCTGCGACCCGATGATGTTTGATGCCGTAGTCTTTGGTGCATCCAAATTTGACGCTGCTATTGCAGTATGGGCGCTGCAACACTGTATCGATATCCAAGGTGTGCTCCAGAGACTTGCGCTCAGTATCCGACATGGCGGCTTTTTGTTCGTCGTCAACAATCACACACGCTGTTTACCGGTCGAAGGCGGCGAATGGGCTGACGACGGCCTGGACATCAATGAGATGATTCAGGACGCTGGATTCTCTCTTCACAGCGGCAAGCACAAATTGCCAGAGGTTGTTGCGCCGGGTTGGATGCAGGATGGGACGTTCTGGGCGGTGTACCAGAGGAAATGAAACATGGGAGCAAATCGCATGACACTCACTCAGGCTGACATCGACCATATCTCTGCTGTGACCAATGCGCGTGGTGGACAGTTCGTTCAGCCGGGGCTTGGTCCTGACCCATATACGTTCATCAGCGCCGAGATTGTCAGCGGAAATTCGTTGCAGATCGATGTGAAACGCATCCGTTCTGGGAACGTGTTCTCGGACAAGGAGCGCAGCAAGGACGAAACGGTTACCGATGCTCTGATCAACAGCATCCTGACTGCCATCGAGCGGCGGTTGGAGCTGAAGCCAGCAGACTGATGCGTAGAGGTGACGAGCCTTGCCGAGCATGCTTTGGTGGGATCGTGTCATGCAAGGGTGGTGGAAACACCCGTTGCTGGCGGCGAAACCCCAAGGCTGCGCACATTGCTATCATCCTCGACACCTACGGCGGAGCGCGCACTATCGTTGCTGACAGAGAGTCTCTGAAGGCCAACGTCCGTTTCGACGAACTGGTGCATGTCGTTCCTGACCTGATTGTCCACGAACCGATTGCCTGGGGCGATATTCCGATTGTCATTGAACGTGCTCGCATTGAACTGGAGAGGTGGCTGGAGACGCGCCCAAATCTTGATGAGCTTCAACACGAGATCATCAAGATGTATCGCATCCGGCAATTACGCTCAGGTGGGACGATAGACCTCAACGAGGTCTGCGAGACATGACCACCGTATTCCTCACCAGCGCCAGCTCGTCCCCGTATAACAAACCAGGGAACTGGCAGGACGCTGGCTCCACCGTTGAGATGGTTGGCAGCGGCGGGCAGGGCGCGACCGCCTCGACCGGAGCAGGTGCCATCGGAGGTGCGGCCGGAAGCGGCGGTGCTTACGTCAAACTGGCTTCACCATCCGGGACACTCGGTTCGACGACATCGTTCTCGATCAAGGCTCAATCGACCGTCGTAGATAACACCACTAACGCCACTTATTGGGAGGGAACGACCAACAGTAACAGCTACGAAGCCCAATGTGGCGCTGGTTGGAGTGGAGGAGGCAGCAGCGTCACGAGCGGCGGAAGCTCTGCCACCAACACGAACGGCTCCCCCAGCCCGGTTACCTACGCCACCATCACGGGCAACAACGGTGGGTCTTGTTCCGGCGTCTTAAACAAATCGGGGGTCGGAGGCGGCGGCGCGGGGGGGCCAGACGGTGCGGGCGCAGCACCAGGGGCGACCAGTTCAGGATCACCGGGTGGTGGCAGTGGAGGAGGCGGAGCAGATGGTGGCTCGGCTGGTGGTGCTGGCACTACCACCGGAGGCAACGGGGGCAACAACAACGCCGGAAGCGGCGGCGGCGTCGGCGGGGCAGTCAACACCGGCGGCGCGGGATCGAACGGCGGCGGTGGTGCTGGTACGCAAGGGGTTTCAACCCAAACAAACCTAGCCGCCGGTGCAGGCGGAAATCTCGGAAACGTCACCAACTGGGTACAAACTTCCGACAGTGCGCAGGCTGGAGCTGGAGCTGGCGGTGGCGGCTGTGGCAGTTGCACGTTCAACGGCACGGTCACGACCGCAGGCGGGAACGGGGCTAACTATGGGGGAGGCGGCGGAGGTTGCGGCGGCGCTCGCGGCACCAGCTCGACGTTTACAGCGGGCACAGGCGGCGGCGGCCTCATCGTCATCATCTATACACCTGCTGCCGTCACCTATCCTGCCGCGATCAATGTCTCTCAATCAGCTACATTTACCATTGCCAAGGCGTATGCCGGTGTAACGAAAATAGTGTCGTTCTCTGAAACAGTGACCACGGCGCGAGTGAAAGCCGTTGGCAAGAGTATCACATCTTTCTCGCCTGAACTTGTGACGACGACACGGCTGAAGGCAGCGGGTAGGTTCATTACGCTAGGAAACGTGTTCCAGAGAAGCGTGATCGGCATCACCGACAGCAACGGATGGCAGGGATACAATCTGCGCCAAGTTCTCTATGCAAGCGGGTCGCCTTACATCACGAGAGGAGGAAGCACCAACAACAAATTGCAGGTAGTACTGAAACCGTCCGATTCGTTCAGCGGCACGCTCGACTCTTGCTACATCGGCCATCGTAATGTGAACGGCCAAGTTGGTTCATCCGGTCCATGGGCATTTGATGGCAATCAGGTGCAAGTCACCTTCGGCGGAAGTGGTTCGCTCGCCATCAGCGGTGGCCAGGAGATTGTTTCAGATGCCGTCACCTTGTCAAACTACAATCCGGTCAACGATCTGATTGTCTCGTTCTATTTCAATACCGGCGCTACCGCGAACATCACCTTCAAATCCACCGCTCCAGGTCTTACGCAAGGGGACGGGGCCTATCTCTCTGGCAGCAATGAGGCTGCGCTGACCACTCCAAGCAGTGGTTACACCTGGAGCGCAGATATTGTTTATTTCGTTTCCGGTGTCCGTAACGGCCAGGGGGCACAGGTCTTCTCAGCCAGAAAGTCACTGCTCAGAACCATCGCTCCAGTCATCGGAGAAGCGGTTACGCTCATACAGAGGGCCACGCATCGAGTGGTTTCATCGATCAGCCAGTCGCAGTTGATGCTGGCATTGAGGAGGTTGCCAAAAGCAATCACGGTGCAGAATCCAGAGTTGGTGACGTTGGCACGCTTAAAGGCATCACTTAAAGCAATCACATCATCCGTTGGCGAGACGGTCACACTGGCACGGCAGAAAGCGGCAGTCGCGTTGATCTCGATCAGTCAGTCGTCGCTTGTCACCATGACAGAAATCGAAAAGTATCTGCGCACAATTTTGGTATCGACTGGACAGCTCATTTCATTCTCGGAGATCGAGCTTTATCGGCGCATCATCACGGTGGCGCAGGCTCAGCTCGTCACGATGACAGAGATCGAACAATACCTGCGTACTTTCGTTGTGCAGATCGGTGAGACGGTGACGCTGGCGCGCACCTACCTTCCCGGCACGATCCAATACAATCAGGCGATCAATGTACTGCAAGCACAGTTCGTGACACTGACGAGGGTTGGAAGCTATCTGCGCACGATCCTGATCTCCCAGCCATCGTTTGTGACATTGGCCAGGATTAAGAGTGCGTTGCGTACTATCACGGTCAGCTCGGCGCAGCTTGTCACACTTGCGCGCATCAAACAGGCGCTCGCGACCATCCAGGTCAGCACCGGAGAGCTGGTTACGCTCGCGCGGCTTGCCGCGCACCCGGCGCTCATCAACATCAGTCAGGCGTCGGCGGTGACGCTGGCGCGATTGAAGCAGGCCAGACAGGCCATCAACGTGGCTTCGGCGCAGTTAGTCACCTTGACGCGGGTGGCAGCTCACTCTCTGTCTATTGCGGCCAGCATCGCACAAAGTGTGACGATCATCACAGTCAGGACGGCGCTTAGGACGATAAGCTTGTCGCAATCGTCGTCGGTAACGTTGGCTAGGACGGCTGCGCACATCCAGGTATTGGTCATCAGCATCGGGGAGACTGTCACTCTTAGTGTGATCAGGGCAGCTCTTAAGACTATCAACGTCGCGCAGTTGTCGTTGGTGACACTGACACGAGTCGGGGCGCACATCTGGACTATTACGCTTGGGCAGGGGCAGTTCGTCACGCTCGCGCGCAAGAGCGCGCATCTGTGGACCGTTCTGGTATCGACGACGCAGGCGGTGACGCTGGCGATGCGGTTGTCGCTCTCGCGCACGTTCACCATCTCTTTGCCGCAGCACGTCGTTTTCACTTATCTCGGCAAAGGTCAGGTGCTGATCGCGGTGATGACTAATCAGGTCGTCACGCTAGCGATGCGGTTGTCGTTGTCGCGTTTCTTCTCGATAAGCCAACCGCAGTTCGTGACGCTCACGGCAATCAAGCAAGCGTTACGCACGATTCTAATCAGCACCGGGGAATTGATCACCCTCACGCCATTGCGGCGTCTTCTGCGCACGATCACGGTGCAGATCGTGGAACTGGTCACGCTCGCTACTCAATTCATTTCAGGGGCAATCCAGTACAGCAAGGCGATCACGCTCGCGCAGGCGCAATTCATTTCCCTGGCGTTGCGCAGGACCGTGACCACCAGCATCAGTGTGCTGCAGGCTGAGCTTGTGACCCTGGCGCGGAAGGCGACGAAGCTTGCGACCATCACCATCAGTCAGGCACAGATCGTAACGTTAGCTCGCAGCATGGCGAAGACGCTGGCCGTGAGTTTTGCCGAACTGGTCACCCTGACAGCCAAGGGCAAGGGCCAGCAACTCATCACCGTCGTCCAAGCCGAAGTGGTGACGCTGGCACGGCGGGTGGCGACCTCGCAGGCCATTACCATCGCTACGGCCATGGCCGTAACGTTGCAGAGGCGGATTGGCCGGTTGATTGCCGTCCAGATCGCCCAGACGGTCACACTGGCGCGCTCGCTGGCCAAGTTGCTTACCCTGACAGCCACCATCAGGGAAACCGTCACCCTGGCCAGCCTGCGGGCGATTAACCGGCTGATCCAGGTCACCCAGGCCCAGGTCGTCACCCTACAGCGGGCATCGCGGATCACGCTCTCGATGGCCATTGGCGAGACAGTAACGTTAGCCAGGGCAATCAGCCACCGGATCACCGTGGCGACCGGCGAGCTAGTGACCCTGTTTGCGAGCGGCCTAAAGCGGGCGACTGTAGCTCTGACCAATCCAGAACTGGTCACCCTGGCGCGGCTCAAGGCATTCACCAAGGCCATTCCAATCGTACCCATCGGAGAGGTCGTGACGCTGGCAGCGCGGCTGACTCGCAGCGCAGTTCTGGTCGTATCGCTATTGCAATTCATCACGCTAGGGCGAGGCATAGCGAAGACGATTCCGTTGGGCGTTGGGCAGTTGATCAGCATCAAGCGTGCGATCACTCACGCCATTTCGGTTGGTTGGTCAGAGATAGTGAGATTAACCACCGCAGTGCCAAGAAAATTTGCAATCAGCTTCGGCACATCATCGTCGGTGACGTTGCAGGCAATCCACCATATCGTCACGACGTTCACACAAAACGTCTATCTTGGAATCGGGCAACTTGTTAAGTTGGTCGCTAAGATAGTAAAAGCTCGACCGCATAGCAGGCATCTGAAAGCAGTCGAAGAGTTAAAAATTAATTTGAAAGCATACGAGGAGGTTCAACGCGAACTGCGTGCTTATGAGCTGAGCAATGATCTGGATGCAGGGAAAAACAAAACGACGCTGAAGGTAGATAAATGACCGTGATGATGCAGCCGCAGGACTTCACGATCCCGGCCGGGTACAACGAGATCATCACGTTCGATGTCAATCCGGCCGTGGTGCCGTCGCTGGTCGATACCGTGATCTGGTGGCGAGTCTATAACCAGTCATTCGGTATCCCGGTTGGTGATCCGATCTTGTCGAAGAGCAGCGAGGACGGCAGCATTGTCGGGTACGATTCGCCGCTGCAGTTCACTGTGCAAATGTACTCTCACGACACCATCGACTTGCTGCGCAACTACTATCACGAGGCTACGATCAAGAATGCCTCGCAGGAAACCCTTGGCGGATCGTTTGGGATCATGACGGTGCTCGAAACGGAGAATCGGCCATGACCGTCCCCACCTCGATGAATATGAAATTTAAGTTTCCGAAGTTTCGGAACATCGACGACGGCGAGATCGAGTTTGCAATCGAGGAAGCAGTGGTCGCTCTCGGCACAACGTCTGGAAATTATGCTGGATGGATTGACGACGCCAATCTGACGCTCGCCACGATGTACTATGCGGCGCACATTTTGCAGGTCGCGATCATGCGGGCGCAATCAGGGACAGGGCAAATCAAGACCGCTGAGAGTACGCCTGAGTTCTCTGTCAGTTACGCGGTTCCTCCGCAGGCTTCTTTGGACAGACCAATTGATTTCACGATGACGATTTACGGTGTTCGTTTCCTACAGCTCTGCAGAAAGAACTTCCCGCCGGTGCTCGTGGTCAACTCTGCAATCAGGATGTGACCATGCCGACGCTTTACGAGCAGTATCCATTCGATGTCGAGCTGTCGCGCTTTACATGGGACGACATGATCAAACGCTATGGTGATCTTGCGATCCTACGACAGCCTGGACGACCTGATCGTTGGTGCTCGTACTGCAATGCGCGGTTCTCGACGGAAGAGCGGCTTGGCGGAGCCAGCAATCCGGTTGATCGCAAGGTTTTAATCTCCGCTCTGACACCAGACACTGGAGAACTGCTCGACCCTGAGCCGAGTGAGAAGGACGTGCTGGTGACGTTGGAGCTGAACGACGACGGTAGTCCGGTCATGGCAGGCGGTATGCCGGTCGTCGATGAGATCATCAAGCTATACGCACCACCCGGTCGTGTCGGCCCAAGCCGCAAGCAGCTCTATTGGAGAATGCAGGTTCGCGCATGAACGTACACCTCACATCAATCGACATGATGCTGGATCGGCGTGAGGCGATCCTTGAGCGTCTCGTGGCAATCGGCCAGAGCATGAGCGGCATTGCGTCGGTTTATCGTAATCATGGTCCGACTCAGACTGGCATCCTTGGTGTGCCTCGACCGGCTTTCCTTTTGTACGACGGCGGGACGAAGCTCACGCAAGATGTCCGCATGCACAAGTCTACCAAGATGCCGCCGACAATCTGGATGATGGACCCACAGATTGTTGTTTTGCTGGAGAATCGGGACACCGTCGAGAACCAACAACTAGACGGAGTTGACAGTCCAATCGGTCCAGTACTTTCACGCTGGATGATGGTGATCAAAGACACGATCACTAACGATAGCGTGCTCACTGATCTTGTCACAGCAAACGGAACGCACTTTCTCCAATCTGTCGAAACTGACCTGAAGGTAGGACGAGCCGTAGGAGCCTTCGGCGCATGGCTCATGATGCTCTACGAGTTCTACTACCCGCTGTTTCCATCGCGCCCCTGAACTGAAAAGGAATGCATCATGGATGTGCTCGATGTCAGTGCTTCCAACTTCAACGGCGGTCCGCCGCAAATCTCCACGGCGATTGCGCCTGGAGCATCTCCAAACACCGGCAACTACTACGTCGGCAGAGGTATCGCCTACGTCAAGCTGATCGCACCAACCACGCCGATTGATGCTGGCTATGTGGACTGCGGCAACGTCACCGAGTTCACCTTCCAAGTTAAGCCGACACGCCTGGAGCACTACAGCACGCGCATCGGCGTGCGCAAGAAAGACCTCGTGGTGGTCACCGAGGTCGCGGCCACGCTCACCGTGATCATGGAGGAGTTCACTGCCAGAAATTTTGGCATGGCGGTGCTGGGCAACATCCAGAACAATATGCCGCCAGCTGGCAACATCTCGATCCTGTCGCAGCCTCTGATCTATGGGGCTATCAGGTTCGTGAACACCAACGCGGTCGGGCCGCAGTACACCTATGATTTCCCGACGTGCTTGTTCACGCCAACGAAGGCGATCTCGCTTCTGCCCACCGGCAGCGGCACCTGGGGCACGATGGACTTCGAATGCGACGTGCTCTTCGACAACGTCAGTGGGAGCTTCGGTACGATCACGTACTCAGGTCACTAAAAAGGAGATGCCATGGCGAATATGCTGTCGCTGCTCGATGTTTTACCAAAGCATGAGCGGGTAGACATCGGCGGAGGTGTTGAGATCGACATCTTTGGGATATCGGGAGAGGATATTGGCAATATTCTCTTCCGCTACCCAGACGCATTTCAGCAGATGGCAAACACATCCAAGGGACCGGCTGGTATGGACCCTGGATTGCTAGGTGCGCTGATGGCGGCCTGTCAGCGCAATGGTGAGGACAAGTCTCTCCTAGGCAACGAAGTCGTTGAACGGCGATCTCGGTCGTTGGCGATAGGCGCTCAGATGAAGATCATGAAAGCGATGGGGCGTTGTACTTTCCCAGACGGTGTCTCCCCTTTTCTCCAAGACCTCGTATCGGCATCATCGGCGGCGAAAGAGGCTATGGAAGCGGTCGTACAAGTCGTTTCAAAGGTACCGGGTATGGCATCGCCGCCGACGCAGAAGCCCTTGGAGCAGCAAGACACCCAACCGTCTGGAAGCTGACGCCGCGCCAGATGTCGGCACTGCTGTTTATCCAGGACAAGCGGAAGACGCTTGACCGGATTCAGTTGGTGAGCACATTGCGAATGGCATTCAGCAGTAGCCAGAAGGATGTGGAGAAACATCTGTCGCGCTGGGCAAAGGATGCGGACATCGAACTGACATTCGAGGACTGATCGATGGAGGTGAAACTCACATTCGATAACGAGAAGATGGGCCAGCAGCTCAAGAAAAACATGGACAGGGCTGGTCAACAGGTGCGCGAGGCCATGCGTGGTGCCGCCAATGATGCTGCGCAGGAAATCATGGCCAGAGGAGCGGACGACATCGAGGATGCTGGCAATTTCGGTAGTCGATGGCAGGATGCTCTTGATTCTGAGGTCAAGGAGACACAGCGCACATTTACTGTTGACACCAAGATGGTTGGCGGGCCTCCGGTATCTTACTGGCGAGTGTTTGAATATGGTGCGACGATTACACCAAAGACCGCACAGCATCTATGGATTCCGTTCACTGGAACCGAGGGGACTGATGTGTGGCCGCGCGCCTACGATGGCGATTTGTCGTACTTCGTGACACCGAAGGGATTGCCGATCCTGAAGGATAAAGACACCAATGTGTTTTTGTATCATGGTCATGATTCGGTAACGATCCCGCAGAAGTTTCATCTGCGTGAAATCATCAAGAAGGTGTCCGGTGAGCTGAAGCAGTACTACGCCGAGCACATGCGGGGCTGACCATGCCTGACTTAGAAGACATTGTACAAAGAGTAACCCTGAGCGGTCAGGATGAGATTGTCCAATCGTTTGGTGAGATCGGAAAGGCTGGCGAGGAAGCATTCAAGCATATTGCGGAAGCGGCTGGCGAGATGGGTAAGGTCATCGCCGGTGTAGCTGGTGCATTTGGCGGTCTGATTGCCTCAACTGGTTTGTGGGCTAAGCACGCTTCTGAAGCGGCACACTCGTTAGAGAATCTAGCAGCTCAGACCGGTGAAAGCGTCGAGAGCATGTCGGCGCTACAGGGTGCCATGGCTGCGATGGGGGGCGAGAGCGAGAAGCTCGGGTTTGCCTTCCGGCGTATGGGCATGACCATTGCGCGTGAGTGGGAGCAGATCAAGAAGGATGTTTCAGAGGCTACTGATAAGGCACTTGAAGCTAGCTTCAAGGTGCAGAATGCCGAGAACGCTCTGTGGCACGCGCGCGATGAGCGCAGGAAGGCGATGGGGGAGCATGGAGCTACTCCAGCCGAGTTGCGGCAGCAGAAGCAAATCGAGGCTACACTCAAACAGCGTGAGGCAGAGGAGAATCTACGCAAGGCTGACAAAGCTCGTATTGACGAGCAGATGAACTCGTATGAGAGAGTTTCTAAGGCTGTTAAATCAATAACAGATGGTCAGAAGACCTACGAGGAAGCGAGTAAGGACGCTAACCTTAACGTCAATAATGTGCTCAAGGGTCTTGTCGGTAACACCGAAGGTGCCCAAGAAGCTCTGAAGAAATTCAACGGAAGCTTCTACGACATCATTGGCACCGGACCAAAAGTAAAGGATGTTTTCTATAATTTTGCTGACTATCTGAAGAACGCACATAACGCTACAGAAGAACAAGCTATTGCTATGCGCCTGTTTGGCCGCGCTGTCGGTGAGGATGTTCTTGCGCCGATGCGTAAGTTAGGTAGCGAAGGATTCAAGGAACAAGAAAGGGAGATGGAGAAATACGGTTTGATCATGACTCATAGCATGATCGATACCGGTGTGAAATTTCATGAAGAATATTCCAAGCTCTCTAGCGTTTTGTCAACGACAGCCAATCAGATGGGCCTGTTGTTCGCCCCATCTTTCACCGAGGGGATGAGGGACCTTTCAGAGTATCTGATTAAAAATCATGATGCCATGATGAAGTGGGCGACTGATCTCAGCACCAAGATCACTCCGTATATCACCGGGTTCTTCGATTCCCTGAAGGGGTTAGCGGCTTATCTCTCTGGTGATCCATTGGAAAAGGGCACCAACGCGGAGAAGTGGGAGCAATCTTGGAAACGCATTGGTACGGTTGTTAATACTGTGGCTGAAGGTATCAAGGCAGCGGTCAAGGGTATCAGCACTGCAATTGAGGCGTTGAGTAATACTACCGGTCTGAAGCCGTTGGAGGCAGCATTCTATGCGTTCGCCGGGTTGGCAACCTGGAAGATCATCGG
>Ga0066903_100003469_pt1 | contig 12903 bp, 12 predicted proteins | sample PanSoiMetaGPlot1_FD_67491 | JGI IMG/M metagenome (GOLD analysis project Ga0066903, IMG submission 67491) | Tropical forest soil microbial communities from Panama analyzed to predict greenhouse gas emissions - Panama Soil - Plot 1 (version 2) | ecosystem: Environmental > Terrestrial > Soil >... | reverse complement strand
TGGACGAGCCCGATCCAGTGCCTCTCGGGGACGCGTGCCTTCGTGTCGTCGGCATAGAGCAGATCGCCCAGCGTTCTCGTCTCGGATTCACGCTGGTCGCCGCCTCTCCGTCGCGGCGGACCCATCCGCTCCAGATGCCGTCATCGCGGCTCGACCGTCAAGGTTAGCCGCGGCTGCCGATGGAGTCGCTACGGCAATGCTCGGGCGCGGCCGCGTGGGAGTCTGGTGCGCGGCCGGCGCAGCCGCATTCACCAGCCTGTCGATCACGGCTATCAGCTCCCCGAGGTCGAGGACCGGTTTGACGGCGACGGCCTGGAACCCGGCGTCGAGAAACCCCTGGCGTTCGACTTCGTACGCGAACCCGGTCAACGCCACGGCGGGAATATCGCGGTATCCGGGCGTGGCTCGGATCGCCTTGAGGCACTCCACCCCGTCCACCGGGTACATGCCGACATCCAGCACCAGCACATCCGGCTTCGCGGCGTCGATCGCCTGAAGCGCTTCCACCGCGGACGCATAGCCGAAGACAGTGTACTTTTCGCCGAAGAAGATCGAGAAAGCCTCGAGACTGTCCTGGTGGTCATCGACGAGGACCAGCCTGGTGCGGGTCATGGCCTTGTCCATCGGTTCTCTCGATCGATGGAACGTCAAAACCGGTCCCGCGGATTTGTGAACCAGGCGGAGGGCGAGGCGAACCGCTACTCGGACCACAAATTCCGTGCATATTCGCACCCTTGTCCCGTCTGGCACGGAACCACCAGGCTCGTCACGAGCATCGCCCCGCTCCCGTGCGCTCCGTACGGACCAGCCGTGCGTCGGGATCGGCCGAGCGGCGTGACGTCGGCGTCGTCTGTGTAGAAGGGCTGCTGCGCCGATGCCGGAGACCCGAGCAGGCACAGGGTCACCACGCAGATTGCGAGGCAGATCCCCGCGCGCGCAGGCTCCCCTCACCCGCCGAGAACGTGCAAGCCGACCAGACTCAGGAGTTGGGAGCCCAGCATCGCCAGGATCGCGGCCGTGACCAGGCCGAACGTGGTCCAGGCGACGACATTCTGGAGACGCGTATTCTTGAGCGCTCCCATCGATGTCGGGTCGTTAGCGAGCCGGAAGACGAAGAAGAGAATCACCGGAAGGAGCAAGCCGTTCAGCACCTGGATGCCGACCAGCCAGCGGATCACCGGCAGGCCCGGAACCAAGGCCGCGGTGGCGCCGATGACGATCAGTACCGCGAAGAGGCCAAAGAAGGTGCCCGCCCGCCGGAAGTCGAGACTCACTCCTTTCCGAAAGCCGAACGTCTCACCCAGCGCGTATGCCGTGGCCAGGGGAAGGACAGCGCCCGCCAGCAATGACGCACCGAGGAGCCCAACGGCAAATAAGGCTCCCGCCGCCCGCCCGGCAACCGGTTCGAGCGCCTTGGCGGCGTCCGCAGCGGTCTCGATCTGGAGGTCTCCCGCGCGATGGAGCGTTGCGGCCGTCGCGATGATCATGAACACCGACATGAGATTCGAGAATGCCACGCCGACGTACGCGTCGGTCCGCTCCGGTCCATACCGACGGCGATCAGCACCCCGCTCCACGATCGAACTCTGCTGGAAGAGCTGCATGTAGGGGGTCACCGTGGTGCCGATAAGACCGACGAGCAAGAAGATGTACTCGGGGCTCCGCGCGCAGCCTTCCGTGGTCGAGTCGCATTGCGAGAGCGCCTCTCAACGTTCGCGCGCGTCCTGCCTGCGCGTGCGGTCTTCCGTCGCCGGAGGGCCGGAAATACCTCTCTCGCGCAGAAGCGCATGAACGCCTCCTGCTCCGGACCGACTTGGTGCAAGCAGACGTGGGTGTACCCGGTTTGCTCAGCCTTCCTGATAGCGTCAACGAACCGCTCCGGCTCAGGGCCGCACACGATGGCCTCGCCGATCTTGTCCTCCGTCACGGGCTTGAGTGCCGCTTCGAAATGAGACGGCATCGAGAGTTCGGTGAAGAGCATCCCCTCGAGTCCCGCCAACGACCAGATCTCGTGCGCCGTTTTTCGTGCCTGTCGCTCGTCCCTCGCCCAGCAGACGGTCATCTCCACGAAGCGTGGCTTGTCGCCGCCCGCGCGTTGGAAGCATCTCATTAGGTCGGCTTCGACCTCGGTGTTGATCATCGCGTCTCCGCTCCGTCCGGCAAGCTCGGCGGCGCCGGGATTGCTCGCGGCGATCATGAGCACCGGCGGCTCATCGGGGAGCGTATACAAGCGCGCGTCTTCCACCGTGTAGAACCGACCATGGAAGCTCTGCGTGCCGCCTTCCCAGAGGAGGCGAATCACGCGGATGGCTTCTTCCAGCATGGCGAGACGCACGTCCGGCGACGGCCAGCCACGGCCTACCACATGCTCATTGAGATTCTCGCCAGAGCCGACGCCGAGAAAGAAACGACCGTTCGTGAGAACCGTCATAGTCGCCGCCGCTTGTGCGATGATTGCGGGGTGAACACGGATCGTGGGGCAGGTGACTGCGGTCCCTATCCGCAGACGCCTCGTCGCATGAGCGATCGCTCCGAGAACGCTCCAGACGAAGGGACTCTCGCCTTGGCGGTCAGTCCAGGGATGGAAGTGATCCGAGATCAGTGCGAAATCGAAGCCGGCCGCTTCTGCGCGGGCAGCGAAGCGGAGGAGGTCGATGGGCCCGAACTCCTCGCTTGAGAGCTTGTATCCGAAGTGAAGCATGCCAGTACCGTCCTTGTGGTTTGCCGGTCCGCCGCGGTGCTAACGGTTCCGTACGTTAAACTATCTGGGGTCCACCGGCGCACCACTCCGCCGCGATCGACCGGCGTCGATGCACAGTGTGGCCCGCTGACGGGCCCGCAGACTTAGCAGGTTAGGAGCGAACCGCATCGGCGCCGGTTCGGCAAGTTGGAACGCTCCACTTGGAGAGGCGGGCGACGGACAGACCGAGCCGCACACGCTGGATTCGCCATCCGGCGTGACTCCCGAGCGGATGCACTGCCGGACCAGCTTGCGAGCCGCTTCTGACCCACACGCGACGATGCATTGCGCCCGAACCCGCGCCTTGGCTGAGATAGGAGCCGAATACAGGGGGCTCGACAGCAGGAGCACACCTGCGCAGATCACGCCATATAACATAGGATTACTCCGTCTCTTTGCTGTCTTGATAACGGTGCGCATATCGACCGAGACAGTGACTGGTAGGTAACGGATCGGCCAGAGTGATCGCATCCCCGCAGTGGCGCGTGGGTCCCGCTTAAGTCGCCCGCCAGCCTTGGCAGGTTGCCGCCACATCCGTGTGCTCGATGAACTGGGAGTTTCTGAGGCCTTTCGTTCAGCAGCGGTCTAGCGGATTCTTCAATTCACGCACTCTTTTTGGCCCTGCCAGCGGACGTTCTCGCTTCTCGTGATCGGTCGATAAGCTTCGCGAAGAGTTTGTTGAGGGCGCGGCCTGGAATGGTGCAGAACAATGACGGGACAGTATTCGGTGTCTATAAGCGTCCCGTCAGCAACAGAATGATCACGATCAGCAGAATCATGCCGCCAAGTCCGTAACCGTAGTACATGAAACACCTCCAAGAGCAGGCCCGAGCAAAATGCGTACCGCCGGGCTTCCGCGCTCCATTGGCGCACACGCCGTGCCTCGAGCGTGAGGTTTCCCAGCCGGCTTCGCTCTCACCCGACCTTTCGAGCCCGACCCATAGCGCCGCCTTCCAGTAGTCGAAGAACCGTACGCTCGATGACGCGCATTCTCGTGACTCGATGGTGTCCCCTTGGAGCGATGTCTGAGAGCATCGTGCCACGCTCGAATGCCTCGAAGATGAGCGGATGGATGTAGGAACGACGGCACACTGCTGGGGTGTTACGCAGGGCCATGCCCGAAGGCGGCTCCATGCTGGACGCGTTGATCTGCCGACAAGCACTCCCGGCGATTCCCGATGGCGCCTGCGAGGGTGCGGCGTTTCTTCAAACTTCCCGCGCCTCTCGCGGCCCGCGGGGACGCGTTTTCGTCGGGATTACCCCTCGTGGCGGTCCGGGGGACGGCTATATCAATTGGTCTTGTAGGGTGATCGCGTCGCAGGCCGAGTCACGAGTCGGCTCTGGGCGCCCTTGGTGTGGTGATTGCAACACGAGGCGGCAGGGCCAACGCACCGAAGGTGGAGACGTTGGTATGGAGTCGGAGGGGATCGAGAGAAGCAGAATGAGCGCTGACCGACAAAAGTTCGCGGTCGTAATCGGCGACGCCATCGACGAGGCGGGCGGACATCCGGGCTTCGTGAGTGTCCGAGCCACCTCGGTCCCGAATGACTGGGTGAGAATTTCGATCGAGAACACTGCAGCAGGGCAGCACGACAAGCTGGACCTGCCGCGGGTCGTCGCGATGACGAGGCGAGGGCTCGCGGGCCTCGGTCTCGCCGTCATCGATCAGGTCATGACCATGCAGGGAGGGCTCGTCCTGGCGAGACCTCGCGATTGCCAGAGCTTCAAAAACGATATCGGAACGGGGACCTGACCGAAAGGGTCCCGAACGGGAGTTCTCATGGACGCAATCGAGATGCTCACGAACGACCACAACAAGGTGCGGGAGCTTTTCAAGAAATTCAACGGCGGGGGCGGTATCACCGGGCTCGTACGGCGCACCGTCGGCAGCGTTTCAAGCAGGGAGCAGCAGCAGGCGCTCCAGGGAGTGTGTACAGAACTGGAGGTGCACACGCGGATCGAGGAAGAGGTCTTCTATCCTGCGGTCACGGCGCTCGGGGACCAGGAGCTGGGGAAGCAGGTGAAGGAGGCGCTCCGAGAGCATGCCACGGTCAAGCAGGAAGTGTCGCGCCTCCAGGAAGCAAGAGCCGGCGAACCAGGCGTCGACGAGCGCATGGCAGATCTCGAGCGCGACGTCGAGCATCACGCTAGCGAAGAAGAGAACGAGATGTTTCCGCGCCTCGAGGAACTCATGTCTGAGGAGGAGCGGCGGCAGCTCGCTACACAGATGCGAGCGCTCAAGCAACGCAGATCGGGGTCGAAGCAAGCGCCATCGGGTAGCGTCGGCCGAAAGAAGCCCGCGCCATGGCGCGCGAAGGCGTCCGGCGCGGCGAGAGCGAGGGCTAACCGGCAGAAAGCTGGCCATGGACGGCCGAAGAAGCGCGCCCAGCGCGGCGCGAAGCGGTAAAAGAGAACGGATCCGCCGCAGGCCGCAGGCGAAGGCTCCAGAGGTGATCCACCTCGGCTAGGGTAATTTGGCGGGGCTGCGTCGTCGAGGTGTCTTGAGGGAGCTATCGGCCGGCATTGTGAGGACCAGCGGCGTTCATCGCCGACCGAGTGTGTCTGTTTCCGATCCGCACCCCGCATGCCTCTAGCTGCGAGGTCGATCATTGCCCCTCGCTCGATCTCGCACACGTGCAGTGCGAGGGATCGAGGTGCTGCACGAAGACAAACGCCAGCCCGGTGTCGGGCGGCAGATGCTTCAGAAGCTCGCCGAACGCTTCCAGGCCACCGGCCGATGCGCCGATGCCGACGACGCCGCAGTGCGTATCAAATGCTTGCAGCTCGCCGGAGCCTCCGTCTTCCTGCTCGTCCGGCGCGCTAGCCGCATGCTCAATCCGCGGAGGTGCCGTGCCTCCGTCCTCCGTCCTCGGGGAAAGCTTGGGGCCTCTTCGGAGACGCCGTCGCCTCGCTTACCCTCTCGCTTGCGGGCCATACTCGGTCTTCCCTCGGACGCGAGTCGGACTCTACCTGCTACCGGCCCCGGAGGTAGCCCCCGAAGTCAATGCCGCCGTGGAGAGACACTAGAACATTTTTCTGGCCGCGCCGTCGCCGGCCGTTCTTGGCGGCCAACCTCGGCGTCAAGCTGCCAATGAGATCGGCCATTGCAGCTCGCACCTCTCCGTATGCGGAGGAACGGCATCGACGATGACGCGCCGGCCTCGGACGCGGTGCTGGCGTTCTACACAGACGAGTGGGCGGCGCGGGATGAGGGGCCCTGCTCGGCGTCACCGTCCTTGGTCTCCACCTCATCTAGTGAGTCACGAGGTGAATCTTCCTGACCGCCCCCTTGACGGTTGGCACCAGTGGGGGCGCCACGCTCAGGCTGCGGATACCCACCCCGAGCAGGAATGGGAGCACGTCCACCCGTCCCGCGAGTTCGCCGCAGAGGGTCAATGGTATGTCCCCAACAGCGTCGGAGACCAGGCGGAGGAGTCTCAATACCGCCGGATGGTCGTCTCTGAAGTAGTCACTCACTAACGGGTCCTCACGACCGGCCGCCATCGTGTACTGTGTCAGATCGTTCGTTCCGATGCTGAGAAAGTCCGCATACTGCAGGATCTCCGCGACGCAGAGCGCGGCGGCCGGCGTCTCGATCATGGCCCCCAGTGGCGGCGGACGCTCCACACCCACAGCGGCCGTGGCGCCCGCCAGGAGTCCCCGCACGCGTGGCATTTCTTGCGCCAGCGTGACCATTGGCACGAGGATGCGGATGTCTTGTTCGCGAGAGAGTCGCGCCAACGCGCGAAGCTGCGTCTCGAGCAGTTCCGGGTACGCCAAGAGAATGCGCACCCCCCGCCGGCCGAGAAACGGGTTGACTTCGGCGCTCAGATCGAGGGAGGGCAACTTCTTGTCGGCGCCCACGTCGAGCAATCGGATCGTGATCGGTTTACCCGCGACCGGCTCGACGGTGCTCCGCATGATCTCCAGCAGCTCGTCTTCGGTGGGGAGCGCTTTACGTGACAAGTAGAGTTGTTCCAGGCGGTACAGTCCCACCCCGTCGGCGCCGTTGTCAGCAGCTACCACCGCGTCTTCGCGGCAACCGATGTTGGCCATGACCGTGGTGGTCACGCCGTCTACGGTCGTCGCCGGCTCGCGACACCGCTCGCGAGCCGCCGCCCACGAGATGCGATGCTCCGCCACGCGCTGCGCGAAACCCGCCTGGGTCTCGGCATCCGGTGCCACGACCACCGTCCCAGCGAACCCGTCGACCAAGACAGTATCTCCCGGCGCAATCGCATCGCACGCAGCGGGGACCTGCGTCACGGCCGGGATACCCATCTCCCGCGTGAGGAGCGCTGCATGCGAGGCGGACCCGCCGAATTCGGCCACAACGGCTACCACCGACGTGCGCGAGAGGTGAACCGTGTCGGACGGCAAGAGCCTCCTGGCGACCAGCACGCTGTCCGGCGACATGTTCTCCAGGACGTGCATCTGGATACCCGCCAGCGCTTGCAGCAACTGGCGGCTGAGATCCGCGACGTCATCGCCCCGATCGCGCGTCTCCTCGTTCGCCGTCGCGCGGAACTTGCGCTCCCAGCGACGGAACACGCGCTTGACCACTTGCTCGGCATTAACCAGTTCGTGCTCCAGCTCCTCCCGCAACTGCTTGGTGAGCGACGGGTCGTGCAGCATCGCCTCGTGAGCGCGGAAGATCAGCGCCAGGTCTGTGTTCAGTTCCGCCTCCACTCGCTCCGCTGATCGCCCGAGATCGGCGAGGACCTTTTCCACGGCGCGCTCGATGCGGCCGTGCTCGTACTCGACCTGGTGCGGCCCGATTTCGTACCGCTCCAGGTCGTGAAGGATGTCGCGATAGACGAACGCCTGCCCCACCGCCAGTCCGGGTGAGACGCCGAGGCCCGAGAGCGTCACGTTGCACGGGTGTTCCGTCATTTCGGGCTGCCTGTGCACCCGGCCAACATTTCCCAGACAAACAGGGCGATGCCCGCTCCCTGGTTGCTTCGTAGACTGGCCCGGCCGTCTCGGCAAGCCATGTCCCTCCTCCCGCGGAGACGCCGACTGAGCGCGACGGCCAAAGCCAGTCAACGAGACGGCTCGCTTGGGAGCCTCGGTAAGCGTTCGGCGATCGGGATGCGTACATCGGTTAGATTCGCCGATCGATCGCGAAGGGCACCTGCTTTTACCTTATATGGTGCGTCCGCAAGGCTGTGAATGCACACGGCGACCATTTCGGTGAGGCACGTCGCTCTCCTCGGGGATTGACGCAATCCGCTCCGAGGGCAAATTCAACGCTGAACGCGGGGATCATGCAAAGAACGCTCGGAATGCTCGTGTGCGCTCTCCTGCTCAATGCGGGCGCTGTCACGGCGCAGATCAAGCTGGAGGACAACGTCGGTCAGGCCGTCACCATCCTCGAGCGCTTCCGGGAGATCCCCGAGCAGGCGATTCCCGAGGCGGTGACGCGCGATGCGAAGGGCCTCGCCATCCTGACCGTGCTGAAAGCGGGTTTCCTCTTCAGCGGGCAGGGCGGGCTCGGTCTCGTCGTCGCCCGGACGAAAACCGGCTGGCTGAGCGTCAAGCGAGGTCGCCGTTTCGTTCGAGGTCGCGGCGGCGGGTGGAGCGGCCCCTCGGCCATCGGCACCGGCGGCGCCGGCTTCGGCTTCCAGGTGGGCGGGGAGGTGACGGAATACGTGATGGTGCTCAATACGGACGAGGCGGTGAGGGCATTCTCGCGCGGCGGCAACGTGACGCTCGGAGGCGATGTCAGCGTGGCGGCCGGCCCGGTCGGCCGCACGGCGTCGGTGGCCGTGACGCCCCTGGCGGCTGTCTACAGCTACAGCCGCAGCAAGGGGCTCTTCGCGGGCGTGTCGGTCACGGGCACAGCGATCGTCACGCGCGACGGGGCCAACGAGAAGTACTACGGCCGGAAGGTGACGCCGGAGGAGATTCTCTCGGGCCATGTGAAGCCCCCGGCCAGTGCCGACAGGCTCCGCAAGGAGCTGGAGAAGTTCATGGCGACTTAGTACCACGCCGACGCCTGCGACGGCGGCGACCGTTCGTTGCTGGCTTCGCGGTGGCGTCCGTCGCGCTCGTCTTCTTCGGAGGACGTGGTGCACGCAGCGTCGCGCACGAGACGGAGGGTCGTAATTGTAGTGTCATGCGCAACGCCGAGATAGTCTCCCGCGCCGCGGATCGCATTCACGTTTCCTGGCATCGCCCCGACGGCTTGCGCGAGGGAGACCCGGCCGAGCGGCGTGCCCTCCCCGTCGTAGAGGGCGAGGAAGCCGCGCAGCGAGTCTAGGCTCGCGATCCAGCCGCGGCCCGCGGCGAGCATTGCGCACTCGCCGTAGTTGAAGCGGCGCGCCGGGGCAACCGTTGCGGGGAAGCGCCGAAGGACACCGCCGCGCGTGTTCAGCACGAGGACGTGCTGGTCGGCCGTTGCCACCCCGAGATCGTCGCCGAGGGTCATGATGCCGATGGCACCGAGCGGGATGGCCTGCGAGGGAGCGCTCGGCACCCAGAGCGTGCCGGCGACGGGATCGATCACCCACCACCGTCCCTCCTGCAGCACCGCACAGTAGCGTCCGAGCGGACGGGGTCCCGGCGCAGGGCTGCGCGCTTGCAGCTCACCGCTCGCGGTCCACGCGGCCGTATAGCCTGACGCCTCGAGAAGCTGCGCGCTCCGGAGCCCGTCGGCCGTGCTCGCATAATGCAAGCCGATCGGGGCGTGCGCCGGCTGTTCGCGTCCCCACACCTCGACTTCGCGCCAGCCCCCCGCGGCCCATTGCGGCAGGTCGTCGTCGGTCATCGGCGCCAGGAGGAGCGGTATCTTCGGATACGGGCGGCTCGCGACACGCTCTAGCCGCACGCAGCTCCGCGGGGGCGGGGGATCGACGAGGGCCCGCAGCGCGGCCAGCGCGTCGCCCCGGCGCTCCGGCGGCGTCTCGATGCGTATGGGAGCGACCGGGGCGGTGAGGCGGTCGGGACCCCACATCGGACGCGTCGCGGGGGTCGTACGGGTCGATCCCGCGGCCACGAGCGCCTCGGCGAGCTGGCGCTCCCAGGCATTCGGGTCGGTCACCCACCAGACAATCGGGCTCGCGGCCGCGCCACCGAAGCGGGTGGCGAGGGCGAGAGCGACGTCGGTCGGCACGGCGGGCGTAAGCTGCCCCGGCCGCGGTGGCCCCCAATCGACATTCGAGACCAGCGCATAGTAGTCGATGAAGCGATCGGGATGCCCAACGGCAAGCGCGACCGTCTTGCCGTAGGTCATGATCCCGCCCGGCGAGGTGGGGTTCTCGCGGTACATGTCGGTGTCGAGCGCGACGACGACGTGCCCCCTCTCGATCTCGCGTTGCCAACGCCGTGCCGTGTCCACACACCCGAGGCACGTCTGGCCGTCGCGGAAGCCGCTCTCGCCGAACGGAATGTACACGTGCTGCCCAGGAAGCGCCGCGGCGCTGAGCCCGACCGTCGCGGCCGACCACACGGCAGTCGCTCCGACTAGAATGATTGCGGCCCGCCACCGTCCGTTGCCGGTCGCCGGGTCAAGCAGGCGCGACTCCGCGACCGCGACGATACCGAGCGCCGCGAACGCGCACCACGCTACGTCGAAGACGAGGAAGCGGCGAGCGCTTGGGTAGCCAAGGAGAGGCGGCAGGAAGCCACACACGGCCAGTGCCAGCCAGAGGCCGCGCTGCAGCGGATGGCGAAGCGCGTGGACGAGTCCCACCATGCCGGCGAGCAGCATGGGCAACAGCACGAGGCCGCCAGTGGTCATGCCCTCCGCGAGCACGCTCCCGGGCCAACGCGACAATACGGTTACCGTCGCACGGGCGAGTGCTGTCATGCGGCTCTGCCAGAAGTAGTCGCGTAGCACGAGGTCCAGCTGTGCCCGCACGACATCGACGGCGTTCGCGAGCCAATCCCACAAGCTCTTCTCCCCGCTGCTTCCGAGATAGGTGGTGTAGGCGGGCCAGAGCGACTGCCCGGGCATGTACGTTCGTTGGAGCAGCAAGCACACGACAAATCCGACGAGGGCCGCGGCCACAAGCATCCCAAGCCGGAGCCGGCCTCGCCGGGATCGCTCCCAGCCCGCATACATAGCCACCGGCGCGAGGCCCATGCCGACCCGCGCGGGGTAGTAGTAGTACACACAGCTCCACGCGATGATGCCGAGGGCGAAGGCGGCCGGTACGCCGCGCGCCCGTCCAACCCACCAGCCCGCGAGGAGGGCCGCGAGCACGCCGACGCTCGCGCCGATGTAGATGCCGCCGAGCCGCGACCACGTGATCTGCAGCGGCGAAAGCGCGAGCGTGGCGGCGAAGAGCACGCCGAACGCCGGCGCCTCGACGGCCCGCCCGAGCCGCCATGCCAGCACGACCGCGAGCACCGCCCAGAAGGCGCCGATGATCGTCGGGAGCTCGATCGACGGTCCCAGCACCAGTTGGAATGCGGCGGCGACGGGCGCCTGGATCGGGGATTCGTGCTCCGAGATGACTTGCAGATGGCCAAGGAGCGCGAGCCACCGGCGGCCGAGGTCGTGCGCCTGCAGCGCGTCGGCGATGTAAAGGGTGCTCACCTGGGAAAAGTACCATCGCGGCTGCTGCGACGACGCGTAGCCAATCAGACGACTGCCCAGGGTCCAGACGAGGATCACCGCCATCGCGATGCGCTCGGCACGTGGCGTCAGCGCGAGCGCACGCCTCACGGGCGCTTCGCCGCGGATCGCCCGCATGAGCGTGCGCACGAGGAGCGCGACCAGCGCGAGCCCCCCGGCTGCCCGTATCGCATGCTCGACGCCAGCGGAGACTTCGAGCAGCTGGAGCGGATCGGGCATGGATCGTAGTCCGAATCTAGACGATCAACCCGCGCGGCAGCAAAGCGTTCGGCGTCGTCGCGGAAGAAAGGGGGGCATGGTTACTGGCCGCGAATCGCCCGATCGACCAGGATCCCCCTAAGCGCGTCTCGTGTCCAAAGAACCGGGTCCCGCACACGCCGATATAGACTTCCGTCACCGTGGCGATGCCAAAAGGGAGTGGTTCTGGTACGCGCCGCAAGGCTCTGCTGGCCCGCGGCAAATGAGCACCTTGAAGCGTCGCCGCTGACGGGGTTTCTGGGACGCGAAGGGAAGATGCCGTCCCCGACGTGCCTCTCCACCAACTCGTCGAGCAGCGCCTTCGCGCTCGACACCGCCGCCGACGTCTTGGTGCTCGTCGAACCGGCGTTGCAGGCGTTCGAGCGACAAACCGCGTTCGCCCTCGAGCGCGCCCCTGGCGGTCCTTCCTGACCTCGGGCACTACACGCCGGGTAGTGGCTCAGTTTGACGGCTGGGGCGTGGGCGGAGAATAGCAGGCGCATGGAGGAATCGACGCCTCGACGCCGGTCGCGGGTGCTCAAAGGGATGAATCGTCTCGGGGTAGTCTTCGGCGCCGTTGCAGCTTTTGTCATGTTCATGATTGGCATGAAAGCGGATGGTTGGGGGGAGAGGGTTCTGGCGGTATCGTTTTCAGCAGGCTTGATTGTGTGGCTCGTCATCCTCGGACTTGGTTGGGCGATTTCAGGGTTTCAGCGGTCGGATTGATTGAGCGCGTATCTCGCCGAGGCGACCCTTCGGGCAATCGCGATGCCGGGCACGGTCCTGAGCCTCGACGAACTGCTGGAGCTTCCCGATCCTGCGCTCGACGAGTGCGCCCGCCCCTACCTCGTCACCCGCCGCTGGGTGCGAGAGAAGCACGCCGAGTGGGGGCCGGGCCATCCGCTCTGGGAAGCGCGTGTCCTCGGCCAGTTCCCGACGCAGGCCGAGGATGCGTTGATTTCCCTCGCCTGGTTAGAGGAGGCCGCCCGCCGCCTAGCCGCGGACCATGGAGGCCGGCTCGCCGCCGGGCTGGATGTGGCCGGGCCGGGCGAGGACGAGACGGTGCTCGTGATCGCCGAGGCCGGCGGGATCGTCGCTCTGCGCGCGTGGGCGGACCAAGACGCACGAGGTGCCGTCGTCGCTGCACTCGCACCTTACCGCGATCGACTCGACGTTGTGAACGTCGACGCAGCCGGGATCGGCTACTTCTTGGCGAAGCACCTGCAAGACCTCGGCTATCCAGTCCGGCCGGTGAACGTCGGGGAGCGGTCGACCGATCGCGAGCGGTACGCAAACCTGAAGGCGCAGTTCTACTGGGGCCTGCGGCAGCGCTTCCAGGCCGGCG
>Ga0066903_100003468_pt1 | contig 12903 bp, 7 predicted proteins | sample PanSoiMetaGPlot1_FD_67491 | JGI IMG/M metagenome (GOLD analysis project Ga0066903, IMG submission 67491) | Tropical forest soil microbial communities from Panama analyzed to predict greenhouse gas emissions - Panama Soil - Plot 1 (version 2) | ecosystem: Environmental > Terrestrial > Soil >... | reverse complement strand
GGGGCGAGGTCGTGGTGATGGCCCCGGAGGCCTTCGACGACTGGATCAAGGAGCAGCAGCGCGGCCTGGTGTCCCGGGTGGACGTCCTGGCCGACGAGAGCCAGGTCACCATCCACGGAAACCTAGTGGAGTGGGGCAAGCAGGTGGCCGTCCGCCAAGGCTGCCTCCGCTGCCACAACGTGGACACCCCCCTGCCCTCCACCGGACCGAGCTGGGTGGACCTCTACCAGCAGACGACGAAGTTGAACGACGGCCGTGAGGTCATCGCCGACGAGGCCTACCTGACCGAGTCGATGATGGAGCCCACCGTGAAGATCGTCGCCGGATTCGCGCCGGTGATGCCCAACTACCAGGGTAAGCTCACCGGCGCCGAGGCCGCGGCGATCGTGGAGTACATCAAGAGCCTCCGGTCCGACCGGACCGCCCAGGCCACCGGCGGAGAAGAGCAATGACCGCGCCCATCACCACCACCGCCGTTCCGCCCTCGGGCCCGGTGTTCCCAAAGAAGAGCTACCTGAACGACGGGACCAGCATCCGCTCCTGGCTCCTGACCCACGACCACAAGCGGATTGCCATCCTCTACCTGGTGGGCACGCTGATCGGCCTCTTCCTGGGAGGCATCTTCGCCATGGTGATCCGGCTGGAGTTGCTCACTCCAGGGCCGACGATCATCGAGGCGCTGACCTACAACCGGATGTTCACCCTCCACGGCCTGGTCATGATCTTCATGTTCATGATCCCGGCCATCCCCGGCGTCTTCGGGAACTTCTTCCTCCCGATCATGCTGGGGGCCAAGGACGTGGCGTTCCCCAAGTGGAACCTCACCTCTTGGTACGTGTACATGGCCGGCTCGATCCTGATGCTGTGGGGGCTGATCACCGGCGGCGCGGACACCGGCTGGACCTTCTACGCGCCCTACAGCACCACCACCACCACCAACATCGCGCCGGTGCTGCTCGGGGTGTTCATCATCGGGTTCAGCTCGATCCTCACCGGGCTCAACTTCATCGTCACCATCCACACCCTCCGCGCACCGGGAGTGACCTGGTTCAAGATGCCCCTCTTCATCTGGGCCATCTACGCGACCAGCATCATCCAGGTGCTCGCGACCCCGGTGCTGGGCCTCACGACGCTCCTCGTTGCGGCCGAGCACACCTTCGGCTTCGGATTCTTCGATCCGGCGAAGGGCGGTGACCCGATCCTCTTCCAGCACCTGTTCTGGTTCTACAGCCACCCCGCGGTCTACATCATGGTGCTGCCGGCGATGGGGGTGGTCAGCGAGGTCATCTGCGCCGCCGCCCGCAAGAACATCTTCGGCTACAAGATGATCGCCATGAGCTCACTGGGCATCGCCTTCGTGGGCTTCTTCGCCTGGGGCCACCACCTCTTCACCTCGGGCCAGAGTGCCTTCGACGCCGGATCCTTCGCGGCGATCTCGATGCTGGTGGGCGTGTTCACGGCGATCAAGGTCTTCAACTGGGTGGGCACGCTCTACAAGGGAGCGATCTCCTTCACCGCTCCCTTCGCCTACATCTGCGGCTTCCTCTTCTTCCTGGTGTTCGGCGGGATGACCGGGGTCGCCCTGGCGACGGTTTCGCTCGACGTGCACTGGCAGGACACCTACTTCGTGGTCGCCCACTTCCACTTCATCATGGTGGGCGCGGTGATCATGGGGTTCCTGGCTGCGCTCCACTACTGGTTCCCGAAGATGTTTGGCCGGAAGTACCCCGAGAACTGGGCGCTCCTCGCGGCGGGGCTCATCGTCCTCGGCTTCAACGCCACCTTCATTCCTCAGTTCCTGCTCGGGAACGCGGGCATGCCCCGGCGCTACTACGAGTACCCGGACCGCTTCACCTCGCTGAACGTGGCCTCCACCGCCGGAGCGTCGCTCCTCGCGTTCGGGTTCATCATCATCGCCATCTACCTGGCGATCTCGCTGTTCCACGGCGAGGTGGCGGGCCGGAACCCCTGGGGAAGCCGCGGCTACGAATGGGACGTGCCCTCGCCGCCTCCCACCGAGAACTTCGACAAGGTCCCCGTTTTCACGAGGGGCCCTCACGAGTACCAGGACATCCCGGAGGATCTCTCAAAGGTGGGCCATGCAATCTAGCGCCGCGGCGCGAAAGATGACCCCGGAGGGCTGGCTCGAACCGCCTCCGCTCCCGCATCACTACGATACCGCCGAGAACCACCAGGCCGCCCTCCGCTTCGGGATGTGGCTGTTCCTGGGGACCGAGGTGCTGCTCTTTGCAGGCATCTTCCTGGGGTACTTCGTCTTCCGGACCTACTTCCCCGAGGCGTTCGAGCAGGCGGGCCGTCACCTCAGCCTCTTCTGGGGAACGTCGAACACCCTGCTGCTCCTGACGTCCAGCCTCACGGTCGCCATGGCGCACTACAACGCCGAGCACGGAAAGAACCGGAACGCGTTCTGGCTCCTCCTGGTCTCGATCCTCATGGGCGCCGGCTTCCTCTGCATCAAGGGAATCGAGTACCACGACAAGTTCGTCGAGGGCGCGCTGCCGGGGAGGTTCTTCAGCTTCTCGGAGATCACCGCACCGGGCGGCCCGGTCTTCTACGTGGTGTACTTCTTCTCCACCGGGCTCCACGCTCTCCACGTCATCGTGGGCATGAGCCTCCTCACCTGGGTGGCCATCCGCTGCTGGAGGAAGGAGTTCTCGCCCCAGTACTACTCACCGGTCGAAAACGCGGGCCTCTACTGGCACCTCGTCGACCTGGTGTGGATCTTCCTCTACCCGCTGCTCTACCTGGTCTGACCGATGGCCTCGACCGTAACGACGGGCGGACACGCCCAAGACAACGCCCACAAGGAATGGGGGCCAGGAAAGCTCTTCCTGAACTGGTGCGCCCTCATCGTCCTGACCTTCACCACCTTCGGCGTGTCGCAGCTTCCCATGCCGGTGAACTACCACCTGGCCGCGGCGCTCTGCATCTCGGTCCTGAAGGTGACGCTGGTGGTGCTTTTCTTCATGCACCTCTGGTGGAGTGACGGCGTCAACCGCATCGTTTTCGTTACCTCGTTCCTCTTTCTCGGGGTGCTGATGTTCTTCGTGATGGCCGACGTTGGGACCCGCTTCACGCTCTCCAACTCGCGGATCCCGCCCATGCCCATCGTGGACCAGAAAGTGATGCCCTCGGGGATGCCTCCCGGAATGAGCAACGTCCCTCAGGGGACGACCGCCGGACCGGGGCCCAGCTCCGGGGAGGCCGGAAAATAGTGACGCTCCGGCGCCGGGCCCTCTCCACCTCGGCGCTGTGCCACCTCCCGCTCGCTCTCCTCTGTCTCACCCTCGTCGGCTGTGCGCACGGGGGCAGCGGAGGCCGCGAGCGGGGAAGCGGCATCAGCTTCGTCGCGGACGACTTTTCCGGTGCGCTCGCCCAAGCCCGCGCCGAGAACAAGCCGCTCTTCGTCGACGCCTGGGCGCCCTGGTGCCACAGCTGCGTCAGCATGAAGTCCTACGTCTTCCCGGACGGCGTGCTCTCTCCCGTGGCGAGCAAGTACGTCTGGCTCGAGGTGGACACCGAGAAACCGGCCAACCGGGCCTTCGTCGAGGAGTTCCCGATGGAGGCCTGGCCCACGCTCCTGGTCATCGACCCCCGGACCGGCCAGGCCGTTCGCCACTGGGTCGGGAGCGCCACCGCAGTCGAGCTCGCCGCCCGGCTGCGCTCCACCGCCCTCGCGCTGACGCCCGGCGCCCCCGGCACGCCTGCCCAAGCCGCCCTGGCGCGGGCCAGCGCCGCCGACGCGATCGGCGACCACGCCGGTGCCACCGAGGCCTACCGCGAGGCGCTGGCCGCTTCCGTGCCACGCTCTCTCGACCACGGGCAGGCGGTGGAGGGGCTGGCGCTCCGACTCTCCCAGGATGGTGACCCTGCTGGCTGCGTCGAGCTCTCCCACGAGGAGCTCGGACACGTGGCTCCGGGAACTGCCCTGGCCACGCTGGTCGCCACCGGTCTGTCCTGCGCGCTCGAGCTTCCCGACGATGATGCCCGGCGCAAGGCGGCTCTCGGGGCGCTGGAGCAGCGCGTCGCGGCGCTCGCCCGGGACCCGTCGGTCGTCCTCATGTCCGACGACCGCTCGAGCCTCTTCGAGACCGAGGAGGGTGCACGCCGCGCTCGGGGAGACCTCGCCGGAGCACGGGAGACCGCGATGCGCTGGACCGCGTTTCTCGAGAGTGAGGCAGCCGGCGCCGCCAACCCTCAGGAGCGCGCGGTGTTCGACTCGCACCGGCTCTCGGCCTACCTCGCGCTCGGTGAGCCGGAGCGGGCGATCCCCATGCTCGAGCGGAGCGCGCGGGATTTCCCGAACGACTACAACCCGCCCGCACGGCTGGCCGTGGCGTACCTTGCGATGCGCGACCCGTGGCACGCGCTGGAAGAGTCCCGACGCGCGGCCACGCTCGTCTACGGCCCGCGCACGCTCCGGGTGCTGCTGGTCAAGGCGGAGGCGGAGGCGCGAGTCGGCGACTCCCACGCCGCTCGCGTGACGCTCGCCCGGGCCGAGAAGGTGGTGGACGAGCTCTCCCCCGCCCTGCGGACCGCCTCGATGCGGACCGCCATCGCCGCGAAGCGGAAGGCGCTGTTCGAGCCGCCGACGGCGTCGCGGATGCCCTGAAGACGGGGCGCTCGGCGCGGAGGACTCGATGGCATTCCACCTCTTGCTTCTGCTGCTGGCCGCCGAACCCCCGGACGCCGGGAAGCCAGGCTCGCCGCTGTCCGAGATGCCGGCCAGGTTCACCCCGGCCACCACGGACTTAGATCACGAGCGGCGCGAGGTGATGATCCCGATGCGGGACGGGGCGAGGCTCTTCACGGTGATTCTGGTGCCCAAGGGCGCCCGCGGCGCGCCGATGCTCCTCACCCGGACGCCCTACGACGCGGACAAGCTGACCCGCCACCAGCCCTCGGTCCACCTGGGCCCGCTGCTCCAGGGGTACGACAACGCGACCGACGTCATCGTCGAGGGCGGCTACATCCGCGTGGTCCAGGACGTGCGCGGCAAGCACGGCTCGAACGGTGACTACGTGATGAACCGGCCGCTTCGTGGGAAGTGGAACCCGACGGACGTCGACCACGCCACCGACACCTGGGACACCATCGACTGGCTGGTGAAGAACGTCCCCGAGTCCAACGGGCGGGTGGGCATTCTGGGCATCTCCTACGACGGCTTCACCCCGCTGATGGCCTTGGTCGACCCGCACCCGGCGCTGAAGGTCGCGGTGCCCATGAACCCGATGGTGGACGGCTGGACCGGCGACGACTGGTTCCACCATGGCGCGTTTCGCCTCGCGACGACGCTGCCCTACGTGTACGAGCAGGAGGCAGACCGGAAGTCGGAGAAGAAGTGGCCGTCGTCGCACTACGACGACTACGAGGCCTACCTCGGCGGCTCGGCCGGAGAGATTGGCCGGCGCCGCGGGATGGAGCAGCTCGGGTTCTGGCGCAAGCTACTCGAGCACCCGGCCTACGATGCGTTCTGGCAGGACCAGGCGATGGATCGCGTGCTCGCGAGCCGTCCGCTCAAGGTCCCGGTGATGGTGGTGCACGGGCTCTGGGACCAGGAGGACATCTACGGCGCCCCGGCCGTCTACCGGGCACTGGAGAAGCAAGACGCTGCGAACGACCGCGTCTTCCTGGTGATCGGCCCTTGGTTCCACGGGCAGCAGATCCGGGAAGGATCCTCGCTCGGGCCAATCCGGTTCCACGCCGACACGGCCCGCTGGTTCCGCCAGGAGGTGCTCCGGCCCTTTCTCGATCACTACTTGAAGGACGGGGCACCCCCATCGAACGTGGCGCCGGTCACCGCCTTCGAGACCGGAACCAACGTCTGGCGGCGGCTCCCCTCGTGGCCGGCAGGGTGCGACCAGGGCTGTCAGATCGACCCGACGCCGGTCTACCTCGCCAGCGGCCACCGCGCATCGTTCAGCCCGCCCGGGCGCTCTGACCCGGCCTTCGACGAGTGGGTCTCGGACCCGGAGAAGCCGGTCCCCTACCGCGAGCGGCCCGTGCGGGGCGACGAGGCGCACTGGCGGCCCTGGCTGGTGACGGACCAGCGCGAGGCCTCCGGACGCACCGACGTGGTGACGTTCGTCTCCGAGCCGCTCAAGAGCCCACTCAAGCTCTCGGGGTTCCCGGTGGTGAACCTGGTGGCCTCGACCAGCGGAACCGACTCGGACTGGGTGGTGAAGCTGATCGACGTCTACCCCGACGAGGTTGCGGACCAGCCGGAACTAGGCGGATACCAGCTCATGGTCTCGGCGGACATCTTCCGCGGGCGCTACCGCGAGCGCGCCGACCGGCCCGCAGCCATTCCGGCGGGAAAGGCGCTCCCTTACCGCTGGGAGCTGCCCACCGTGAACCACGTCTTCCTCCCGGGCCACCGCGTGATGGTGCAGGTCCAGTCCAGCTGGTTCCCGCTCTACGACCGAAATCCGCAGACCTTCGTGGAGAACATCTTCTGGGCGAAGCCGGCGGACTACCGGAAGGCGACCCAGCGCGTGTACCACTCGCCGGGAAGAGCGAGCTTCGTCGAGCTCCCGGTGGTCAAACCCACCCCCTGAACCCGGCGAGGTGTTCGACAGTCGCGTGCCTTTGCGAGGTGCCAGGCACCGCGCGGGCCGTCACGCACCTCGCAGGGCGACCTGGCAGTGCGGACAGAAGTACGTGCTCCGTCCTTCGAGGCCGCGCACCTCGCGCACGATGGCCGATCCGCAGACCCGGCAGGGCTTCCCGGCGCGCCGGTAGACCCAGAGCCGCGCCGACGGGTCTCCGCGCCGCGTCGTCCGCCGCAGCCCGGTGTACGTCACCATCCCGCCGCCACTCGACTCGAGCACGTTCATTCCGAGAAAGCGCCGCGCCGTCCGGATCAGGCGCAGCAACGTCGCCTCGTCGAGCGCCGCCACCGGAGTGAATGGATGCACCCGCTCCGCGAAGCACACCTCGCTCTTGAAGACGTTCCCCAGCCCGGCCAGCGCTCGCTGGTCCAGGAGCGCCTCCCCGATTCCCAGCGCATTTCGCTCGCGGAGCCGCGCCACGGCCTCTGCCTCGTCGAAACCCGGGGCCAGCACGTCCGGGCCGAGACGGCCGATCGCCGGATCCCGCGCGAGCTCCCGCCCCGTCCGGAACTCCGCCACCGGCACGTCGAACGCCACCGCCTGGAAGTCCGCCGTCTCCACCACCACCCGCATCGCCGACCTCGGACGCTGCCAGCGCTCGCCGGGGCGGTACACGTGCCAGCTCCCGGCCATCCGCATGTGCGTCCGCAGCACCAGGTCCCCCGAGAACTCGACCAAGAGGTGCTTCCCCACGCTGCGCACCCGCTCCACGGTGCGTCCGGCGATCGGCGCATCGTCGTCCACCCGCGACAGCTGGGCGAGCGCCGTCTCGAACCGGACCACCGGCTTCCCCGCGAGCGCCCGATGCAGCGTGCGCGCCGCACGGAAGATGGTATCGCCTTCAGGCATTCGGCACGGGGCGCGGCAGCGAGCTGCGCCGGAGATGGAAGCCGAGCGAGGACGGAGTGAAACCCGCCTCCGACAGGTAGAGGCCGAGCGAGCTCTCCGCGGCAGGGACGCCGTTGACCTCCTCGAGGAGCATCCCCCCGCGACGGTCCATGAGCCCGCGCGCCGCGACCGTCCCCAGCGCCACGGCCACCGCACGCGCCACCCGTCCCCGGTCGGGCTCCTCCTCCGGGAGCCACACCCAGGCTTGCCGCCCCCCTCGGCCGAGGAAGGCCGCCAGCGCCCCATCCACCAGCACCACCTGCGAGCCCGCGGAGCGCGACGGGCCGCGTGCGGGAGCCCCGTCGAGCGCCGGCCAGCGGAGCAGCGTTCCGTAGGGGTTCGCCGGATCGGTCGCCGCGAGCACGCTCACCTCCGGCTCCTCCGGCAGCTCGCGCAGGGAGCGGAGCAGATCGAGCACCGGCGGAAGAGCGAACTGCGCCGCGCCCACCCCCGAGACGAAATAGCCGCGTCGGACCCGCCCGCCGTCCTCCAGCGAGCGGAACACCGGGTAGAGCGACGAGAAGCCACCGGGCAGACCCTCGGCCTGCGCCACCTCCCGGGTCACCAGCCCGTGGCGGGACAGGAGCTGTTGGGCAGTGGCCGCCGCCCACTCCGTCGGGCCGACCCCACCGGCGGTGCGCTCCTCGACCAGCGACCACCGGCCCTCGGCGGAGGACGGGAGGGTGCGCCGGCTCCGGAAGATGTGGCCGCCGGGCCCGATGCGCCGACTGCCCCTCTCCACCGGAGGCGCCGTGTAGGCCCGGACCACCCGGAAAGTGTCGTTGGTGACCAGCCCCTTCCACACCAGGTCCCAGAGCGCCTCGAGCGTCTCACGGGGGAAGCCGCCCCCCGCGGTCTCGTGGAGAGGAGAGAAGAAGCTGGCCCCTCTGGTGCGCAGCGCCTCCAGCACCGCCCGGGCGCGCTCGGTGAGCCGCTCGGTGTCCAGCCTGCTGCCGGACGGCGACGGCCGGAGCAGCCGCGGCAGATGGTCGGTCAGGTAGAGCGCGATGCGCCCATCGCGCTCTCCGATGGGCTCCACCCCCACCCACACCACCTCGCCGGCAGCGACCAGCGTGTCCAGGTCGCCCGGGACGTAGCGCTCCACGCGTGCGGGGAGGACCTCGCTCTCCAGCACCGAGGCCGGCAGCGCGTATCCCTGGAGCCGCTCCACCACGTCCAGCACCGCGTCGAGCCCCGGCCGCGGACGGGCGATGCCGTGCCAGTGCCCGAGGAAGCGGCCGAGGACCCGCGGCTCCACCGGCTCGACGGCGTTCCGCGCCCGGGCCAGCGAGCGGCGGCGGACCACCGAAAGCACCCCCAGGTCACACCACTCGCGCCGCGTTCCCCCCGGGCGGAACGCGCCCTCCATCAGTCGGCCCCGCCGGACCAGCGCCTCCAGCACCGGCTCGGCGCGGGACACCGGAAGCCCGAACCGAGCCGCCACCTCTTCGGTGGTGAACGGGGCGTGCGTCCGCGCATACCGGGAGAGGAGGTCGCCCAGCGCGTCACGCACCGGAGTCAACAGGGCCTCCGGCAGCCCGGGAGGGAGCGGAAGCCCGAGCCCGTCCCGGTAGCGGACCGCGTCCTCGGTGGCGACGTACCGCTGCACTCCGGCCACCGGCAGCGTCACTGCCCGGCGCGTTTGCACCAGCGCATCGATGCCGGAGGCGACCAGTCCACCAGTGCACCGCGCTCGCAGCTCCTCGGCGGAGAGGTCTCCGACCCGGAGCAGCAGGTCGTGGATGCCATCCGTTCCCCGGGCTCGGAACCGTGGCTCGAGCTGCTGCAGCTCGGCCTCCACCGCGGCCAGGACGTCGGCGTCGAGCAGATCGCGGAGCTCGGCATCGCCCAGCAGCTCCCGGAGCTGACCCTGGTCGATCGACAGCGCTTGCGCCCGCCGCTCCGCCAGCGGCGCATCCCCGTCGTAGATGTAGTTGGCGACGAAGCCGAAGAGCAGCGAGGAGGCGAAGGGAGACGGCGCGGCGGTGTCCACCGTCGCCACCCGCATCGACCGGTCGGCCAGGGCGCGCAGCGTGGCCACCAGGGCGGGCATGTCGAACACGTCGCGGAGGCACTCCCGGTAGGTCTCGAGGAGCAGCGGGAAGGTGGGGAACCTCGCCGCGACCGCGAGGAGGTCGGCCGCCCGCTTCCGCTGTTGCCAGAGCGGAGTGCGCGTGCCGGGGCGCCGCTTCGGGAGCAGCAGCGCCCGCGAGGCGTTCTCGCGGAACTTGGCTGCGAAGAGCGCGGTTCCCCCCAGCTGGCGCACGACCAGAGACTCCACCTCGTCCGGCGGCACTAGGAGGTCGTCGACCTCCGGCGGCCGGTCGGTGTCCGGGAAGCGGACCACGATGCCGTCGTCGGTCCACATCGTCTCCACGTCGAGCCCCAGCCGGTCGCGGACGCGCGCCGTCAGCGCCATCGCCCAGGGGGCATGCACCCGCGCGCCGAGCGGCGAGAGGATGCACACCCTCCAGTCTCCCAGCTCGTCGCGGGTCCGCTCGACCACCAGCGTCCGGTCGTCGGGGACGGCGCCGGTCGCCTGGGCCTGGTCCTCGAGGTACTGGAGGAGGTTCTCCGCCGCCTGCCGCTCCAGCTGGTGACCACGGACCAGCCGTGACACCGCCGCCGGACGGGGGACCTCGCGGAGCTCCCGGACCAGCTGGCCGATGACTTGCCCCGTCTCCAGCGGACGCGCTGCCTTGTCGCCGTGCCAGAAGGGCATCTTTCCCGGTTGGCCGGGGGCGGGGAACACCAGGACCCGATCGTGGGTGATCTCCTCGATTCGCCACGACGAGGCGCCGAGCAGGAACACCTCGCCGACCTTGCTCTCGAAGACCATCTCCTCGTCCAGCTCGCCGACCCGGGCGTGGGCCTTCTCGCCGCCCGCGAGGAACACCCCGTAGAGACCCCGGTCGGGGATGGTGCCGCCATTGGCGATGGCGATGCGTTTGCTGCCCTCGCGGGCGATGACGGTGTTCGCCACCCGGTCCCAGGTGAGGCGCGGCCGCAGCTCGGCGAAATCGTCCGAGGCGAAGCGCCCCGAGAGTAGATCCAGCACGTTCTCGAAGACCGTCCGGCTCAGCTCGGCGAATGGGGCGGCCCCGCGAATCGCGGAGTGGAGCGCGTCCACTTGCCACGGCTCGACCGAGGCCATCGCCACGATCTGCTGGGCGAGGACGTCGAGCGGGTTCCGGGGGTAGCGGATCGCCTCGACCCGTCCCTCGGTCATCGCCTGGGTGAGGGCGGCGCAGGCCACCAGGTCACCGCGGTACTTCGGAAAGATGACCCCGGTGCTGGGCGCATCGATGCGATGGCCCGCCCGGCCGATCCGCTGCATGCCGCTCGCCACCGAGGGTGGCGCCTCGATCTGGATCACCAGATCCACCGCGCCCATGTCGATTCCCAGCTCGAGCGAGGACGTGGCGACCAGCGCCCGGACCCGGCCGGCCTTGAGCGCGTCCTCGATCTCGGCTCGCTGCGCCCGGGCCAGCGAGCCGTGGTGTGCGCGGGCGAGAGGCTCGCCGGTAAGCTCGTTCAGGGCCGCCGCCAGTCGCTCGGCGATTCGCCGGCTGTTCACGAAGATGAGCGTCGTGCGGTGCTCACGGACCAGATCCACCAGCCGGGGATGGATCGCCGTCCAGATCGAGCTCCGGACCGGCCCCTGCGCCGCCGGCCCGGAAGGAATCTCGATCGGCTCGCCGATGCGAGCCATGTCCTCGACCGGGACCTCGATGCGGAGCTCCAGGGTGCGCCGGGCCCCCGCGTCCACGATGGTCATTGGCCGCCAGACCGGAGCCAGCGTTGCCGCCGCGAACTCGGTCCGGAGCTCCTCGCTCGCCGGCTCGCTCGGCGGTGCGGCCTCCGGAGGGGAGCCCCCCGCGGCGGCCGGCATGACCTGGGCCTCGGCTCCGCCCAGAAAGCGCGCCACCTCGTCGAGGGGACGTTGGGTCGCCGACAGCCCGATGCGCTGGAGCCTCCGTCCCGCCAGGTGCTCCAGCCGCTCGAGCGAGAGCGCCAGATGGGCGCCCCGCTTGGTGGGCACCAGGGCATGGATCTCGTCGACGATGACGGTCTCCACGCTCCGGAGCGCCTCGCGGGCGTTCGAGGTCAGCAGGAGGTAGAGCGACTCCGGCGTGGTGATGAGGATGTCCGCCGGCTCGCGCTGGAAGCGTGCCCGGTCCCGCGCTGCGGTGTCCCCGGTCCGCACCGCGACCGTCGGCAGGGCGTGCGCGTCACCGCGCCCGGCGGCCACGTTGGCCACTCCGATGATCGGCGACCTCAGATTTCGCTCCACGTCGACCGCCAGAGCCTTCAGCGGGGAGACGTAGAGCACCCGGCAGCGGCGCTCCCGCGGAGGCGGCGGCGCGAACATCAGCCGGTCGATGCAGGCGAGGAAGGCGGCCAGCGTCTTTCCGCTGCCGGTCGGCGCCAGGAGCAGGGTCGACTCGCCCCGAGCGATCGGCGGCCAGCCGAGCGCCTGCGCCGGCGTGGGCCGGTCGAACGAGGCGCGGAACCAATCGCGTACCGCGGGCTGGAAATGGGCGAGCGGGTCGGCCATCGGGAGGCGGGGAGTCTAACGGCCCACCCCCGCGACCTCAGCGCTCGCGAGCACGGGGTGCCTTGCCGAGCCCGGCGGCCCGAGGACATGTGCACGGAAATCCATCGCTGCCAGCCGGCGGGGCGCGCTCGTCCGTCCACCGATCGAGGGAAACGCGTTGCTCGACGCCCGAGACCGCCTCCGTGCGGCGAGATGCGAGGCACTCTGCCAACTCCGTCGCAAGGCCTCGAACGGCTGCCCGAGGAGCACCTTTCGAGTGTTCGCGCACACCTGGCGCGTCCTTTCGCTTCCCGGCCGACGTCCGGCCCCACCCGCCCCGTTGCCGCCCCGAGGGAGGATGGTTTCTCTTGCGAGAAGGGGGTCCTGCGGGAGAGCGGGGCCAGGCCGGGAATCCAAAGGGGTCACAGATGAAATCGAAGTCAGTCTTGGCGGTCGGTGCCGCGATCGCCGTCGGCGTGGGCGCGCTCATGCCGTCGGTCGCGTCTGCCCAGACCGCCACCACCGAGGAGCACAACGCGTACTTCGCCGTGAAGTTCGGGCCGTATTTCCCCAGCGAGACCAACGGACTCACCGCCATCGGGAACTCGGTCCAGAAGTGGCCGACCAAGTACGAGGTGGACGGCGCTCTGGGAGCCTACTGGGGCATCTTCGGCCTCCAGCTCAGCGCGGGCTACCTCACCACCGGGGACAGCGGGGTGGACTTCAAGACCTGGCCGGTCCTGGCGATCGCTCGGGTCCGGCTGCCCATCGGGGGGATTCTCGCTCCCTACGGTGAGGGCGGAGCGGGGGTGGGAATCAGCTCAGTGAGCGGCCTGGGGGCCGACA
>Ga0066903_100003467_pt1 | contig 12903 bp, 10 predicted proteins | sample PanSoiMetaGPlot1_FD_67491 | JGI IMG/M metagenome (GOLD analysis project Ga0066903, IMG submission 67491) | Tropical forest soil microbial communities from Panama analyzed to predict greenhouse gas emissions - Panama Soil - Plot 1 (version 2) | ecosystem: Environmental > Terrestrial > Soil >... | reverse complement strand
CGGGCGGACGCGCGCCAGTCGACGTGGCGGATGTCGTCGCCCGGCAGGTAGGGGCGAAACTCGCGGAACTCGAGGCTCTGTCCTCGTTGACGAATGAGGTGCGCACCGGCGACCGTGCCGCGATTGCGCTGGCGAAGCCGCAGCCGGTAGCGATCCAGCTGTGACGAGGAGACGGGCAGCGCCTCAGTCGTAGGCCCGTTGCCAGAGCGCGTCATAGCCGGAGTCCTTGGGGGCCGTCAGGAGACAGAGACGGCGAATCGCATCATCGAGCCGAAGCTCGGGATCGCCGTCCGTATCGTCGATGGGATGGTCGTCGTCGAGCGAGAGGCGCAGCCGGTGTCGGAGTGCGTGAACGACCACCGCCTGCAGGTGCGAGGCCGCGACGTACTGGACGTCCGTGTCGGACAGACAGACCCAGGCCTTCGCGGCGAGCATGATGTCGCCGGCGGCGCGCGGACTCATGCCGTACTGGATGCGCCGCGCCGCGGCTTCGATTTCGGCGCGCGTGCCCGACGGATTGGTGAGTCCCGCAAACGAGCGATTCGTCGCCAGGAAGAGGTTCGTCACGTGCGTCTCGACCGCCGGCAGCGGCGCGATCGCCCGAATGACCTGCGAGATCTCGCGGACGAGCGATTCGGCGGCCCGCGCATCTCCCGGCAGGTCATGGTGTGGCGCGGGGCTCGCCGGCTGCGCCTTCGACGCGGCCGCGGAGTCGAGCTCCCGATCGGGCGCGCCCGCGCCGGCGCGCTTGCGCACGATCCGCTTCACCGTCGGGCCGTCGGGCACCGGCATCCTCACCTTGAACATGAAGCGATCGGCCTGCGCCGCAGGCAGGTTGTAGGTGCCTTCGTGGTCGATCGGGTTCTGCGTCGCCAGCACGACGAAGGGTGACGGCAGCGCGTGCTCTTCGCCGAGCACCGTCACCTTCTTTTCGGCCATCGCCTCGAGCATCGCCGACTGCGTTTTCGGCGTCGCGCGATTGATCTCGTCGGCGAGGAGCAGCGACGTGAAGATCGGGCCGCTCTGGAACCGCAGTCCACCGTTGCCGGTCGGCATCAGCGTGCCGGTGATGTCGGCCGGCATCAGATCCGGCGTGAACTGGATGCGTCCGGCCTTCAGGTTCATGACGCGCGCGAGGCGCTTGACGAGCTCGGTCTTGCCGAGTCCCGGGTTGCCCTCGAGCAGCACATGTCCGCCGCTCAGGAGCGCGGCGAGCGAGAGCCTGATGACGGTCTCGACGCCGTACAGCTCTTCGGCGACCGCGTCGATGACATGTGTCGTGTGCCGCCTGGCGTGAGCTACATCCATGTGTTTTCCGAGGGGCTTCGCCCCTCGGACTCCCCCACAGCCTCACTCGCTGCGTTCGTTCGCATCGTACCTGCGGCACATGAGCGCCGCACTTACTTGTGCAGCAGTTGGAATACCCAGTTCGGCCAGCGCTGTACGGGTTCGCGCGTGGCCGGCTCGTTCGCCGCGGTCCTCGTCTCGTGGCGCATCTGCCCGGCCTGCGCCTGGTCGGCCGCCTTCGCTTTACGCTTGGTGCCCAGCGGGTCGTCGCCAGGTGAGTCGTCGCGTGCCTGCGAGAACGCCGGCAGCACCACCTCGATTGCCTTGCCTGGATTCACGGGCGCGTCAGGCAGCGCGCTCGGGCTCTCGGCGCGCTGTGGTGCGACACCGCTCGTGCCGTACCCGCGCGGTCCGCCTCCGCGTCCGCCCGAACCGCCCGATCGATCTCCGCCCGAGGACGATGGGCTGCCCGATCCGGCCGAGCCATCGTCTGCACCGGCGCCCTCTCCTCCCTGTGCGCCGGCCCGCTGGCCGGCCGCTCGAGTGCCGTCGCCGGGCGCTGACGCGACCGCGTCGCCGGTGGTCGAGCTCTCGCCGTCCCGACCCGTGAGGTCGGGCCGCTCGTGGCTGCCTTGCGACGCGCTCGATGTCGGATCCCCATCGGCGCGTTCCGACGTTTGCGAACGCGATCGGTCGCTCGCTTCCTTCTGTGCCTGTCCGCCTTCGCTGACACTTCGGCCCGACCTCGCCGTCTCCTTGGCGGAGGCGGGGCGCTGGTCGGACGATGGCGCGCGGCCGGGTGAAAGGTCCTTCGGGTCGTCATCGGCGTTCACGACTGCGCGAGGGTGTGCGTTCGCAGTCATGGTGACGATCGTCCACAGCGACGGGAGAGGCTCCGAGCCGGCGAGCCGCGGTATGGCAAACAGAGCGGCGAGAAGTCCGGCGGCGAAGACGGGAGTCAACGCCACCGCGCGGTCGAGTCGCTCCTTGCGGGCGAGCGCACGCCGCGCCGTGGGATCGTCGGCGGCGAGCACGGCCTCCAGCCCGGGCTCGACGCCTGCCCGCGCGAGATCGTCCACCGTCAGGAACAGCTCGTGAAAGCGTCCGCCCTTCGCCCAGTCGCACCGCGCCGCGTAGTCGCGCCGATTCGTCAGCACGACCACGCATCCGATGTCGTGGAGGAGACGGCGGAGCGACAGAAGATCGGGCGTGCGGCACGGCTCCCGCCAGCAGAGGCCGAGGGTTGGCGCCGAAGCGCCGGCGGCGGCGCCGAGCGCGGCGAACAGGCCGCACGACATGAGCGCCGCCATCACCACGAGCGCGGGCGTGGTCGGACCGAATCGATGCCAGATGAGCAGGCTGGCGCCGAAGCCGATCGTCGTCCACAGCAGGTTGTGTTCCGTGAACCACACCAGGAAGCGGGTGTGCTGCCGATCGAGCGAGGCCTTCGAGGTACCCGCCCCGGCGCGCGCGAAGGCGTCGAGTGATCGGGCCAGCGCTCGAGTGACGATGCCGGCAAGCCGTGAATGCGGCGCGGGCCAACCAGCACGATCGGCGCGTGATTGTCGCGACAGCCGGGCGCCGAATCGGACGACGTTGATCGCCGAGCAGCCCACCATCACCCACCAGAGCGCGATCGGTCGGTACGAGGACGCGATTGCCAGCGCGACGCCGCCGAGAATCGACACGGCGATCAAGAGCAGGGTCAGCGGCTCGCCGGACGTCGCGCGCGCTGGCTTCATTGCGACCTCCGCTCCGCCTTGAGCCGGCGCACGGCGAGGGCCTTCTGACGCCACTCGGCGGCAGAGATCATGTGCCGCCGGTACTCCTGTGGCGACGCCGCCAGATCGGCCGCGAGCTGGTGCCAGCCGTCCAGCGTCAGCATCGCAGCCTCGTGTTCGCGATCGATGGTCACCGCCTTCGACGCGGCGTCGATGCCTTCCGCGATCGTGACCGACCAGCGGTCGGCGAGGGACCGCCGCAGATCGTCATTCGCTATCGGGCCGCCTTCGCGCTGCGCGCTTCGGCGCCCACGATCAGCGGGCAGCAGTCCGGCGTGGGCCTCGGCGTCGAGCACCGCGCCGGAAGCCCGCGTCAGCAACGCGGCGCTCATCCCCGCGAATGCCGCGGCGCTCGACGAATCGATCGCCGTCAGACGGCCATACCAGTCCCGCGCGTGCTCGTAGTCCAATCGAGCATCGTTGATCTCGCCGGCCGCCATGATGGCTGCGCGATTCGACGGATCGCGGTCGAGCACGCGCGCGATCTCTTCGAGCGCCTGTTTCGCAACGTCGAGATTGGCGAGCGACTCGCCGCCCGGAACGTACTGCATCCGGTACGCGGCGACCAGCCGCAGTCGCACTGTCGTCGATGCGGGATCGATCTCGAGTGCGCGACGGAACCGCTCTGCGGCGCTCATGAAATCGCCGCGGCGGAACGCCTCCTCCCCTTCACCGAGCGCAATGCGCACTGATAGCCGCTTCTCGATGACGCGCGCGGCGATCACGGCAAGCACCATCGCGGCCACGGCGAACGGCAGGCGAAGACGCATCGGCGCGCGGCGGCGCCGGCGATCCGCCTTCGCTGACGCTCCGGCGGATGAGGCTGAGGCGGATAAGCGGTCGGGAATCATTGGGATCGCCGCTGCCGAAGCTTACCATCCGGTCCGACGGCCTCGAGCATCGTGGGGATGAATGGCGGGACCAGCGTTACGGTTCGGCCTGCAGTCGTGCTTACGGGCGATCGTGCGGGGATCCGGCGTGCGCGCCTACGGCCGCTTCACGTCCCCTGACGCGAAGCGGCCGACGTGTGTGCGCTGGCGATCGATCCGGTTCAGGGAAGGCGGAGCAGGTCACGGCGCAAGACGTCCGCTGTGCGCAGTGCCAGTGCCGCGAGCGTCAACGTCGGGTTCGCCGTCCCCACCGTCGGGAACACCGAACTGCCCACGACGAACAGGTTCGACACATCGTGCGCCCGACCATCGCCGTCCACGACCGACCGGGCCGCATCTGCGCCCATCGCCGTCGTCCCCATCAGGTGGCCGGCGCCGAACGCAATGTCGGAGTGGTTCCGTTCGGTGGCCGCGAGCTCGGTGAACAGCCGCTCGTGCATCGCCTTCGCCGCTGCCATGCCGTCACGGGAGTACTTGCCGACGGTGAACGCGATCCGCGGGCGGGGCAGCCCGATCGCGTCCAGACGATCGAACGCGGGCGTGATCCGGTTGTTCGGGTCCGGCAACTGTTCCGTCAGCGACGCGAATCGGATCTCCCGGGAGACGTGATCGCGCCAGCGATCCGCCAGCGCCCTGCCGCCCTCACGCAATTGCACGAACGTGCCGTTCGCCTGGTGCCCGAACTCGAATGTCGGATCGCCGATGGGGAACCGCCAGCCATCGTTCGCGACCTCGATCCGGAACGCCGACAGTTGGTTCCGGGTGGCCGCCTGCCGAGTGGACTCGATCCCTGCCGTGGACAGTGGACCACGTTGCGGAAACACCGGCTCACCGGACAGCGCCCACGACAACTGGATCGGGTGGTCCATCAGATTGCGCCCCACCATGCCGGACGAGTTCGCCACGCCCGCCATGAGCAGGATCTTCGGCGTCTCGATCGCGTTGGCGGCGAGCACAACCGCGCGAGCGAGCACTGTCTCATCCGTGCGGTCGGGTCGCCGGAAGACGACGCCGGAGGCGGTGCCGTCCTGGTTGAGCAGGATGTCGTGGACGACCGCGTTGGGGATCAGTTGGGCGCCGTCCGCCACGGCCAGGTCCAGGTGGATGAGCGCGTCGTACTTCGCGCCGATCGGGCAAATGGGGATGCAGTTGCTGTTGCCGACGCAGTGGTGGCGGTCGTTGAACGTCTCGGTGTTGCGGGCCTGCGGTGTCGACAGCACCCGCAGTCCGATGCGCCTCGCCGCCGCGTCGACGACGCCGTCCAGATAGGACGTGGGCACTTTCGGCATCGGGAAACCCGCGGACCGGGGAGAACCCTGGTCGACGTTGCTGTCACCGGCGACGCCGATGGCATGTTCCGCCTTCACGTACCACGGCTCCAGATCGGCGTAGGTGATCGGCCAGTCCACGCCGACACCGAACTGGGTCCTCATCCTGAAGTCGGACGGCAGCAGACGCGGGCACGAACCCAGCCAATGCCACGTCGTGCCGCCGACGATCCGCTCGTACGTGGAGCCGAACGTGTCCGGCCCGTCCTGCACGAAGTACCCCGTGCCGGGAATGCCAATCTCGAGCACGGACGGACGCGGTGCCCACGCGGTGTTCGGATACGGTGACTCGGGAACCTTCGCGGTCGCCGCGCGAAACACTTCCACGGCGGCATCGCGATCGATCGTGGGCCCCGCCTCCAGGATCGTCACGGCCGCGCCGGCCCTGGCGAGTTGCCAGCCGACAAGGGCGCCGGCGACGCCGGAGCCGACAACGACGACATCAGTGCGATTCATGGCCGTTCCTCCCATTTCGGGAAACCAAGCTTGGTGCTGGCGGGCTCTGCGAACCCGAGCGTCGACCACGAGAGCGCACCCAGGTAGTCCGCGGTGCGGTTACCGACAAGACCCGTGTACCAGTAGGTGAGGATCTGCTGCGCCGTCGCGGCGTTCACCGGGTCGTTGAGAGCTCCGGAGCGGAGGACGTCGTTGAACGTCTTCGGAGGATTCGAGGCGCGAACCGTCGCCTGGACGAGCCGCCGCAGCGCGGCCGGGTCCAGCGCGGCCTGGTACTGCGCGCCGACCTGATCGCGGAGCTGGGCCACGTCATCGGTGAGAATCTCGGACAGCGCCATGAACTCGTCCAGGGTGACCGAGCCGGTCTGGGGCGAGCCCACAGGCGTGGGAAATATCGTCGTCGCCGCAATACTCCTCGGCCAGGCGACGACGAGTGCTGCGCCGCTGGCGAAGCCCACGAGGACTTCCCGCCGGGTAAGGCCCGTTCGAATGTCCATGTCATCCTCCTCGCGACAACCGGAGACTGTAGAAACATCAGGGGCCGGCGGTCCGGGTGACCATCAGGCGTTTTTGTCAGATCCCCGAGACCGAAGGGCGTTGGACCGAAATCGTGGTCGACTACTTACGCATGCGCGCGCCACGTACTTACATACATAAGTCAGGCCTGATTTCCGGCCAGAACTTCCGGGCGCATTCGATCGCCGTTCCCACGCAATGTCGTCCGCATCGCGAGATATCGTGAGAGTGCCGACACAGCGAGCAACTCTTCCGTGGTGTGCGGTTGGGGGCTTGATCGAAGCAGGGTCACGGCGCCGCAAGCGGCGTGCACCGTTGAACGCGATCCACGAACGCCCCTTGCATCGGTCTGGGCGCCTCGCAGGACGCCCGCCGCGTCAGGGCTCGTTCCATCAGGTCGCAGGCTTCCTGCGTATCCCAGTGCGAAAAACCCAGAAGCCACACGGTCCGATGCACAGAGGTCGCGCGCGCGGCAATCAAGTCGGCCTCGGCCTCGAGCCGACGCCTGACGGTGGGATCGTTGTAGCGAGCGGTCCAGTTGGCGAAGACGTCATACGGATCCCGCGGGAAGACCTCGAGCGTGAGGCAGTCTGTCGCCCCCAGTCGTCGCAGGTAGTACGCAGCCGTCTGTCCCGATACGCCAGGCGCGATGATCGTGTCGCCGCAGGATGTCTTCGCCAGCAGTTCTTCAAACGCACGACGGCTTGGAGAGGGATCGCTTCGCGAGGCTGTCTGGACTCGATGAACGCTCGCGACGAGGCAGCAGGACGCGACCGCCACAGCGGTCAGCGGTGCACCGTACACCGCGAAGAGCGACGCCACTGCGGCCGAGGTCACGGGGAGCAGGAGCATCGGGCTGCGGCCCGCCTCGAACACAGGCTTGAGCTGAGAAATCGCAATCGGGATCAACCAGCTCAGGACCGCCGCGGACACGATCCATCTCGCCTTCGCGATCCGCAGGATGTCCGCGGTCCTGGCAAATCGGGCGGTCACGATCGCCAGCACCGCGCCGACGATGATGAATCCCGGTCCGATGCCCCACAGAGCCAGATAGGCACGCTGGATGTCCCTCCCGTGTGCGCGCCACATCCAACTGGTCGTCTGCAGATGCACCGTGGCGAGAATCATGGACGACCAGAGGATCCCGTACAGCAGCACGGCCACGACGGGACCGAAACATACCGGTGCGGTCACGCGCCGCGTCGCGACGAATCCGGCGCATCCGAATGCGAGCGCGAGCGCGCCATAAGACGGGTGCGCGAACATGCCCAGCGCATGTGTGAGGATGAGCGCCACGACCTCCCGTCGCGAACCATGGCTCACATCCAGGAGTCGCATCGTCTGCCACATCGCGAGCGCGGAAAGGCACGCCAGCAGCGCATACGAACGGACCGTCGCCGCATACTCGAGTCCAACCTTGTCGCTCGCGGCCATCAGAAGAGCGGCGGCGACCCCTGCACTCGACCCGGCGATGCGACGGGCAGACAGGCCGGTCAGGAAAACTGCGCCGCCGTACGCCACTGACGACAGACTTCGGAGCGCCAGCTCGGATTCACCGAATACTCCGGTCCAGACTTTCAACAAGACGTACAGAAGCGGCACGTTGTCGATGCCGAACATGCGCCAGATCTCACGCCAGGGAAGGCGCGTGGTGTTGGCGACGAACGGCTCATCGAGCGTCAGGCCGAATCCGTACCTGTAGCGCAGGGCCGCGACTGTCGCCAGGACGCTGATGACGGCCAGTGCGAGGAAGAAGCCTCTCGCGGTTGTCCGGGAGGCGGCATCAGCATCGGGCGACTCCATGCGCGTCTGCATTCTATCGGTCAGCTCCGTGTTGCCGGAGAATCGATGCAATCTCCGCATGTCGACGCCGTTCGGCCCACGCGAGCGGTGTGGCCCACGGCTCGGCCTCGAGCTCGATCGGATCGGCCCCGCGAGCCAGCAGCAGGTGGACCAGCTCCACACGGTTCCAGCGACACGCCCATCCGAGAGGCGTACTCTTCAAGAATCCGTCCCGGATGTCCGTGAGCGCCCCTGCATCCAGCAGCATGGACGCCAGAGACACGCCGACTCCATGGTCGCGCGCGATCACTTCGTGCAGCATCGTCTGTCCGGATTCCCCTGCGCGGAGATTGGGGTCGCAACGCTCGAGAAGGAGCCGGAACGACTCGCGGCAGTCCGCCTGCTCCGCCTCGTTCAAGTCTTCGTGGCCCGGTAGCGGACGCCACAGCATCCAGAACCATCGCGGGTCGTCCCGCGGCCAGGCGATCCGCTCGAGCGCCATGCGTACGATGTCCGCGCTTCGGCCGCTCGCGCCGCTCCACAGGATCTGTTCGGCGACCTTCTCACCCGAGAACGTGCCGGACTCCAGATGCGGGTCGAGCTCGCCGTCGAGCATCCGGCGCGCGAGGTCCGCCCTGCGCAGGTACCCGACGGAGGCAGCATCAATCCAGCCTCCATGTTCCACCATCAAGTCGATCATGGCCGGGTCGGCGGCATGCCCACACGGCGACCCTCCCGCATATGCCGCGAACGTTGGCGAGCCTGAAGTGAACACGTTTGCGTTTGGATCGGCGCCGTGCTCGAGCAGCAGGCGGGCGAGGTCGATCCGTCCGGTGTTGACCGCCTCCATCAGCGGGCCGCCGGCCGAGTAGGTCTGGTCTTCGTGTTGGCCGACCAGCGTGCGCTCGTCCGGGTCCACGCCCATGTCGAGCAATTGGCGAAGCACGTCAGGGCGGTTCCTCCGTACCGCCGCCTGGAGCTGCCCCAGCGGCGCGTCGCCATCGGCGTCCGCACCATCGGTCTCCGCGCCACGCGCGCGCCGCTCCTGGGCGTCCATCAGAGCGACGATCTCGTCGTACCCGCGTTCATCGGCGATCGTACGCGGGCTGGTGGCATCGCGGTTGGGATAGATGCCGCCGCGAGTGTCGGCTCCCGCGTCGAGCAGCAGTCGCGTCATCTGGACGTCGCGCCTCATGACGGCGATGTGGAGGGCGCGTATCTCGAAGCCCGCGGGTCCCCCGCGCATCAGATCGACGATCTCAGGCCGGCGCGCGAGCAGCGCACGAACCACGCCGACGTGGCCCTTCTCCACTGCCTCGTGCAACGTCGCAGTCGTCACGCCGTCGACTGCCGCCTTCAGCTTCGGCCAGCTCTCGAACCCGTACGAGCGCGCCAGCACGAACTGCGCGTCGTGCAGGGCGAAGGTCTCCGGCGTCGCCGTCCGATGATGGGCGGCCACCTCGACGACCGCCTCCGGCGACTGGGCGCGATACGCCTCGAGCAGCTCCCTGGCCTGTCGCTTCAGTTGATCGATATCGGGGTTCTCGCGCATCGCGCGAACGGGCGGGTGAGTCCGACGAGCGGTCATGACGAGCTCCTCTCCCGGCGTGCCTGTCGCACAGCCAACGCCCGTTGTCCGCTCTCCCGGGCAGGAAAAGAGATCATCCTGACGATGAAAGACCGATGTCGGGGTGGACGCAGTCCTTTCCGCGGACGTGGGTGACGCCCCGATGCGCCGGCGCCAGTATACCCGCGGATCAGCGATAGCGCTTCAGGCGCGTCGCGAGCACGAAGAACGCGCCCCACCCGACGATCATCTGCAGCCAGGCGAGAGCGAAGCGGACCGGATGATCGGCGATCAGCCCGTATGGCCATTCCAGCGGCCGGCCGTGATTGCAGAACACGGCCGGCCAGGACGGGTCGATCGCTCCGGGGCACCCCTGCACCGCCTCGCTGACCGGCATCACGGCGGTCATCCAGGGAATCGCGACGGCGAAGCCGAAGAAGCCGAAGAACAGGCAGGCCGCGGCGGCGAGCACCGTCAGCGCGCCGGCGTCATGTCTGCTGAGCGTCACGCTCGTGAGCTTAGCTCAGCCTGCAGGCACTGAACGGGCCGAAGTCCCCACAAGCCACCTCCTTTCTAGTACCCTAGGAACGTGGGTGTTTTCCGAACCGTGATTACGGCGGCGTTCGTCATCGCGCTCGTGCCGTCCGTTGCGTCGGCGCAGAAGGTGACGCAGGTGCCAAACGGCAACACGCTCATGGTCGACGGCGTCGGCAGGGTTCGTCTCTTGGGGATCACGAGCGCCGACCAGCCGGCGCTGCAGATGGGCCCCTCCGGTCCGCCGCAACCGCCGCGCAGGGATCCGCCGACCACGCCGGCGCCGCCGCTGGTGGGCGGCAGCGTCAGCCTCACGCCCGAGCGTCCATCGCGTGATTTCCTGCGGAAGATCGCCCTCGGCAGGACGGTGCGCATCGAGTACGATCCGCTGGTGAGCCGCGATCGCGGCGCGTACTTGTTCCTCGACGACGGGACGCTGATCAACGCCGAGATGTTGAAAGCCGGCAAGGCCCGGCTCGACGACAGCCGTCAGTTCGTGCGGGAAAAGGAATTCAAGGCCCTCCAGGAGCAAGCGAGATCCAATTCACTGGGGATCTGGATCAAGTAGCGCTCACTCGTTCTCCCGAAACCCTGAGCGTTCGGCGTAGTAGCATCGGCGTCGTGAAGGAACGCGGCGTGGCCTTCGGCGGCTATCGATTCGAGGCCGACAGCGGACGGCTGTGGTCCGGCGCGTGCGAGATCCGGCTGACGCCGAAAGCGTCCGCCGTGCTGGAACAGCTCGTCCTGCATGCCGGAAAACCGGTCTCGAAAGAGGACTTGTTCGCCTCGGTCTGGAACGGGACCGCTGTGAGCGACGACGCGCTCACGTCGTGCATCCAGGAACTGCGCAGGGCGCTCGACGACGATCCGAGGCGGCCGCGCTTCATCGAGACGCGGCACCGCCGCGGGTATCGATTCATCGCGCCTCTCTCCAACACGGCGTCTGCGGGCGCCGGCGGAGGTCTCGCAGCGCCAGAGGACGACGATCGCGCGCCCGAGCAGGAGATACGGTTCTGCCGGACGTCGGACGGCATCTCCCTCGCCTACTCCCTCGTCGGAAACGGACCGTGCATCGTCCGCGTGCTGGGCCACTTCACCCACCTCGAGGCGGAGTGGCAGTGGCCCGATCTGCGGCGCTTCTGGGAGTACCTCGCGGGAACACACACGGTCGTCCGCTACGACGGCCGGGGCACCGGCTTATCGGATCGCTACCCTGGCGAGTTCACGGAAGAAACGCGGCAGCGCGATCTCGACGCGGTACTGACGGCAGTCGGCGCCGACAGGGCGGTGCTGCTGGGGATCTCCGAAGGCGGATGGACCGCGGCGACTTATGCGCTCGAGCACCCCGAACGCGTCACGCACCTCGTCCTGTACGGAGCGTACTGTCGCGGCGCGCAAGCGCGGCCTGACTACGATCCGGAGGAAGATCAGGCGCTCCTGACGCTCATGCGCAAGGGCTGGGGCCGCGACACTCCCGCATTCAGGCAGATCTTCACCAGCCGGTTCTTTCGCGCCGACGCCGAACCGACGTTGATCGCCCACTTCAACGAGCTGCAGCGGCTGTCGGCCGATCCCGAAACGGCCGCTCGCTATCACGAGTCGTGTCACAGGAGAGGAGACGGACGGGATCTCTTCCGCCGATTGACGCTCCCCGTGCTGATCGTCCACGGCAGCGAGGACCTGGCCGTGAGCGCCGACGAGGGGCGGCTGCTCGCCTCGATCATTCCCGGCAGTCAGCTCGTGCTGCTCCCGAGCGGGACGCACTACTTTCCGACCGACGCTGTGGTTGCGACGAAGGCCGCACGCGCGATCTCGCGTTTTCTCAGACAGTCTCACCCGGCATCATCGAGGGAATCGAGCCGATCGTCGTAAGGCGTGAGGGGGACGAAGCGGCGCGGTCGGATCGCTTCACCCGGCCATGTCACGAGCGCGAGGCCGCCCATTCGAGGAGCACCATGGCCAGACTCGTCCACACACCGATGCTGAAGTAGAGGGTCATCCACGGCACTTCCTCGCGCCAGTCCTCCCACGCCAGCGTGGGATGCCGGCGGTAGCGGCTGTCGCGCAGTCCCGTGGCGAGCGGCAGACGATCGTCAGCGGCGGACAGGCGCCAGCGACGCATGTACATCCTGACGTCGACCACCATTGTCAGCCCGGCGGCAATACCGTAGACCAGCGCCCCTGCGATCAGCATCGTGCGAAGCGGACCGTGGGCGGCGGATGCCGCCGTTCCCAACGCCGCCGACAGCAGCAGCATCAGCAGCGCCCACAGGGTTTCCTCTATGGCGTGGCCGACGTGGTTCAGCGACAGAACGGCGTACCAGCAGACCAGCTGTGCGAGGACGGCCACGGGGACGAAGACGCGCGCTTCGACATCCAGCAGCGGCATGCCGACGATCTCCGAGAGTCGGTGGACGAACACCGCGCATTGCACGGCGAAGCACAGCTCGGCGATGGTGGCCGCTGTCCGGCCGAGGAAGATCGTGGAGAGCCAGGTGTCCCACAGGCAGAGCCGTTCGAGATCGACGCGCGGGAAGAGCGAGCGGAAGCCGCACACGCCGACGTAGATGCCCGACAGAAGCAGCTGGATCTCGCCGTACGGCGTGCGCGGCGAGGCGGAACGCGCGATCCAGACCCAGAGCCCGATATTGAATGCGGTCAGCGCGGCGAGGGAACCGAGCCAGAGGGTGAGCTTCCGATTGATGGGCCAGGCAGAGATGAAACCGTACTGTAAAGACACTGTAACAATGATGCAACAGATT
>Ga0066903_100003466_pt1 | contig 12907 bp, 8 predicted proteins | sample PanSoiMetaGPlot1_FD_67491 | JGI IMG/M metagenome (GOLD analysis project Ga0066903, IMG submission 67491) | Tropical forest soil microbial communities from Panama analyzed to predict greenhouse gas emissions - Panama Soil - Plot 1 (version 2) | ecosystem: Environmental > Terrestrial > Soil >... | reverse complement strand
GTTCTATGTCATCACGCGGCATATCGACGACGATCGCCGTATCTACACCGATGGGCGCGACTGGCCCAAGGACATCGAGCCCACCTACCTCGGCTATTCGATCGGCAAGTGGATCGATACGGACGGAGACGGCCGTTACGATCTGCTCGAAGTCGAGACCCGCGGTCCCTTCAAGGGGCCGCGTGCCTTCGATGTCACGGGTGCGCCGCTGCACAAGGACAACATGACCGTCGTGACCGAGCGCTATTACCTCGACCGGGACAATCCCGACATCCTGCACAACGACGTCACAGTGATCGACAGCGCATTGACCCGCCCGTGGACGGTCAACAAGACCTATGGCCGCGAACCGAACAAGGAGAGGCCGTTCTGGCGCGAGAACAATTGCGGCGAATACAACAATCACGTCAAGATCGGCAACGAGAACTACATGCTGAGCGCGGATGGCTTCCTGATGCCGACCAAGAAAGACCAGCCGCCTCCCGACCTGCGATATTTCAGTCAAGCACGCAAGTGACGACCGCGGTTGGCGCGGGCCGCCTTATGTCGCGGCGGCTCGGCCCTTAGGCGGCCCCGCCGCTCCTCGCTCAGCCGGCCAGGCGCCGGCCGGTCTCATCGTCGTTGCCGGCATCCTCGATGATCTTTCTCGTTACGTAAACGGGGATGCCGCCAGCGCGGAAGTAGGTCATCTCCAGATTGGTGTCGATGCGGCAACGCGTCAGGATCACCAGCGCCGTTCCGTCGTCGCGCTCGATATGGACGCCCACGCTGCAACGCGGCGTGAGCCTGTCCATGCCTTCGATGGTGACCTTCTCGTTGCCCTTCAGCCTGAGGCTATCCAGTGTGGTGCCCTCCGGCAGTTGCAACGGCAGAACGCCCATGCTGGCCAGATTGGCGCGGTGAATACGTTCGAAGCTCTCGGCGATCACGGCGCCAACGCCGAGATTGCGCGGAGACTTGGCGGCCAGATCGCGGGACGAGCCGGTACCGTACTCCTTGCCCGCAAAGACGACCGGCCGCACGCCGTCTTCCATGTACCGCTGCGCGGCGTCGTAGACCGACATCTGTTGAGCGGATTCGAACGTGGCCGGCGGATAGTAGATCGTCGCACTCCCTCTGCTGGCGACCCCGCTCATCAGGTTCTGCACCTTCACATTGCCCCAGGCGCCGCGGTCGATCACGCGTGGATCGCCACGGCGGGCACCGAAGCTATGCAGATCATCGATCGGGACGTTGCTCTGGATCAGGTATTGGCCGGCGGGCGTATTGCGTCCGATCGGCGCCGCCGGAGAGATGTCGTCGGTCGTTATGCTGTTTCCATAAATCCCGAGAATCGGTCCCCTGATGACGTCCCGCACCGGCGTCGCCGTCATCGGCATGTTCTGGAAATAGGGCGGTACCGAGTAGTAGCGCGAATTGACATCCCACTGCCATCGATCACCTTCAGGAACGGGAAGGTTCTTCCATTGGTCGGGACCTGACAGATCGCGGTTGGCTTCCCTGAACACGTCGGCGGTCACGGCGGCGCGGACGGTCGCTTCGATTTCGGCGCCGGAGGGCCAGATGTCATCCAGAAACACGATCCGGCCATCGCCACTCTTGCCGAGGCCAAGCCGGTGCTCGGTGACGCCCGGCTTCAGCTTGCCCTGGGCATCATAAGCATCTGATCGGCGCACCACCCGGTCCACATTGCCGGCGATCGCCATGGCGACAACGAGCGGTGGCGAGGCGAGGAAATTGGCATCCACCGTTTCATGCACGCGTCCCTGGAAATTGCGATTGCCGGACAGGACGGCGGCCACGCGGAACTTCCCGTACTTCTTTGCATCGTCGACGGCTTCCGAGATTCCTTCCAGCAACGGACCACTATTGCCGATGCATGTGGTGCATCCGTAACCGACCAGATTGAAGCCGAGCGCGTCGAGATAGGGCTGCAGGCCGGCATTCTTCAGATAGCCGGTCACCGCGAGGCTTCCCGGCGCCAGCGATGTCTTGACATGCGGCGGCACGGTGAGGCCGAGCTCGACCGCTTTCTTGGCAAGGAGGCCGGCGGCAATCATCACGTCCGGGTTAGACGTGTTGGTGCAGGACGTGATGGCGGCGATCACGAAATCGCCGTTGTGCAATTGTCCCGGGGCGGCGCTCGTCCTGGCGATTGGAATGGCCGCCTTGGACGACTGATTTCTGAAATCGGCAAGGATCGCTGATTTTCTGTCCTGCCCCGCGTCCTTGGGCACGAGATTGGAATCGGCTGCAAACGTCTCCCAAAATCGCTCGGATATGCTGGCGAGCTCCACGCGCTCCTTCGGCTGCTTGGGGCCGGACAGCGACGGCGTGATGCTGGTGAGATCAAGATCGACGCTGGTGGTGACGACCGGCTCCGGCGAATTGGCGTCCGCCCACATGCCCTGCGCGCGGGCATAGGCCTCGATGATCGCGATCTGCCTTTCGGACCGGCCCGTCGTGCGCAGATAATCGATCGTCTTGCCGTCGATGCCGAACAGGCCGACGGTGGCCCCATATTCCGGCGCCATGTTGCTGATGGTGGCGCGATCGGCCAATGACAGGCTGAGCGCTCCGGGTCCGTGAAAGACCACGGCCTTGTCAACCACGCCGACCTTGCGCAGCAGCTCGGTGATGCGCAGCGCAAGGTCGGTGGCGGTGATGCCCTCGCCCAGCCGGTTGATCAGACGGACGCCCACGGCATCGGGTATGACGAGGGAGAGCGGCTGACCCAGCATGGTCGCTTCCGCTTCAATGCCGCCGACGCCATAGGCCATGATCCCCAAAGCGCCCGCCATAGTGGTGTGGCTATCGGTGCCGATCAGATAGCTCGGGGACAGGATCACACGGCCCTGGTCGTCGTGGGCCTGCTCGACAACCGGGTCGAGCCGTTCGATCATCTGCTGGTGGCAGATGCCGAAACCGGGCGGCGTGACAGTGACATTGTTGAACGTGGCGCCGGTCCATTTCATCAGCGAGAAGCGCTCCCGATTGATCCGGAACTCGTGCTCGATGTTCTTCTTCAGGGCATCCGGCGAACCGGAGGCCTGGACGATCACGGAGTGATCGACGACGAGGTCAACCGACACCATCGGATTGATCAGTTTCGGGTCGCGGCCGTTCTCCGCCACAACGTCGCGCATGGACGCCAGATCGCCAATCAGCGGGCCGCCGGTCAGATCCTGCAGCAGAACGCGATTGGCATAGACATAGATTTCGGCGTCGCTCTTGCCGCCATTTTTCATCCAGTCGGCAAGCGCGACAATTTGTTCCTTGGTGATGATCTCGCCGTCCTCGCGCGCCAGCATGCGCTCGAGCAGAATCTTGTGCGACTGGGGCAGCCGCTTCGCATCAATACCAAGCTGCCTGCCGGCCGTTTCGAGCGAATAAAAGTGATATGTCCCGTCACCGACCGTGAGCGCGGTCAGACAGGAAAAACTGTCCAACCCGGACGGAACGACGATCGACGGTTTAGCATGGACGGACATGAACATCCCCTCGGTGTCATTGCGGCAGGCCGCTGCCCCCCAGCGGCTTTGGTCAAATCTGTTAAAGCAATTGCCTACCCGCTGTCGAGGCAGGCTGTCGGCAGTCTGGTCTCACGGATTTGCAATCCTGTCACTCTGACCAAGCTTGCGCCGTGAGGGGCTTCAAGAGCATCAGAACGTCTGCCGCAGCAGCGCGGGATAGCGCGCCGCCTGCAGCAGGCCGCGGGCGGCCAGGAACACCAGAATCGCGACCCACAGGCCGGCGTTGCCATAGGGCGTGAGCGCCCACCAGGTCGCAAGATAGATGGCGAATGCGACCAGCATCAGGTTGCGCATGTCGCGCGCCCAGGTCGCCCCGATGAAGACGCCGTCGAGCGTATAGGCGAGCGCGCCCAGCACCGGCGCGGCGGCGGCAAAGGCCATGAACTCGCGCGCCACCCGGCGCACCTCCGCGCTCGTGGTCATCATATCGATGAGCGCGGTGCCGCCAGCGAGGAAGACCGCGCTGCTCGCCAGGCCGAAGCCGAGGCCCCAGGCAAGCGCGAGTTTCGTCGCGCGCACGAAGCCTGGGCGGTCGCGCGCCCCGACCGAACGGCCGCAGAGCTGCTCGGCCGCGGTCGCCATTCCATCGAGGAAGAAGCTGCCGATCATGACGAAATTCTGCAGCACCGCGTTGGCGGCGAGCGCGAGATCGCCGGCGCGCGCGCCTTGCGACGCGAAGAACGCGAACGCCCCGATGACGCAGGCGGTGCGGATCATGATGTCGCGGTTGACCGCAAGCATGCGCAGGAGCTTGTCGCGCTCGAGCACGATTGCGGCGCTGGTCTCGAACCGGCGGCCGAGCAGGCGCCAGGCGACCGCGAGTCCGACCGCGAAGCCGGCCGCCTCCGCCAGCAGGGCAGCGAGCGCCGCCCCGCGGATGCCGAAATCGAGCCAGATCACCAGCAGGACGGTGAGCGCGATGTTGAACGAATTGATGGCGATCTGCAGCGCCAGCGCGATGCTGGCGCGTGCGGTCCCGACCAACCACCCGACGAGCGATAGGTTACCGAGCGTGAACGGCGCCGACCAGATGCGAACGAAGAAATAGGTCTCGGCCGCTTGCCGGACCGCGGCGCTGCCGCCGAGAAGTTCGGAGGTCGCATGGACTAGCGGCGTCTGCAGCGCGATCAGCCCGGCACCGATGAGGCCCGCAATGAGCAACGCGCGCGAGAGCACGGCGCGCTGCTCCTTCACGTCACCGGCGCCGAGTGCCTGCGCGGTGAGCGCGACCGTGCCCATGCGCAGGAAGCCGAACAGCCAGTAGATGCCGTCGAACACGATCGCTGCGAGCGCGACCCCGCCGAGGAGATGCGCCTCGCCGAGCCGCCCGATCGCCGCCGTCGCCACCAGGCCCAGCAGCGGCGTGGTGAGGTTCGCCAGCATCGCCGGGCCCGCGATCGCGAACACGCGGGCATGGGTGACCGTGAAGGTGGGTGTCATGGCTATGCGGCGCCCTCCCGGCCGTCATGGCCGGGCTTGCCGCGGCCAGCCACGTCTTGTTGTTCCGGCGGCAGCACGGAAGACGCGGATGCCCGGCACGAGGCCGGGCATGACGCCGAAAGAGCGTGCACCGTCGCGGTCACCGACCGCGCGGCGTGCGCACCAGCCGAACGATCAGCCAGATCGGGATCACCAGGACGGCGCCCAGCAGGAAATAGCGCCCGAGCGAGACGATCGCGTCGAAGCCCATGTTCCAGACGTATTCGATCAGCTCCCGGATGCTGCGGATGATGTTGAACGGGTCGAGCCCGAGCACCTTGAGCACGAAGCCGACGAGGACCGAGAGCAGCACGAGCTTGAACACCACGGCCAGCGGTTTGCCGCCGAAAAAGCGCTCCAGCGGGCTCGTCGGCCGCGCCGCAGCGGGTTGCGGTTGGTTCTGAGGCATGGTCATGGTGCTACCTTATCACGTTGCGCGGTCTGTCGCTGCCGGCCGCTCTCGATTCGTTGCAGGATTTGCTGCAGCGTGTCGAGCCGGTCGGCCTCGCCCGGCGGCTTGTCCCAGCGCAGCCGGCTGATGCGCGGAAAGCGCATGGCGAGGCCCGATTTGTGCCGGGTCGAACGCTGCAATCCTTCGAACGCGACTTCAAGTACCAGGCCCTGGTTCGGCTGGTGCACGACTTCGCGCACCGGGCCGAACCGCTCGACGGTATTGCGGCGCACGAACCGGTCGATCTGCAGAAGCTCCTCGTCGGTGAATCCGAAATAGGCCTTGCCGACCGGCACCAGCTCATCGCCCTCGGCGCCCGCGGTCCATACCCCGAAAGTGTAATCGGAATAATACGAGGACCGCTTGCCGGACCCGCGCTGGGCATACATCAGCACGGCATCGACCACGTACGGATCGCGCTTCCATTTCCACCACAGTCCCTTGGGACGGCCCGGCAGGTAGGGCGCGTCGCGCCGCTTGAGCATCACGCCCTCGACCGCCTCGGCGTCGTCGCCAGCGCCGGCCGCCTCGGGGTCAGCACGCGCCGCGGTGAGCTCCTCCCAATTGGCAAAGGCGATCAGCGGCGAGATGTCGATGCGCGGATCGTCGAGCCGCGTCACGAATTGCTCGAGCCGGGCGCGGCGCTCCGCGAACGGACGCTCGCGCAGATCCTCCGCGCCGTCGACCAGGAGATCGTAGGCCCGCAGATGGGCGGGAAATTCGCCAAGCAGCTTGGCGTTGACGGTCTTCCGGTTTAGCCGCTGCTGCAGCACGTTGAAGCTCTGCACCCGGCCTTCGCGCACGATCAGGAGCTCGCCGTCGATCGCGCCGGGAAGTCGCAGCGCCTCGATCAGGTCGGGAAAGCTGCCCGAGATATCCTCTCCGGTCCGCGAATAAAGCCGCACCACCGGCCGTCCGTCCTCGCGTACTCCGGCGACCGCCTGTATCCTGATGCCGTCCCATTTCCACTCCGCCATGAAGTCGGCGGGATCGAGCGACGCCAGTTCGGCATCCTCGATGGCATGCGCCAGCATCGCCGGGCGGAACGGCGCCGGATCGCGGCTCGACGGCTTGTCGGCGCGGCCCTCGAGCCAGGCGAACAGGTCGAGATAAGGCGGCTGCAGAGCCGGCCAGAGCAGCTCGATCTCCTGGGGTTCCTTGTTGCCGAGTGCCGCCACGGCGGTCTTGGCGAGCCGCGCCGAGACGCCGATACGGAGCGCGCCGGTGACGAGCTTGAGCAGTGCCCAGCGCCCGGTCTCATCGAGTGCGTCAAGCCAGCGCGCGAGCTGGCGCGGCAGCTCGGTCTTGCCCAAGGTGGCGAGGCCTTTGATGACGGCGGAGAGGGTCGGCGCCTCCGCCCTTGTTTCCCGCACGGGTACCGGCCACATCAGCGCGACGGTCTCGGAGAGGTCGCCGACATAGTCCCAGGATAGGCCGAACAGCACCGGATCGGTGCGCTCCGCGATCAGTGCGCGGATCACGCCGGGCTTGGCGTGCTGGAACGTCAACGCGCCGGTCAGCGCCGCCAGCGCCCAGCCCCGCTCGGGGTCCTCCGTGCTCCGGAAATATTCGGTCATCAGCCGCAGCTTGTTGCTGCGGCCGGGCTCGTAGGCGAGGCGGTCGAGCAGTTCGGCGAAGCGGTTCATGCGTCCGCTGCCCCGCCTGGAAGCGTGACGTCGGTTTCGTCCTCGTCGCCGTAGCCCACGATGTCGAGCGGCCGCGCCTGCAGCCCGCGCGTGATGCACCAGTGCACCAGCGCATCCTCCTGGCCGTGCGTGACCCACACGTCGCGCGCGCCGGTCGCCGCGATGGTCGCGGTGAGGGCGTCCCAGTCGGCGTGATCCGAGATGACCAGCGGCAGCTCGACGGCGCGCTGGCGCGCCCGTGCGCGCACCCGCATCCAGCCCGAGGCGAATGCGGTCACTGGATCGGGGAAGCGGCGCGACCACACTTCCTGCAGTGCCGAGGGCGGGCAGAGCGCGATCGCGCCTGCGAGCTCGGCCTTCTTGGCGCTGCCCACATGCCGCAGCTCGCCGAGCTCCATGCGCGCCGCGTAGTAGCGCGTGATCTTCTCCATCGCGCCATGCAGCCAGATCGGTTTGTCGTAACCGGCCTTGCGCAGCAGCGCGATCACGCGTTGCGCCTTGCCGAGCGAATAGGCGCCGACGAGGTGCGCGCGCTCCGGGAACAGCGCGACCGAATGCAGGAGCTTCTGGATCTCCGCATCCGGATCGCCATGGCGGAAGACCGGCAGGGCGAAGGTCGCCTCGGTGATGAACACGTCGCAGGGTACGAGCTCGAACGGTGTACATGTCGGGTCGGCGACGTCCTTGTAGTCGCCGGACGCCACGATCCGCAGCCCGTCGGCCGCGACCTCGATCTGCGCCGAGCCGAGCACATGTCCGGCCGGATGGAAGCTGACGCGCGCGCCGTCGAGCGTCACGCTCTCGCCGTAGCGAACAGCCTGGGTCGAGCCGGCGAAATTCTCGCCGTAGCGCAACCGCATCAGGTCGAGCGTCTCCGGCGTCGCCAGCACGGCGCCGTGGCCCGCTCGCGCGTGGTCGGAATGGCCATGCGTAATGACCGCCTTCGCCACCGGCCGCGTCGGATCGATATGAAAACCGCCGCGCTTGCAGCACAGGCCGGCGGGCGTCGGCACCAGCAGGTCCTCGGGACGCATGGGCGTTAGATAGGCAGCGGGAGATCGCAAAGCCACGCCGGCCTCGACCGCGCCGCCCACGGCCACTAACTCTAGGCCGTGGCCATTCTGGAACGTACCGATGCCTCGTCGCTGCCCGAGCCGATCGCGCGCTGGTTCGCGCGCCGCGGCTGGTCGCCGCGCGCGCATCAGTTGGAGCTGCTCGCCAGGGCGCAGGCCGGCCGCTCGGTGCTGCTGATCGCCCCGACCGGCGCCGGCAAGACGCTGGCGGGATTTTTGCCGAGCTTGGTGGAGTTAAGCGATTCGTTGGCAGCGTTGCGACGCACTCGGTCTGCTCCCTCCCCCCTTGCGGGGGAGGGGTGGGGAGGGGGGTCAACACAAGCTCCGGACTCGCCTTCACCCCACTCCCTGTCCCTCCCCCACAATGGGGGAGGGAACGTTGCGGCACGGGCCCCTTCTTCCACTGAGTACGGAACTCGTCGCAGCAACGAACGCCGGCTCGTCTCCACCGGCCGCTCGCTGCGCCGCGAGGGTGGGCTGCACACGCTCTACATTTCCCCGCTCAAGGCGCTCGCGGTCGACATCGCCCGCAACCTCGAGACTCCGGTCGCCGAGATGGCGCTGCCGATCCGCATCGAGACCCGCACCGGCGACACGCCGGCCTCGAAGCGCCAGCGCCAGCGCCGCGATCCGCCGCATATCCTGCTCACCACGCCCGAGCAGCTTGCGCTCATTCTGGGCTCACCCGATGCACCCTACTTGTTCAGCACGCTGCGGCGCGTCGTGCTCGACGAACTGCACGCGCTCGTCACCAGCAAGCGTGGCGATCTGCTCTCGCTTGGGCTCGCGCGGCTGTTCCGCCTCGCCCCCGGGCTTACCAGCGTCGGCCTTTCCGCCACCGTCGCCGAACCCGACGACCTGCGCCGCTTCCTGGTGCCGCAGCCCGCGGGCGCCCCGGCGCTTGCCGATCTCGTCTTCGCCGACGGCGGCGCTCCCCCCGACGTGAGCATGCTCGACACCGCCGAACGGCTGCCATGGGCCGGGCATTCCGCGCGCCACGCACTCGGCGAAATCTATGACCTGATCAAACGTCACAAGACCACGCTCGTCTTCGTCAATACGCGCAGTCAGGCCGAGACCATCTTCCAGGAGCTGTGGCGCATCAACGACGACGGCCTCGCGATCGCGCTCCACCACGGCTCGCTCGACGTGACGCAGCGCCGCAAGGTTGAGGCCGCGATGGCGACCGGGCGGCTGCAGGCCGTGGTGTGCACCTCCTCGCTCGACCTCGGCGTCGACTGGGGCGACGTCGACCTCGTGATCAACGTCGGCGCCCCCAAAGGCGCCTCGCGGCTCCTGCAGCGCATCGGGCGCGCCAACCACCGCATGGACGAGCCCTCGAAGGGCGTGCTGGTCCCGGCCAACCGTTTCGAAGTGCTCGAATGCCGCGCCGCGCTCGACGCCATTGCGGAGAATGCGCAGGACACCCCGCCCGCCCGCACAGGCGCGCTCGATGTGCTGGCGCAACACATCCTCGGCTCGGCCTGCGGCGAGCCGTTCCTCGCCGACGCGCTCTACAACGAGGTGATCAGCGCCGCGCCCTATGCCGGGCTTTCGCGTGCCAACTTCGATGCCGCGCTCGATTTCGTGTCGACCGGCGGCTATGCGCTTAAGGCGTACGAGCGCTTCGCCAAGATCCGGCAAGGCCAGGACGGCCGCTGGCGCGTCGCCCATCCGATGATCGCGCAGCGCTACCGCATGAACGTCGGCACCATCGTGGAGGCCGACATGCTCAAGGTGCGGCTGGTTCGCTCGCGCGCCTCGAAGATGATCCCGCGCGGCGGCAAGCTCCTCGGCGAGGTCGAGGAATATTTCATCGAGACGCTGACGCCGGGCGACACTTTCGTGTTCGCGGGCGAGATCCTGCGCTACGAGGCGCTGGTGCAGGACGAGGTCTACGTCTCGCGCGCGACTGCGGAGGAGCCGAAGGTGCCGTCCTACGAGGGCGGACGATTTCCACTCTCGACCTACCTCGCCGATCGCGTGCGCAACATCATCGCCCACCCGCAGGAATGGCGGCCGCTGCCGGCTCAGGTGCGCGAGTGGCTCGAGATCCAGGACTGGCGCTCGCAGCTTCCTGGCGAACGCGATCTCCTGGTCGAGACCTTCCCGCGCGCCAACAAGCATTACCTCGTCTGCTATCCGTTCGAAGGGCGGCTTGCGCACCAGACGCTCGGCATGCTGCTCACGCGCCGGCTCGAACGCGCCGGGCTGCGCCCGTTCGGCTTCGTCGCCAACGAATATGCGCTCGCGATCTACGCGCACGGCGACATCGCGCTTCGCATCGAGCGCGGCGAGCTCTCGCTTGCGGCGCTGTTCGATGAGGACATGCTGGGCGACGACCTCGAAGCGTGGCTCGATGAATCCGCGCTGATGAAGCGTACCTTCCGCACCTGCGCGATCATTGCCGGGCTGATTGAGCGTCGCTTTCCGGGCAAGGAGAAATCGCGCCGCGAGGTCACGATCTCGACCGACCTCGTCTACGACGTGCTGCGCAGGCACCAAGCCGACCATATTCTCCTGCGTGCCGCGCGGGCGGACGCCGCGACCGGCCTCCTCGACATCCGCCGGCTCGGCGAAATGCTCTCGCGCATCAGGGACCGAATCGTCCATAAGGCGCTCGACCATGTCTCGCCGCTGGCGGTGCCAGTGATGCTGGAGATCGGCCGCGAGCAGGTCTACGGTGCGGCGGGCGAGGAGCTCCTACGCGAGGCCGAGGCGGAGCTGGTGAAGGAGGCGATGCAATGAGGCGGCTCACGATCGCTCTGCTGGTTATGGTTCTTGCCCATCCCGGTTTTGCGCAACCGGCCGGCTTTCCGATCAAACGCTGGTTCGCGGTCGACACGCTCAACGGAATCGATGTCCGCGCCAACGGGCTGACGTTCTTTGCCGACAGCGTGGCCGATGGCGGCGGGCCGACCGCCCATGGCTTCGCCGGCTGCAACACCTGGCGGGCGCGACCCGACATCAGGGACCCGGATCAGATCCGGCTCGGCGAGATCGCCACCACCAAGAAATTCTGTCAGGAGGGCGACACGATGCGGATCGAAGGCGATTATGTACGCGCCTTGAGCAGGGTCGCGCGCTGGCGCCTGGATGGTGACGCGCTGCTGCTGACCGGCGAGGAGACGACGCTTCGCCTGTCGCCGCAGCCGCAGCCCTAGCCAGGCAAGCCGCTGTGCGCTCGCAGATCGAGCCCTCGCCGGCCGATGCGCCAGCGGCGCAAGCCATGCTCGCCGTCGCCGGCGTCACCCTCATAGCCGATTGCGCCGGCGCCCTCTTCTGGCCCGAGGAAGGCGCGCTAGCGGTCGCCGACCTGCATTTCGAGAAAGGCTCGAGCTTCGCGGCGCGTGGCGTGCTGCTGCCGCCTTACGATACCGCCGACACGCTCACTCGGCTCGCGCGTCTCATCGCGCGATACGCGCCGCGCACCGTGATCGCGCTCGGCGACAGTTTTCATGATGGCGACGGACCCGCCCGCATCGCCGACACAGACCGGGCGGCGCTGGCCTCGCTCCAGCGCGGGCGCGACTGGATCTGGATTGCCGGCAATCATGATCCCGAGCCGGTGTCGAGCCTCGGCGGCATCTCGGCTGCGAGCCTTGCCATCGGCGCGCTGGTCTTCCGGCATCAGCCGGAGCATGGCGCGGTTGAGGGCGAGATCGCCGGCCATCTGCATCCGCTCGCCCGCGTCGCAACGCGCGGGTCTACTGTGAGCCGGCGTTGCTTCGCGAGCGACGGCACGCGTGTGGTGATGCCCGCCTTCGGCTCCTATACGGGCGGCCTCAACGTGCGCGACCGTGCCTTCGCCGCCGTGTTCGCGACGCTCGAGTTCACCGCCCACATGCTCGGCGCGGGCCGCCTCTACGCTTTCGCGGCGAAGCAATGTATGTGCGACTAGGGCTGTTTCCGCCTGAGTCGGATCTCTCGTTCGTCATGGCCGGGCATAGCGCGTCCATAAGGGCGTTTACGCCCGTCTTCAACGGGCTATGGACGCGCGTGAACGCGCTTATGTCCCGGCCATCCACGTCTTACTTGCTCCCGAAAAGACGCGGATGCCCGCGACAAGCGGGCGACAGGCCAATCGGCGACGGGCTGCGCGCGCTCAAAACGCCGCGGCGGCGCGCACCACGTCGTATTCGTCGAGCGCGGGGCCGACGAGCTGCAGGCCGACCGAACCATTCAGATGCCGGACTGCAGCTGCCGCGCCTTGGCGATGTCGGCGTCGCCGCCGGCGGTATCGCCCTTTTTTTGCTTGGCTAGCCCGCGGTTGCTGAAGGCCTCAGCAAATTGCGGATTGAGCCGGATCGCCTGGTCGAAATCCTGGATGGCGCGGTCGTGCTGGCCTTTTTTGTGGTAGGCGCCGCCGCGGTTGTTGAAGGCGGCGGCGTCTTGCGGATTGAGCCGGATCGCCTCGTCAAAGTCCTGGATGGCGCGGCCGTACTGGCCTTTCTTTACGTAAACGATGCCGCGATTGTTGAGGGCCTCGGCATACTGCGGATTGAGCCGGATCGCCTCGTCATAGTCCTGGATGGCGTGGTCGTGCTGACCTTTGTCCTGGTACGCGTTGCCGCGGTTGTAGAAAGCAGCGGCATATTGCGGATCGAGCCGGATCGCCTGGTCGAAATCCTGGATGGCGCGGTCGTGCTGGCCCTTGTCCTGGTACGCGAGGCCGCGGTTGTTGAAGGCCTCGGCATATTGCGGATTGAGCCGGATCGCCTGGTC
>Ga0066903_100003464_pt1 | contig 12911 bp, 9 predicted proteins | sample PanSoiMetaGPlot1_FD_67491 | JGI IMG/M metagenome (GOLD analysis project Ga0066903, IMG submission 67491) | Tropical forest soil microbial communities from Panama analyzed to predict greenhouse gas emissions - Panama Soil - Plot 1 (version 2) | ecosystem: Environmental > Terrestrial > Soil >... | reverse complement strand
CCCGGCTTTTTCCACCGCGTCACGGCGGGCCATCACGCAAGAGGTGAAGATGAAATTCTTGATCAGGAGGCGTTCAAAGACCTGGCCACGGTTGTCCGCCTGCGCTTTGCGTTCGTACAGTACGCGAAGCTGCTCGTCGACGGCATAGTCGCTGCAGTAGACCAGTCCAAGCGCGGGATTCTGTTCGACGAGCTTCCACTGCTGTTCAATCTTTTCCGGCACCCACACGTCATCGTCATCAAGGAATGCGATCCAGCTTCCCTGGGCCATTTGCATGGCCAGGTTGCGAGCGGCAGAGGCGCCCCCATTGGCCTGGAAAAATGGACGGATGCGATCGCCATAGGCCAGAAGCTGGGCGCGGGTGTCATCCTTGGAGCCGTCGTCCACGACAATGATTTCGCGCACGGGCAGCGTCTGCGCCAGAACGCTGTCAATGGCTTCCCTGACCTGGCGCGACCGGTTGTATGTTGCGATGACCACGGAAACATCTGCCATGGCGTTAGTTCACTCCTTTTACAAGACTGCCGACGCGGCTGACGATGGGAGAAAGACGCGAGCGCAGGCGCTCCGCCATCTCCGCGCGCATCGTGGTGAAAAGCCCCGCGGGCAGAAGCTGCATCCGCAGCAGCGCCGCGACGAACACGATCATCAGTACGCTCTTCACCATCACACGAACTGCCCAGGAATCCACCGGCAGCAGATCGCCGGCCGCGAGCAAGGCGATGGTCCATACCAGGACCTGGACGATCTTGGCCGGATGGCAATGAAACGGGTACACGCGCACGCTCGCCCAGTAGCTGGCGCCGGCGAGGAACGCGAAGCTCGCGAACGTAGCCAAAACCGCGCCCCATGCTCCCCACGTGCGGATCAGGGAGAAATTGAGAGCGAGGCAGGCCAGCGTGGAGGTAATGCCGACCAGCGAGAGCACCAGGTTCTTCTTGCGGATCAGCAATCCGGCCTCAAAGAACAGGCCCATGCCCTGGAGCACGTAGGCGAAGGCGAGCAGAGGAACGAAACGATAGGCGGCCACGAACTTCGGCCCGACCATCACTTCAAAAACCTCACGGATGAATAAGCTGAGGAAGAATGTGACCGCAATGAGCGCGGAAGAGTACAGAACGAAGATGCGGGAAAAAAGTTCGCCGGCATCGTCGCGCTTGCTGATCTCGTAGGCCTGCGGCTCCCACATCAGCTGGAACGGCTGAATGACCAGCAGGCTCAGGACGTAGGCAAACTTATAGCCCACCGCGTAGACGCCTACCACGTCGATGCCGTGGAAACGCTGCAGGAAGAAACGGTCAGAATAGTTCAGGACAAAGGCGGCGAGCCACACGGTGAAGAGCGGCGCGCCGAACTTCAGCAGCGCAAACAGTTTTTTCAGGGAAAAATGCAGGCCCACTTCGCGGAAGGTCAATGAGACCAGGATGGCCCACACCACCGAGCCGGCCGCGAGGTTCGCCCAAAATGAGCCGGCCACGCCGAGCTTGCGCACGGCGACGAAATAAACATTCAGCGCCACCGACGCTAACAGGAATGCCTGGGTAAGAAATGTATACAGGCCTGGACGCTGTTTGCCCCGCAGGTAGACCCAGCCGATGTCAGCGGAGAAGGTGAAGAAGAACCCTCCGGCCAGCAGCCGCACCAGGGTGCCGTACTTGGCGCTGCCAAGCAGCGCTTGCGATACCTCGCCCGGAAAGATTGTTGCCGCCAGCACAGTGATCCCGCCCACGATCAAAGTACAGATCATGCCCGTACTGATGACCTGCTTCTTCTCGTGAGCATCGTCGGTGTCGTAGTAGAAGCGCATTACCGCGGTGGAAAGGCCGGGCGCCAGCAGGACGGCGGCCACCATCGCGGTGAGGTTCAGGATCTCCATCACGCCGTACTCGCCCGCCGAAAAATAATGGGTATAAAAGGGAATCAGCAGGAAGCTGATTACCTTGCCCAGGATTCGGCCAAAGCCGTAGACTGCGGCGTTCCGGATTAGTTTTGTCAGTTGCTCGTTCACAGTTTCCTGTCCCTCAGTTTGCTTGCACGGCCGCCGGCTCGCCGGGGTTCAGCCCGGCTTGCTCCTGCGACGTACGCACTCCCGTAAAGCGGTACCAATCCAACTGCAAAATGAAGCTTCCCAGATCGTGGCCCCACGGCGTGAACCGCTTGAGCGCAAGAAGATCGTCTCCGGGGGCGTTAAAGCCGTATTCCGTGGTGACCGCGGTCTTGAACCCGCACTGTTCGACGCACTGTTTGGCCTCGCCGCTGAAGTGCGAATTCCTTCCGAACGGATAGGCAAAGTGCCGGACTTCTGTTTTCAGCTTTTGCTCGATCGTCTTCTTGGAGGCGCTGATCTCCTCCCGCAACTGCCGGCCGGAAATCCGCGACAGTACGGGGTGGCTCACGGTGTGGGCGCCGAACTCGATGTTGTGGGCCTTCATCTGCTTGATCTCGTCCCAGCCCAGCATGTAGTTCGGCAGTGTCAACGACGTGGGCACTCCCATAGCGCGGAACAACTCCGGAATGGTTTGCCGGCGCGATTCGTCTTCCAGATCGCGCAGCCAGTCGAGCACGCGCTCGAGCAACTGAAGGCGGTCGGCCTGCGTTGCCAGCGAGCCCGAGGGCGCGTCCGCCCGCTCCAGTTTGAGGCTCGTCCGCACCGTCAGCTTGAATGCCAGGCAGACCTCGTCATACCAGGGAATCCGGTTTGAGCCGACATAGCCCGTGGCCAGGTAGATGGTGGCCGGGATGCCGAGCTCCTTCAGGACGGGAAATGCCGAGGTAAAGTTGTCACGATAGCCGTCATCAAAGGTGATGGCCACCGAGTATTTGGATTCCTCAGTGCCGATCCTGCCTTCCGCGATGTCATTCAGGGTCACCACGCGAAAGTTCCGCACGATGTGCTCCATCTGCCGGCGGAACTCCGCCACCGGCAGGGACGGAAGAAACGGGTCACTGTCATCATTGACCCGGTGATAGAGAAACACCTGGCACGCAGGGGATTTCCGAGCTTGTACCGGAAAGCCGCCGCGCCCCTGCTGGTAATGGTCCGCGGCCCACTTGCCGATGCGGCGCAGCGGCGTGGATTTGTAGATCGAGGCGAGCGCAGATTTCAAAGAACGCTGCCTCCCTCCCGCATTGCCGTTATCCAGATCGGCTTGGCCGCGCAGCTTCTGGCGCAAGGCCAGGACCGGCTCAGGAATCAACCTGCGCACCCGCGCTTTCAGTTTTGCGCGCCTGGCCGGAGCCTTGATGAAAACGTCTTCCGCCCTTGTCGATGAGGCGAAGCAAATTTTGACAGCGCGCTTGGCCTCGGCGCCCCAATCCACTTTGTGCTGGGCCACGCCGGCGAGAAAGTCGTACTCGCCTCCGCCCTGGGCGATCATTGCGCGCAGGCGAAAAGCCCGCAGGGCCAGCCCCGGGCGCAGATGCTCGAATGCCGGGTCGTAAGCTTCCTGAAGCAGCAGAAATGCCCCGTTGTAATTGAATCCGTATTGGAAGGCCAGGGCTCGCTCGCCCCAATCCAGGCGATGGAAGCTCAAGATTCCGGCCCTGAGCGCGGCCCGCGACATCTCGGCGTAAAACCTGCGCTTGGCCTCGCCATGAAAGACGCCCGGCTTGCCTTTGCTCTGCCACCGTTTGCCGTGTAGATCGAAGAATATCGGCAGCCACGCGTCTAACTGTTCCTCCGTTGTGCACTCCACCGGCGAGAGTTTCAGCGAGCCTTCAAAGAATGAAAGGGCTGAGCGCACTTTGGAGCGGAAGCGCGGCTTCAGCGCCTGCATGTACTCGTCCCAAGTTGGGGCGAGCTTCAGGGTGAGGCAGGGAACATCTTCCGATGCGAACGCCCATCCCGAGGCCTGCAGACGCGACGTAAGCGCAGCCATGAGAGGCGATGACGCAACCGGTCCATGGAGTTCCAGGCAATCCCACGAGGCGGCGTGCGCACGCAGCCAGGAGAGCGTGGAGTCGATGAATTCTTCTTCTTTGCCTTTTTGTGCGAAGCAGTCAAGATAGTCGGAGTCGTGAGAACCGTCGCCGATGAAACGGAGATAGGTCCACGCACGTCCGGCTTTGCGCACACGTTCGCGACAAAAGGGAGCCAGACCGACGAGGCGTTCCCCATCCCAGGCAGCCAGGACAAAGGGCGTGATGCCGTTTCCATAGGCGTTCCACCACGAGGAGATCCATTCCCAGGTAAGAAAGAAGGTGTCGGCAGCGCTCTGCTGGAGCAGCAGGTTCCAGTGGCCGGAGAGCCGCTGCTCCACTTCTTCCCAGCGTTGATAGAGGACAATCTTCATGCCGGTATCCCCTCAACGTGGCAGCGGTGCCAGAGCTCGGCCATCAGGAAGAGCCAGAGCAGGTCGCCGTAGTACGTGGACGTGTCGGCATCCATCCGGCGGAAGAGCTCTTCGACAAAGCTGCGCTGGAAGTAGCCGCGCTGATAAGTTCGTGGATCGAGCAGTACGTCCTGGGCCAGCCCGCGCCACAAGGGATGCTGCTTCAACCAGAGTCCAATCGGCAGGCCGAAGCCGTGCTTCTTTTTACGCAGGATCGCCGCGGGCAGCAGCCGCGCTGTGGCCTTCTTGAACAGGTAGCGTTTTTCCAGGCCACGCACCTTGAACTTCGTCGGCATGCGCCCGGAGAACTCGGCCAGGGGATGATCCAGCAGCGGAAAACGCACTTCCACGCCCGCCAATTCCGAGGCGCGCACGACCTTGGGGAGGTCATTGTCGCCCAGGGTCATCTTGATATCGATGTAGAGCAGGCGATTGAGCTCTGAATGCGCCGGCGCATTCAGGTAGTGGCTGCGCGGCACAGCCAACAGGTCACTGTGCCCGTTCATGAGTTCAACTCCCGGGCCGAGCACGCGCTCGCGCGGAAAACGCTGCAGCAGGTGCCACTGAAAATAGCGTTCGGGGTTCGGAGTTCTCGTGTGTCCGATGTAGCGCTGCGCCTTCCCTATGGGACCAACGGCAGGCAGTGCAAACACCAGCGGCTCGATCGCACGATATCGCAACACCCGGGGGAGATCGTGGTAGATTCCAAAAACTCGCTCGGTACGATAGCGTTCATTGCCGCCGAACAGTTCGTCGCCACCGTCACCGGCCAGCATCACCGCGACACCCTGTTTGCGCGCCAGCTTCAGGCAGGCATATGTGGGCAGGACGGAAGCGTTGCCGAACGGCTCATCATAACCGCCGACGATCCTGGTGATGTCGGAAAACGTTTCCTCCGGCGTCAAGACCGCGATGGAGTGGCTTGCGTGGAAAGCGCTGGCCGCGAGGCGAGCGTATTCCAGCTCATTGAAGCGCTCTTCAGAAAATCCGATCGAAAAGGCGTTGACGGAGCTTCCCTTGTGCCGCTCGAGTAAGCCGAGCACGGAGCTGCTGTCAGTCCCGCCGCTCAAAAAACATCCCAGTTGAGACTTATTTACATCCTGCGCATGGAGGCGTACAGCTTCCGACATGGAAGAGAGCAGTTCCTCGGCGAGCTTGGACGCGCTATGGTTCTGCGATTCAGAGTATTCAAGGTCCCAGTAGCGTCTGAGCTCGCTCCTGCCTTCCTTCCACAAAAGAAAAGATCCGGGAGGCATTTTGGCGAGAGATTGAAACGCGCACCCCGGCGCCGGCACCACGCTGAAGTTCAGGAACGCCGCGATCGCGGGCGCGTTTACCTGCTTTTCCACCCGGCCGGCGGCAAAGATGCTGCGCGCCTGGGAGCCGAAGATGATCTGCGCGTCATCGGCGTAGTAGGTGAGCGGCCTGATGGCAAAGCGATCCACCGCCAGCAGCATCGTCTGCGTGCGGGCGTCCCAGATGGCCAGAGAGAACGCGCCGCGCAAACCGGAGAAGAATTCAAGGCCGAACTGGCGATAGAGCTTTCCAATGATCTCAGCAGGGGACGCATTTTGCGGCAGGCCGAGCTCCACGCGCAGGCTGGCAAGATCAACCAGGCTGGCGTCGCACGCGACGATCAGATCATCGCCGGACCAGGCGGACGTAGTTGCGGCATCGGAGACCACGCCGAGCTGAGCCAGGCTGGTTTTTTCGCATTGCGCAAGCGTGCGGCCCGAACATTCGGCAGCCGAGACCATCGCCGTGATCAAGTCGGGCCGGAGCGGTTCGGCGTTTCTGGCGATTGCGATTCCAGTGATTGCCATGGCCGCCTTATGCCCTCCCCATCGCTGCGCCCGCCACAGGCCGCCGCGCAGGGCGCAGCGCGTAAAGGCGCGAGTAGTTCTCCAGCATGCGCGGCAGACTGAATTCGGTTTCTACTTTCTGCCGTGCATGCTTTCCGAACGCGGAGCGGAGAGCGGGGTCGGCAGCGAGTTGCAAGATGCGCTCTGCCAGGCTGCGGAAATCCCGCGGCTGGACCAGGAAGCCGTTCTTGTTGTCGTCCACCAGATCAGGGTTGGCTCCAACCGAGGTGACCACGGAAGGAAGTTCAGTAGCCATTGCTTCCAGCACCGTGTTGGACATGCCTTCGGACAAAGAAGGCAGGACAAAAACATCAAAGCTATTGAGCCAGTCTTCCGGCCTGGCTGATTCGCCGGCCAGGGTGACGCGGCCACGCAAAGCACTGCTATGTTGAATGGCCGCTTCCAGGGATGCGCGTCCGGGGCCGTCGCCCACGATTACGACCTGCAGCGCCATGCCTGCGGAAATTACCTGCTCGGCTGCCAGGAGCAGCGTGGCGTGGTCCTTCACCGGATCAAGCCGGCCAACCGTTCCCAACACGATCTCGTTTTCTCCGGCGCCAATTTGGCCGCGCAGACGATGTCTCGCGGCCGCATCCGGGTGAAACCTGCCGGTATCCACGCCGTTGGCGATCACGTTCATTTTTGCCGGGGCAAGGCCGAGCTGCCTGGTGTAGTGCTCGCGCAGCTCGCGCGAAACGGCGAATACCTCGTGGGCCAGGGAATAGCAGAAGCGGCGGAACGCGCGACGCCGCCATGGATCGCCGTTCATGGTATGGATGTCACGACCGTGCTCGCTGTGAATGATGCGCGGTATCCGGGTCAATCTTGCCGCGATTACGGCTTCAATCGCTCCCCAGTTGCGCGAGTGAACGATGTCCGGTTTCTCGCACGCAAAGAGGCGCGAGAGGTCCGCCACCAGGGACCCGGTCTTCTTGCCGTTGCGCTCCAGGCTGACAAGACGCACATCGCCCTGAAGTTCGTTCTCAGGAATAGGAGCGACGGTGCAGATCACATGCTCAAAACGATCGGGATCGAGCCCCGCCACCACGCGGCGCAACGCGAGCTCGGTTCCCCCGGCGCCCATCCGGTGCAGGACGTGAATGATGCGAGCGCGCGTCATTGCATGGCCACCCTTGCTGACGCCAGATCGAAATCGGGCGAGATTACGGCGGCGCGATCGGCTGTCAGAGTCTGCCGCACTACCACGGTCATGGCAGCGCTCAGGCCTACCAGGTGGTACATGAGATCGAAGTCCTGCCGGTTAATAAAGAGGTTGGGCACCAGGTACACCAGGAGCGTCGCGTGCACAATGAGACAGTAGGTGGCCAGACGATGATGGTTCGTGCTGCGGCGCAACCTCCGCCAGTTGGACCAGCAGGCGCCGCTGGCGCTCAGCACCAGCGCGGCGAACAGCAGGCAGGAGGGAATGCCTGACTCGGCCATCAAGGCCATAAAGGCGTTGTGCGGCGCCCGCGGCTCGTAGCTGGAATAGTCCAGGAAGGTCAGCTCAAAGTTGCGCAGACCCACGCCGAAGATCGGATGAGCCTTGGCCATCTCCACGGCGGTTTCCCAGGCCTGGACTCGTCCAATTGCCGACGCGTCGGTCTGGGTCGCCGTCGGGATCGACTTATAGCGGTCGATGGACGCCTCAGGTGCGAAGGCGAGAAAGAGCGTGGCGGCAATGGCCAGTCCAAAGGGAACAAGAAGTTTGCGCCGGGAATGCATTGCGATGAGCAGGCAAACCATCATCAGCCCGAGAAAGCCGGAGCGCGAACGCGTGAAGATCACCGTCACGGCGCAGGCAAAGGCGGCGAACTGGCAGAGCCGCTTCCGCCATCCCCGCCGTTCCAGAGAGCCCAGCCAGTACAGAATCGGGATCGCCATGTTCATTCCCAGCGCGTACTCATTTTCCTCGGCCATGAGACCTCCCGGACCCTGGATCCGGTATTGACCTCCGGTGAGGATCACGCCGATCAGGCTCTTCACGCCTAGAAATCCCAGGCACCCTGCGAGCACAGTGAGGACCTTGCGAATGCGGTCTTCCGAATTGGCCATCGCGGCGATGAGAAGGGAGATCACGAACATCTTGCTGTAGCGCGAGAGCATGGCGTACGCGGGATCCGTGTTGTGAGCGAAGATGGCGGCCATCGCCAGCCAGGCCCAGAAGGCCAGCAGCAACAGCATTCCCCGGAAACGCAAAGGCGACTTGCGCAGCTCAAAGAGCCCGTATCCAATCATCAGCGCAGGAACGAGCAAGAGACCATAGTTGAAGACGTAGCCGGGCCAGACAAAGTCGGCGGGATGAGCATGGGCAAAAAACAGGTAGAGCAGCAGCCCGTTAAAGGGCTGCATCAGTGAGAGCGGAACTCCCACTGCCACCAACGCGTAAAATCCGAGTGCTCGAAGCATTCCTGTCTTTAGCGAGCGGTCAGGCTCGCCCTCACTCCCATGGCTGCCGATTCCGGCATTTGATTGAACTGATTTGCTGTTTTTCCCGGACCCGTGCCGGCCGCAGCTTGTACAAAGCTCTCCAGTCGAATTTTCAGGCTGGCATCGCCGAACACCGCTTCCAATGCGCGGCGGAGTTCCAGTCGCGGAGGCTCAGGCTGTTCCTTGATCACTTTAACCAGCTTGTCCGCCAGGAGCTGCGGATCGTCTTCCACCAGGATCAGCTTCGCGACCTCGGGTGGGAAGGCGACCGCAGCCCTGGCGGACGAGGCTACCGGAATGCCCATCGCCATGGATTCCAGAATCTTGTTTTGCACGCCGCGAGCCAGTTGCATTGGCGCTACGGTGACGGCCGCACCGCGAAAATAGGGACGCACATCGGGCACGGTGCCGGTCACACGCACCGCGGGATCTTTCGCCAGCTCCAGAACGGCTTTGGCGGGGTTGCGTCCAACAATGACGAACTTGAGCTCGGGAATCTTTGCCTGCATCGCCGGCAGGGAATGGCGATAGAACCACTGCACCGCCTCAACATTGGGCGCGTAATCCATGGAGCCGGCAAAAACCACGTAGGGCTGCAGGGCGGCGATGTCTGCTGAGACCTCCGCCTTGGCAGGATCGAAATAATCCGTATCGACCATGTGGCGCAGCACATCGACGCGTGCTTCCGGCACGGCATTTCTCAGCATCGAGGTTTCGGCATCGGTGCAGAGCAGGGTCTGAGCGAAGGTCATTGCCAGATGGTTTTCGTAGGCGGCGAGGAGACGGCCTTCGCGCCGCCATATCCAGCCGAGCAAAGCCGGTGAGCTGGTTGCGTACTCCGCCCATTTCGCCGAGTCAACGTCCACCATGTCCAGCAGGCAGGGGATGCTGCCCTGTGATTCCACATACGGAGCCATGGCGGAGCTAAAGACAATCACAAGGTCATAGTTACGGGCGGCGATGGCCTGGTTGATTCTGCGCGCCATCGACGGCGAATAAAAATATGCAAGGCTGAACGGCCGGCGGCGGAACAGAGACATGATCGCGCGCAGCCGGCTGCGCCACCAGGAGAGCCGTTCGACGTAACAGTCATGGCAGTACTGGCGCAGGGCGTCAATCGAGTCCCGGTCTTCGTCGTGATCAAAGAAACAGAAGAGATCAATCTCATGCTCGGCTGAGAGCGACTTGATCTCCCAGAGCGCACGTATCTTGTCACCCTTGTTGGGCGGGTAGGGAACGCGATGTGCCAGGTACAGGATCCTCATATAGTCGTATGCTCTTTCCGATCAGGGGAACAGCTTCACCAGGGCTGGTCCAAAAACTTTGGTCAGGGGGAAAGGCATTTTCTTCCATAGTTCGGTTACGCGCTTGAAACGCGGATTGGCCGGGGAGAAATTCGGCATCTCCCGGCGTTTCACAAGATAAAACTGGTAGGGCAGGGGACGCTCCCGCATGTTCCAGTCGGACTTGAAGCTGTAAGAGCCGGTGCCCAGCTTGCTGCGTCCAAAATCAAAGTTGCGGATGCCGCGCTGCCGGGCGCTCTCCAGAAGCTCCCAATACATGAAATTGTTGGCTGCACACTGCCGGCCTTCCAGCGTGGAGCCGCCATAGTAGGGCAGGATCCAATCGCGAAAGCGAAAGCTGAGCACGGATGCCACGGCCGCGTGGTCCTTCCAGATCACGCTGATCTCGGCGGACTCTCCGAGCTCTTCCAGCACGATGCGGAAGAATTTTTTGGCGAACACAGGCGTGCCCAGATTGCGCACGCTCTGCGCGTAAATTTCATAAAAAATGTCGAGGTGCTCGTGGCCGCGAGTGGCGCGCAAGCTGGCCTTCTGGCCTTTCCGGATCATGTAGCGCGTGTCGCGGGGCAGGGCCTTCATCAGGCGCTCCGGATCAGGATCAATCGCGGTGTCGAAGCTGACATAGAGTTCCTTGATGGGAAAGCCGGTGGAAGGGTCGGGTTCGCGCAGGCGCAGCTCCAGATACTCGACCTTCTGTTTCTGCGCGAGAGCGGAGGCCGCCTTGACCAGGGCGTCATGGGCCGGCTGGTCCGCGGCGCAGACGCCGCCATAGACGGCAAATGGCGTTGAGATCAAGGTCCGGCCGGTGAGAGGATTCGCAACCAGGAACAGCGGAAGCAAGCCGCGGACCTCTCCTTCGTCCACGGCCGCGAGGTACAGCGGCTTATATCCGAAAGACCGCGCAATAATTCGCTGCCACACGGTCAGGTGGAAGAGGGTCCCCTGCTCGTGCCGCATCACAAACGAATCCCACTGGGGGCGCATCTCGCTACTGTAGGGAACGATTTTCATCTTTGCTGCTTGTCTCCCGCTGCTTTGCCATCGTGCTTGTTTTGCTGCGTGAGTCCATTGGCCAAGGGCCCGCGCAGCGGCTGTACCGTTTCCACATGAAAGAGCCAGTTTTCGTTTTTGTGGAAATACTCCGCCAGCTGGGCGCGCAGCTCGGGCGAAGGTTCGCGATAGCCGTTGATGACTTTGCTCAGCAGCGTTTCATCAACCTCAAGTTCCCGCGCCAGGCGGTTTTGCCGGATGCCGGAAAGCCAGATCTCCATCTTCAAATTCGGGTACACGCTCTACCCCCAATCGGAAATTTTGCTGCGGCGTGGCCGGCGCCGCTGTCAGAACGCTTGGCCTTGTCTGTTATCCGCATATCAGCGCTCCAGATACACAATTACCGCGAACAGGATGGCGGCCGCCGAGCTGGCCGCTGCGCCCAGGAGATTGCGGAGCCTCGTGCTGTGGCGATCGCCCTCCGTGCTCAGGACAGGCACCTCCGCCAGCACGGGCATCTTCAGGATTTGCATAACTTCCAGAGAGGACTTGATGGTGGGATCGAAGACCTCGAAAACGATGGCCAGGAAAACGCCAAAGAGCAACCCGCCGGCGAGCCCTCCGCCATCGATCAGCCGGCGATCCGGACTGTAGGGTTTGGACGGTACCTGAGCGGGATCGAGCACGATGAAGCGCTCGCTCTTTTGAAAATTCTCCAGGCTGGTGGACATGTCCGCCGAGAATTTCCGGTCCATCAGCAGTTTGTAGTGGTCGCGCGCGTTCTCATAGTCGCGGTTGACCGCCGCCAGCTGTTGTTCCAGTACAGGTATGCGCTCCAGCTTGGACTGGTGAAAGTCGATCTGCTTCTTGATATCAGTTTCGCGCTTGGCGCGCGTCTTAATTTCTTCGTCAATCGCGGCGATCTGGCTTTCCAGCACCGGATTATGAACTTTTGCGGTCTGCCTGACCTGGCGCCGGTCGGAGTTTTCGTCCTTGGCTTCGCGAATGCGCTGCTCGAGGTCCTTCACCTCAGCAGCCTTTTTGACTACGTCAGGATGGTCCTTGCCATAGCGAGACCGCAGCGAATCAAGCTGGGTCTGGGCCTGGGCCAGCTGGGTTTGCAAAGGCACGATTCCCGAATTCTCATTGCTCCCGTCGAGGTTTACCACCTGCGGCTGCGCGAGTAGCTGGCTCTGGTAATAGACCTTCTGCTGCTGCGCGCGATTGATCGCGTCTTCCTCGCTCCTCAGGTCGAGTTGCAGGGTGTTGAGGGCCTGAAGGTGACCCGCCTGCGACTCCGGGAGGTCTGAGATGTACTGGCTCTTGATCTGGCGAATCCGCTCTTCCTTCTGCTGCAAGTCCTGCTTGGCTTCCGCCAGCTCCTGATCAATGAACTGTGACGCGCCCTGCACCTCGCTCTCGCGCGCTTTAACGTTCTCTTCGATAAAGCGGGACGACAGCTTGTTGGTGACCGCAGAGGCCTCCTGGGGATTGCTGCTCTGGAAGGAGATTTTGAATGTGCCTTCACCGCGGTCGCCGCTGGGAGGCGAAACCAGGATCTCAATGTTCTTGGCCATCAACTGCACCAACTCTTCCTGGGTTCGCCGCGTGCGCAGTTCAGGATAGAGTTTCATCTCGTCCATGACTTCCGTGAGATTGGTGGACGAGAGGATCCTCTGCCGGAGAGTGGCCAGCCGGTCAGCCACGCCGGAAGCGACCGTTGGTGCCACAAAGTTGTCGGGCACCTTCCGTGGATCGACCATGATCACCGTGGTAGCGCGGTACTTGTTGGGAATAAAGTAGCCGGCAATCGCGGCAAGGGTCCCCACCAGCAGGGTGCTCAGCGTGATAAGCCATTTGCGGCGCATAAACAGCCGCAACACGCCGGCCATTGTGAGGTGTTCGAGTCCCGGCAGGCCTAATTGAATTCCAGATTGATTGTTTGCACTCATAGGTTATGGGGCCAACAAATTGTTGCCAGGGGCGCCAGATTG
>Ga0066903_100003463_pt1 | contig 12911 bp, 10 predicted proteins | sample PanSoiMetaGPlot1_FD_67491 | JGI IMG/M metagenome (GOLD analysis project Ga0066903, IMG submission 67491) | Tropical forest soil microbial communities from Panama analyzed to predict greenhouse gas emissions - Panama Soil - Plot 1 (version 2) | ecosystem: Environmental > Terrestrial > Soil >... | reverse complement strand
ACCTTCTCGGTCTGCACCATCACGCCGGCCACCGCATCGATCACGATCAGCGCACTGTCGGCGACTTGCAGTCCCGCGCGCGCGTCGCTGAGGAAATTGCCCATGCCGGGCGTATCGATCAGGTTGATCTTCTGCTTGTTCCACTCTGCGTAGGCAAGGCTCGCCGACAAGGTGTGCTTGCGCGCGATCTCCTCTTCGTCGAAATCGGTCACGGTCGTGCCCTCGTCGACCTTACCGAACCGGTTGACCATTGCCGCGGTCGTCAAAATGGCCGAGGCGAGCTGGGTCTTGCCTGATCCGGTGTGACCGACGAGCGCGATGTTTCGAATGCTGGCGGCGTCGTAGACCTTCATAAGGGTTCCCTCAACCGATCAGAAAGCGCGTCGGCAGGCAGTCTGCCGGCCAAAGCGGACTCCGCGGTCCGCATGATATTTAGACGTTACAAGGGCGAATCATATTGCCGACAGATAGCAGTCGCAAGATCGAGGATCAGGCGATCGGGATTCGGGATTCGGGGCTGGGGTTCGGGACTCGGAACGGCAGAGCCCGGGAAAGAGAACGACTCCTACTCGTAACGGAGGGCCTCGATTGGATCGAGGCGCGACGCTTTGAACGCGGGGTACATCCCGAAGAAAATGCCGACCGAGGCCGAGAAACCGAGGCCGATGGCAAATGACCACCACGGCAGGGAGATGGGGAAGCCCGAGACGAGGTGAATGGTCCAGCCGATAGCACTGCCGAGGACGATCCCGAGGATCCCGCCGAGCGACGTCAGGAAGACCGCCTCCATCAAAAACTGGAAGAGGATCTCCGCCCGGCGCGCGCCGAGCGCCTTCCGCACGCCTATTTCGCGCGTCCGTTCGGTGACCGAGATGGACATGATCGCCATCACACCAATGCCGCCAACCATCAAGGCGATGGACGAAATGACGATCAGCGCGAAGAACGTACCCTGGCTGATCTGATCCCACAATTTCAGCACCGCGTCCTGCGTGACGACCTCGAAGTCGTTCGGCTCGTCGAGTCTCAGCCCGTGGCGGATGCGCATGACCCGTTCCACGTCGGCAATTGCGGCCTCCTGCGAGACCCCCTCTCGCGGCAACATGGAGATCTGAATCGGCAGAATCACGCCGCTTGCGCCACCCCTCCCGATGGTGATGCCGTGCAGCCCAAAAATCCGCTGATATGCCGTGTAGGGGATGACGACGAAGTCATCCTGTCCAAGGTTGAAGCCGCCCGCCGACGGACGCTTGTCGAACACGCCGATGATTTCGAAGCGATCGTTGCCCACGCGGATCATCTTGCCCATCGGGTCGAGCCCGCGTTCGCCGAACAGCACCTGGTACGGGCCGTTGCCGATGACCACAACGTTCGCGCGGTATTGCACCTCGGTTCCGTTGAAGAACCGTCCGGCGAGCATCGGAATCTGCGTGCCCTCTTCGAAGTTTTCCGACGTGCCAAAGACGATCATCGGAACGGTCTTGGTGTCTCGGTAGAAGATTCGCTGCTGCGTCGGCGGACCGCCCGCGCCGAGCTCGACGTCGACGAGACGAATCGAGTCGGCCTGCTGTTCGATGGCGCGCGCGTCCGAGATGGTGAGCTGTGGCCGTTTCAACAGGTCGCGCAATTCGGCGCCGTTGGCGAAATTCGTCACGTTGAAGCGCTGCACGAAGATGGTGTTCGGACCAATGGCGCCGATCATGTCGCGCAGCGATTTGTCGAACCCGCGGATCATCGCCGTCATGCCAACGATCGACGTGATTCCGATCACGACGCCCAGCACGGTGAGCGCCGATCGCATCTTGTTCGTCCGTACGGTATCGAGCGCCATCACCACAACTTCGCGAAGCAGCCCGAATCTGATGGCCATGGGCTATTCCTTCCGGAGCGCTTCGATGGGATCGAGGCGCGCCGCTCGCGACGCCGGATAGAGGCCGAAAAACAATCCGACGATCGCCGTGATGCCGATGCCGAGCGCGACCGACCATGCTTCGACCGCCGCCGGAATCGGCGTGAACTTCGCGATCGTGATGGCGATCGAGGACCCGAAGATGGTGCCGATGACGCCGCCGAACATCGAGAGCACGACCGACTCGGTGAGCATCTGCGCCATGATGTCGGCGCGCCGAGCGCCGAGCGCCTTTCGCAACCCGATCTCGCGCGTCCGTTCCGTGACGACCATCAGCATGATGTTCATGATCACGATGCCGCCGACCACGAGCGACAGTCCCACGACACCAACGAGGACCGCGAAGATGCCGTTGGTGGCCTGGTGGTAGATGTTCAATATGGTGTCGGATGTGAACAACCCGAAGTTGTCCGGTTGCTTCGGCTTGAGGCCGCGGCGGCTGCGCAGCGCGATCGTGGCCGTGTCCATGGTCGTGGCGATCTCCGAGAGTTCGCGCGGCTTGATCGTGAGCGACAACGATCGCCGCGATCCGAAGATCATCTGAAACTGGCCGAGCGGGATGACGATGAATTCGTCCTGCGACTGACCCAGGACGGATCCGCGTTTGGCGCTGACGCCGACGACACGAAAGTGCATGCCGGCAATCTGAATGGTTTTCTCGATCGGATCGATTGAGGACCCGAACAGCCGGTCGGCGGTCTGCCACCCGAGCACCGCGACTGGCCGTGCGAAGTCGACTTCGGTCGGGCTCATGAGGCGTCCGCGCTCCGCGTCGAAGGTCGAGAAATTTACATAATCCGACGTGACGCCATTAACTCGGGTGCTGTCGATGGAGCGATCGCGATAGGTCACCCGCGCGCTGCCGCCGGATTCTGCCATCACGGCAGCGATCGCTTCAGGGTCGTAGCGTTTGATCGCCCGAGCTTCCGCGATTGTGATGCGCGGATTGGCGCGCACCTTTTCGAATGCCTCGTCAGTGCGCGTGACCGGGAACTGCTGGATGCTGAACGAATCCGCACCGGCCTGATTGAGGATCGCGTTGGTCACCGATGCGTTGAGTCCCTGAATCAGCGACACCACGGCGATGATCGACGTGACCGCGACGATGTTGCCGAGCACGGTCATGAACGACCGAAGCTTGGAGCCCCAGATCGCGTCGAGCGCGATGCCGGCTGATTCGAGGAGCTTATTCATCGCTTGTCACGACGAAAAACGCAGAACCCGCAGAACCCGCAGACCTCTTCTAGGTTAAGAGTTCTGCGAATTCAGCGAATTCTGCGTTGATCGTCGTCATTTGGCCTTCGTCGTGTCTACCTTGACCGTGTCGCCATCGGTCATGCCACGAACAGAGTTGTACGGTCCGGTGACGACCTGATCACCCGACTTGAGCCCGGTCGTGACCTCGAAGTATTTGTCGCCGGAGATGCCAACCTTGATCGGCACGAACTCCACCTTGTTACTGCTCCGAAGCACGAACACGCCCTCTGTTTCCTTGCGCGTTTCGCCTGGTTTGAGCTCGGCGGCGGCGGCGACCGGTTCGACACTCGACGTCGGCGAGCGCCGCTTGTGCGGGTCAACCGGCGCCTTCACGATCTGGTTGTTGGCGTCGTACACGAGCTCCCGAACCGCCACTGCGGGAATCGGCACGGCCGTGACATTCCCGCGCGTCGCGGTGGTGATGTCGGCCGTGCAGGTGAAGCCCGGACGCACGTCCGGAATCGGCTCATCGAGCACGACAACGACTTTGAAGTTGGTCGCCTGCGTCGTGGAACTCTGCTGCGTATTGGTCGACTGAATCGGGCTGTTGCCGATTTCACTCACGTGGCCCTTGAAGGTCTTGTCGGGCAGCGCATCGATCGTCACCTTCGCGGATTGTCCGAGCTGCACGTTTGGAATGTTGGTCTCGTCGACCTCAACTTCCGCCTGAATGACCGACATGTCGGCGAGCGTGAGCAACACCGTGCCCGCGTTGTTCATCGTCCCGATGACCGCCGTTTCGCCTTCCTGGATGTTGCGGCGCGTGACGATGCCGTCGATCGGCGATTCGATTCGGACTTTGCTCAAGTCGTATCGCGCGCTTTCGAGGCCGGCGCGCTCCTGATCGATACGCGCGGCCTGCGCTGTCACCGTCTTCTCGCGTTCGCGCAGGGCAGAAGTGGCCACGGCGACATCGTTGTCAGCCTTTTCGAGCGACTCCCGCGTCGTCAGCTGCTGGTTCCAGAGATCTTTCTGCCGCGCGAGATTCTTTTGCGCCTGATCGAGCTGCGCCCGTGCGGTCTCGACCGACTGCCGCATTTGGTCGAGCGATCCTTCCGCCGCCTGCAGGGACGCCGTACCGCTGTCGACGCGCGTGCGCAGCGACTTCGGGTCGATTTGCAGCAGGAACTGACCTTTCCTGATTCGGTCGCCTTCGTTGACGGCGAGGTCGACGACGCGACCGGAGGTGTCGGCGCTGATGTTCACGAGCCGTTTCGGTTGAATTTTTCCCGATGCCGAGACGATCGCCTCGAGATCGCGCGACTTGATCGTTTCCACCGTGACCGTAGTGGCTGGAGTTCGTGTATACCAGAGATTTGCCGCGACAACTGCCGCGCCGACCAACACCACGGCAACGGCAATCAGAATATTCTTGCGACTCATTTACGCTCCACCAGAGAGGGCGGTCCGAACACCCGCGAAGATGAGGACGATAACGAAATAGAGACCGAGAAGGCTCCAGGCGATCGTTGCGGTCTTTCTTTTATATAAGACCCCGAAGCCAATCGACAGGCTCACGATCCACCAGATCCGGAAGAGATCGAGAGAGCCCATCAGTCGTCCCAGGAACGTGGCTTCGTCAATCATGGGGAAGAACACCGACAAGCTCGTCGCGCTTGCCATTGATTCGCGCATGTAGAACAGCGGCATGCTGAACAGCGTACCTAGCGCGACGATGAAGTACGAATGCACCACCACCGCAAAGGCCTGCTTGAAGGTGGCGTCACCCCCGAGGATCGCGTTGAACAAGGCCAGCGCGAGTCCTGCGATGATGGCTGCAACGAGAGGGACGAACACGAGCTGTGCCACGCCGGTGATATAGGCGGCGTAGGGCGCCATCCGCTCGATTCCGGCCATCTGCTGATTGTTGGCCTGACGACCGAACCCCTCCATCGAGCTCAGCGCTTGATCGATGTACGCGTTCTGACCAACTGACGTCGACAGAAACCACCCCGTACCGCCGATGACGATCACAAGGACGGTGAGCAGTGCTCCAAGCACTCGTGGCCGGGCAGCAATGTCGGCATACGCGGCGCGCGGCGTGAAGATCACACCAGCAGCGCGAGCGACCAGCCCCTTTGCGGGTGCGGCCGGGATTGATGTCTGGGAAGGAGTGGCGACTGTTGCGTCAGACACGTGAATCCTCGCGGAGAGGTCCGCAGTGATATACGGACAGTATTAAGGCGAAGTTCGCGTTTTCGGGGCGCGCGCCCGCTGCATCTTCCCGGGCGGCGGGGCTTCGCTGAAAATTCTGCGTAACACGGCGAGCCCGCCCTGGAGCCGCCGGCGTGAGGCGGCATCGAGCGGCGTCAGCATGATGGACAGATGGGCCTCCGCGGCGCGCCCGACGCGCTCCAGGGCCGCCTTGCCCGTCGGCGTGACCTCGATGATGACGACGCGGCGGTCTTTGGGGGGTGCAGTCCGACGTACCCATCCGCGTTGCACCATCGCGCTGATGGAATTCGACATGGTCGGCAGGCTGACGCCCTGGAGGTTCGCCAGCTCGCTCAGCGTCCGTGGCTGTGCGCTCAGCATGGTCAGCAGACCGAAGTGTGCCGGCGCGGGCAATTCGCCAGCGGCCCGAAGCTCCGCGGCGACCGTGCGCATGACCAGCGGAATAATCTTCAGAATTTCTCGAGCGACATCTCGACTGGGACGCTTCATTGAATCGTTTCGTTGCCTGAACGTCGAACTCAGAAAGAAGAACCGGGAACCTGGAAACGTGTTCCTTAGTTAGTATACCTAATTGTTATCAGGGCTAAGTTGTGATGCCGCTGTGACATGCGACGGTCGGCGGCCCGGCGCGCTCGCCTGTCCAGGAAGCCTGCCTCTTCCTTGACAGTGGATCGGTTGCTGTTTACCATGCAGATTCCTCGCGACAAGGAGCGTGACGTGGTCGGATTCGTCCCTAAAGAGATGTTCTTTACCAAGGGTGTGGGAAAACACCGCGAGAAGCTGACCTCGTTCGAGCTCGCCCTTCGCTCGGCAGGCATTGCCGCCTGCAACCTCGTTCGCGTGTCGAGTATTTTTCCGCCCAAATGCCGGATCCTGTCGCGGGCCCAGGGCATCAAGCTTCTGCAACCGGGCCAGGTCACCTTTGTCGTGATGTCCGAGGCCGCCACGCGTGAACCTCATCGCCTGATCGCGGCTACCGTGGGCGTCGCCATCCCGAGAGACCGGAATACTTACGGCTATCTGTCGGAACATCACAGTTTCGGCGAGAGCGAGGACATCGCCGGCGATTACGCTGAGGAACTGGCGGCCGAGATGCTTGCCACGACCCTCGGTCTCGAATTCGATCCGGATAAGAGCTGGGACGAGAAGAAAGAAGTGTACCGGCTCTCGAATGAGATCGTCCGTACACAGAACGTCACACAGACCGCTGTCGGTGATAAGAAGGGTCTGTGGACGACGGTGGTCGCCGCCGCAGTGCTGGTCGGTTAGGCTCGTTCTCGCACTCCGACAGAGGCCAGCCGCATCGAAACCGATTTCGTCGCGCGGTGAACCTCCGTGGCTGTTTCGCGAGAACGGCCGGAGTCCCGCCGCCGCGCGAAATATCCCTAACTGCCTTTTCTCCGATAAATAACCCTATGCGGAAGTGTCTGTTCGTGCCCGCCCTTGCGGCGGCCTTGGTCCTGGTGTCGGCCTTTGAGGCGCGTGCGCAGCTGTATGAAGACGTCGGCACGCGCGCGCAGGGTATGTCTGGCGCCTTCGTGGCGGTTGCCGACGACGCCACTGCGGTCTGGTGGAATCCGGCAGGTCTTGCGACCGGTCCCTTTTTTAACGCCGTGATCGAAAAGGGCCGCGTGACCGAGCCGGAGAGTCCCGTGACGACTGGGCCCGCGCGGCGCGCCGGCGTCTCGGGTTTTGCAATGGCCCTGCCGTCGCTCGGCTTGAGCTATTACCAGCTGCGCATCAGTCAGTTCCCGGCTAACTCTACAGAACCGTTATTGCCGAACCGACAAAACGATGGGGGCGTGCCGCAGGTGCGCTCGCGTGCCTTCAGTCAGTTCGGCGTCACGCTTGATCAGACGTTGCTGGATCACCTCGTTGTGGGTGCAACGTTGAAGCTGGTTCGGGCGGGTGAAGGGACGGTGACCGTCGATCCTTCGAAGGACTTGCTCGATCAGGGCGACGATCTCGACCTGGCGCACCAAACGCACGGCGATCTGGATCTCGGAGTGTTGCTGGCGCTCACGCATTTCCGAGCCGGATTGACGGTACGGAACATGACGACGCCCGAGTTCGGTGAGGGAAACGACGGTTTCAAGCTGAAACGCCAGGCGCGCGCCGGCGTAGCAGTCGTCGGCACCTCGAAAGGCCTGATACAGGCGGTGACCGTGGCGGCGGACGCGGATGTGACGCGGACGGCGACGCCATTTGGCGACGTTCGCCAAGTGACGCTCGGCGGCGAGGCCTGGCTGGCCAAGCAGCAACGCGTCGGAGTGCGAGGTGGTGTGGCAGCAAACACGATCGGGGAACGGCGGACAACTGCGAGCGCTGGTGTCAGCGTGAAAACCTTCTCATCGCTTTACATCGATGCCGCGCGCACGTTTGGATCGGATCAGTCCATCCGCGGCTGGAGCACGACGGCCCGATTCACGTTTTGATGCGCCGTGCCGATTGATGCGTCATGCCGGATTCTGAATGCCCCGTTCTGAATTCTGAATTCTGAATTTCTAACTACATCCACTCACCCCCTCCCCCATGCCCGTCCGCATTGGCGAACTCCTCCTGAAGGAGAAACGAATCACGCCTGAGCAGCTGCAGCAGGCGTTGAACCACCAGAAGACGAATGGGGGAAAGCTCGGACACAACCTGGTAGCGCTCGGTCTCGTGAAGGACGAGGAGATCACGGCGCTGCTCAGCCGCCAGTACGGCGTGCCCTCGATCAACCTGACCCAGTTCGAGATCGATCCAAGCGTCATCAAACTGATTCCCGCCGACACCGCACAGAAATATCAGATCGTTCCGCTCAGCCGCGCCGGCGCGACGCTGACGATCGCGATGACCGACCCCACGAACGTCTTCGCGATGGACGACATCAAGTTCATGACCGGCTACAACGTGGAGCCGGTGGTGGCGTCGGAAGTCGCGGTCGTCGACGCGATTCAGAAGTACTACCCGAACGGCGGGAAGGCTGCGGTTGCCCTTGCCCCGACCGGGCCGGGGGCGAGTGCGCTCGATGCCGCCAGTCGGGGACTCGAAGAGCTGCAACAGTCGCTGCAGGTCCCCGACGAACCCAAAGAAGGCGAAGAGCCGGAGGTTGTCGACGAAGTCCACGAGATCAGCGCGGAAACGCTCGCCAAGCAGGCGAGCGAAGCCCCGATCATCCGCATGGTCAATGTGTTGCTGATGTCGGCGATTCAGCAAGGGGCCAGCGACATCCACATTGAGCCATACGAGAAGGAACTGCGCGTCCGGTACCGCATCGACGGCCTTCTCTACAACATCATGAATCCGCCGCTGAAGATGCGCGATGCCATTTCCTCGCGCATCAAGATCATGGCGCGGCTTGACATCGCCGAGAAGCGGCTGCCCCAGGACGGCCGTATCAAGATTCGCTACAGCGAGAACGGAAGCAGCAAAGAGATCGACTTCCGCGTCTCGGTCCTGCCGACGCTCTTCGGTGAAAAGATCGTCATGCGTCTGCTCGACAAAGACAAGTTGATGCTCGACATGACGAAGCTCGGATTCGAGGCCGAGTCGCTGACGAAGTTCGAGCGCGCGATCCTGCGCCCATGGGGCATGGTGCTGGTGACCGGTCCGACCGGCAGCGGCAAAACCAACACCCTCTACTCGTCGATCGCGAAAATCAACACGCCGGACACCAACATCATGACGGCGGAGGACCCGGTCGAATTCAACCTGATCGGGATCAACCAGGTGCAGGTCCGTGAAAGCATCGGCCTGAACTTCGCCGCTGCACTCCGATCGTTTTTACGCCAGGACCCGAACATCATCCTCGTCGGCGAAATCCGCGACTTCGAGACGGCGGAAATTGCGGTGAAGGCGGCGCTCACCGGGCACCTGGTGTTGTCAACACTGCACACCAACGACGCGCCCAGCACCATCAATCGACTCATGAACATGGGCATCGAGCCCTTCCTGGTCGCGAGCTCGGTGCACCTGATTTGCGCACAACGTCTCGTTCGACGCATCTGCTCGAACTGTAAACAGCCGGAGCCGCATGCCCCGGCCGCACTTTTGCAGGCCGGCTTCTCGGCCGAAGACGCCAACGCGGTCACGCCCATGAAAGGCGTTGGCTGCGAGAAGTGCAACAAGACCGGTTACAAGGGCCGCGTAGGCCTGTATGAAGTGATGGAAGTGACCGAGGAGCTGAAGGAACTGGTCCTGGTCGGTGCCTCGGGACTCGAACTCCGGCGCAAGGCGATTGACGAGGGAATGATCACTCTTCGTCAGTCGGGTCTCAGAAAAGTAAAAGAGGGCGTCACGACCATCGAAGAAGTCGTGCGCGAAACCGTGAAGTGAGCCTATGCCGACACTACCCGAGCTGCTGAAAATCGTCGTCGATCGCGATGGATCGGATTTGCACATCAGCACCAGCACGCCACCGCAGGTCCGGATTCACGGTCACCTGGAACGGCTGGCCATGCCGGAGATGAACCCGTCTGAAACCAAGCAATTGGTGTACAGCGTGCTCACCGACAGTCAGAAGAAACGGTTCGAAGAAAGCCTGGAGCTGGACTTCTCGTTCGGTATCAAAGGCCTGGCCCGTTTCCGCTGCAACGTGTTCAACCAGCGCGGTGCCGTGGGCGCCGTCTACCGGTTGATTCCGGAAAAAATCCGCGCCTTCAACGAGCTCGGTCTTCCGATGGTGCTCTCGACGCTGGCCGAAAAGCCGCGAGGGCTGGTCCTGGTCACCGGTCCGACCGGCAGCGGCAAGTCGACCACGCTCGCCGCGATGATCGACAAGATCAACATCGAACGAAAGGATCACATCCTCACGATTGAGGATCCGATCGAGTACATCCACCAGAACAAAGGCTGTCTGGTGAACCAGCGCGAGGTCCATAGCGACACGGGCAGTTTCAGCAACGCGCTCCGAGCCGCCCTCCGCGAAGACCCGGATATCGTGCTCATCGGCGAAATGCGCGACCTCGAAACGGTGGAATCGGCGTTGAAGATCGCCGAAACCGGTCACTTGACGCTGGCCACGCTGCACACGAACTCGGCCGCGCAAACGATCAACCGAATCATCGATATCTTCCCGGCGAATCAGCAGGCGCAGATCCGCACGCAGCTCTCGCTCGTGCTCGAAGGGATCGTCTGTCAGGCGCTGTTGCCGCGCGCGGATGGCAAGGGACGCGTCGCCTCCCTCGAGATTCTGGTGCCGACGCCCGCCATCCGGAACCTGATTCGCGACGACAAGGTGCATCAGATTTACGGTGCGATGCAGGCCGGCCAGGAGAAGCTGGGCATGCAGACCGCCAACCAGTCGCTGGCAACGCTGTACATGAAGCGGCTCATCACCATGGACACGGCCATGTCGGCGTCGTCGAATCGCGACGAACTGCAGGAAATGATCAACCGTGGCGTGGGTGTTGTGGCGGGGGCCGGGCTCAATCGCGGGACGATGCCCGGACGGCCACCTGTCGGGGCGAAAGGCTAGGCGGGATAGGAACCAGGGATTAGCGACTAGGGACTAGCGACTAGAAACCAGGGAGCAAGGACAGATCAGAGCCTGCCTGCTGAAGCTCGCACGAGGTTGGTGCGAGCAAAGGCGGGACTAAGGACTAAGGACTAAGGACGAACGTATGGCGACGTTTGCATATGCAGGTCGAACGCGAGGGGGCGAAATCGTCAACGGCGAGCGGATCGCCGACTCCATGGATGCCGCAGTCGCGGCGCTCAGGCGCGACCGAATCCTCGTCACGAAAATCTCGCCGGTCAAGTCCAAAGCCGACGAGGCGAAGAAGAGTCGGTTGGGGAAGGGTGTCGCGGCCAAGAATCTGGCTGTGTTCACACGCCAGTTCTCGGTGATGATCGATGCCGGCTTGCCGCTCGTTCAGTGTCTCGACATCCTCGGCAGTCAGGAAGAAGACAAGAATTTCGCCGAGATCATCAATCAGACCCGCATGTCGGTGGAGCAGGGTGCCTCGCTGGCCGACGCCATGCGAAAGAGTCCGCGGGCGTTCGATGCGCTGTTCACCAACATGGTGGCGGCGGGCGAAGCGGGCGGTATTCTCGACACGATTCTGAAGCGTCTTGCGACCTACATCGAAAAAGCCGTCAAGCTGAAGGGGCAGGTCAAGAGCGCGATGATTTATCCGATCGCCGTCATGGTGATCGCCAGCCTCGTCGTCGCGGTCATTCTGTGGAAAGTCATTCCGACGTTTGCCGACATGTTCGCGAGCCTCGGCGCCGACCTTCCGCTGCCGACGCGTGTCGTCATCTGGATGAGCCACTCGCTGGTCACCTACTTCCCGGTGATTCTCGGGACGCTGGTCGTCGCGGGCTGGTCGTTCCGAACCTATTACAAGACAGACGGCGGCCGCCACGTGATCGATGCGGCCGTTCTGAAGCTGCCGATCCTCGGCATCATCATGCGGAAGATCGCCGTCGCCCGTTTCTGCCGCACGCTCGCCACGCTGATCAGTTCGGGCGTGCCGATTCTGGATGGCCTCGAAATTACCGCGAAGACTGCGGGCAATGCGATCGTGGAAGACGCCATCATGTCGACCCGCAAGAGCATTGAGCACGGCGAAACGATTGCCGCACCGCTCAAGGAAACGCACGTGTTTCCGCCAATGGTCGTGCAGATGATTGGCGTCGGCGAGGCGACCGGCGCGCTCGACACGATGCTCGCCAAAATTGCGGACTTCTACGAAGAGGAAGTCGATACCGCAGTGGCGGGCCTGTTGACGCTGCTCGAGCCGATCATGATCGCTGTCCTCGGTGTGGTCGTCGGTGGCATCGTGATCGCGATGTATCTGCCAATCTTCGATTTGATTTCGAAACTGACATAGGCCTCAGGCTTCAGGCCTCAGCTCGTGTAGGGGACGGCCTTAAGGCCGTCCCCGCTGAAGCCGGAGCCCGAAGCCCGAAGCCATTTCTTCCCCCCATTGAACACTGATCTCAAACGTAAACTGGCGTCACTGATCGCGACGCGCGCGCTGGTGAGCACGCTGCTGCTCGGTGGCGCGACGGTGATGCAGGTCAGGGCGCCGGGCTCGTTCCCGGTCGATCCGTTTTTTCTGCTGATCGCGCTGACCTACGCGCTGGCGATCCTTTATGCGGTCACATTGCGCCTGGTCGACCGACACCGCTGGCTGATCGATCTGCAGCTGGCGTGCGACGCGATCATCGTTTCCGCGTTCATCTCGTTGACGGGCGGCATCACCAGTCTGTTCTCGCTGCTGTACGTCCTGCCGATCGTGGCGGCCAGCATGGTGGGGTTCCGGCGAGGGGGACTGCTGGTTGCGACGTTGAGCGCGGTGTTCTTTTCAGGCCTGGTGGCCTTGCAGTACCTCTCCGCCGACGGGCTCGTCCATCTGTCCTGGATGCCGGTCGATCCGAACAAACTGCCGTCCCGGTCGGTTGCGCAGTACATCGTGCTGCTGAATCTGTTCGGGTTCTTTGGCGTAGCGCTCTTGAGCGGCTCGCTCGCCGAAGGCGTGCGGTCGGCGGGCGCGCGCCTCGAACGCGCCTCCACGGAGATTGCTGATCTGCAAGCGCTCAATCAGCATGTGATCGACAGCCTGCCAAGCGGGTTGCTCACGAC
>Ga0066903_100003462_pt1 | contig 12913 bp, 3 predicted proteins | sample PanSoiMetaGPlot1_FD_67491 | JGI IMG/M metagenome (GOLD analysis project Ga0066903, IMG submission 67491) | Tropical forest soil microbial communities from Panama analyzed to predict greenhouse gas emissions - Panama Soil - Plot 1 (version 2) | ecosystem: Environmental > Terrestrial > Soil >... | reverse complement strand
GTCGAACTGTACCTGGTGGACTTCAAGAAGGGCGTCGAATTCAAGACCTACGCGACGCACGAATTGCCTCACGCCCGCGTCGTGGCCATCGAAAGCGAGCGCGAATTCGGTCTCAGCGTTCTGCAACGGCTCGACGAGGAATTGCGGCGTCGCGGCGAGAAATTCCGCCATGCCGGCGTGCAAGACTTGAACGGCTACCGCCAGGCGAAGCCCGGCGAAGTCATGCCACGCATCTTGCTCGTCGTGGACGAGTTCCAGGAGTTTTTCGTCGAGGACGATAGAATCGCTCAGGACGCCGCCCAACTTCTCGACCGCCTGGTGCGCCAGGGCCGTGCATTCGGCCTGCACGTTCTCCTCGGGTCGCAGACGCTTGGCGGGGCATATAGCTTGGCGCGCAGCACCATCGATCAAATGGCAGTGCGGATCGCGCTGCAGTGCAGCGAGGCCGACGCCCAGCTCATCCTGAGCGACGACAACGCCGCTGCCCGCTTGCTGTCGCGGCCGGGCGAGGCGATTTACAACGACGCCAACGGCTCGCTCGAAGGAAACAACATCTTCCAGGTCGTCTGGCTCTCGGACGAGCAGCGCGAACAATACCTGCTGAAAATCCACGAACGTGCCCAACAGCAGAAGCGCGTGCCCGTGCCGCCGCTGGTCTTCGAGGGCAATGCCCCCGCCGACCCGAGCCGGAACGCGCTACTCGACGAGTTGCTGGAGGCGACGACTTGGCCAGCCGAGCGCCGTGCGTACGACGCATGGCTTGGCGAGGCCATCGCCATCAAGGATCCGACGGCGGCGACCTTCCGGCCCATGACGGGGGCAAATCTGCTGGTGGTCGGCCAGCAAGACGAGGCAGCGCTGGGCATGTTCGCCACGGGCTTGGTGAGTCTGGCCGCGCAACTGCCGCCCGTCGATCCGGCGCCGCGCTTTTACGTGCTCGACGGCAGCACTGCCGATGCCCGTCATCGAAGTCTCTTCGCAAGGCTCAAAGACGTGATCGCGCCCCACGTCATCCGTCTCGGCGGCGCACGCGACCTGGCTGCGGTTCTGGCCGATTTGGCCGAGGAGATCGAGCGCCGGCAGAAGACGCCCGATTCCGAAAACAACCCGCTTTTCCTGTTCGTTTACGCCTTACAGCGGTTCCGTGACCTGCGCCGCGCGGAGGATGATTTCGGCTTTTCCAAGAGCGACGAGAAAGCCACGCCGTCCCAGCAATTCACCACGCTCCTCCGCGAAGGGGCCGCACTCGGCATCCACGTCCTCGTTTGGTGCGACACGTATAACAATCTCCAACGGAGTTTGGACCGCCAATCGCTCCGCGAGTTCGACATGCGCGTAGTGTTCCAAATGGGCGTGGCCGATTCGAGCAACCTCGTCGATTCGCCACTTGCCGCAAAGCTCGGTCTTCACCGGGCCCTGTTCCACAGCGAGGAGCAGGGCCGGCTGGAGAAATTCCGGCCTTACGGCCTACCCGCCGAAGCCTGGCTGGTGTCGGTGCGCGATCAACTCCGGGCCCGCGGCGTGAGCGAAAGCGTTCCGCGGTAATTTTGGCGGCGAGCTTTTGCGAACGCTCTCAAAAGCTCGCGGCAAACAATTCCAGATTCCTGGTTTCCGCGCGGGCCGTGGAAACCAGGCGATTCTTGGCTTGGCAGACTCTACTTGTCAAAATCGGCCGGCAGTGGGTTGCCATCGTTTCTTTGGACGAGCAAGCGCATCACTTCTTCCTTGATAGTCTTGGCCAGGAAGCGCACCGAGCCGTCGCAGAATGCGGCGTTAAAGCCGCCCTTTTTCGGATTGATGACGAGCGGCAACATCTTGGCTTCGCCGAAGGGGATGTCCTCCGGCTTGGTCCACGGCACGCCCTTGGCTGCTTCGACCACCATCAGCGTATTCGAGGTGCCATCGGTGATGTCCGTGAGTTTGATTCCTTTGGCGCCGTCGAAGATCGCGTTTTTGCCAGTGAAGCCCAGGTACCGGGTTAAGTGCTTCTTTGCGTCTTCCTCTTCCACTCGGTACACGGGTGGCAGTTGCTCCAGCAGCTTCTTGTTGTGTTCGCTGTCCCACGGTTCGTCGAGGTGGAACTCCTTGTAGAGAGCGTCTTGCTCGATGAAGGGCAAGATCATCACACGCCAGCTGAGGAGCGCCTTGCCATTCTTGTCGTAGATTGCAGCCGGTGGGAACGCCCCGAACGTGTCGTGATAGTTGTGCATGGCCAGGGCGATTTGCCGCAGGTTGTTCGCGCTCTGCATCCGCTTGGCGGCGTCGCGGACTCGTTGCACGGCATCGATCAGTGTGAGGTTCAGCGCTGCAACGTCTGTTTGCACCGTGAGAGTCCCCTGCAGCGTCGAGTCGGTGCGCTGAAGCTTGGCTTCCTTGACGGATGACTGCGCAAGTTTCATCAGATCGACAATGCGCTTCCATTCTTCTCCTTGCTTTTCCATCTGGGCGATGCCTTGATCCATGAACCCTAGGAGCATCTGACGCAGGTCTTGGACGCCTTTCTTGGCAGCCTCGGCGTCCTTGGCATCGGCGAACGTGCCGTGGACCACGGCCGTCAACTTTTCCGTGAGGTCCACGGTCAGGAGCGACGACTTGGCGGCCAGCAGCGGCTTGAGCGGTGCGGCGTCGGGCGGCAAGTTGTCCTTGAGCCCAGACAAGGGCTCGGGGTCGAAGCCCGCTACGATGGCGTGCTTGCCCGACGCTGCGGCTTCGAGTACCGGGCTCAGCGGTCCCTTCTTGACGACGGTACGGCCGACGAAACCCTCGATCGACCGTTGATCGCCAACCACGAACACCTTGCCGTCGAGGAACGCCATCGCCTTGCGCTCGCGATCCTTGCCGAGGTAAATGGTGCCGTTGTCCGTGTTCTTCTCGGTGTGCTCGGGTAGTGCCTTCTGGAGCACGCGCTCTTTTTCGATGGTGTTCTTGGTCCCGATCACGAAGAGCGGCTCCCCGCCAGGCTGCATGCCGGCGGACACCATCGTGATGCGTTCGATCTCCGGGATGCCAACTCCGATCAGCTTGTCCCATTCTTGAAACATGTCCGGGAACGCGGCCGGTGCTTTCTCGCGGATTCCCTTGGCGGCAGCGCTGTTCCAGATTCCGCTCACGTTGAGCGACCCGATGAAAAAGGAATCGGGTGGGATGCGGGCCAGGTCCGCGGGCAACGCGGGCTTGGCTTCCTGGGCGGTCACCCTGGCCGCCGGTTCCCCGCTGCCGGCGAGCATCACCAAACCTAGCACCACGGCGGCCCACCCGCTCGCCGGCCCCCAGCGCGTAGCCAGTTTCCGAATCATGGTTGCACCCTTCACGTGAGTTTTTCCAGTCCTGTACGGGGCCACGCCGCGCGGCCCTGTGTAACAGCGTCATAGTACAGTGGTTTATTCGCGCGTCAAGCAGAATCCTTCAAAACCTCGCGTAGAGCGTGGTGGGAGGAGGCACGGGGCGCCGCTTGGCTCGGATTGGTGGGGCAGCAATTCCATCCTGCCGAAATGACTTGGAAGACCGCTCAGGCGGCCCGATAACCTGAGATCCAGGGTGGGTTCCGAAGCGACCGATAATTCCGGTTATTCCATCCCGGAATCCCCTTGCTCGACCCAGAGTCGGGGGCCTAGAATGCAGGGGAAATTCCCCAGCGGGCATCCTCGCTCGCGAAGTGGCGGACCTCCTCCCCTGCGTCCGCGTTGGGCCGTGACCAGCGGCACCGGGAACTACCCAAGGGCGCGCGATGACTTCTCCCACGAACCTGGGCAACCTCAATACCTCCGCCTGGGAACGGCTCCAAGATCAGGCCGGAAGACTGGAGACCCTTTGGCGCGAGCAAGGTCCTGTCGACCTCAACGGCCTGCTGCCTCCGCCCGGCGATCCCACACGCCTTGCCTATCTCGTCGAGCTCATCAAGACGGATCTCGAAATCCGCTATCGCCGGAACAAGGGTGAGGGCGTTCGCCTCGACTGGTACGTCGAGCGCTTCGAGGAACTCGGCGCGGTATCTGAACTGTCCGCGCGGCTGATCTACGAGGAATACCGCGTTCGCCAACTCTACGGCGACAGGCCCGAGCTGTCGAGCTACAAGCGACGCTTCCCCCGGCAATACCCCGAGGTCGAGAGGTTGGTCAAGGAAGAGCCGGTCGGCACCGTGTCTCACACGCAGGCTACTTCGGTAGAGCCGCCGTCGAACAAGCCGCCTGTCCCGCCGCGCGTGGCCACGGGTGGCAGCGGGCAGGACGGTGGCGGAGGCGGAGGGGGCGGCAGTGGCCCCGATGCGGGTGGCGGGAGCTCCCGCGATTACCGCCTGATCGAGCGCATAGGCACTGGCAGCTTCGGCGAGGTGTGGCGGGCCGAGGCGCCCGGCGGCATCCCAGTCGCACTCAAGATCATCTACCGTCCAGTCGGCAGCGACGCCGAGCAGCACGAAAGGAAAGCCCTCGATCGCATCAAGAACCTGCGCCATCCCTTCCTGCTCAGCACGGCAGCCTACTGGATCTCTCCGGACGGCCGACTGCACATCGCAATGGAGCTGGGCGACGGTACGCTGCGCGATCGGCTCAAGGAATGCCTTGCCCGCGGAATGCCGGGTGTGCCCCCCGTCGAACTAGTCGAGGTGATGATGCAGGCGGCGAAGGCCCTCGATTACGTTCACCGCGAAGGGCTCTTTCACCGCGACATCAAGCCCGACAACATCATGCTTTCGACGGGATACGCCAAGGTCGGCGATTTCAGCCTGGTGCGTAAAGAGGACACCGTGAGCATGGAAGGCGCCGCCGCTGGCACCCTGGCTTACATGGCGCCGGAATGTTTCCGCGGCAACGTCTGCCGGCAGAGCGACCAGTATAGCCTCGCGGTCACCTACTTCGAGCTGCGAACGAACCGACGTCCGTTCCCTCCCCGGTCGAACATGTGCGATGCCATGCTCGACTCGGTCGAGGGGACGCCAGACCTCTCTGCCTTGGTAGGCCCCGAACGCGACGTGATTGCCCGCGCGTTAGCGAAGAAGCCCGAAGAGCGGTTTCCCAGCTGTCAGGAATTCGTGGAGGCCCTGGACGCGACGGTCACGGGTGAGCGAGATGCCCCGGGCCCCGCGACGCCCGAATCCTGGCTGCAGCCGATGCGCCGTGTCGGGCCCGACGGATATCAACTCCTGCATCGGCTCACGGGCGTCAGCGCCGTTGGGCAGTTCTGGGAGGCAGTCGCTCGCGGCGGCAAGCACGTCGCGTTGCAGGTGATCGAAAACCTCGACCGGGACGGCGTGGTCAAGCACCTGCGCGCCTTCGATCTTGCTCGCTGCTTCGTCGGGTCGCCAAACGTCTTGCAGGTTTACGGCAACTGGCTGGCAAGTGCCGAAGGCGCCCCGCGATCGTTGGCCAACGTGCTCAAGCTGGGCGCCGAGGAACACGTCGCCTTCGTCGTCGTTCAGGAATTGGCCGACGAGGATTTGGGTCGGCGCCTTGGCGGCTCGCGCCGCAAGTTCGGCGACGAGTGCCTGGACCAGCTGCTCGGCTATCTCAAACAGGCCGCCCACGCGCTCGACCACGTCAATAGCCGCGTCCACTCGTACGCTCGTCGACAGGTGGCCATTCGCCACTGCGCCGTCCGCCCCGAAAACCTGCTGCTCGTCGGCGAACAGGTGCGCCTGGCCAACTTCGATCTGGCTCAGGAAGTAACCGAGGCATCCGAGCCGCTACGGGCCGATCCTTCGGACTTAGAGCCGGGCTACGCCGCTCCCGAATTGCTGGACCGCGGCGGCGGCCGCGTCACCGCCTCGAGCGACCAGTACTCGCTGGCCATGAGTTACGTGAAACTCCGCGCCGGCAGCTTGCCGTTCGATCAATCGCAGTCGCGCAATCGGATAATCGAAGAGCAACTCGACGGCCGGCTCAACTTCAAAGCGCTTCCAGAAGCCGAGCGCGCGGTCCTCGCCAGGGCCACGGCCAGGCGTCCGGAGGACCGCTATCCGAGCTGCGTAGCCATGGTGGAGGCGCTGGAAAAGGCTTGCCGCGAGGCGGCCGCAGCCAAAACCCTCCCCGGGCCGCGACCCGTCCCCGACGAAACCCTGGCGAAGATGCCGGACACGAGCAGTCCCGAGATCGAACGCCCGACTCCGGCGCGCGGCAATTGGCGGAAACAAGGGCTCGCGAAAAGCCAGGATGCGGATAGGACGATTCTCCCCGGAGAAAGAGGTTACGACGCAACGTCGAGCAGCTTCGAGCTAAACTTGCCGGCGAGACTGAAAGAACAAGAGGAGCAGCCGAGCCCGCGGCGACGAGTCGAGAGGCGACAGTCCCCCCGTACCCTTCGCAATTGCGCAATCGCGGTGACGGTGACGGCGGCAGCGATCGTGGTTGCGGTGGTTCTCTGGAACATCATTTCGGACAAACAGCGTAACCAGACGCCGGAGCTGGGCAGCTTTAGGCTGGCCGCGCAAGAGCGCTTGACGCTCGAAATCGGAGGGAAAAGCGAGGAAGTCCCCGTCCAATTCCTAGATAACACCTACGATGGCAAGATCCAGTTGACTTGGAACGAGTCGGAAGCAATCTCCGTGTCCGTAGGAGACGTGAAGTCTGATGGTGCCGTATTGACGATAGCGGCTAAGGAAAATGCCAAGCCAGTCCCAGTGACCTTGACACTTCGGGCAGAGGCCGTTGGGCTCGAGCCGCGTACGCACGACTTGGAGGTTATCATCAAGCCAGCCAAAGGCGGCATTCCTGACGGCGGCCAGACGCCCCCTGATCCACCTTACTTGATCCGCTTGCGCGAGCTTCGCGAGCACGTCGAACATGCCCAGTGGGAATTGGCGGTGGCAGATCTAACCGCCTTGCGTAAGGAAGCCGAGCGCGCCAAGAATTCCGAGCGAGTGGAGATTGCGAAAGCCCTTGCGAATGAGGCCGGGCAGATCCGGCACCACTTCGCCGAGAAGCGACTAACACCGACCGAACTCTATCGCCTTGCCGACGAATACGACCTGTTCTCGCCCCCCGTGCAGACAGTTGATCTGGTGACTGCGGTATGCCAAGCACGCCTCGAGGAAGGGGACTACAAGGGATTTCTAGCAGGATTGGAAAACCTAGGCCGTCTGCAATCTGAACCGACGGCTGCTTCGAAAGAACTGCGTGGCTTGACTCAGCAGGCAGCGCTGACGACGGACAAGAAACCGGACCAGCTGAAGAAATTGCTAACAGCTCTGTCTGGCCACGAGTCCGGCAAGGCAACGAAGGACGCGCTCCAGGAGCTTGCAGCGCGGACCGTGAATGGTCTGGTGGACCTGGAATTCGAGACGTTGTTGTCGGCTCAACAGATCGCCGACTTTCTCCCGTACGTGAAACTAGCGAAGAACAACGACAAAGCGAGCGCCCGAACGCGCGCGTGCCTTGCCGAGTGCAGGCTGCGCGGGCAAGCCAATAAGCTGCTGGACAAAGAACCCGACGTGGTCTTAGAGGCTCGCGCGTTAGTTCCGAGGGCGGAGGACGGAGCGGATCCTTATCTCAAATTCGTGGCGGGCCTGGTCCTCCAGGCCGAAGGCCATTCGACCGGTGCGGCCGACGTTTACTGCGCGTCCGTAGTGCCTTCGCATCCTGCGTGGTTGAAGGAGGGAAGGCGCGCTCTAGTTCTCGAAGCTTGCTACGAGGCAGCTCGCTCGACCTGGTCTCCCGGCAAAGGCTCTGAACCGGCCAAGCGCGCAATGGCATACTACAAAGGGGCCGCAGATCTCGACGAGAATATGCCGTTCGAGCGGCTGGTGCTCTACGCCGAATCGGCGCACGAGGCGCGAGCGCTTGGCGAGTTTGGCAAACAACTGCGGAAGGTGGTCGGCAAAAAGGAATTCCCCAATCTACCGCAAAGTGACCTGCAACTGATTGCTCGCGACTACGCGGAATTTGCGGACGATGCGATCTCCACGGACGTAGCCCTGCTGCGCAAAGTAGGCCCGGCACTAGAGGCCGTCGAGAATCGGGAGAAAAACGGCGAAGTGCTCGATTTTTGGGTGGGAAGGTATCGGTTGGAGCAGAAAGAGGAGAAGAAAGCGCTCGAGGCATTCGGGCGCGCTTTGGGTCAGTCCAAGCCAACCAAACTGCTGGATGGCGGCGGCCGTTGCGGTGCTATCGGTGCCCTGATTGGCCGACTCACGGACGACACTGCAACCAAACGCTGGTTGGAAGTGCTCAGCGCAGGAATAGATCCTGACGTCGAGAAGCGTGCACCGCGCCATTGGGAACTGCTGGCGCACAAGTGCAATCTCTTCACGCAAAGAGAAGCCGTGCGGGCAGAGTTCATAAAAGATCTCAAGCAAGAGTCTCCTGGCGTGCTAAAAGATATCGATAGCATCATCAAGAATAACGACGACCGGCCTGGTCTCCAGGTGGAAGCTCAGTTTGCCCTACTCTTCGGTTTGGGCTACGCGACTGCCGACAAAGAGTACCTGAATGCTTACGCGTCGTGGCACAACGACACGCTTAAGAAAATCTATAAAGACCTCGGGAAGCTCCTAAAACGGCCTGATATATACAAAGAGTGGCTTAGCGCAAATCGAGAAAAAAACGTCAACATGTTCGTCGCCGCGCTGAAGAAATCAGGCGAAGAATACCAGAAACTAGCTGAAGAGATTGAGCGCAACTTCAAAAAATCCACAGTGCCGGACGGCGGGAGCCGTGCTGGACCCCGCTCGCTCGACAGGCCTCGCAATGCCGAAGCAATCGCCTCCAACCGGTAACATCAATCCCAGTCTTGATCATTGGCAGGGAATCGCGCTTTAAGCTAGCCACGGCCCAACCCATCCCAGTTCTCCAGACTTAACGAAAACCCCACGAACTCTCGGTTTCGGCGATGCGCCGCACCCCGGATGACTCCGCGCCGTGCTCCGCTGTCCGGGTCTTCTAGCTGTGGGGGTCGTGCCAAGTTGAGCGATTTTGAGGAGATTACGGAAGTGACATTAAAGACGGAATGCGCGGTTAGCCGAGTACACCATTGGCCCGAGGTGTACACCTTCGGGATCAAGGAGGATGTCCATGGGCCGCGCTTCCTGGCGATTAAATGCGTTTCTCTTGCCGGCCACGATGGCGTTCGTGCTTGGAAGCGCCACGTCCGGACTTGCCCAACAGCCTGCTCCCCAAGTTGCGGGGGGTGAACTGCCCATCCCGGTGGCAGAAACGGGTGCTATTGGCGCTGCTGGACCAGCCATTCCTATCCTCGGTGTTGGCCTTACGCCGGCCCCAGGCGTTGCTCCCCGACCCGAACCTGTTACGCCAGCCGGCCAGACCATCGTCGCCGGTCAACAAGCCAGTTACTACAACTCTCCCGACGTAGGCCGGCTGCTTACCCAGTCCGACCAGAGCCTCGGCATTCAAAACCAATTTCGCAGCGCCATCATCAGCGACCCGCGTATTCGCGGCTACCACGTGGGCCAGATTACGACTTACGCCGACGGCGGGTACTTCGTGCCGGCCCGCGTCGACCTCGATACCATCGTGAGCAAACTCGACCCGACTTCCGTCCGCGATATCCAGGTCATCAAGGGACCGTACAGCGTCCGCTACGGGCCGGGCTTCGCGTTCATCGACATCGCCACCTTCGATTCGCCCCGGTCGAAGTCGGGCGCGTACGAGGGCCACGAACGCACGATTTTCGGCTACACCCAGAACGGGCAAGGATTTCACGGCTTGCAGATGCTCGAGTTGGGCGCGCCCGACTGGGGCATTCGGGCCACTTACGACATCCGCGTATCGAACGACTACTTCGCGGGCGGCGGCGTTGACGTGCCTTCCAGCTACAACTCGCAAAATGGCCTCTTCGCCGCGGGCTTCAATTGCAACGATTGCAGCAAGATTGAATTCAAAGCCATTCGGCTCTACCAGCACGACATGGAGTTTCCCGGCCTGTTCTTCGACATCAACCGACTCGACACGGAGGCCTACACCGTCCGCTACACGATGAACGACACTGATTCGCTCCACAAATTCAACGTCGATCTCTGGTACAACTTCACGGGCGCCAACGGCGACACGCACCAGGGCGCCAAGCAGTCGTTCGTCAATGGCCTGATCGGATTGGCGTTCGGGCAACCTGCCACGAACATACACGACATCTCGAACACGAATTTCAGCGAGCAGTCGCGCGGCTATCGTATGATCTGGGGGGTTGGAGACCAGGGCACGCCGCAGCTCGCCATCGGAACCGACTTCAACGTGGTTAGCCAGCGCCTCGACGAGCGTCTTCGCGTCATGCCGCTCGACGGCTTCGACACGACCGGCCTCGTCACGCCCGGCACGGGGCCAAACCTCGAGCAAAACCTGGGCATTCCCGTGTCGCGCATGCTGGACGTCGGTTGGCTAATCGATGGCTCGCTGCCCGTTGGGGAGCGGCTCGTTTTCCACGCCGGTGCGCGGGTTGACTACATCCGGGCAAGCAGCGACCCCCGGCTGATCACGGGCAACATCCTCTTGACGCCCGGTTCGAGCAATATTCCGGGAATCCCGGTAACCCCCGGGGGCGGGGCGATTGCTGGCGACACCACGTTCGATCCTATTGTCTTCTCGGTCGATCCGAACGATCCCAACTTAACCCGTCACTTCACGCTGTGGGCAGTCTACTTAAACGGCGAGTACAAGATCGACGACCACTGGTCAGTTCAGTTCGGATACGGCAATGCCGAAGTGCCGCCAAGTCTGACGCAACTTTATTCCACCGGCGAATTCGTCGCTATCTTGCAGCAGGGTCTCAACCGCCTGATCGGCGATCCCCACCTCAGTGCCGAAAACGTGAATCAGTTCGACCTTGGCTTTAGAGCTCGCTATGAAAACTTCCGTATGGGCGTCAACGGTTTTTATGCCTGGATCAACAACTACATCACCTTCGACCAGAACAAGGGGAGCGGTCAAATTAACCAGGTCGTATTCACCAACACCGACCTGGCCACGCTGGCGGGCGGCGAAGCGTTCGTCGAAGCCGATGTCTGCTGTTGGCTGACGCCGTTCGGCACGGTCAGCTTCGTCCGTGGCACCGACCTGACGCACATCGACGCGCGTCGCGATCCGACACTGGTCAGCAGCCGGCGGCAGTTCGACACGGAGCCTCTGCCGGGCATTCCGCCCTTGGAATTCCGCGCCGGTCTCCGCTTCCACGATCCTGCCAAAGCGCGACGCTGGTCGATCGAGTTTTCGGCCCGCAGCGTCCTGAACCAGGATGCCGTCGCCGCCAGCCTCGACGAACTGCCTACGCCCGGGTTCACGATCTTCGACGTCCGCGGCTACTGGCAAGTCAACAAGAATTTCCTTCTCGTCAGCGGCGTGGAAAACATTGGCGACAAGCAATACCGCCAGCACCTCGACCCACGCTCTGGGCCAGCCACGGGCAATCCGGCCAGCCCGACCGACCCGATCCTGCTTCAGCCGGGCGTGAACTTCTACATCACGGCCCAGGTGACCTTCTAGCTGTTCGTTGCAGCTGGTTTTCCTCGGTCAGACCCGCGAGGGCGGCGAGTCTTCGAGCCTGCGGGCGTGCACGATTTGATGTAGTCACGAAGTACTACGAGCCAAGCGGCTCGTTCCAGACGCGCAGTTGACGATCCACCTCCTCGCGCGGAACGGAACGCTGCGGCAGTCGGTACAAGTCTCCAGCCATCACGGCGATAGAGGACTGCGAGGCCCGCACGCGGCGGACCTCGTTTTCGAGCTGGCGCAACCACTGGGGCACGTCGAGACCGACGCCGGCGGGCCGCGCCGTCAGCTCTTGCAGCTCCTGTCGCAGCCGGCCAAACGCGGCTGGCGCAGCATGCCGACGAGCCTCGTCCATGGCGGGTTCGATCAAGGCACAGGCTCGATCCACGGCCAGCGGTTTGACAAACTCCTCGCGGAGCCGATCGGCCACGGTGCCCAGTCGGATACCGTGAGTCCGTTCCAGCCGGGCTAGTTCCTCGCGGTGGCTCGCCGCCATCTCACGCGTAGCTTGCGTGAATGCCTCCTCCCAGAGTACGGCGGCGCCCGTTCGGCCGGCGCGGGCCAACACCTCGTGGGCCAGAACCAAGGGCCGGAATTGCCAAGCCTGCCGCTCGTAGCTTGCTTTGAGCCGCAGGAAATCGAGGAGCACGTGCAGGTTTTCGCCGTAGTCTGATTGCGCCGTCGTCGCGTTGTAGTCCTTGTATTCTTCGTAGTTCTCCACGACCGCCTGAAGGACGAATTGCAGGTGAGCCGTCGCTTTATCGCGAGTTACGTCGCCCGCATCGAGGTCGTCGAGCAAGCGCAGCGGACGCAGCGGATCGGGATTGTCGCGTAGGTAATCGAGGAAGGACTCTACGCCGCGGTGGAGTATGCCGCGCAGGTTAGCCAGTGTCATGAATCGTGCGTGGAACAGGCCGCTGCCATACTTTTGAATGAAATCGCGCAGCCGTTGCCAGCCTTGCCCGTCCGGCGCCGTCTCCAACACCGAAAGCTGGAGCGTCCGGCCGTGCTCGATCCAGAGGGTGGCGAACGGGGCCGTCAGGCTGTCGAGCAGTTGGACGAGGGGCTGGTCACCGCCCTGCTCATCGGGCCAGGTCGCCGACGAGGTTGCCACGTTGTCGAGGACGGCCTGGTACGCGGCCTGAAACAGGTGATTGAACTCCGTTACGCCTCGGCCGGCCGGGCGGTGCGTGCGTTCAATGCGATGGGCGGCCGCGAGAACGTGGTACGTCTCCCGTAGCAAGCCGAGGCGCGGCAAGCTCACGGCCAACGCACGCAAGACCGTTTGGGCGATGCGAACGCGCAAGATTTGCCGCGGCTCCGCCCCTTCGGCGAGGGCTGGGGCCAACATGGGTTCTTCCGCAAACTGTTCGAGAAAACTCGGCAGTGCCGACCGCGTAGCCTCGATATCGCCCTTGAAGAAAGCGCGTTCGATGCGGATCACCAGCGGCTCCCAAGCCGGCCGGTCATCTTCCGATTGTTCC
>Ga0066903_100003461_pt1 | contig 12914 bp, 11 predicted proteins | sample PanSoiMetaGPlot1_FD_67491 | JGI IMG/M metagenome (GOLD analysis project Ga0066903, IMG submission 67491) | Tropical forest soil microbial communities from Panama analyzed to predict greenhouse gas emissions - Panama Soil - Plot 1 (version 2) | ecosystem: Environmental > Terrestrial > Soil >... | reverse complement strand
ACGATTCTGCATGCTGCGACCAATCACCTTGTCGATGCCGTGCTGGCCCTCATACTGATGGTGGGCGGAGTCACGGGAGCGCAATTCGGCGCCCGAGCCGGCCAGAAGATGCGGAGCGAGCGCCTGCGCCTTTTGCTCGGAATCCTGGTGCTTGCGGTCGGACTGCGATTCGCATTCGATCTGATCCTGGCCCCGAACGATCTCTTTACCATCCGCACCGTCGGAGAGGGGCCATGAGGCTGAGCTTCCGACCGCGTGGCCTGTACGTCTTTGCGCTGGCCGCATCGCTGGTTGTGCTTTCGGCTCAGCAGGCCGGCGCGGAGCGCCTGGTGGCGTCGCTGTCGAACCATATTGTCCAGATCACGTCGAACTTCACGGGCGTCGAGCTCACTCTGTTCGGGACTGTCGAGAACGATCAGGCGACGGCGCCTGGCGGCGGCTACGATATTGTCGCGACCGTGACGGGTCCGCGCGAGTCGATGGTGGCTCGCCGCAAGGAGCGGATGTTCGGCATCTGGATCAACGCCGAATCTCGAACTTTCGTTGACGTGCCGTCTTACCTGGAGGTGATGGCGACCCGTCCGTTCGAAAGCATCGCCAACGCCGAAACGCTGCGTCGCGAGAAGATTGGCATTGCCCATATATTGCTGCCGCAGCAGATCGGGCCTGACATTGCCGACGTGGTCCCGGATGACCAATTCCGCCAGGCTTTCGTTCGCATCAAGCACGAGCGCCATCTTTATGGCGAGACCCCCAACGGAGTGACGTTCCTGACGCCGACTCTTTATCGCGCTTCGATTTTCGTTCCGGCCGAAGCGCTCGTCGGAAATTACGATGTCGACGTCAAACTGTTCGCGGACGGCGCGGTGATCGCACGCACGACCTCAGCGTTCGAGATCGTGACGGTTGGCTTCGAACGTTTCATAGCCAACGCCGCAGTCGATCACGGCCTTGCATACGGAGTGGCGACCGCCATGATGGCGGTGATGACCGGCTGGTTCGCGTCGATCGTATTCAGGCGCGATTGACGTGCGCCCCGTTGGTTGGGGAGGACGGGTCAGCTGTGATGCCCGAATTCCTCTAGCCGGGCTGCTCGTCTGATCCAGCACATCAGCAAGCAGAGCGGCCACAGCGCGCCGCCTTACCCCACGGGCGGAAATGACGTAAACTTAATCGCACGAAATACAGCGAGAGGAGGAGCACAAATGTCCTCGTTCACGTTGGGAAGAAAGCCGCTCGCGGGCAGCGTCTCGACGGTCTTGGCAGGTCTCGTCTGGGCGGTCACGACGGCACCAGTGGTAGGGCAACAAAACGCGGGGCCACCGAATTTCTCGTCCAGCCAATTCGGGTGGGTGCGTGTCGGGCAAGGCGGCCCTGACTTCGATACTGTCCAGGGCCAGGTGCCGCCCGTCACCAACGATCCGACCCATCCCTTCGTGGGCAACGGCGCCGGCAGACAGCCGACCTACCGGATCGCGGATCTGAGCAATCCGAACCTGAAGCCGTGGGTGAAGGAGCACATGAAGAAGGACAACGATGACGTGCTTGCCGGCAAGATCGCCTTCACGCCGCGATCGAGCTGCACGCATGCCGGCGTTCCAGGCTTCATGGCCTACGGCGGACCGACGCCGCTCTATTTTGTTCAAACCCCCAAGGTCGTCTGGTTGATCTTTTCGGGCGACCATCAGGTGCGGCGCGTTTACATGGACGTGCCTCATTCGGAAAATCCGAAGCCATCCTGGTACGGCGAGTCGGTCGGACATTACGAAGGCGATACACTGGTGATCGACACCATCGGGCAGAACACCAAGACCGTCGTTGATCTTTACCGCACGCCGCACACCGAGAACATGCACGTGATCGAGCGCTGGCAAATGACCGAGGGCGGCAAAGGTTTGGAAGTCGTCTTCAAGGTCGACGATCCCGACGCTTTCTACCAGCCCTGGTGGGGAAAGCGGCGCTATCGGCGCGTGCAAGAGGCGATGCTCGAAGACGTATGCGCTGAGAACAACCAGCACTTGTTCGATTACCATATCCCAGTCGCCGACAAGCCAGATTTCTGAGCGGCGCGACACGAGGCGGGGGGCGATGTTTGGTGGCCAAGGGCATTGTTCCGGGGCGCGGCGGCGAGCCAGGAGCACCTGACCTGCAGCTATGGATTCCGGGCTCTCGGCCTTGCGGCCGAGCCCCGCACGTCTCGTCGGTCTGAGGATTCAAGCAATGTAGAGGTACCCTGCATTACGGATGACATTTTCGCGGACACGAAGCAGCCGGATAACAAGAGCGGCAAAGTGACCATGACGCGGCCCAAGCAATTGGCGCGTTCGACGCACCGTTGACGCAGCGTGCGCGGCGACGCCGGGGCGACGATGCAGTCGCGATTCCGAGGCGAAATCGCTCGCCGCGCAGAACACCAAGGTCAACCGACAATCATCAAAACGTGATGCCCGCCCAAATTATTGGCGACGGCGATATTGGGCAGCCTCCGATACCACGGCCCTCGAGCTCGACAAATTTGCCAGATTGTTCCAGGCGACGCCGCCGGCTCCATGCGCGCCTGCCGGCTGTGGATGCGGCGCTGCGTCTGTGCCTCATCTTTGTGCCTCGTAGATAGTGCCTACGGGGCGACGCCTGCGAAACACTGCGCCGCCGCGAACGTATAGAGCCGTCGCTGCCCCAACAGGTGCGCCGTAAAGGCGAGCGTGCCGAAGGCCTCGGCAAACGCGGCATGGCGGATATTGAGCCCACCTGTGTATGCTCCGAAGGCCGGCATCACCACGCGCCCTCCGTCGCTGACAAAGCAGCGTCGCGTCACGATCTGGCCACGCCCGCTGACGCGGGCCACCGGATGCAAATGACCGGCGATTTCGCCCGGCTGTGCCTGCGGGGTCGGCTCATGGCGAAACGACAAAGGCCAAAGACCCAGCGATGTGACAAAAACGCCGCCGGGGCGATCGGGGGGATCGGGGTCATGGTTGCCGGCAATCCAGACCCAGTCGCGACCGCGCTGGAGCTCCAGCAGTCTGGCTCGATCAGCCGCGGTAAGGCGCGCCGGCCCATCTTGATCGTGAAAACTGTCGCCCAACGCGATGACAGTTCGCACCGGGTGGCGCGACAGCGTCCCGGCCAGCCGCTCGAGCGTCGATGCCGTGTCGTAGGGCGGAAGCAGGACGCCGCGCCTTGCGAAGGATGATCCTTTCTCGAGATGCAAGTCCGAGACGACCATGAGCCGTTCGTCCGGCCAATAGAGCGCGCCCGCAAGATCGGCCATCAGGGTTACGCCGGCGACCGAGAGTTCACTCGCGTCGGAACGGACGGCAAAACGATAGCCCGCCTGCGGCCGCGGAATCTCGTGCGGGATAATGGCGTCAGCGAGCGTGGGATCGCCCGCGCAAGCGGGCGATCCCGCAACCACGTGATTTCGATCCGGGCACAACCCCTTCGCGCCGGGGGTACGGGATGCGCCGCTTTCGCGGGCCGTGACAATGCGTGATCGCATCAGCGCATGGCCTCGTTGACCAATGACGCCTCGGCCTCGGCCAGAAGCTGTTCGGAAGCCTCGCCATATACGGATTCGCGGCCGATCTCCAGCATCACCGGCACCGCGAGCGGGGAAACGCGATCGAGCGCGCGGTGGACGATATGTCCCTTGATGCGGCCCAGCATGGCGCCGAGCCGGCGGATGTCGAGGAGCCCGACGGCCGCTTCCTGGCGGGCCGCGCGCAACAGGATGTGATCCGCCTGGTGGCGACGCAACACGTCGTAGACGAGGTCCGTCGAGATCGTCATCTGGCGCTTGTTCTTTTCCTCACCAGGTGAGCGGCGCTCAATCAGTCCCGCAATCATCGCGCATTGGCGGAATGTCCGCTTCATCAGCGCCGATTCGGCGAGCCAGGCTTCGAGGTCATCGCCCAGCATGTCCTGGTCGAAAAGCCGTGCGAGGGACAATTCGCCAATGCGGACCGCAAAGGCCGGATCGCCGAGCCCCCACACCGCGAGCGCATAGTCGTTGGCGACGAACCCGAGCGGACGCAGGCGCGCACGTTCGAGCCGCCGGGTGAGGAGCATGCCGAGCGTCTGGTGGGCGAGCCGGCCTTCGAACGGATAGCAGACCAGATAGTTCTTGTCGGCGCGCGGAAAGGTTTCCACCAGAAGCTCGCCCGGCAGGGGTACGCGCGAGCGCCACTGTTGGATTCCGAGCCACGCGCGCACCTGGGCGGGCAGCGCAGGCCACGCACGCGGCTCGGAAATCAGCGCCCGCACCCGCGCCGCCAGATAGGTCGAGAGAGGGAACTTGCCGCCCGCGTAGGCCGGGACTTTGGGGTCCTCGGCGTGGGCGCGCGAAACATAGGCCTCGTCCTGCGCAAGCGCTTCGAAGCGAAGGATTTCACCTGAGAATACGAAGGTGTCGCCGGGGGCGAGGCCCTCGATGAAGTATTCCTCGAGCTCGCCCAGAATCCGGCCCCCGCGCGCGATCGCGCCGGTTGGCCCGCGGCCCGCGACCGGACTGGGCCGGCCGGAGGGCACGAGGCGCACCTTGATCATGGTCTCTTCCACGATGGTTCCGACATTGAGTCGGTATTGCTGGGCGACGCGGGGATGGCTGATGCGGTAGCGCCCGTCACTGTCGGGCCGGATCTTGGCAAATCGCTCGTAGACCTTGAGCGCATAGCCGCCGGTCGCGACGAAATCTACCACGGCATCGAATTCAGACCGCGTGAGACCGGCGAATGGCGCCGCGGTCCTGACTTCCTCGAACAATTCATCGGGCAGAAACGGCGCGCTGCAAGCGCAACCCAGCACGTGCTGAGCCAGCACATCGAAAGCGCCTGTGCGCGGCGGCGGTGTATCCTGTGCGCCTTCCGCAACCGCGGCGATGGCGGCGTGGCACTCCAGCACCTCGAACCGATTGGCCGGTATCAGCACCGCCCGCGACGGCTCGTCAAGCCGGTGGTTGGCGCGGCCGATCCGCTGCGTAAGCCGCGAGGCGCCCTTGGGGGCGCCGACATTGATGACAAGATCAACATCGCCCCAGTCGATGCCGAGGTCGAGCGAGGATGTGCACACCACCGCCCTCAGTCGGCCGGCCGCCATCGCAGCTTCGACCTTTCGTCTTTGGGCGGTGTCGAGCGAGCCGTGGTGCAGCGCAATGGCGAGGCTGTCGTCGTTAATGCGCCACAGCTCCTGGAACAGCATCTCGGCCTGGCTGCGGGTGTTGACGAACATCAGGGTGGTTCGATACCGCCGGATGAGACCATACATTTCGTCAAGCGCATGACGCGCCGTATGTCCCGCCCAGGGCAGGCGCTCGGCGGTGTCCAGCATGGTGACGACCGGGGCGGCGCCGCCTTCGGCAATCAACACATCGGCTTGCGACGCCACGCCGTGATGCTGGGGCACGAGATAGCGGGCAAGCTCATCCGGCGCCGCCACCGTCGCGGAAAGCCCGATCGTCGTCAGGGAGGGCGCGATGCGGTGGAGGCGCGCGAGGCCGAGCGCGAGCAGATCGCCGCGCTTCGAGGTGACCAGCGCATGCAGCTCGTCGAGGACAATGCGCTTGAGCGTCGCGAACAGGTAAGGCGCATCGGCAGTCGACAGCAGCAGTGCGACCTGCTCGGGTGTGGAAAGCAGGATGTCGGGGGGATAGCGTCGCTGTCGCATGCGCTTGGATGCGGGCGTGTCGCCGGTGCGGGTCTCGACGCGGATCGGCAGCCCCATCTCGGCCACGGGCTGCTCGAGGTTCCGGGCCACATCAACCGCCAGTGCTTTGAGGGGGGATATGTAGAGCGTGTGGAGGCCGCCGCCCGACGCAACGGCGCTTCGCGCTGTGCCGCTTCGGGCGGCGAGTTCGACCAATGTCGGCAAAAATCCCGCCAGCGTCTTGCCGGCGCCGGTTGGAGCGATCAGCAACGTGGAGCGGCCCGCCTTCTCAAGCAGCGCCATCTGGTGCGCGCGGGGCTCCCATCCGCGGCCCGCGAACCAGCGGCCGAACGGTTCGGGCAAGGTCGAAGCCGCCACCTGAATGCGGGCAGTAGCCAATTACTCCCCCTCCTCAGCTCGCAGGAGAGATGAAGTAAGCGGCGCCGATTGCGAGCTTTTGCGCATCCAGGGACTGGGCCTCCAAGTACCCGTATCGTGCCGTTCCTATCCTCCCCTCGCAACCGCGCCCGTATGGCTTATCTTTTGGCGATGCGTCCCGAGGAGCTTCTCACTCCCACGCCGGCGGGACTGTGGTGCCGGCCGGCCGAATTTCACATCGACCCGGTTCGCCCGGTTGGGCGCGCCTTGATCACGCACGCCCACTCCGACCACGCGAGACCGGGCCACGGCGCCGTGCTGGCGACCCCTGAGACGCTCGACCTTATGCGGCTGCGCTACGGCGAGAGTTTTGCCGATTCCGTTCAACCGATCCAATACGGCGAGCCGCTGTGCATCGGCAGCGTGACCGTGAGCTTTCATCCGGCCGGGCATGTCCTCGGCTCTGCGCAAATTCTTGTTCAAGCCGACGGCCTGCGCGTCGTAGCGTCGGGCGACTACAAGGACGTAGCCGATCCGACCTGCCGGCCCTTTGAGCCCGTCGGCTGTGACATCTTCGTTACGGAGGCGACGTTCGGGCTTCCGGTGTTCCGCCATGGCGATCCGCAGGCCGAGACTGGAAAGCTCATGCGGTCGGTGGCGTTGTTTCCCGAGCGCGCCCACCTCGTCGGCGCATACGCGCTCGGCAAGGCACAGCGCGTCATAGCGCTGCTGCGCGCCGCCGGTTACGACCGGCCGATCTACCTGCATGGGGCAGTCGAGTCGATCACCCGATACTACGCGCGCCGCGTCGATCTCGGCGAACTCCGCCTCGCCCGAGAGGCCGATAGGAGCAACCTCGCCGGCGCGATCGCGATCTGCCCGCCGTCGGCTTTGAACGACCGCTGGTCGCGCCGCTTTCCGGAGCCCGTCACGGCCTTCGCGTCCGGATGGATGCGGATAAGGGCGCGCGCCCGCCAGCGGGGCGTCGCGCTGCCACTGGTGATCTCGGATCATTCCGATTGGGCCGGATTGACCGCTACGATCGGGGCCACCGGCGCTTCCGAGATTTGGGTCACGCACGGCGCCGAGGACGCGCTGGTCTATTGGGGCCGGGCCCGCGGCCTTAAGGCACGGCCGCTGCACCTCATGGGCTATGGCGACGAAGATGCCGAATCCGAAACGCTCGAAAGCCACGAGCCATGAACCGTTTCGCAGCGCTGCTCGACCGCCTCGCCTACGAGCCCGGCCGCAACGCCAAGCTGCGGCTGCTTGCCGATTATTTCCGCACCACGGCCGACCCCGACCGCGGCTACGCGCTCGCAGCGATTACTGGCGCGTTGTCGTTCCGCTACGCCAAGCCTGGCCTGATCCGCACCCTAGTCGCCGAGCGCACCGACCCGACCCTGTTCGCGCTGTCCTATGACTATGTCGGCGACCTGTCCGAAACGGTTGCGTTGATGTGGCCGGTCGGGGATCAGGCGTCACGGATCAGGGATCACGGGAAGGGGGAGTCCACGCGCCTTGACCGAGCGCCGATGGCACACGGCCCGACGCTGTCGGAGGTCGTCACGACGCTCGCGTCGCTCGGCAAGGCGGATCTTCCCGCACAATTGACCGAATGGCTCGATGGCCTTGATGAGGTGGGGCGATGGGCCTTGCTGAAGCTTGTGACAGGCGCGCTGCGCATCGGCGTGTCGGCGCGACTCGCCAAGACCGCAGTCGCGTCGCTCGGCGACCGCGACGCGGACGACATCGAAATCATCTGGTCTGGCCTGAAGCCGCCCTATGGGGATCTGTTCGCCTGGCTGGAGGGGCGTGCGGGGCGGCCTGAAAGCGGCGATCCGGCGCCGTTTCGCCCGCCCATGCTGTCGCATGCCATGGAGGAGGTGGACTTCGCGGCGCTCGACCCGGCCGACTTCCTCGCGGAGTGGAAATGGGACGGAATCAGAGTCCAGGCCGTGGCGGGCCGGCGCCAAGACGGTCACTTCGTCAAGCGGCTGTTTTCGCGCACTGGCGAGGACATCTCGGCGAGCTTCCCGGACCTGGTCGAATCTTTTGCATTCGAAGGCGCGCTTGACGGCGAGTTGCTGATCATGCGGGACGGCCGCGTACAATCGTTCAACGTTCTGCAGCAACGGCTCAATCGCAAGACCATCACGCCCAAGCTCACGGCGGAGTTCCCGGCACACCTGCGCGCCTACGATCTTCTGGTCGACGGCGTGACCGACCTGCGCGGAGAAACCCTCGAGGTGCGGCGAAGCCTTCTCGAAGCGGCCGTAACGAAGTTCGATGTTGCACGCATCGACCTTTCGCCGCTGGTGCCTTTCACCACCTGGGAGGAGCTTGCGGCAGCTCGGGCCGATCCGGCCGCCGCCGGGGCCGGCCTCGATGCGCAGGCCGTCGAAGGCGTGATGATCAAGCGGCGCGATGCGCCCTATCTGCCGGGCCGGCCGAAGGGGCCGTGGTGGAAATGGAAGCGCGATCCCTTCGTGGTCGATGCAGTGCTGATGTACGCGCAGCGCGGTCACGGCAAGCGATCATCGTTCTATTCCGACTACACATTCGGCGTATGGGCCACGACGCCTGCCGGCGAAGAGCTGGTTCCGGTCGGAAAGGCGTATTTTGGCTTCACGGATACGGAGCTTGCGGAGATCGATAAATTCGTGCGCAGCAACACCGTCAGCCGCTTCGGCCCGGTGCGGGAGGTCGTCCACGCGAGCGACCGTGGTTTAGTGTTCGAAGTGGCCTTCGAGGGCCTTCAGCGTTCAACCCGACACAAATCCGGCATCGCCATGCGGTTTCCGCGTATCAGCCGGCTTCGCTGGGACAAGCACCCGCGCGATGCCGACCGGCTGGAGGCGCTTCTGACTTTGCTCAATCGCGGGAGGGAAGGCCGCGACAGCGCACAGCGCGGCTCGCCGCCGCCTACCTCCTGATCCTAATGAGGGAACGATCTTTCCATCTTTGTTGTTTTTGTCTTTCTGACCTATCGGCGTGATTCATCCCCTCTCGGATATATCCGACCAGTTTCTTAACTTCGTTTTGATCGGGCTGTCTCATGTGACCGACCGTCCCGTCGCTTCTGGCAGTGGGGAAACTCGCTTCGCCGCCTTTGGGAATGGGGAAATTCTCTTCCCTGGCGCCGGTAGTGGCAAACAGTGATCCAAACAGGGTTATTGACAGCAAGACAAGCAACGAACGTCGCCTCATGGCCCACCTGCCTCCTGAGATCTGCCACCAACACCAAGAACACTCCACCGAGGATCGCGAGCATCGGAGGTTGAAGGAGCAGATAAGATAACGAGGGCGTCCAGGCCGGTTGCGTGCTACCCGATGCTACAGCTTAATCATGGACGATGCGAAACGTTCCCCCGCCCGCCGGTCAGGTCGAACATTGTTCGCAGTCATCACCGCGACAATCCCCGATCAAGTCGCGGGGACGGGCATGACGCTGGAGAGATGCTTCCTCATCGGGACAGGCTCCAGCCACGCTCGGAGGTCACTCGATTGCGGAGGGAAAGCGGTGGCCGCCGACCGCGGCAAGACGCTCGCAAAGTTGCTGCTGGGGATGTACTAAAATGGCCGCTGTGCAACGGGGGAATCGCAATCCCATGTCAAACAATGTAGTCAGCCGCTTGCTCGGCGGCCCGCCGCTCGCAGTGTTTGCGCGGCTCGTGCTGCTGTCGATCGTGGTCGGCGTCATCCTCTCGGCGGTCGGGCTTGATCCCTGGAACATCCTTCACAGCATCGAAAAGCTGATCCGCCAGGTCTGGGACATGGGCTTTGACGCAGTGCGGTGGCTGTGGCGCTACTTCCTGCTCGGCGCCGCCTTGGTGGTGCCGATCTGGTTGCTGGTGCGGCTGACGCGCGGGGTGACAGGAAGGGGCTGACGCAGATCACCGGTCGGATGATTGAGCGCAAGCGAAAGCCATCGGCGGAGATTCCGCGTTGAAGAGCAGTTGATTGGGTTTCGCCTGCGCTCAACCCGTCTGACCCAGCGACGCCAGATGATTTGCGCCTTGGAAACATTGCACTGGACGCCGTCGCCCGCAGGTTATAATTCCTATCCCCGGGGACACTTCACCTGCACCGGCGTGGTGGGATTTGTCGGTTACCTTGCGGGAGCCCGACCATGTTGACGCACGCGCAAATCTGGATGGCCATCGACCGGCTGGCCGCGCGGGCGAAGCTATCGGCGTCAGGGCTTGCCAAGCGGGCGGGCCTCGACCCGACCACCTTCAACAAGTCGAAGCGCATCACGCCTGACGGTCGGGCACGCTGGCCCTCGACCGAATCGGTCGCGAAGTCGCTCGCCGCCACCGGCGCGACGCTTGATCAATTCGTCGCCTTGATCTCGGACCAGGTGCGACCGGCCGGCAACGTGGTGCCGCTCGTCAGTTTCGCCGAAGCCAGCACCGGCGGTCGCTTCGATGACAACGGATTTCCTGCCGGCGAAGGTTGGGACACATTACCGTTTCCTGCCATCGAGGACGCCCACGTCTATGCATTGGAGATAACAGGCGATTCACTCCTCCCGACGTATCGGGACGGCACTCTCGTCATCGTGTCGCCGGCGGCGCCGATCCGTCGCGGCGATCGGGTGGTTGTCAAGACCAGTAGCGGCGAGGTGATGCTCCGGGAACTCCGGCGCAAGACCGGCAACACGTTGGAGGTGAAATCGCTCAATGCGGAGCAGGCCGACGGCATCTTGGCGGCCCAGGACGTTCGGTGGGTTTCCCGCATCGTGTGGGCGAGCCAGTAAGCGGTAGCGGTGAACGCGGCGGGTCGCCGCCTCCGAACGCGAAGCCGCTTGGGGTGATATGACCCCCGTTCCAGCTATGGCCCGCGCTCCGCAATAAATCGCTGAACTTCCGCACTGGCGCCGTACCGATCGAGATCGTCATGCCCGCCGTCGGGAAAACGCACGAACCGCTTGGGCTCGTTGGCGAGCTTGAACAGACGCTCTCCCTGGCGGATCGGGATCACCCAGTCGCGGGCGCCATGCATGATCAGGAGCGGAGCGTGCACGGCATCGATGCGCTGATCCGACCGGAACTGGTCGTGCATCAGCCACCGCACCGGCACGAACGGAAGCATCGCGGCCGCAACATCGGCGGTTGACGAAAACGGCGCCTCCAGGATCACCTTGGTGACGCGATGCCGGCCAGCCAGCGCAACCGCCACTCCCGATCCCAGCGAATGCCCCCACAGCACCACCGGGCTCGACGGATAGTGCAAAGTCGTAAACCGGTATGCGGCCTCGGCATCACGGAGCAGGCCGTCCTCCGTCGGGCTTCCGGTCGAGCCCATGTAGCCGCGGTAGGAGAGCGCAACGAGGCCAATGCCATCAGCTGTCAATTGGCGGTGCCGCTCAGCCCGCCAAGCCACGATTTCGGCGTTACCATGGAAATAGATCACCACCGGCTTTTCGCGGCGGGGCGGCACCTGCCAGATGATCACGCGCGCGCCATCATCGGTGTCGACCACGGCTTCCTCGGCCTCCGGCAACCCAGCGGCGGCCGGCGTGGGATGTGCAGAATGGGGATGAAATACAAACTGGCGTTGCGCCAGGTAGAGAAATGTTATGAGGACGACATATCCCCCGGTGGTGAGCATGACGATCCATTTTAGAATGGTCATGCGAGCCCTCCCCGCGCTAGAACACGGCGCATACGGACTGCAAAATTACCCCGACCGATCGCTGGCGGAAGCGCTGCTTGTAGGCCGCAACAATCGCCGCGATCCGATCACGCACTGTAGCATCATCGGCGGTCACGACGATCACCGTTTTGCTCGGCTCACGCACCAGCCGGCCGCCTGCCAGGTTCCGCCACTGCCCGGCCGCATCGAGGACAGTCAGTCCGTCCGGAAAGCGCGGCGTGATTTCCCGCGCAAGAAATCGCGACCACGCGGCCCTGCCTACTTGGAGATGGCCCGCACTATTGCGCCCGAACATCAACTCGATTCGCTGCATGGGTCGCAGCGGCGCATCGCAGGCGACGGCCTGCGCGCCAGCAAAGGCGCTGATTGCGATGAAGCTGCAAGCTACTATGCCGTAGCGACCCGCACCGCCGAAATCGACACTACGGTGTTGCGCCATCGCAGCCTCACGGCAGCGCCTTGCCGATCTCCTCGGTCATCTTCTTGGCGTCGCCGAGCAGCATCATGGTGTTGTCGCGATAGAACAGCGGATTGTCGATGCCCGCATACCCGGAGGCGAGCGACCGTTTGTTGAACATCACCGTGCCAGCCTTCCACACCTGCAGCACCGGCATGCCGTAGATCGGGGATTTGGGGTCCTCCTCGGCGGCCGGGTTGGTCACGTCATTGGCGCCAATCACATAGGCGACATCGGCTTGAGCGAATTCAGAGTTGACGTCCTCAAGCTCGAATACCTCGTCGTAGGGCACATTCGCCTCGGCGAGAAGCACGTTCATATGGCCCGGCATACGGCCGGCTACCGGGTGAATTGCGTATTTGACCTCGACCCCTTCGACCTTCAGGCGATCAGCCATCTCGCGCAGCGCGTGCTGAGCCTGCGCCACCGCCATGCCGTAGCCCGGCACGATGATCACCTTCGAGGAATTTTTCATGATGAAAGCGGCATCCTCGGCCGAGCCAAGCTTGACAGGCTTCGCCTCGGCGCCGGCGGCCGGTCCGGCGACCTCGCCGCCGAAACCGCCAAGGATCACCGAGATGAAGCTGCGGTTCATGCCCTTGCACATGATGTAGGACAAAATCGCGCCCGACGAGCCGACCAGCGCCCCCGTGATGATGAGCGCCGAATTGCCGAGCGTGAAGCCGATGCCTGCGGCTGCCCAGCCTGAGTACGAGTTGAGCATCGAGATCACGACCGGCATGTCGGCGCCGCCGATCGGAATAATGATGAGCACGCC
>Ga0066903_100003460_pt1 | contig 12914 bp, 7 predicted proteins | sample PanSoiMetaGPlot1_FD_67491 | JGI IMG/M metagenome (GOLD analysis project Ga0066903, IMG submission 67491) | Tropical forest soil microbial communities from Panama analyzed to predict greenhouse gas emissions - Panama Soil - Plot 1 (version 2) | ecosystem: Environmental > Terrestrial > Soil >... | reverse complement strand
CCGACGTCGCAAACGGCGCAGGTACAGATTCCGGACGCAGAAGGCGATGCCCCGCAGTTGATTGTGCTGACCGGTATGGGCTCGAAGTCACTTTCAGCCCCGATACCAGTCGTTTCACATCCGCTTGTGCCTTCGGTGGCAGTTCCGGGATCTTCTGCACTCAACCTTAGAGTGAATGGCGCGAATTTTATGCCAGGCGCCGTGGTGAATTGGAATGGTACTCCGCTGTCCACAACGTTCGTGAGCAATGATCAACTTACGGCAGCAGTGCCGGCAACGAGTTTGACCTTAGCAAGCACGGCCACGGTTACGGTTACGAACGCCGGTTCTGAACCGTCTAATCCTGCCTTGTTCCACGTGATCAATCCGATCTCGGCCATCAATTTCACGAAGAATGATTTTCAGGTTGGGAGCACGCCTGCGTGGGTGTCTACGGGCGACTTCAACGGCGACGGTAGGCTCGATCTCGCCGTTGCAAATTTTGGCGCGAATACCGTTTCGACTTTCATAGGCAATGGTGATGCGACCTTCACTTTGAAATCGACGATACCCGTCGGGCGCGGTCCCATTTGCATCGCAGTTGCAGACCTGAACCATGATGGCAAGCTGGACCTTGTAGTTGGGAATCAGAGTGAGAACGACATCTCGATCCTTATCGGCGCGGGCGATGGGACGTTTGTTTCAAAGCCCGGATTTGACAGCGTGCAGCCGACCTGGATATCTGCCGTAGACTTCAATGGCGATGGGATTATCGATCTCGCCATTGCAAACAACATCAATCCGTCGGTATCTATTTGGCTCGGCAATGGCGACGGTACTTACTACATCATGTCCACACCGCCGGTTGGACGGGCTACACCGGTCTCAATCGGCATCGACGATTTCAATGAGGATGGAATCCCCGATTTTGCGGAACTCAATAGCAAGGATAGAACCGTCACCGTAGGCTTGGGTGTAGGTGATGGAAACTTCACAAGCACATCCGAGCGCTCCCGAATCGGGAGGGGTTCTACTGCCATGGTTGCGGCTGACTTTAATTCGGATAACCTGACCGACATCGCTGTTGTCAACAAACTGGATATGACCGTCTCAATCTTGCTCAGTCAGGGAGATGGTACGTTCATGCCCAATCCGAATCTGACGACGAGTGACGGGCCCAATTCGATTGTGACTGGGGACTTTAACGGTGATGGCCAGATAGATCTCGCGACGATCAATCAGACAACGAGTTCGATTTCAATCTTCCTGGGTAATGGCGACGGGACATTCCAGCCTAAGAGCGATATTCCGGTTGGTTCACGTCCGCGATTTGCCGCAGTCGGAGACTTCAATAATGACGGCGCGGTCGATTTGGCAGTTGCGAATGGCGCTGCTAATAGCGTGTCGATCCTGCGGCAAGTTCTGCCTGGTCCTAATGTCTCATTCAACCCGACAAGCCTGTCCTTCTCAGTCGTATTAATCGGTCGTTCATCCTCGCCGAAGAGTGTGACCATGACGAATACAGGCAACCAGCCGTTAACCATCCCGGTTGGAGGAATCAGTGCTTCTGGCGACTACTCGCAGACGAATGACTGTGGCACTGGACTCAATGCTGGGGCCAGTTGCACGATCACTGTCACATTTACACCAACGGCTTCCGGCAATCGACCTGGGACAATCTCGATAACCGATAATGCTCCGGGAAGCCCTCAAATCATTCCGCTGTCGGGCAAGGGAACGTACCTGCGAGTTTCACCAGTGGGACTCAGTTTTCCTGATCAGCCGGTAGGTACCCAGAGTTCGCCGCAGACGGTTCAGTTGAGGAATACGGGTCCCGGGTCGATGACGATTGGCTGGGTATTCACAGGGAACAATCCGGGCGATTTTAGCCAAGCACCCACCACGACCTGCGGAACCAGCCTGGCGCCGGGAGCCAGTTGCAACATTGACGTAGTGTTCACGCCTTCTCGGACTGGAGCGAGAAGTGCCGCAATCTCTATAACGGATGGAAACAGCGGCGGGATCCAAAAAGTCAGTCTTACAGGCAACGGAATATAGGCTGCGAATCACGTGAGCGATGGATCGCGGACTCCCGCATGGGGGCGACACGAAGCCATGACTTTGAACACGCCTGATTCCTTTCTGCCGTCCGCTTCATCTCTTGATAGTATCCGCTCACTGACGAGTAGCTTTCCGCCAGTCGCGTGACCATGGGGCGGGCGAAATCACCTCGTGATTGCGTTGGCGCGATTGGTCGATTCGATAGACGAGGAGAAGAACACGGCAATGCGCTTTGCACGGATCGTTTATGTCATTGCGGCAGTTTACGGATTCTTAACACTGATACCGTTGTATTTCATGCTCGACAGGGTCGGCCAAGAAGCTCCGCCAGCTGTCAGTCACCCGGAGTTTTATTACGGATTCTTGGGCGTGACGCTGCTGTGGCAGATAGCATTTTTGTTGATCGCGAAGGACCCTATTCGTTACCGGCCACTCATGCCCCTTACCATACTCGAAAAACTGGTATACGCCGTGCCTGTGCTCGTGTTGTATTCACTCGGTAGAGTACATCCCAGCATCATGCGATCGTCGCTGCCTGATCCAATTTTCGGTCTTTTATTCGCCCTCGCATATTTGCGGACCACTGGTTACAAGTCCACATCCTAGGTCTGATCGTCGGCTTGAAGTCGGGCGTTTAGTACTTTTCGGGAATCCAGCGATATTTCCAGTCAGGCGCCTTGTATCCTTTTGGTCCCTGCCGTGGTGGAAGCGTAACCTTCTTTTGCTTAATTCGTTTCCACGGCACTTTGCTTAACAAGTGCGAGATGCAATTCAGCCGGGCTCGCTGCTTATCGTTGGTCTGGACGACATGCCAGGGAGATTCCGAAGTATCGGTGGCTGCGAACATTCGATCTCGCGCACGTGAATAATCGTACCATCGTCGATGCGATTCCAAGTCCATTGGGCTGAGTTTCCACTGCCGCATGGGATCTTCAATACGCTTGAGGAATCTTCGGTGCTGCTCGTCTTCGCTCACCTCGAACCAATACTTGATGAGCAGTATGCCGTTGTTTTTCATGAAGCCTTCAAACATCGGGCAGAGCTTGAGGAAATCCTTGGATTGCTTTTCCGTGCAGAATCCCATGACGCGCTCAACTAGTGCGCGGTTGTAATAGCTGCGATCGAAGATAACCACTTCGCCAGCAGCAGGGAAATGCTTCATGTAGCGCTGCATGTAGAGTTGCGATTTTTCACGCTCGTTAGGAGCAGGCAGGGCCACGTGCTTGAACACTCGAGGGCTAACCCGCTCCATGATCCGGTGGATCACCCCTCCTTTTCCCGCGGCATCACGGCCTTCGAAGATAACGACGATCTTCGCTCCAGTAGCTTTGACCCATTCCTGCATTTCGACCAGGTTGGTCTGAAGCTTGCGCAATTTGCGTTCGTACTCTTTGTTACTCAGTTTTTCCCGTTCGCCGTCTTTCTTTTTCTTATTTTTATCGGCCATTATGATGTCCTCCCGTGGAGTTGGTGTACCGCCAATTTCGTAACCCTTGTTCTGTGCTTCCAGTGCTGCTGCAGTGACCATCCATGCCTGAGTCAAGTCTGTCGGAGCGGAGCGAGGCGAAACGGACAGCTTCCGCTTAGGTCATGAGCGCGACTATGACTGTCCCCCAAGTCGTCAAGAGAATGTGCCCGATCGCTACCGTATATGAGTAGCCCAGCGTAGCCACGGGGCTGTCTGCTTTCTCTTGGACAGCCGCAGCTCCCGCAATCATGGTTTGTGCGCCTGCAAGCCCGCCCATCAGCAGAGCCGGGTTCAGCTTGAGAACGTAATGGCCGAAGAAGAGGCCAGAGATCAAAGGAAACAGCGTGATTACAATTCCGCCCAAAAAGAGAACGTAGCCATGATCTCGTACCGCGCCGATAAAGATCGGGCCTGCTTTTAGACCTACCATTGCCACAAATGCAGCCAGACCCAGCGATCTCATGAACAGAATCGCGGCGTCAGGAAATCTGCCAAACCATGGCCGGACAGAGTGCAGCCATCCGACGAAAACTCCGACGAGGAGCGTTCCTACGCTGGTACCGAGAACAATTCTCAAACTGCCGACCGGGATGGAAATGATTGCTCCTAAAAGCACGCCAACGAAGACTGTCAGCCCGAGCACTAGCAGATCACTTTCGTCAGTCGGGCGAATGATCGTTCCAATGAGGGGCGCCAATTTTTGTACCGCTCGCTCCGAGCCTGTTACTTGGAGCGTGTCGCCACGCTGAATTACGGTTCCCGTACCGAGTGGTAGTGACTGCTCGCCACGAACAATCCCACGCAAGAAGACTCCGTGCGTTTCCTCGTATGTTCCCGCGATCTCTCCCAAAGTCTTTCCAGCGATCTGCTTCTGTGTCACATAAAGATCGAAGGATGCCATGGGAATTTGAAGCAGCTCGGCATCTGCAACCTCCAACGTGGTTGGGCCAAGAGCTTGCACCAAGGCTTCCGTCCGTCCGGCGACGGCGACTACATCATCTGCCGCTAGTACGGTTGTCTTCTCGGCCGAGAAAATCTCGTCCTGCCGCCTGATGCGCTCCACAAAGATTCGTGCTGCTGGAAGGAATGACTCTGCCTCGGCAACGGTCTTTCCAACGATAGGGCCGCCCTGACGAATCCTGTAAGCTCGGCATGCTACAGGTTGCCATGCGGACTGGACGCCCCCTTTGGTTGATCGAATGCCGAGACTTGCTTCTACACGCTTGGATTCTTCTCGCAGGTTAATGCGCAGCAGTTTCGGGCCTAAGCTGGAGCAACACCAGATAACTCCCAGCGTGCCGAATATGTAGCAGATCGCATCGGCTACCGCGACATGAGCAACCAATAGTTCCTTTTGTTCAGCGGGCAAGGTGAGCGCCCGGATAGCCTCGCTCGCAGTGCCAATCGCGGGGGACTCTGTTAGCGCACCGGACAACATCCCCGCTGCATATCCCGGGTCAAGCGCGAGGTACCTTGCTACCGCATACGCTGCGAGAAGGCCCATCAACGGTACAAACACCCCTAGCACTGCCCAGCGCCAGCCGTCGCCTTTGAGACTTTGAAAAAAGCTTGGACCCGTCGAGTAGCCGATTCCAAAGAGAAAGAGCAGGAACAACATTGCTTTAGCTTGGTCCGATACCGGGACGTGGAACACGGTTCCGATAAGAATTCCTCCAAGGAGTGAACCGGTAACGACACCAAGTCCGACACCGCGAAACTTTGGGCGCCCGATGACATATCCAATGCCGATGGCAAGGTAAACAGCCATCTCCGGATATTTTGTGAACAAAGTGGCCAGCCATTCCATGTGCTTTTTCTTTCCGAACCAAGTAAGAAGTCGGCCCTTCGGTTCTTGGTGTTTTCCGCGCCCGCCTTGAAAGTGATTGCGCCGGATCAGCAGCGGATAAATGTTAGGTTTGCGACGATAGGTTCCGAACTGTCAGTTTTGCCAGTTAGAAAAAACGCGCTTGGCTCACACCCTTTCCATACGGCTATTCACTGCAAAGTGGAGCGGTCGGAAGTATGAGTGTAGGTAGCTATGCAAAACAAGGAATACACAAATCGAGCTCTCGACGCATCCATCAACATCGGTTTGGCAGCGCTGCTGGTGGTCTCGTGTCTGTGGATCCTCCGCCCTTTCGTTCCATTGATCGTATGGGGCATCATTGTTGCGGTGGCCTCATATCCAAGGTTTCAGAAATTACAAGCATCGCTGGGTGGACGAGGAACACTGGCCGCTGTTTTGTGGACTCTCCTGCTCCTGGCTGTTCTGATTGTTCCTATCGCGTGGTTTTCCATTGCGATGATAGACGGCATTCGCCCGCTTGCTGAACGTTTGCGGGGAGGAGATTTCGCAATCCCGCCGCCGCCGGCCAACATTGCCACCTGGCCAGTCATCGGCGCAGCGCTTGCGCGAGCATGGAGCGCTGTATCAACAGATTTGACGGCCGTAATGATGAAGTTCTCTCCTGAGATCAAGGCCGCTCTGCCCAAAATACTTTCAGCTTCAGCCGGAGTGGGCTTTACGGTCCTTGAATTTCTTCTTTCAATAGTTGTCTCCGGAGCCTTATTAGGAAATGCGCCAGCCGCTGCCAAGCTCACACGGGGCTTTTTTGTGCGGCTGTTCGATGACAAAGGTCCGGAGTACCAAGACTTGGTCGGAACAACCATCCGCAGCGTTACCTTCGGGATTATTGGGGTGGCGCTTATTCAAGCGGCTTGTGCTGCAGTGGGGTTCGTGATTGTTGGATTGCCGGGAGCGGGCGGATGGTCGTTCATTTTTCTCTTTGCGGCTGTCGTTCAGGTTGGAATCCTGGTTTTGATTCCGGCGGTCATTTACGTTTTCGCTACGATGACGGCAACCAAGGCGGTTCTGTTCCTCGTGTGGTGTGCCATTGTGGGTTTGATGGACAACGTGCTGAAGCCTATCCTCCTAGGGCGTCGAGCAGCGGTACCCATCATCGTGGTTTTTCTAGGCGCGATCGGGGGCTTTGTCGCTTTAGGCCTGATCGGGCTATTTGTGGGAGCAATTGTTCTATCGGTGGGTTACAAACTTTTTATCGCGTGGATTGCCGCAGGGTTTATCCAGGAACCACCGGCCAGAGATACTGCCTATGCCGGCAAGGCAACGTAGTGTTTATGGACGCGTGTCAGTCGTATACGTCGAGGGCGAGAAAACGACTGTGCCAATCCGATTTCGAAAATAGCAAAGCCTGAGCAGCTTTCAAGGTTCGTGCATCTTGCAAACTCAGCTCAGGCTTTCGTATTCGCAGTGCTCGGCCAAACGCCGGCTTTTACTTCTTAGTCCGGATCACCTACCAGTACCCGGTTAGGCAGCAGGCATCCGACTTTCTTTCACTTCGCGCTTCGTTTTAGCCGGAGTGGCTTTTGCATTTAGATAGGCCGGCTTCAACAACTTCAATCCGAGTGCCGCACTGAAGCCGTGAATCTCCTTCACATCAAGTTTGCGCATGAACTCGATGGTTTCTGCGGTGATTACCTGTCCAGGCACCATGATTGGAAATCCTGGCGGATAAGGAATCACGAAGTTTGCGGAGACGAGCTCCGGTCCTTCCTTAATGCGCTTGTCAATCTCCGGACTCGAGAGCTTGAGGTGCTCACACTGCTCTTCCCTATAAGCTCCAAAGAACGCCGAGCGCATGTCGCCCTCGCTGGTAATGCTTGCCGGATCTTCCCGGAAACTGTTGTGGAAGCAACTGAAGTTCGGAAGATTCGGAACGTCTTCCATCAGAGACTTCACTCTTGCATCGAATGCTTGCCTTGCTGAGTTCCCTCCGCGTGCCAGCTTTTTCTCAATTCCCTGCGAGATCTCGACGAGAACCTTGATTAGCTGCGCAATATCGCTGCGAGTATTGTTGATGTTGGTTTGCAGCAAGACGCTGTTGCGAGACGTTTTGTTGAGTTGGATATCGTAATCCGCCGCCAGCATGTTCTTGAACTGGGTGCCGTCGAAGCCCGCAGAGCCACAGACCAAGGTGAGTCGAGTTGCGTCCAGAGCAAACTCATCGTCTTTGAGCGCAGAGACCGAAGTCGTCCAATTCGTGCCTGGTGTTAGGTAGTCGACAAATCCGGTTTCGCGATATTCAGCTGGAACCAGATCATCGGCACCCAGAATCTTGAAATACTTCGAAACGAGTGGATGCGAGTTCACTTCGCGACGCACATCGAGCGCCAGTTGTATCGCGCGATTGACCAGTTCGTATCCCTCGAGTTCCATCTGCCGCCTTGCGACATCGAGCGACGCTATAATTTGCAGGTTTGGAGAGGTCGAGGCATGAGTGAAAACAGCCTCGTGGAACTGCTCTTCCACGGTGTGATAGTCCTGATCCCTGACTAGCACCATCGATCCCTGTCGGAGACTGGACATCGACTTATGCGTGGAGTTTGTCTGATAAACCCTCAGGTGGACCTTGCTCGGATCGGCGAGCAAACGGGTCTCAAGCAGTTTCGGATCTTTGGGATCGAGATCGGCTCCCAGTTTCTTTTGCTGTTCCTCAAACGCAGCGCGATATTCGGGAGTCTTGAATTTGTTTTCTAGAATGGCGGCTGCGCCCATGGCAGTGCGGCGGCGGTAGAACGGGCTGAACCGCGCGAATCCGAACCACGCCTCATCCCACAAGAAGATCAGATCTGGCTTGATTGCCAGGCACTCTTCCATCACGCGTTCAACGTTGTAGATGTGACCGTCGAAGGTGCAATTCGTCAGAACGAGCAGACGAGCACGGTCGAGTCTGCCCTGGGCCTTCAAATCTAATAGTGCCTTCTTGATCGTTTTCAGCGGAACGGCACCGTACATTGAGTACTGTGTCAACGGATACGCTTCAACGTAAAGCGGCAATGCCCCGGCCAACACTGCACCGTAATGGTGCGATTTATGGCAGTTGCGATCGACCAGCATGATGTCGCCCGGTGCGAGCAAAGCTTGTTCGACCATCTTGTTCGAGGTCGATGTTCCATTTGTAACGAAGAAGACATGGTCGGCGCCAAATGCTCGCGCGGCTTTGTCCTGCGCAACTTTGATCGTGCCAGTCGGTTCGAGCAGGCTGTCTAAACCTCCCGTAGTCGCCGAAGACTCTGCAAGGAAAAGATTCAGACCATAAAACTGGCCCATGTCACGAATCCAGTTGGACTTGAAAATGGACTTGCCTCTTGCGACCGGGAGCGCGTGAAACGTTCCAATCGGCCGCTGCGAATACTTCTGTAGGTTGTCGAAGTATGGAGTTTCAAACCTGTCTTGAATCGCGTCGAGGATGCTCAAATGAAGTTCGAGTGGTTCCTCCACCTGATAGAAAACACGGCGAATCGATGTCGCGGATAGATCGCCCGCTGCCTTCTCCACCTCCCGATCACTCAACAAGAAGATATCGAGCTCGGGACGAATCAACTTCAGCGCCTTTGCCAGGGTCAACGCATATTGGCCGGCGGTCTGAGCACTACCTGTGGCAGCAAGATGAGAGGTCAGGAATTCACGTAACAGAGGGCTGTTACGTGACGATTGGAAGGAAATTCCCTCATAAATGACGACCGACTCGAGGCTGCCATTGAGGATGGTTGCGAGTACGGCATCTTCGAAATTGCTAACGAACACCGGCTCGTAGACGAACTTGTCCTGGCCACGGCGCAGCTTGCGCAAATCTTGCGCTAACTCTGCCCACACCGCGGGGCGCGCGGGGCTTACCATCAGCACTTCAAAATAGGGGCGGTGCGGCGCCGCGTCTTCACTCGAGTACGACACACGATTGCCAAGGCTGGTTGGTCCCTCATCACTGTCCCAGTCAGAAAGATTTGAGCGATAAGAATGCGTCAGCAGTGCTGCGCTAATCGACTGTGCGAGACGAGCTGTACCAGTGGCATCGCCTGAGGAAATGCGATCTTCCATTGTTTTGAGCAGTGTGGGACCCGGATACGCAAAGAAGTCCTCCCACTGGCGGAGTTCATGAAATGCCGCCGAAACCGCGGCTTGAGCAGTCTCCTTGTTTTGCCCTTTGTCCCGGTCCCAATTCTCCCAGGTACGCGCCGCCTGTAATAGTGCTCGCCAACGGTCGAAGCGCGCTTCTGCAACGGTAAAGAATTGATCGACTCTGGTGGTTGTGGTCGCTGCACTCGTCATACATCCCCTCCGTGTGATCCTTTGAAATCGTGAAATATTGCGGATTAAATTCCTGCCGCGGTCTTCGCGCTAACTTATCTATCTTGTGAGCAATGGCTTACAAATGCGCCGACACAAGGACAAGAGACGGTGTGCTCGTTGTGGCGATGCGGATTCCCGTGTTGCCCGAATGATGCTAGTTTTGACAGGTATGGGGGACAACTGTCAGAACTGTCAGAACTACGGCTTGTGGGAAGCAGGGCTGATGCGCCGAGCCGGCCTGGAGGCGGCTCCAGAAAGGGAATCTGCCAAGCGCCAGTCTTTCGCCTGACGCTTTGGCATGAGTTTTGAGGTCTACGAATCTCTCAGGGCAGTACAGTGAAGATCGCCGAACTGGCACCTGTACCTCCAGCCGTAGTTACGCCAATCTTGCCGGTTTGAGCTCCACTTGGAACGGTTGCGGTGATCTGTGTATCCGAATCGACGGTAAACGTGGTTGCTGCCACGCCTCCGAAGGTCACTTTAGTTGCTCCAGTAAAGCTGTTGCCGGTGATCACCACGGAAGTTCCGACTTGTCCGCTTGTGGGAGTAAAGCTGATCACCTTTGGTATGACGTAGAAGTTGAAAACTGTGCTGTAAGTGCCTGCCGGCGTCTTTACAGTAATCGGGCCGGTAGTGGCCCCTGAGGGTACCTTGGTTGTCAAATAATTATCAGAGACAAGGGTGAACCGCGCAGGTTCGCCGTTGAACTTCAGAGAAGTGGCGCCCGTAAGGCCGCTTCCGAGGATCTGCACCGCAGAACCGACCTTGCCCGCATATAACAGCGGTTTCAACGTGATTCCCAGGTTGACGTTCAGTTGGTAGATTACTCCGTCGACAGAAAGGCCTCCATTCGCCATTCCGTACAGTGATCCATTGGTGTGCTGCACCATGTTTGAAGATGCATTGCTGCCACTTGGTTTGTCGAATTGGTTGAGGATAGAGTAGCTACCTGTGGGAGCAATGCTGAACACAACTCCGTAGTTATTCAAGCCTCCAGCCCAAGCCGTGCCATAAGAGAAACCATCGGTCGCCAGGAGCACATTCGCGATCGGATCGTAGCCATCGCTTTGCGTCCCCACCGGAAAATTGTGGAGTACCTTAATGTTTCCCGACTGAGTGACGCGATACACAACTCCGCCTCCGCCGGTCCCGCCCGCGGTGGTAGTGCCAAAGAAACTACCGTCGCCGGACTGAACCACACCTGCGTATGGGACTGCGCCGTGGGTAGTGTCGAAATTGTAGATAATTGTCACCACACCGCTGGGATTCATTTTGAAGACAGTCCCCTGATTGAGCGTTCCTCCATAAAGAGTTGTGCCATAGAAATTTCCGTCTCTGCCTAAATAGAGGGGGGCATAGGAGCGGGAAGGAATTGTGCCGAGCAGAGTGAAGACGCCAGATGGCGTGATCTTGTATGCAGTCGCATACTGGGTTACTCCGTAAAGATTCCCGTCGTTTCCCAAAATCGGCGTGCCATAGGGATAGCCGCCGTCGGTGCCTGCTGTGAAAGTATAAAGAGACGTAAATGTCCCACTAGGGGTGATCTTGAAGATTGTTCCGGCGTTGTAACTTCCGCCGGTGACGGTTGTGCCGTAAAAGTTTCCATCCAGTCCCAGGGTCAGTCCCGAGACCGGGCGTGATCCGTCGGTTCCAGCGAAGTAATGCAAGATCGTATAAGTGGCGGTCGCCGGAATAAATTTGAAAACGACTCCCGAGTTGCCGAAACCCTGCGGAAGTGTCCCATATAGATTCCCGTCCTGCCCCTGCGCCATGACTTGGGGGTTGGTTGGGCTATCTCCGGTACTGGAATTGAAGTTGAAGATATCGGAGTAGATCTGGGCGGATGCGGACCCACCTAAAAACAGCAGGAAGGCAAGCAGAGCCACCGGCAGCAGGCAGGTGTTGATGTTCTTTTCAAAAGACTGGCGCATGATGGTTCTCCTCATTTCTTCTCTAACCTTGTGACACCCGTTCTCGCCGCGGACCATTTTTCTGGACATTTGCTCTTTCCGAGGGGCGAGAGCTAAAAGGAGCAGGCTCGACTGCGAGATCAAAGTCTCGTGAACTGTCATCAGGCAAGGCCGGCCTCGAGCCTGCTCTTTCCCCTATTTCAAAAGGCGAAAAATCATGGTGCTTTTAGTTCACGCAGGCTTCTGGACGTATGAGGAGAACAGATCGGCATTCGAAAACTTGGACTTAACTTACGGTTTTTCAAGCTCTTGACACAAAAACAACCAATGGATATGCTCCCGTTCTGCCGCATCCCCCGCTGAGCGGCACGGGGAAGGCACACTTGCAGCGCGGGCCCTCTAATCAAGTAACTGAATTGCTGGTGCGGTGGCGAGGAGGGGACAAAGCGGCCCTCGACTCGCTTATTCCGTTGGTGTACGGGGAACTGCGCCGGATTGCCCAGCATTATCTAAGCAACGAACGTCCCGACCACACGCTGCAGAGCACCGCTCTGGTTCACGAGGCCTACGTTCGACTCACACAGCAGCAGGTACCGCATTGGCAGAATCGCGCCCATTTCTTTGCGGTAGCGGCTCAACTCATGCGGCAGATTCTGGTTGACCATGCCCGAAATCACCGCGCCTCGAAGCGCGGAGGCAAGGTATGCAAATTGGCTTTGGACGAGGCGGAAGAACAACCGCAAGCGGGTGATGTCGATATCGTTGCTCTTGACGACGCTTTGAATAGTCTTGCAGCGATGGATATGCAACAGTGTCGGGTTGTCGAACTAAAGTTTTTCGGGGGGCTCTCGATCGAGGATACCGCCGAAGTGCTGGGCATCTCGCCATCGACGGTGAAACGAGACTGGATTACGGCTCGTGCCTGGCTCTATCGAGAGCTAGATCGAAGCGCCACAACATGAATTCCGAACGCTGGCAGCACGTGCGCGAGATCCTCGACAAGGCAATCGCATTGCCGAACGATGAGCGCCATGCCTATGTGAACTTAGTCAGCTGCGATGATCCGGAGCTTCGCCGCGAGCTCGAGTCTCTCCTGCATTCCCACGAAAAGGCCGGCAGCGTCTTCTTGCAAAATCCAGTCGCCGATATTCGAGGTGTATTGCCGGAGCATAGCCATAACCCAGGCCGAATCGGCCTCAAAATCGGTGTCTATCAAATCGTTGCGGAAGTCGGCCATGGAGGGATGGGCGAAGTGTATCGTGCTGTCCGCGCGGACGGTGAGTATGACAAACAGGTGGCAATAAAATTGGTGCGGGTTGGTCTGGATTCTTCCTTTGTATTGGAG
>Ga0066903_100003459_pt1 | contig 12917 bp, 16 predicted proteins | sample PanSoiMetaGPlot1_FD_67491 | JGI IMG/M metagenome (GOLD analysis project Ga0066903, IMG submission 67491) | Tropical forest soil microbial communities from Panama analyzed to predict greenhouse gas emissions - Panama Soil - Plot 1 (version 2) | ecosystem: Environmental > Terrestrial > Soil >... | reverse complement strand
TACCGCGGCCTCGTCCGGCTCGAGGACAAGGAGAACGACAGGACGCTCGTCATCACCTTCTGGGCCGACGAGGACGCACTCGAGGCGAGTCAGGAAGCCGGCGAGCAGCTGGCAGAGCTGACCGCCGAGAACACGGGCGCGAAACGGCTGGCGATCGAGCTCTACGAAGCGACGCTCTTCGACGTCTGAGATGACCGGCGACTTCGTGCTCGGCGACGACTTCGCGCGAGTGCTGACCGAGACGACCCAGGCGCTCGTCTGCGTCCTCGACAGCGGCGGACGCATCCTGCTCTTCAACGATGCGTGCGAGCGGGCGACGGGCTACGACCGCGCGGAGGTGCTCGGTAACGATGCCCGGGACTTCGTCATCCCACCGGAAGAGGCCGAGGCGTTCGGGGACGTGCTCGGGTACATCTGGCGGACCGGCCTCTCGAGCCCGCAGGTCGGGAACTGGGCGACCAAGGATGGTGGCCGGCGGCTGATCGCCTGGTCGAACAGGTTGATGCCGGCCGTCGGCGGGAACGGGAGCTACCTCGTCACGACCGGGATCGACCTCACCGAGAGTGCGGCAACGGACGAGGGTGCGTTGAGCGGCGACGTGGAGGCCAAGCTCGCCGAGGTCGGGCGGTTGGCCCAGGAGCAGCGCGCGTTGCGGCGCGTCGCGACGCTCGTGGCGTCCGAGGCGACGCCCGAGCGCGTCTTCATGGCCGTGTCGGAGGAGACGGCGCGCGTGCTCGACGTGAACGCCTCCGCCGTCTTCCGCTACGAGGGCGACGACACCGCCAGCGTCGTCGGGCGCCTCGACCGCGACGGCGTCGGCGTGTTCGGCGTCGGTGACCGGATCCTCGCGGACGACAACACGGCGATCGGCCGCGCGCGCGACAGCGGCCTCCCCGCGCGCGTCCAGGACTACTTCGAGATCGATACGGACGTCGCGAGATTGATGCGGGAAGCCGGCTACCGCTCTACGGTCGCTGCCCCGATCTTCGTCTCCGGCGTCCCCTGGGGCGCGATCGCGATCGCTGCACGCAGCCTGCTCCCGACGGACAGCGAGGCGCGCCTGATGGGCTTCTGCGAGCTCGCGTCCCTTGCGGTCGCGAGCGCGCAGGCGCGCGAGGACCTGCAGTCGTCCCGCACACGACTGGTGAAGGCGGGTGACGAACAGCGCCGCAAGCTCGAGCGCAACTTGCACGACGGCGCTCAGCAGCGGCTCGTCTCCCTCGCCCTGACGCTGCGGCTCGCCCGCTCGAAGCTCGAGTCGGACCCGGGGTCGCTCGAGGAGATCCTCGCCGGCGCGGCGACCGAGCTCGACCTGGCGCTCGAGGAGCTGCGCGAGCTTGCACGCGGCCTGCATCCCGCTGCGCTCACCGAGCAGGGACTGACCCCGGCGGTGCGCGCGCTCGGAGCCCGGCTGACCGTGGAGGTGGAGGTCGACCGTCTCGACGAGCGGCTCCCCGACTACCTCGAGGCGACGGCCTACTACATCTGCTCCGAGGCGCTGACCAACGTTGCGAAGCATGCGGAGGCGACGCGAGCGCGCGTCTCGTTCCACCGCGAGCCGGGCCTGCTCCGCTTCGAGATCACCGACGACGGTCGCGGCGGTGCCGACGGGCGCGGTTCCGGGATCCTCGGGTTGCGCGATCGCGCGGAGTCCGCCGGCGGCACGCTCTTCGTGATCAGTCCGCCCGGGAAGGGCACCGTCGTGACGGCGACGCTGCCGATCGACGGCTAGGCCGGGCGAATGCTCTGCTTGAAGTGGAAGACGTTGTGCGGGTCGTAGCGCCGCTTCACCTGACGTAGCCGTGCCAGGTTCGACCCGTAGTAGGCGTGCGGCCACGTCGTCAGGTCCGGGTCGATGTAGTTCTGGTACGCGAACGCCGAGACGTACGGCCTCATGGCAGCGTGGCAGTGGCGAAGCCAGGCGACGTTGGGCGCCGCCGCCGCGCTCGCGCTCCAGTAGGCGAGGTACTGCAGCGAGAAGAGCGCGTCGCGGTGCACGAACGCCGTCTTCGCCTTGCCGACGCGGTTGATCGCCCCGCCCCATGAGTCGAGCAGGACGACTCCCGATCCGGTCCCGGACGTCTGCTTCGACTCGATCTGGCTGAGCAACGCGTCGATCCCGACGGACGAAAGCGTCGCGTTGCAGATGCTGGACTTCGCGGCGAACGTCGACCGGCCGCCGCCGCCGCCGGCGAAATAGTGGACGGCGCCGAGGAAGGTGCGCGGCGTCGTCGTGTAGCGCGTCGGGCTGCCGGTGCTCGCCAGCGGCGCAAGGAGCGACCGCAGCGCGGTCTCGGAGCCGAAGAACTGCCCGGCCGACGTGATGCTCGCCCCGCCGCCGGACACCGCGTTGACGTTCAGGACCGAGGCCAGCTCGTCCGGCGCATGTGGGGCGAGCTGCTGCCACGCCTGCACGACCTTCTTTGCGTCCGACCACGGCCACTCGAGCGAGTACGTCGTCACGTTGCTCGCTGGATGGGTGCGGAAGACGAAACGGGTGACGATGCCGAAGTTCCCGCCACCGCCGCCCCGCAGCGCCCAGAAGAGATCCTGATGCTGGTGCGCGTTCGCCACGGCGACGCTGCCGTCCGCGAGCACCACCGTCGCCTCGAGCAGATTGTCGCAGGTCAGCCCGAACTTCCGGCCGGACAGCCCGATGCCGCCGCCCTGGGTCAACCCGCCGACGCCGACCGTCGGGCAGGTTCCTCCCGGGACCATGCGGCCGCGCGCCGCCAGCGCCGTGTAGACGTCGAGAAGGTGCGCGCCGGCTGCGACTGCGGCACGTCCGTCGGCGGTGACGGAGACGGCGTGCAGACGGGAGACGTCGACGATGACGCCGGAGGTCGTCGAGTAGCCCCCGTAGCTGTGGCCGCCGGAGCGAGGCACGATCCGGATGCCGTGCTTGCGCGCCCAGCGGACGGTCTTCTGCACGTCCGCCAGCGACTCGCAGTAGGCGATTGCCTGCGGCTTGACGCCGTCGAAGCGGGTGTCGTACAGCACGCGCGCTGCGTCGTAGCCGGCGGCCCCGCGTTGGACGACGTCGCCCCGGATCGAGCGGTCGAGCTCTCGAAAGATGCCGCTCGGCGGCGCGGCGGCCGCGAGCGCATCGGCGAACGGCACCGCGCCGAGGGCGAGCGCGGCGCCTCGTGCGAGCAGCTGACGGCGGGTGAGCTCGGGCATGGACTCCTGCGGTTTCGGAGCGAATGTTGCCTGCTGCTCCGCGGCCTAGCGGCGCACGCCCATCGTGATCGTGGCGACGTAGACCCCGGTCGCGTTCCGCTTCACCTTCAGTAGCGAGCGCGCACCGCCGTTCCGAAAGATCATGTCGTCGCCGTTGCGCGTCGTCCGATTCGGCCGCGACGAATACGGCGCACGTTTGTAGACCCTGTCGGTCAGCGCGTCCGAGAAGTAGAGCTGGCCGGTGTGCACGACGTCGCCGCCGGCATGGACCTTCACGTGAATGTGCACGGTCCGGCCCTGGTACCAGCCGGGATACACCGTGCGGAACTCTGCAAGTCCGCGTGCGTTCGTGCGCTGGATACCGCGCATGAACGTCCTGCTCGCCGCGCCGGAACCGAACCCCGAGTAGACGCCGGCCGCATCGGCGTGCCAGACGTCGACTGCTGCGTTCTTGATCGGCCGGCAGGTCGTTGCGTCGACCACGGTCGTGCGCAGAAGCATCGGCGCGCCTGGATGGCCTTCGGTGATGTTCCGCCGCAGCTTCTCGCCTGCGATGTAGTACGGCCCCTCTGTCTGCTCTGGCGCGAGCACGCAGGAGACGGACGCGCCGCTCGAGCCTCGCGGCCGATCCAGCCCGGCAAGACCGAGCACGGTGACCACGGCGCCCCCTAGCCACGCCTTGCGGGTGAGCGGGCGTTCGAACATGCCCGGAGAAAAGCAGGCCCGGCTAAGAGTGGGCTGAGAGGAATGTGAGCACTTTCGACCACGCGTCCTCAGACGCGCCCTTGAACTCCTCTTGCTTGCGGTCGAAGAAGCTGTGCGGAGCTCCCTCGTACGTGACGAGCTCGTGCTCGACGCCGGCAGACTCGAGTGCCCGCTCGAAGGCAGCGTTGTCGCCGGCGCTGATGTTCTGGTCGGCACCAGCCTGGAGCGCGAGGATCGGCGCCCTCAGCTCGGCGGCGCGCTCGGTCGGCTCCGCCGGGCGCCCGTAGAAGCCGACCGCTCCTGCGAGGCCGTCCTGGTCGGCCGCCGCGAGCCACGACTGACGCCCTCCGAAGCAGAACCCGACCGTGAACACTGTCTCGACGCCGCGCCCGCGCAGATACGCGATGCACGCCGCAACGTCGGTCTGCACGGTCGTCGTGGACGTCTGCTCGACGTGGGGCCTGTACTCGAAGTCGTCCCCGCGCTTCGAGGCTCCTGCCGTCCGACCGAAGTAGTCGAAGGCCACGGCGGCATAGCCGCGCTCTGCGAACCGCAGGGCCAGCTCCTCGTAGAACCGGTAGAGGCCGCGAACGTCCGGAAGGATCGCCACGCCGACCTTCGCCGGCTCTTCGGGCGCGGCGGCAAACGCAGCGAAGGTGTTCCCGTCAGCCGCTTGGAGCGCCAGCGCCTCGTGCGACACCGCCGCTCCCCTGATCACCGGGATCGGAGGCGACGAATCGAGCTCGAAGCACATATCCGGACACCCTAAAGACGCCGGAAGGCCGAAGCCCGAAGTAGGGGTAGCCGCACTGCGCAGGCCCGCTGCGCGGGCCTAGCGTGGCTGCATGAGCGTGGCACCCCTCAGTCGGACTGCATCCTCTCCCCATCGCGGCTCGATTGAGGTCGCCACGCTCGTCGCGCTCTACGCGATCTACGAGATCGTGCGCGGGCAGGGACACGCCACGGTCGCGGTCGCCCGGCAGCACACACACTGGGTCGTCGACCTCGAGCGGAGCCTGCACGTCTTCGGCGAGCGAGCCGTCCAGCACGCCGTGGACACGGTGCCTGCCGTCCCGACCCTGCTCGGTGTCGCGTACATCGTGCTGCACTTCGTCGGGACGACGGGATTCCTCGTCTGGGTGTACCGCTCACACCGGGGTCGCTTCCCGGTCGTACGCAACACGATCATCGCGGCGACGGGAATCGCTCTCGTCCTCTACGTCCTCTTCCCGGTTGCGCCGCCGCGACTCGCCCAGCTCGGGTTCGCCGACACCGTCTCGCACGATGCCAAGGTGAACCTCAGCTCGAGCCTGCTCAGCAGCCTCTACAACCCGTTTGCGGCCGTGCCGAGCCTGCACTTCGGCTACGCCCTGCTCGTCGGCGTGACCGTTGCGACGCTCGCGCGTAGGCGGAATGTTCGCCTCCTGGCAGTCATCTATCCGGCCGTGATGCTGCTCGTCATCGTCGCCACCGGCAACCACTTCTTCTTCGATGCGGCCGCCGGGGCCATCGCGATCGGCGCGGGCTACCTCATCGCGAGCCGGTTCGGTTACGCCACGCGCGCACCGCGGAGGCGACCTGCTGCGGGATCCGTCGCCGCGACGTCCTGAGCGCCTCGTGCAGCGCAGCGTCGGCGCCGCCGAAGATTCCGGGCCCGTGCCCGCAGAGGATCACGTCCGGGTGGACGTCGAGCTGCGGCGGCCGCAGCCGCAGTAGCGGATGCACGCCGAGCCGCTCTTCGCCGGCGAGGAAGTAGCGCGCGGTTCCGAGCGCGTCGCCGCAGACGAGAATCCGGTCGTCGCCCAACCAGAGTGCGACTTCGTGCCGGTTGATCGGGATGAACCTGAACGGCGGCATCGGCGCCCGCGGCACGGCGACGTGTTGGACGCCTAGCCGCCCGGCGATGGACGCACAGTCGCGGTTGTGCCGGTCGAGCAGCTGAATCACGCCGGCGACGTGTTCGAGCTCGTCGACGCGCGGATTGTCGACCGGATCGACCAGCCAGACGCCGCGGTCGGTGACCAGCGCGTGCGACGCTCGCTCGAGGAACTCGTCCTCGACCCACTCGACTACGGGCGCCAGGACGCGAGCCAGCGGTCGAAGTACGGGAAGTCGTTCGCACGGGCCGCCGCGATCAGCTCATCGACGTCGAAAGGAATGCGTCGGAATTCCACCGAGAGCGTCTCGTCGTCGACGAGCGCGTATTCGCACCAACGGCTCACGCCGATCGCGCCGACGCAGAACCAGAGCGTGCGCTCGAAGCGCCGGAGCCACTGTTGGTGGACGTGGCCGGCCGCCACCGCGTCGGCGCCGACAGGTGGAATGCGCTCCGCATCGGGAAGCACGACGTCCTCGTTCGAGAACGGGGTCGCATGGCAGCAGACGACCCGGCCTGTCTGCACGGTCGGCGCGAACCCGCTCAGGAAGGCGAGCCCGTCGTCCCCCAGTTGCTCGCGGGACCACTGCGCGGTCTCGACGACGCGCTCGTCGACCTCCTCGTTGCCGAAGTCGAGCTCGACCAGGATGTGATCGGAGTTGCCGTAGACGCACGGACACGCAAGCCCTTCCAGGAGCTCGACGCATTCGCGGGGCTGCGGCCCGCCTTGCGCGACATCCCCGAGCGAGACGATCAGATCCGGCTGGTCGTCCTCCAGATCCGCGAGCGCAGCGCGGAACGCGACGGCGTTTCCGTGCATGTCGGAGAGGAGGGCGACCCGCATACGGGCACACCGTACGCGGACAGCGCCGCTGCAACGTTCGGATCGGGGACGTAAAGCCGCGCCGGGTACGCGTGGGACGCGCGCCAGCCGCTTTCGGTCTCGAGCACGTGCCCCCAGAGCTGCACCTCGCCGAGGATGCGGCAGATCGTGCCCACCTCGTCGCGTCCGCGTGCGTACGACAGCGCGTCGACGGCGTCGCGCGCCGCGTGGAAGCCGCAGTTGCACTCAGCGCCGGGCACCGGATGGACCGCGAGCGGCAGCGTGAACGGGTCATCGCCGCGCCTACATTCCGCGAGCGCGGGACGGCCGTGCGGCCAGACGAGGTCATGGAGGACCGATCCGAGGCGCAGCCCCGCGGGGCTCTCCGTCACCACCCAGGCGCGCCAGCCCGTGACGACCCTGCTGCTCTCACGAAGTGTTCGCCCGGTCTCCATCAGCGTGCCTTTGCCAGCCGCCGGTCGGCGGGCTGGATCACTTCGTCGACGAGCCCGTACGCGACCGCCTCGTCCGGTGCCATGAACCGATCGCGGTCGATGTCCTTCATGACCTGCTCGAGCGGCTGGCCGGAGTGACGCGCGATGATCTCCGCCATCCGCCGCGTCATCTCGAGGATCTCCTTCGCCGCGATCTGGATGTCCGCCGGTGACCCGCGGAAGCCGCCGGAGCCCTGGTGGATCATCACCTTCGCGTTCGGCAGCACGTAGCGCTTCCCGGGCGCGCCGCCGGAGAGGATCATCGCCGCGGCAGACATGCCCATTCCCGTGCAGATCGTCTGCACGTCGGGCCGCACGTACTGCATCGCGTCGTAGATCGCCATGCCCGCGTACGAGGAGCCTCCAGGCGAGTTGATGTAGAGCGAGATGTCCTTGTCGGGATCGTCGGCCTCGAGAAAGAGGAGCTGGGCCGTGATGACGTTGGCAATCCCGTCCTCGACCTCCTGGCCGAGAAAGACGATGCGCTCGCGCAGCAGGCGCGAGTAGATGTCGAAGGAGCGTTCGTAGCGGCCGTCCTGCTCGACGACCATCGGTATCAGTGGCATCAGAGCCTCCTGTAAAGTGCAACCTGTCGGTTGCGCAGAGTATACGCAACCCAGCGGTTGCGGATTGGAGGAGTGATGGAAGTCACCCGCGAGATCGTGTTTCCCGTCCCGCCCGACGAGGTCTGGGAGGCGCTGACCGACCCCGACCAGCTCGAGGAGTGGTTCGCCAACGACGTCGAGCTCGATCCCACCGAGGGCGGCGAGGGCGTCTTCCGCTGGGACGACGGCGAGGAACGGCACGCGACGGTCGTCGAGGCGACGCCGAGCGAGCGGCTCGTGCTCGACTGGGACGACGAGGGAACCGTCGAGTTGACGCTCGAGGAGGTCGACGAGGGAACCCGCCTGCTCGTCCGCGAGTCCACGCCCCAGTTCTCGACGGCGCTCGCCTGGCGCGCTTTCGCTCTCAGCTACGCGTGACCGACCCGACCGGGCGCGTCTTCGACGCGCTGGCCGACCCCAACCGGCGCTACGTCGTCCAGGCCCTTGCCGAGCGCCAGGACGCCACGGCGACGGAGCTCGCGGCCGAGCTGCCGGTCACACGCCAGGCGGTCTCGAAGCACCTGGCCGCCCTGAACGAGGCCGGGCTCGTCGCGAGCCGGCGCGAGGGGCGCGAGACTCGCTACGAGCTGACGCCCGGCCCGCTCGCCTCGGCGATGGACTGGATGGCCGGCGTCGGGGCGCAGTGGGACTCGCGGCTGGCGCGGCTCTCGCACCATCTCACCGGTGGATCCCCCAGGCGCGCAAGCGGCGCTCGGCGCCGGGAATGACGCGATCCAGTTCGTCGAGCAGGTCGCCCGGCTGCGCGATCGAGTACGCCCGGCGCGCGACGTAGTTACGCAAGGCGCACTCGACGGCACCGGCGTCGCCGAGTGAGCTCAGCGCGCGGACGCCGGCGCCGTACACACCGTAGAAGTACCAGTCTCCGTGATGGTTCCAATACGACATCGGGGCGCCGACGTGCCTCGCTGCGGCAGGCGGCAACGACGAGTGCAGCGGCGGCTCCGGCGCGCCGAGTCGCACCTGCGCCCAGGTCGCGAGCGTCTCGTCGAGCCAGGGATCGCGGGCCTGATCGTTGCCGACGAGTGAGTAGAACCACTGGTGGGCCGTCTCGTGGTCGACGAACAGTGCCGGGTACCGGCTCGCACCGATGAACGAGAGGGTCGGGTACTCGATACCGACGTTCTGCAGGTCGGGCGGGACGACGATCGTGTAGGTCCGCCAGGGGTATTGCCCGTAGCGCGCGGACAGTTTGCGTAACGCCTCGCGTGCGAGCTGGAGCATCACGGATGCGCCGCGGATCGACGCAACCCTGACGGTCACGCCGTGCTCGCCGGCCGTCTGCACGTGGAAGCGGCCGACCGCGAGCCCGATGTCGCGCACGGCGCGCGCGTCAAATCGCCCGCCGCCGAGCGGTGCTCCGCTGGCGAGGATGCGATAGCCGGGAGGCGCATGCACGTGCAGGTCGAAATCCGCCGCCGGCGTAGCCGCAGTCTCGCCCAGGATCTGGACCGGCGGATCCGTGAGCCAGCCGCGCCGCTCGTCCCACGCAAGCAGAGGCAGGAAGGTTCCGAGGCGAAGTCCGTCGCCGAACCGCGCGATGCGGTCGCGGTGGCCGCTCGGCATCACCAGCCGCCAGGTGAGCCTCACTGTGGTGTGATGATGCGCCGCGACCACGCGTCGCACGACCAGCGTCGTGGGGTCCGGCCGCTCGGCGCGCACGCCGGAAACGACGAGCCTCGCGCCGGTCGCGTTCGGCCAGAGCCGAAAGACGAGCCGCGTCACCGGCCGGTTCGGCGTGAACGTCACGGCAAGGCGGCCGGTCACCGTCCGAAACGGCGGCGCGACGCGCAGGTCGACCACGTAGCGCGGCCGGTCCGAAGCAGGCGCTGCGAGCGCGGGCGGGTGCGGACACCACACGAGCACCGCGCACATCGTGCCTGAGCGAGAATCGCGCGAATGGATGACTCCCGCCTCGTGCTCGGCTGCGGCAACTTCGGCGGCATCGGCTCCGCGCCCGCGTTCTACGGGCAGGGCGAGACCGAGGAGGAGGCGTTCGAGCTGATGAACGCCGCGTGGGCCCTCGGCATCCGCACGTTCGACACCGCGGACGCCTACGGCGGTGGGCGGAGCGAGCGCTGGATCGGAAACTGGATGGCGAGCAGCGGCAACCGCCCGGTGCTCGTCACGAAGACGTTCAACCCGATGGAGGACGGCGGCGATCGCGGGCTCGCGCGCGCCCGGATGACACGCCAGCTCGAGTCGAGCCTAGACCGCCTCGGCGTCGATCACGTCGACCTCTATCTTGCGCACGCGTTCGATCCGGACACGCCGCTCGACGAGCTCGCCGGAACGTTCGAGGGGCTGCGAGACCTCAGCCTGATCAAGTCGTGGGGTGTGAGCAACTTCGATGCAGCGCAGCTGCGAGAACTGTGCGAGCACGGGCAGCCGTCGATCGTCGAGAACTCGTACAACCTGCTCGATCGGGGCGACGACCTGGACGTGATCCCGTTCTGCGCCGACCTGGAGATCTCGTACATGGCCTTCGGCCCGCTCGCGGGCGGCCTGCTCACCGGCCGCTACCGGCAAGGAGAGGAGGCTCCGTCCGGCTCACGCCTGGCGACGCGCCCGGAGGGCTACGAGCACCTGCTCACGGACAAGACGTTCGCCGGCCTCGACCGGTTCAAGGCGACGGCTGAGGAACGCGCCGTCGCGCCCGCCACGCTCGCGCTCGCGTGGGTGCTCGCGCGCCCGCACGTGACGTCCGTGATCATCGGCGCGCGCAACCAGGAGCAGATCGGCCTCGCGCTGCGCGCGCTCGACGTCAGGCTCTCGTCCGCCGAGGCCGACGTCCTGACACAGCTGTTCTAGGGCGAGAGCCGCTCGAGCCGCCAGCCCTCGCCGTCGCGCGTGTAGCGCAGGCGGTCGTGCAGGCGATCGTCCCGATGCTGCCAGAACTCGTAGGCCTGTGGACGCAGGCGGTAGCCGCCCCAGTATTCGGGCCGCGGGACGTCGCGTCCCTCGTACTCGCGCTCGAGGTCGGCGACCGCCTCGTCGAGCTGGGCACGGTTCGCGAGCGCGCGGCCCTGCCGTGAGGCAGCCGCTGCGAGCTGTGCCCCGCGCGGCCGCGTCGCGAAGTACGCATCCGACTCCCCCCGGCCGACGCGCTCCACTCGGCCCTCGACGCGCACCTGCCGGCCGAGCTGTGCCCAGTGGAAGAGCAGGGCGGCACGCGGGTTTGCGTCGAGCTCGCCGCCCTTCCGGCTCTCGTAGCCCGTGAAGAAGGTGAACCCCCGCTCGTCGGCTCCTTTCAGCAGCACCATCCGAACCGAGGGGGAGCCGTCCGGAGCCGCGGTCGCGACAGCCATCCTGTTGTCGTCGCCCGCCTCGGCGAACCAGCGCCGGAACTGCTCCAAGGGGTCTGGCGCGACGTCGTCCTCGTGCAGCTCGCTCACGGGCTGGACACTACGGGCTTGACATGTGACCTCACGGTCACCTACAGTGACTGAACATGGGAAGTGTTACCGATCGGTCACCTGTTCCGAGGGACGCCGACGAGGCTGTCTTCCGGGCACTGGCCGACCCGACGCGGCGCGCGATCCTCGACGGTCTCTTCGAGCGGGACGGCCAGTCACTCGGCGAGATCGAGCGTGCGTTCGAGATGTCGCGCTTCGGCGTGATGAAGCACCTGCGCGTCCTCGAGGAAGCGGGGCTCGTCACGACACACCGGGTTGGCCGGTCGAAGTTGCACTTCCTGAACCCTGTCCCCATCCGCCTGATCCACGACCGGTGGATCGACAAATACACCGAGCACCGCGTGTCGGCGCTCGCCGACCTCAAACACGAACTGGAGGAAGCAGGATGAGCACGATGACGGAAACGAGCGTGCAGGTCTACAACGTCTTCATCAGGGCAACTCCGGAGCAGATCTGGGACGCGATCACCAAGCCCGAGTTCACGAGCAAGTACTTCTACGGCAGCCACGTGGAGTCGACCCTCGAGCCGGGCAGCCCGTTCATCGGCTGGTCGCCGGATCGCGAGCAGCAGTGGACGGACGGAGAGGTCATCGAGTCGGATCCCCCGCGCAGGCTGAGCTACACCTGGCGGGCGCTCTACGACGAGACGACCGCGGCGGAGGAGCCGAGCCGCGTCACGTGGGAGATCGCGCCTCAGGACGGCGGCGTGACGAAGCTCAGCGTCGTACACGACCGGCTCGAGCACGCGCCGCAGACGGCCGAGAACGTGGCCGGCGGCTGGATGTACATCCTCAGCGGGCTGAAGACGCTGCTGGAGACCGGCGAGCCGCTCGCGCAGGGCTAGCCGCTCACCGAAACAAGTCCCGCTCTTCAGGGATCACGAGGTCGCGGGCGCGTCCGTCGCCCGCGATCTCCAACCCACGCACAACGGCGCCGGGAACGCCGTCGACCTTGCCCATTACCAGCTCGGCCGCACTCGCAATCTCGTCCGCCACCGCGATCATCGTCGCATGTAGCTCGTAGCCGACACGGTCGCGCTGTCCGCGCAGGTCGCGCAAGACCTCGATGCCGGCGGCGCCGAGCGCGACGTCGATCGTTCCCTGCCGCCACGGGCGGCCGAAGGAATCCGTGACGACCACGCCGGCCTCGAGGCCCGTGAGCTCGAGGAGACGCTCGCGAATGCGTTGCGCGGACGCGTCGGGATCGAGCGGCAGCAGGACGAGCATCCCGGGCTCGGACGCGTTCGACGAGTCGACACCTGCGGACGCACAGATGAAACCGTGACGCGTCTCTGCGATCACGAGCGGTTTGCGCACGCGCACGACGCGCTTCGACTCGCGGAGGATCGCCTCGATCCGGCGCGGGTCCTGGTCGTCGCCCGCAAGCTCGCGTGCGCGCTCTGACGGCTCGATGTCGGCGAGCCGGACAACCCGTCCTTCCGCTTTCGACACCGCCTTCTGTGCGAGGACGACGACGTCGCCGTCCTCGAGCTCGACCTTTGCCACTACCAGCTCGGCGAGGTCGTCCCCCTCACGGATCTCGGGCAGCCCCTCGACGGCAATGACGCGCAGTTCTCTCACGCGCCGACGGAAGGGTCGAATTGGCTTGAAGACCAAGTTTGTCCGTAAGACGGCCGCGCGGGCAAAGCCCGCACGGCCTCTATGCGGCGCCGCCAAGTCGGCGCCTTGGTCAGGAGAGTCCCGTGAGCCGGATGCCTGCGTGCGCCTTGTAAAGCTTGTTGACGTTCAGGATCACCGAGGTCATTCCCTCGAGTGCCCGCGAGTTCGCGAGCGGGCCGAC
>Ga0066903_100003458_pt1 | contig 12918 bp, 12 predicted proteins | sample PanSoiMetaGPlot1_FD_67491 | JGI IMG/M metagenome (GOLD analysis project Ga0066903, IMG submission 67491) | Tropical forest soil microbial communities from Panama analyzed to predict greenhouse gas emissions - Panama Soil - Plot 1 (version 2) | ecosystem: Environmental > Terrestrial > Soil >... | reverse complement strand
GCCGGGCGGCCGGTGTGGGAGTACAAGCTCCTGGGCACTTGGCCGTCCAAGATAGCACCGGACACGCTCGATTACTCGGACAACTCTATCTGCGAGATTACGGTGACCCTACAAATGGACAAATGTAGCGAGATTACCAGGGAAAGCCCGACCCCCTATGCTACCAAGCCGTCGTGCGACCAGGCGTTCATCGGCACCGGCGGCTTCGGCCCGATTTATGGCGGCGGCGGCGTGCTCGGCATTCCGCCCGGCGTCACCGGTGGCCTGAACCCGGGCGGCTCGGGCGGGGCTATCAAGGGTGGCGGTATCACGGGCGGCGGCGGCGTACTCGGGACACCCGGCGGCTAAGGTGGGGTAGCGCGATGCCAGGTTTCATTGTCAGCGGGCTGGGTGCCGGGGTCGATAACACGCCGTTGGCCTATTACAAGTATACGTGGACGATCGATAACGTCTTCGGCACCATGCCGGGCACCACGCCGGTCATCGTCTATGCCAAAGAAGCGTCCCTGCCGAGTTGGGACTTCGAGAAGGACGAAGTCATGGGCGGGTCGCTCAAGTACAAGTTCGCCAAGAGCGTGATCTTCAATGATGTCAAGATAAGCTGGTATGACACTTATGGTTTGGCGTCGGTCATCAAGAAGTGGCGGGAGCTAGTATGGTCGCCTGCCACTGGCTTACAGAACCCGGATGCTTATAAGACGCGGTCACAGTTACGTGCCCTGACTTACGATATCCTCCAGCAGACAGCCTGGCTGCTCTACAATAGCTGGCCGCAGAGCGTCAAGACTGGCGATCTAACCTATACGGATAGCGATGTGAAGCTGGTAGAGGTGACGGTGGCCTACGACTGGGCCTGTGAGACTGAGGGTGATTATGGCGCGACGGTGCCCGACTGCAATACGGTGCCGTCCACGACGCGCGTATTGACAGGTAGACCCGGACCGCCCGGAGGGTAAATAGCCCTGGTCAAAAGCTTAAGGCTATAAAGGGCTATCACATGGTAGAACCTGCCAATCCCGACCCGCGACCGGAAGGCGAAGAAATCAGCCTGGGGGCGGCAGCCCACCCGGGCGCGGCCACCCAGCAACAGCTCGAAGGCGATAGCGGCGACTTCGGCCCGCGCGTCGGCGTCCTGGAGGAGCTAATCGGTCCGACCATGAGCGACCAGCAGCTCGTGGACGCCATTCTGCAAGCGCCGGAAGAGAAACTGATCCCGTGGGAGAACTGCAAGCTGCCTAGCCTGGGTCTATTCTACGGCTGGGAACAGCCGTTCTGCCAGGTACGCGCCATGGGCCAGGCGGCCGAGAAGATCCTGGCCACCCAGCGGCTGGCCCAGAGCGGCCAGTCGATCGACTACCTGTTCAACGAGTGTTGCCGCTTCCAAAATGGACTTGATCCGCTAGACCTGCTGGCCGGCGACCGCATCTACCTGCTCTACTACCTGCGCGGCATCACCCACGGCAACATCTACGAATTCGCCGTGACCTGCCAGCGCCCCGACTGCCAGCAGGTCAGCACGCACTCCTACGACCTTAACCAGCTGGCGTCCACCATCAAATGGGCCGACCCCAACCTGGGCGGCGAGCCATTCCGGGTACAGCTACCATACCTGACCGAGACGACCCGGCGCGACTTCTGGGTCGGCCTGCGCTTCCTGCGTGGCCGGGACATGAACAACCTGGTGACCACGCGGCGCCTGCGCAAGAAGCTGTACGCCGCCCCGGCCGTCCGCGCTGGCCGTCCCAACGCGCAGCGGCGGCCCAACGTCCACGCCGAGCCGACCATTGACGACACCTTGACCGAGAACCTGCAGATGGTCATCGATAACGTCATGGGGGTCAAGGACCGGGCCAAGGTAGCGGCGTTCGTGGCCCGCATGCACGCCACCGATACGTCGGCGGTCCGCGAGTGGCTGCGCGACAACAGTCCGGGCATTGAGACCACCATTACCATGACCTGCCCCGAATGCGGCCAGGAGTTTATGACCGAGCTGCCGATCACCGAGTCCTTTTTTCGGCCAACGCAGAAACGGGGAGCCTGAGGAGGACTACCAGCGTCGCCTGGCCGACTTCGAGCGGCACTGGCAACACCTCATGGAAGAGTCATTCCAGCTCCATGAATATGGCAAGCTAAGCCTGTTCGAGCAAGCCCAGATGACTGCCGAGGAGCGTGCCTGGTGGCTCAAGCGCGTCGAGAAGGAGTTCGAGGACCGTAAGAAGGCCGAGGAGAGCGCTACCGGCAATGTGTCCGTGCCCAGCGTCCCTAGCATGCCCAGCGTCCCTAACATCTCGGTGCCGCGCCGCTAATGTCGCCTCTCCCATCCAAATGCTATAATAGGGAGGAGGTGCCAGCATGATTAGCCCGGTCTATTCAGAGCCGATTTGCCCAGGCCCGGGTACCGAGCCAGTACCGGTGGGCAACCCGCGCATCGCGGGCCGCGCCAGCCAGCTATCCAAGCTGGATGTGGACTTCTATCACAACGGCCAGCTGGCCGACCCGTTCGCCATCCGCCGCATCGACATCTACCGGGCGGCCGTGCTGCCCCAGAACCTCTACGCCAGCATCCCGGTGCTGTCGCCGGCCGACCCGCTGTATCCGGCGCCCGTGGTCCGGACCGCTGTTGGCCAATACTACTACGCCTATCCGGTGCCGGCTGACGCCGTGGCCCCCGAGGTCTATATTGACGTGTGGAACTTCCACGCCACCGACCCGGCGGCTCAAACTTATCCGCCACCCGCCTACCCGCCCCCCTACCCCGCACCCTACTGCGGGACCTACGACGTCCTGGACCAGTACGACCACGCCCTACAAGCGTGCTGCCATCGCTTCTGGGTCTACCCCAATAACTGGTACTGCGACGACAAGTTGATGTCGATCCGCTTCGGCTTCGAGCCGCTGTGCCAGCGCTTCCACGGCGGCGACTACCGCGACCTCGAAATCGGCCTAATGCCGCTGCCGCTCTACGACTTCGACTATAACCTGGTCATGCCGCTGATCCCATGGCTGACCGCCTCCATCCACGTCGAGACGCGCAACGCCGAGATCCTGATCCAGAACGAGGTGATGACGGTCGGCCTCCGCCAGGGGACCTTCCGGACTAATCCGTTCGTGCTCCGCTGGCGGCTGGACGCCAACCGCTTCCTGATCGGCACCTATCGCTACCGGGTGACCATCAACCTTCCTAATGGCGTGGTGCAGACCTCCCCGTGGTTCGTGTTCTCGATCTCCTAAATGGCGTAATCAGGGGGTTATGATGAACGTGCCGGTACCGCCCCTGCCTCCCGGCGGCTATGATGGGACCGAGGGTGCCTACATCAGGGATCTCCTTAATGAGATCAGCGCCACCACTTATGTGGAGGCCATCGTGGCCCGCCAGCGCTCGGGCGTGTATGGCGCCAGCTGGCATGGTACGGTCCCCGCTGGTCCGTGTGGGAGAGGGTGTACGCAGTACACCACTTTCGATATCTGCCGTGAGCTGTACGATCAGGCCACTGTCGATAGCGTTCATAACCTGGTCTACAAGCTGGGCTTGCCGGCTACTGGCTATGCTTATTACCGGCGCGACTCGGTGACGCAGGCGTTGATCCCGCTGACTTTGACGAGCAAGGTTAGCAACCGGTGGAGCGTGTTGATTGTGCCAGTAGATCTGAGCCAGGCAGCCTTGATACACCTGTTGGCACATCTAGCTTTCCATCGGGCGATCTTGCCGGCGCGGGTCCCCTATTGACACTCCATATTGTGGCAGTGCGTATTCCAGTCTGGTCTAGCTTCTTTCCTGCTTGCCAGCATGGAGGCGCGGGGCGGCCCGGAAGTCCCTGGGCCGCCCTACTTGTCTTGAGAGTGCGGAGGTCGATTCTTGGATCGGTTCTCACAGCACGACTATTTCCGGCCCAGCCCGGAGCAAATCGAAGCCTTCATAGCTCACTACTTTGAATTTAAGCCGCGTAAGAATGGTCGGGAGCTGGTAATCTGCAACCCGTTCGACGGCGACGTCGACTACCACTTCAACGTCAGCAAGGTCAAGGGCGTATGCCACGATTGGCACGGCGACGACGGCTGGGCCGGGCCACCTAGCCCGCGCAGCGGCAAGCGTAATACCAGTTTCGTCCGCTTTGTACAATTGTTCCTCCGCTGTTCCTATCGGGACGCAATTAGGGTCATCTGCGACCTGTCCGGAGACGCCGTCCCGTCGCTGCGCGGTCACAGGGGTACGGCGGGCCGCCCGGGGGCGTCCGAGGCCCAGGAGAAGCCCCTCGTGGCCCTTCCTGGCCTATCGGAGCGGCTAGTGGGGTCGTCGCAGCCAACCGCCGCCCGTACTATTCTCCGTTGGCTATCTACGCGCGGTGTTGATAGGACTGCGGTGGAGCGATATGATATACACCACGCAGGGATGGATGTGGTGTGGCCATACTATGAGCTTGGGGCGCTCGTCTACTGGCAGACGCGTAATATGCTCAATAAGCGCTTCGCTTTCCCGGACGAGGTGCTGTACGGCGTCGGCAAGAGCCAGTTTCTGTACAACTTTGACCACATAGAGCCGGTCGACGACCTGTATATCGCTGAGTCCATCTTCTGCTGCCATACCCTGGTCCACCAGTGCCTGGCCACTGGCGGCGCCGACATGACCCCGCAACAGGCCCAGAAGGTGCAGCTGCTCAGGCCAACCTGTGTCGTCCTGACGCCGGACAACGATGCTGCCGGCCTGCGTAGCATCGTGCATAATGCCGAGCTGCTGGCGGCCCGGGGCTTACCCGTCTACTATAGCATCCCGCCATATCTTAACTATGACCTCGACGGACTCAAGCTGGTCAGCAAGGATTGGAACGAGATCGGCCAGTATGTGACCGGCTTCGCCAGCCATGCCGTGTGGAACCTCATGGCTACGGGCGTGACGCTCTATACGGCCGCCGCTCGCTGGCGGCTGTTGGAGCAGGCCCGGCAGCTGGACAGCAAGCGCACCAAGGCCCTTGATCTCAGCGTTGTCAGCCGCGACTAGTGTGAGTGAACATAGTGCGGGTGGTCGTTCTTGGACGGCTACCATGGCACGAGGTCTCTATGCGCCTGGCAGCACTACACCGACCCAAACTTAGTCTTCTGGCTATCCTGGAAGCCCTGGTCCGCCTCTATGCCCCTCAGTTAGGTGGGCGTGAGGCGTTACCTATCCTGACTGAGATCACTAAGGGCGAGGTGGCTTGGCCCGCTGACTGGGCCATGGCCCTGTTTCAGCCGCCGCGCAACTTCGAGGCGCGCAAGCAAGCACGGCGCTTCCTCAACTGGTTAGTCAAGTTGGGCGTGCCGGCCCAACCATGGTTGGACTATCTGGAGGAACCGCAGGGACATGAGGCGGTTCCACCGCCCCGGCCGTGGGAGGGTTACGTGGGCCGGGCCTACCCCATCGGTGACTATGTTGTCAAGTTCACTACGGATAAGAACGAGGCCGGACTGGCGGCGGCCATCCAGGGCCAGGACTCGCCGCACCTGGCGACCGTCTACGGCGTGACCCGGGCCGGCGGCGGCCAGACGCTGTCTGGCGCCAGCAAGGAGCTGTATGCTATCGTCCAGCAGCGTTTGAACACCGGCGTGGGCCGGCTATTCCGGCAGGCGGGCAGCGCTGTCTACAATTACCTCGATCGCTTCAATGTGCCTATTAAGGATGCCGAGCAGACTGCCGACGTGATTAGCCGCGACTATGCTAAAGGTGGGCGAGGAGGTGGGCGAGGAGGTGGGGATGCCCGGCTGCACTGGGCCATCCGGGCGGTGGTGCGGGCGGTCAAGGACATCTACGACCGCTTCCATCTGATGTACCTTGACCCGCACGGCGCTAACCTGGCCTTCAAGGGCCGTGAGCTAGCCTTCTTCGATCTGGGCCGGTCCACCGGCCGGCATGGGCCGGTCGGTAGCCTCTGGTAAGTCTTTTAGATCAGCGAGACTGGGGATGGCTGCTGGCTCCAGGAGGCTGGGGTCGCCCGTATACCACCAGGCCCGGCTGATGCCCAGCCGCTGCATGGCGGCTGCCCACGCCGGCCGGCAGGCGCGGGCCACGGCGGTGTCGGCGTCCAGGCGTAAGTCGGCACCGAGGATGGGGGCGACGGCAGCTAGCCGGTCGTTTATGACGGCCACGCGGCTGCAGTCGTGGTCGGCGAGGACGGCGCAGGCGGTGCCAGCCGGCAGTCCCAGGAAGGTGTCTAGCTTGTCAAGTTCGCTGTAGATATCCATGGTGTTGTCCTCCAGTGTGGTGTGTCAGGTCCTGTCGTCCCGCTAAGGTCCTGTTGATATGGCTATCTCGCCGACTGTGAGTGCCCGTCCGAATGTCAACTTCATCCTTACTATCGTTGGTACTGATGTCAATTCAGGGGACCTGGGCGATAAATGCTACAGCTTCGACTGGCGGGCGATGATGAATGGCGGCTATGTGATCCGTTGTGGCCTGCTTGATGCCAATTTCAATGTCTTGAAGCGTTTCCTGGTGGAGCTACAGTATTTCCGACAGGCACGTGCTGCCATCTTAAAGGCCAGTTTCAGATTGAGCTGGCCGGGCACGGATAACGTCACTCCGTGGCAGACTGCTTATATCATTGACATGGACGCTACTGGCAGCGATGCCGACATTGGCCATTTGAAATTTACCGGCGTAGACCCGCCTAGCTGGTTCCTCAATTGCGGGGATGCTTCCGGCAAGGTTTATAGCGGCCGGATCAGCCAGGCCATCAAGCAATGTGTGGCTGACTACGCGCCCGATATCGCCCTGGACATCACCGATACCACGGACTCTGACCAGAACAAGTGGTATATGATGCGCCAAGACCCAAAGACCTTTATCTCGTCGCTGCTCGATTGGTCCAGTAGCTTGACGCCACGGCGTGGCCAGTGGATTGTGACTACCGACGACACCGATATGGCGATTAAGGAGCAACTGGACATCCCGTCGAACAACGTAGGCTTCTATCATGGCCCGCGCGGCCCGGGCGGGAATGCCCATATCATAGACTGGGAGATGCTGGCCAACAATGCCCTGTCTATAATGGCAACCAAGCTGGTTGCCAGCGGTATCTCGGCTGTGTCCGGCCAGTATCTGGATCGGGTCACCGATGCCGCCCAGGCCACTGTGTTCGCTATGGATAGCCTGACTAGCAGCAAGTACAAGGCGAACGTTGGTGAGGAGAAGGCGTTTGCTAAGCCGCCTGAGGGTGGCCCGCCCACGGTCGGCTGGACGGCTATTCAAAGCATCCCTGAGGTCTACTCGGCCGGCGACATCGGCAAGCGCTACGATTCTTATATCGACGGGCGCGCGCGTTTACTTTACTTGAACATGTTGAATATGGTGCAGCGTGCGCGTTTTCAAGTCTTTGGCCATGGCATCTACTATAACTGCAGGGGCTTGGGTACGGACACCGTCACCATTGACTGGCTTGATATAGACAAGCGGCCCTTCTTCCTGGCCGGTAACTGGATTCTGTACGGTTACTGGCATAAGTTCGTGCCCGGGCAATGGTTCACCCACCTCTATTGTGCTCGTCTCGATTGGAACGCCCTGGCCACGGCCGTACCGGCAGCCCCGGTTGAAGCGGGCGAGTGACCCGCCCACCTGACTAGGTGAATGACCAGGTCATGACTAAGTTCGTGATCCGGGACTCTGGGTATTTATGGACGTGCCGTCCCCTGACACCAACCTCTGGAGGCCCTATGAGCACCATCAATACCTGTGGCCGCAACTGCGCTGTCTGTGGTCGTAACTTGGCACCGCCAGGAGCAACCGGGAGCGGCCCATTGTACTTCGGTCACGCTAGTCAGGCGGCTCTGCATCTGCGCGTTGATTTTAGCTCGCCAGTCGAGGCGGCTACCTTCAAGACTATCTACCCGGAGCTTACGATACCTTTTGACTACACCATCTGCTGGGTGTGCAGCCTCCGTGCTCTGGGTATACCCATTCCGGAGGTCGTGCGCGACCTCAAGAACCCGTAAGATGAGGACGTAACATGCTCGACATCGACAAGATGCTGGCAACCGTGGGCCTGCCGCCACTGGGTGCCCGCTGGACCCCGGAACAACTGGCTCTGGGCATTGGCCTGGCCCTACTGGCCATGCCGCTACTGCTGTGGGCGGCCCTGGTCCTCGGCCTGTGGCGGCTGTTCACTCGGCAGGCCCGGTCCTGGGTATCTCCTGGTGAGGGTGGCTGGCACGGGCCGTATACCGACTACCACCGCGCCCATAGCTTGACCGACTGGTCGGTGGCCCCGTGCCGCCACTGCGGCGCCACCATCAAGCCGTTCGTAGATGCCTGCCCGTTCTGTGGGCGCAGCCAGGGCTAGTCGCCCCGGTACGGGTCGTAGCTGCCTCCATCGTCCACGCTTGCCTCGCCACTGTCAGCCGCCGGTAACTACGGGCGGCTGACGGCGTCTTCAAAGATGCTGTAATCCCCTTGAGGGACGACTGGCGGAGTGTGGCATGGCCGACATCAATACGTATGCGCTGTCAATTGAGCTGGGGCTGGCCGATAAGTATTCCGACCCGCTCACTTCGGTTGAAAAGCGCCTTACCGTCATCGAAGAGCAGATTGCTACCATCGCCGCCAAGGGCATGGTCCAGTTCCAGGTCATCGCCACCCAGATCGAGACGTCCATCAGCCAGATCGCCACGCAGTACCAGAAGGTTCACGATCTGAACACGCTGCTCCTCAAGCCAGCCAAGGAGCAGGATGCTCTTGGCCAGCTAAGCCAGCGCCGCCTTATCGATGAGTCGGCCCTGCTCAAAGACAAGCTGCTTGTGCAGTGGCTTGAAATCGATAAGATGCTGGGTGGCAAGCAGAAGAAATTGGACCAGGAGCATGAGACCATCAAGAAGGAGAAGGAGACCGTCGATAGGACCGGCCAGAGCTTTGGCTTCTGGAGCGGGCAGATCGACAAGGCCGCCCGGTCCATAAAGCAAGTGGCGCTAGGGTTGGTCGACGTCACCGCCCATTTCAACTTAGCCTTCCAGGCCACCGAGAAGTTCCATCTCGCCAATATGCGGCTGGTTGACACCATGATCAACATGGCCGAACACACCAACGAGTTAACGGCGGCCCACGGCCTCTATCATGAAGAGGCCATGCTGGCCACGGCGGAACTGGCCGATGCCAACATCAAGGTTGGCGCAGAGATGGATAAGCTTATCGTTACGGTATCGCAGTTCAACCGCCTTAGTGGTGTCAGCATCAGGGAGACGGTGACGTGGACCAGGGCACTCAGTGCCGCCGGCATGTCCGCCAACGAGGCCACGCGCTATACCGAGTATATGGCGCGCGCCATGCGTACCTTCGGCCTGAACAGCCGGGAGACCAGTGCGATAATGGCCACGCAGGAGCAACAGCTTATGCGCCTGCGGCAGCTGTATACTACGCCAGTGGCCCAGGAATGGATCAAAACGTCGACGGTCCTGTCTGGCCTCGGTAAGCAACTGAACATGACCGAGGCACAGATTAAGAATATGAACCAGGCCGTCCTCGGTATGGACGTGTACAGCATGCGACAGCTGGCCGCCCTAGCTGGCGTGTCTGCTGAGGAACTGAAGACTGTTGAAGGTCAGACCAAGGCATGGACAACGGCCGTCGCCCAGGTGGCCGAGCAATTCCGTAAAGTTCAAGATCCGATGGCGCGCGACGCCATCATCGCGGCACAATTTGCTTACTTGACGGAGCAAGAACAGCAAGCTCTCAAGGACATGGCCATGCAAGTGGCCGATAACAATAAGGAATTTGCCGATACCGCCGACTTCGTCAAAGCCGGGCAGGACTCTATCCACAAGCTGACTGAAGAAGGCATGAAGCTAGATGAGATCTTCGCCGAGTCCAACCGGGGTATTGTTGCGCAGCTGAAGTTGCTACTCAGCGCCTTCCAGGGTATCTTCGGGGCTATCGGCAACTTCGTCGAGTCGGCGATCGTCCCGGTCCTCCAATATCTCAACGTAGCCATCAAGTGGATAGCCAAGTTCATCATGGACCTTAAGGCTGGCCTGGAGTCCCTGGGGCCAGTCGGTACCGTCCTCAAGGTCGTTATTGGGGTCATCGTCGCCCTGATCATCGTCGTCGTCCTCATCGGTGCCGCTCTAGCTACCTTTATCGGCTTCGCCGGTTTCGCCGCCGCTGTCGGCAAGTCCATGGGTGCCATCCTCCACTATACCCTCGCCGGCCTGGCCCAGGGCCTGAAAGCATTGGCTGGCTATACCTGGGTCATGCTGGTCCTGGCCGTGCTCATCCTGTCCGTGGGCGCCTCCGCCTACCTGCTGGCCCGGGCCGTCCAGATGATCGCCGACGAGGGCAAACGGGGCGCCCTGGCCCTGGCCGGGTTGACCATTGCCATCCTGGCCCTCGGCCTTGGCCTGGCCCTGGTCGGCTACATCGCCAATAAAGTCTGGTATGGATTACTGACCCTGGCCGTCGTGCTGATCGCCGCCGGCATCGCCGCCTACCTGTTCGCCCTAGGCGTGTCCTTGATCGCCAAGCATGGCTGGGCCGGCGTCGGCGTCATGTTCGCCCTGGTAGTGGCGTTCGCCCTGTTCCTAACGGTTCTGCTCGTTGCTGCTTATTTTGCGCCGAGCGTGGCCGTGGGCATCGGTATCCTGGAAAGCGTGCTGATAGTCCTGGGTGTGACCCTCCTACTGGTCGCTGCTGCCGCCTGGGTGTTCGCCCAGGCCGTGGCCGTCATCGCCAAGCAGGGCGCGGCCGGGGCCATTGCCATCGTGCTGCTGACCATCGCCATCGTGGCTATGATCTGGGCCATCTCGGCCGCCGGGGTTGCCGCTGCCGCAGCATCATATGGTCTGGGCATATTGGCGCTGGTGCTGCTGGCCATCGCGGCGGTCATCCTGTCCATCGGTCTGGCCGCCATCATGATCGGTACTGGCTTCATGCTGGCCGGTAAGGGCGCCGTGCTGCTGGCCCAGGCCGTGGAGATGGTGGTCAAGCAGGGCGAGAAGGGCCTGCAGGTCCTGGCGCTGTTGGTGGGAGCCATCATAGGCTTTGCTGCCATGCTCATGGTGCTCGGCACCGTGTCCATGCTAGCCGCCCCGGGCCTGATTATCCTGGCCATCGTGCTGTTTGCGGTCGGCATCGCCATGCTCATGGTCGGCATCGGCGCCTGGCTACTGGCCCAGGCCATTAAGATTGTTGCCCAGCAAGGCGACGCCGGGGCGCGGGCTATCGGGTTACTGACGGGTGCCATCGTGTCTCTAATCCTGACGCTGGCCGCGATCTCGCCGGTGGCCCTGCTAGCGGCCCCCGGCCTCATCATCCTGTCATTCGCCCTGATAGCTGTCGGTATCGCCATACTCATGGTCGGCATCGGCGCCTATCTGCTGGCCCAGGCCGTCAAAGTCTTGGCCGAGCAGGGCAAGGCCGGGTCGCGCGCTTTGGCCGAGCTTACTGAGGCCATTATCACCTTAGCCTTTGGCCTAGCTTTTGCTGGCGCCATCGCCCTCATTGCTGCCCCAGGGCTGGCGGCTTTGTCCATAGCGATAGTCGCGATTGGTCTTGGCATGCTCATGGCCGGCGTCGGCGCCTGGCTGCTAGCTAAAGCCATCGGTATGCTAGTAGCGACCATGAAGGAGCTTGATTACTCGACCGGTGGGAAGCTAATCGTGTTCGCTGGCGCCCTGGTAATCGCTGCCGGCATCCTAATGGGAGCCGCCGGCACCTTGCTCGGGGCCGGCATCGCCCTGATGATAGCGGCCATAATCTTGGTGATCGCCGCTGCTATCTTCGTGGCTGCTGCCGCCATGCTGGCGTCGGCCATGGAGGACTTCGGACCGGCTGCCGAGGCCCTAAACGCCGTCGCTCCCGGCTTCCTGGAGGCCGGCATCTACATCGGTATAGGTGGCATCTACCTGCTCATAGGCGCGGCAGCGGCGCTGGCGGCTGCCGCCGTCCTGGCGCTGCTCGGGCCGGCGCTGTGGCTGGCGTCGTGGTCTACCGAGAAGGGCCTGAAGGCCATGCTGCAGTCGGCGGCGTGGGCCGACCAGGTCGGTAGCGGCTTCCGTACCGGCGGCACTGGCATGTACGAGGGTGGCCAGCTCATGCTGGCGTCGGCCGACATCCTGGCCGACGCCGGCCGCCAGCTGGCTGGCAGCGCTACGGACCTACAAGCGGGGTTGGCGCCGCTCCTGGTTGCTGCTGCCCAGGTTAGCATCATTGGCCCGGTTCTGAATCAGGCTGCTGCCGCCCTGTCTCAGGGTGCCACGAACCTGTGGCTCACCGCCATCATGCTGGATATGGCGGCCCGGCGGTTGGTGGCCCCGGCCGATGAGCTGGCCCGGGCGGCGGCGACGCTAGCACCGGCGCTGCGCGATCTAGCCGCTAGCTTGGAGATACCGATTGGCAACCTATTCATGGTCTTTACCGACGAGGTCCAGGTGTCAGCTCTGGCCCTGTATACGACCCTGGATGGTATTGTGACCATGCTCGATGTCTATGCTAACCGCGTGGAGTTGGCGGCCAGTCGCATCGCGGCGGCGTTCCGCCGTGCCGTGCCTACGGCCGCCATAACCATGCTCGGATTGGGCTTGATCCGCGCTGAAACTGTGACGACGGCGCCGGTGGTGGAGCGGGCCAGGCAGGCCGACGAGATCAGGGACCGCCAGCAATATCTGCGCGAAGTTAAAGCCCAGACGGAGCGGATAGGCGAGGTCACTGACAAGCTAGAGGCTATTCGGTTGTTAGTTGACGGCCTGGGCGGTGCTGGTCCTGGTACGCCGCTGGGTGCGATTCTGGACTTGCTACGTACTCATCTACCGGAGATTGCTGCCGGCGGCGGTGGTGGTACGGGTCTGCAGACGCCCATGACTGACTGGATGAGGTAGCTATGGCCCACGAGATGACTCTCCATGATCAAGCGTTGGCCAGCCAACATATAAGGCTTACCTTGAAATGGCAAGCCAGTAATAGCG
>Ga0066903_100003457_pt1 | contig 12918 bp, 13 predicted proteins | sample PanSoiMetaGPlot1_FD_67491 | JGI IMG/M metagenome (GOLD analysis project Ga0066903, IMG submission 67491) | Tropical forest soil microbial communities from Panama analyzed to predict greenhouse gas emissions - Panama Soil - Plot 1 (version 2) | ecosystem: Environmental > Terrestrial > Soil >... | reverse complement strand
GATCCCGTGTCCTCTTCGTGCGGGCGTGAAAGATCACAGCCTGCCCACATGGATCGAGCTTGCTCCCGGCAGTTTCGATGCGGCAGTGCCGCGTCCCTACAGCGGAATCGATTTTTGGTCTACCATCACCGTTGCCATGTGCGGTGTGGAGACGCGGGTTGACTAGTTGCCTCTGTTGAAGTTCACGGTTACGAATGTCTCCACCTCAACGGCCTCGCCATTCAAGATGTAAGGTTTGTAGCGCCATTGCCTCACAGCATCGATCGCTGCGCCTGCCAATAACGGATGACCGCTGATTACGGTCAGGCTTTGAATGCTGCCATCCTTGGCGATAATTGCGTGCAGCCGGACTTCACCGTGGATTCCAGCGATTCCCAGCATCCGTGGGTAAACGGGCTCGACCCGGTGGATCAGCATGCCTGGTTCGATGACTGAGAAGCGTAGCCGTGTCGGCGGTTTGGGTACCTCGGGAGTTATGCATGGATTACAGTTTGGAAGACCGCTGCCAGGGCCTCCTGGATTGAGATTGGGGGTACCTTCGTCGCGAGTGGTTTCCGGTCCGGACGCTCCGGGCCTGATGCGGCTCTGCCCGGCGTCAACAGGAATCACAGGGGTCGTTGAAGAACGTCCGCCGCCATCCGGTACCGGATCACGGTGACCATGGCTATCGCCAACCGCCTTTACGGGCACGGGCTCCAATCGTGGTGCGATCAAGGGTACGCGCGCGGAAACAGGAATAATTCCAGTGGAAAGCAGGGGCAGTGCGATCAGCGCCGCGCCTACCAGCAGCTCAAGGGTGACGGCTAGTGCCATCGGCCAGCGCTTCCGTTTACGGCCAATGGGTGCGGATTCAACCAGCGTATCTCGGAACATGGTTCTCTCCTTACTGAGAGAAATTGACACCACACCCCGGTGATGAAGTTCCGCGATCGCAAAAAATAAAAACGGCCGCCTTACAGGCAGCCGTTGAAAAGATCAGTTAGTCCAGGAACAATTACTGTTTCTTCGGTGTCCCAGTGGCTGCAGGAGTCGCAGGACGGGGAGCGGTCGGGCGCGGCGCTGTCGCGGCGCCTGCAGGCCTGGGCGCCCCAGCAGGAGCGGCCACTCCGCTTTCTGTGTTATAGGCGGCCACCAATTCCCCGGTGATCACATTCCCCTGGCTCGCCCAGAGCACGGGTGTTTGTGGGTTGGAGACATCGAGGATTACCGTATACCCGTTAGCCTTTGCGTACTTCTCCAGCACGTTCAACATCTTCTGCCCAATGCGGTTCACCACTTCCTGCTCGGCCTGCTGAAACTCATTCTGAGCATCTTCCAGGTTGCGCTGGTAGGCCTTCTGCTTGGTATCGATCGCCCTGGCCTTCGTGGCGCGGACGTCATCAGACAGCGTGGTTTCCTGGGCCTTGTATTGATTCTGCAGGTTGGTGATCTCGTCGGCGAGGCCCTTCAATTCGGTCTGCTTGGGTGTGAACTTGGTCTGTAGTGCGGTGAAGTCCCGCTGGCCTTCGTTGCAGCCGCCGATGGCCTCTTGGATGTTCACAATGCCGATCTTGCCGGGAACTGCAGCCGGGGCAGATGCTGCGGGCTGGGTAGCAGTGCCGGCGCCCTGGGCCCATGCACAGGTGGAAAACAGGCTCAGCCCGAGGCTGAGAGTCAGGATATAAAGTTTGGACGAACGGGACATTTACGTGCTCCTTCGATTCTCTGGCACGGGATTCTCGCTTGCAGCGTGCCTCTGCATCCCAAGCCAAGGCTCAGGGTTGCTTTGCCGGTGTTGCTGTGCCCGCGGGCTTATTGGCTGCGGCTCCGCTGCTGCCCGCAGGTTTCGCCGCGGGCGCGGACGGCGATTGAGCATTATATGCGTCAATCAGCTGCTGGGTAATGTTGGTGCCCTGGTTGGCCCACAGAACCGCGCTCTGCTGGTTGGATACATCCAGAATCACGCCGTAGCCGTTGGCCGTGGCATATTTTTCCAGCACGACCATCATCTTTGCTCCCAGGCGATTTATCAGCTCCTGCTCGGCTGCCTGCACTTCGTTCTGAAAATCTTCGCCGTTGCGCTGCAAGATCTTTTGCTTGCTCGACAGAGCGTTTACCCGGTTGTTGCGCTCATCTTCACTCAGCTTGTCGCCCTGCGTCTGCAGCTGCTTGGTGAGATTGTCAACTTCGTCTTTCAGGGTTTTCAGCTCGGTCTGCTTTCCGGAAAAGCGCTGCTGCAAGGTGTCGAGCTCCTTCTTACCCTCGTTGCTGTTGGCGATGGCCGCCTGGATAGCGACGATGCCGACTTTGTTGCTGGGGGCCGGGGCTCCTGTACCTTGAGCCAGAGCGCTCGTGGTTGCGGCCAGCAAGAGCGTGAGGATTTTTACTTTAGCTGACATGGAATCTGACTCCTTGACGTTTGTGGTTGAGAAAGTTTCGTCGCGATGCTTAGCAGTCGACCGCGTAATGAATGCGTGAATCCTGCGGAAGGGACGAATACGTTGATTATAAGTTCTGGGTTCGGCAGCGTCAAACCATCTCCTCGAAAACCATCTCCTAGAAACCATCTTGAGAAACCCCAGGCATCTCCTTAGAACGTAGTACTGATGGTGAACCGGAACGTCTTCCTGGGTTCCTGCAGGTGGAAATCCGGCGCCAGCGTGGAGATCGCCGTTTGAAAGCTGAAATCGCCCGCTCCGCCGGGAGGGAACATGCTGCGCAGGATGGGGCTGGGCGACTTGACGATCGTGTTCAGGATGAGGGGATTGTAAGCGTAGTAAATACGGAAAGGCTGCTGCACAATGGGCAACAACACCTGCAGCTCCAGGCCCGTGGACATGCGCGGCACGAAATTCGTGCCGGCTACCGGTTTCAACTCGCCATTGAAGGGTATAGGGAAACCACCCGAGCACTGGAAGCTGATAACCCCGGGACAGCCGAACGCGGTGCTATTGAGTTGGGTCAGGGCGTCACCCGAGACCTTGAGCTGGGAAGGCAGCGAGATGAAATCCATCCCCGTATCCATAAAGGGAGCCAGCGTAACCGGGCCTACCACGTGAATTCGATACTCGACATTGGCGAAGAACGATGTATCGCCACCCGGTAGCGTGATGTTGTTCACCGGGATCGGGATGGTAACGTTCCCTCGTCGCGGATTGGTGGGATCGATGGGAACGCGGCTGCCATCAGGATTGGTGAGAGGGAACGGGACCGCCGTAGGAACCAGGACGTACGGCGAAACCGTGCGGATATCGAAGCCGCGTAGGTCGCCTTCGCCACCCATGTAGAACCGCTGGTAAGGCGGTGCGCCCAATCCTCCGAAACCGTTGATGAAGCTGCCTTGCAGGCGCACTCCCAGCGTGTTCGCTCCCTTGCTGGGAATAGGAATGAACTGCGTGAAGGAAACCAGCGGCCGGTAGAACTTCACATTTCCGCCAAGACCCGCCACTTCCGATGACACGTAGAAACTTCTGCCGCTATGCGGTCGGATGGGGTTGGGCCCGATGGTGTTGAAACTGAACGAGGGAGTAACCGAGCTGGTGACAATTCCTTTGAGCGCGTCCGGACCCGAGATGCTGCGGAAGTTGGCGGTTTCGAAAAGATTCCGCGAGGCGTCACTGAAGGTCGTGATGCTGGTCCTGTCCAGCGAGTAAGACAGGCCCACGCGTTTGAAGGTGCGGCCCAGAACATAACTGCCTGAGGCCGTGAACCCGGTGCTGGACTGGTTGTAATTCAGCAGCTGGTTCTGCACTGAAGCCGGCAGATTGATTTGCTGGTTCGCCGCGATCGACGCCTGGCGCGCCTGGTTGAAATCATACTTCCGGCTGTACACGGTGAAGCCCATCGAGAGCGGACGGTCAAACATGTAGGGTTCGGTGAAGCCGAAGAGCAACACTCGCGAAAGACTGCCCACACTGGCCTCAACCGTGAGCGTTTCGCCCAGACCCAGGAAGTTGTTGGTCTGGTAGTTCAGGCCGATGAACGAACCTTCCAGGCCGCTGACGCCGCCAGTCAAACCGATGCTGTTTTTGCCCTTTTCTTTGACTTTTACGGTCAAGTCCACCTGGGCATTCTGTTCATCGATCTTTCGCTCAGTATCGTCTTCCGGCTTGAGCGCCTCGAAGTAGTTGAGCTGGTTGAGGCGCAAGACGCTCATGTCCCACAATTGGGCGTTGAAGACCTGGCCCTCCTGCACCAGCAGCTCGCGCCGGATCACTCGGTCGCGGGTGGTGGTATTGCCCACGAATTCAATACGCCGTACCGAGAATGATTTTCCTTCCTCGGCGTCAACGTTGAGCGAGATCAGCTTTTTCTCGTCGTCGATCTCCGTGTTCGGCACGGGGCTGAAGTTGATGAACCCATATGTGCCGTAGGCCTTGCGCAGGTTTTCCAGTCCTTTTTGTATCAGGTGGGTGTCGAAGGTGTCGCCATCTTTGATCGGGAACAGGGTGCGCAACTTGGCGGAGTTGGGCAGCGCCTTGTTGTTGGTGAAGGTAATGCCCTTCAGGTGAAACTTGTCGCCCTCGATCAACGGTATGGTGATGTCCATGACCTTGGCCGGACGCTTCTGGATCACCGGAATGTGGAATCCGCCCTGAATGGTGCGAAGGTTCGTCTTGGGATCGTCGACGATGGCTTTGAAGTAGCCGTTGTGCTGCAAGGCATCGCGCACGCGTTCCGCGTCTTCTTCGAGCTTGGAGGCGTCAAACGTCTTGGAGAAGATCGATTCCAGGAAGATGGAGTTGGGGATGCCGATGGGATGAAGGTTCTTCATTGCCGCCGTCAACTTGCGGCTGGCAACATGCTTATTGCCTTCGAATTTGATCTTGCCGACCTTGATCTTGGGACCTTCCTTGATGTTGAAGGCTACGGCTACGGAAGCAGGCGGAATCTGCTGCACCTGCACAGTGATGGTGGCGAACTGCCGGCCATGTTCGGAGAGCAGTTGCTGCAAAACGTTCTTGGCCTTGATGACTTTCGTAGGGTCGTAAGGCGAATCCACGGTCAGGCCGACCTTGACCTTTTTATAGCGGTCCAGAACGTCGCTCTGGGAGACCGAATTTAGGCCATGGTAGTCAATGCTGCGGATGGTCGGTTTTTCCCGGACAAAGAAGTGGATGGTCCAGCCCTTGGCCGTCTGTTCGCGCTCGATGCGGACATCGTCAAAATACCCCATGTTCCACACGGAACGTAGGTCGCGCTGCAGAGCAGCTTCATCGTAGACATCGCCTTCACGGGTGTAGATGCGGGCTTTAATGGTTTCCCCGGGAATGCGACGGTTGCCCGAGATGTCAATCGCTTCTATGGTTTGGCCCGTTTGCCCAGTTTGGGCAAAGATCGTGAGGCTGCCAGCCGGGCTCAACAGAAAAAAGCCCAAAATACCAAAGGCAAGCGCCAAAAACCGGTTGCGGCAGGCGCACTTCCGACTGGTTTCCGAAAAGGACAACAAGATATGAGCACCCTCAGAGCAGTTTGGGAAAAGCCAGATTATACGGGAGTTATCGCTGAAGCGCCACTTGCGACCCTGGTTCCACCCTATCTTGCCCCTCAGGATTTACCTAGGCCCAACCGCACCAACCGGTACTTCACGCTCAACATCCCGCCTGACGCTCGCTGGAGACTCCTCTCCGAGGTTAAGAACGCCCCAGAGGCAGAAACTTGCATTTTTTTGGAGGAATTTCAGAATGAAATGGTTGCAGACTCGCCCTGCAGACGAAAAACGAAGAAACCGATTGACGACGGGAGAGCGGCTCTTTCTAGAGTCGCGTTAACGGTTCTTACTTGAAGTCGGGCCTTAGCCCGTCTCGCAGCAGCGCCTACGGCATTCGCTGCCCAAAGCCTGCCCCTTTTGGGACGTCTCAAGGTTTCTTCGTCACGCCCGTTTAACCATGCGCGCAAGCCAGATCAAAATCACTGCGCCGACAAAGGCAACGATTATCGAGCCGATCAGGCCGCCACCCGGCCAGATCCCCACGATCCCGAAGACCCATCCGCCCACAATGCCGCCGAGGATTCCGAGAATGATGTCCATGAGTACGCCGTAGCCGCCACCCTTCATAACCTTGCCGGCAAGCCAGCCTGCGATCAGGCCAACCAAGATCCAGGTGATGAATCCCATGCGCTTGATCCTCCTTGCCGCCACTTCGCCGGTCGAAATCTCCGTTGACCACGGCTCAACCGGCCCATAACTATAGCACCGGGCCCGTCACGCTCAACCGGCCTGGCCATGTTGGCATCGTGCAGGCTTCGCAAATGAGCCAAAAATAGGGCCGCTCCGGATTGCAAGCGGCCCCCATCAGTTACCGATGGTCGGTCTCATTTCTTGAGAGTCACATGATCTGTAGCTTCCCAGTACCCAATATAGCCGTACCCGTTGGTGACACGCTTGCCGGCCGAGAGCCGGAACTGGTACGCGCAAGTCTGCGGCGGGAACGTCAAAGGAGCCGAGATCCACGAGTCGGCTGTGCCTTGCCAATTTCCGCCCGGATAGCCGACCGACGCCAGGGACACTGACTGGTTGAGGCCGTAGTAGGCATTCAGGGCATAGCTGGCGAGGTCTCCAGGAGTATCGAACGCCCGGATGTGAATCTCCACCGGAGCAGGTGGCGGAGTGATGTTCACGATGTCGCACGGCTGGATATCAGTTCCACGATACCGCAGGCCCAGGATCTGAATATCGGGCGCCGAGTTATCGATGAGCAGTCTCAGGGTCTGGGCCGGTGAGGGCACCACGGTGCTGGCTGCATTGTAGAACTCCACTTGAAACTCATGCACACCATCCACGGAGCTGTTCCACTGCAACAGCAGCTTTTGAATGGAGTAGTCATCCGCAGGGTTCGGCAATGGATACATATCACTGGCATCGGGGCCGAAAGATTCCAGTACATATGTGCCGCCTGTCCAGTGATAGTTCGACCAGGTCTGCCGAAAATGGGCGAATGCGCCGGAGCTGCCCAGCCGGTGCAGGATCCGGTATTTGCGCGCTCCGCTCGCCCACAAGCTATGCAGTGTCACATTGTTTCCCAGAATGTTCAGCACGCCCCCAAACGCTGCATTTTCAACATGCGGAACGTAACTGGCGGCAGTCGTAGCGCGTCCTGCAGCATCGATTACCGTCGCAGGGATATTGCCCACGCCACCCATGGTTACTCCGGCAGTTCCCGGCGGATAGACCTCTGGACCAAGTGCGAAAATCAGCTCGTGAAGCGTTGAGAAGTTAGCGCTGAAGTTTACCGGCGAATCGTGCGTAAAAGCCGGACTGGTGGAAGAAACTCGCAACCCAAAGAGCGTCTCGGGAATACCGCTGGCCAGGTTCACGCCGATTTCCGAAAACGGGATGCGGAGCTGCCAGATGCGATGGGGCGTTGCTGAGGCCGGTGTAGCTCCGAAGGTCTGATGGGCAATGGCCGCGGAAGGCCCTGGTTGCAAACCGGTCCAGGTGTTCGGACCGAGATAGAACTGATGTCCAATTTTGATGGGAAGCGTAGGATAGGTGCCGTAATTTATATCCAGCCGGGGCGTGATGCTGCGGTTGCGGTCAACGTCAAATGTCAACCAGAAATAGTCGCCCACGCCGGGACTGTTGCCGGTGTCGCCGGTGAGATCCAGCGCGATATAGACAAACTGGTTGTCGTTTTTGGCCAGCATGGAACCGACCGGCAGCGCCATATGGCCTGCCCCGGCCCACACCGCAGGTGCGAACGGCGTGTTGACGTTAATTGGTGTTGGTGTCCAGGTGCTTCGTAGAATTGCCATCGACTTTCTCTCCTCCAGGAACACACCAATCTCCTTGGAGTGCAGCCTGCACAGCCCTCGGCGTCCCGGAGTTAAATGTGTTCTCACAGAGAAACGGCAAGCAGGTATGTTTCCCTATGTCGCATTGAGCTTTTTTCCGTGTTTACGTTTGGGAACGACGCATCGCAATCGAGCGAGTCATAAGAAGCTTTGAAGAACGCCAGCGGGGATCCTGGCCGTTGGCCCTTAGCCATTAGCCGTTAGCTCTTGGCCAGTGATCGTTGCTCGTCGTAAGGGCACGGCGGGTGCTGACACACCAGGCGTGCCCCGCTTGGGCTTTGCGGTTACTTGTTTTTTGGCTAACTGCTAATTGGTAGTGGGCTAAATCTTACTTTTGGTTCGGTTCTTCGCCTTTGCTGAGCGCTGACTGCCGGGTGTTGATTGCTCGCGGCCACTGGGGGCCACGATCCTAGTAGCGTCCCTCCCCAGGCCTCGCTGCAGTTCTTTGATCTGCTGCTCGATTTGCTGCCTACGGGCTTCGGCCTGGTAGAAGACGTCATCGGGGTCCCGTTGTTGCTGGTCGAGGTACCGTTCCATCCTGGCGAAGCGGCCTGTGTCGTGTTCCTCGAGCTGCTGCAAGGCCAGCGCCAGGTCTTCACCCAGGTCGGAGCGCAGAAGTTCGAGCCGTATCTTGGTCTCGTTGAGGTATTCCAGGCGGGACATGCCCAGGCGCTCCATCCGTTCCAGGTTCAAAAGCGTGGCTTGAAACGATCGGTTGAGCAGGTACACGGCTTCGTAGGCGCGAAGCTTCGTCGGCAGAGGCCGCCAGATGGGCATGAGGTTGGAGGTGTCGGGTGTGTCGAAGCGGTCGTCGTTGTTGTCGTTCATAGACGGCCTCCCCGGGTCTGATTACGAAGCGCTGAGTGCGGAGTGTTTGGTTTCGTTTCTGCTAATTGCCAATTGCTAAGTGCTAATTGCTTCTTATCTTTCTTCCGTTTACTTTCAGTATTAGCCATGGGAGCCCTCCTTACGGGCTTCTGAGGTTAGGGCGCGTTCGGTGGTGACACACCGGGCGTGCCCGTTGGTTTACTTTTGTCATTCCGATCCCGGCGAAGCGGGAGAGGAATCTGTTTTTGCTTCTTTTTTCTGGTTTTGCTAACTGCTAATTTTGCTATTTGATCTTTTGCTTCTTTTTGTACCTCGTCTTCCTTCCATTCTTGATCTTCGGGAGAACCTCTTTCAGCTTCTCAATGTCTCTCTCGCTCCACAGCCGCATGCGAATCCCGCCTGCCATCGTCTCCTGGGGAGCCGGAACTTTTCCCGCCTTGATGTATCGTCCCAGGCTCACGGCGGTCAGACCTAGCTTCTTCGCTACTTGAAATGTGGAGAGCTTGGACAATCAGTCAATACCTTAACAGATAGGTCGCCCGCAGTGTCAAGAGAAAAAGTGTCTCGCGTCGCTTTTCCTGAGCCTTAAAGCCGTCTGGGACTTAAGCACCAAACGTTTACTGGCGTGACGGACTCCTTAACATACCCGATCCCGTCAGTGGCAGGTCTGAAGTAGTGCTTAAGGCGTTTCGGCTGGCAAGAGTCCTACAGGCGCTGATGATTCGCGCGCGCAGTTTCTTTAGATACTCTGCAGAGTGCTTCTGAGCGCATGGGCAAATCTCGTCCAAGCAGTCGGCCAACTCCCACTCATTAAGTTCCTTCAGCCCAAAATCGAGGCCCTGAACGATAATCTGGAAATGACTCAATTTGAACTTGAGTTTCAGACCATCAAGTGAAGCCTTGCCCCAGCGAAAACGATAAAAGTCCTCATGGACTCGTATCCATTTACGATAAGTTTCTGGGTCCTGTTCGAGTTCCCACACCAACTCCCGAAACGTAAGGCCGTACTTAAGAAATACCAATGTCCGGAAAAACGAATCCGATTCGGGATTCGTTAGATAGGCTTTTCCTACTTCACCGTTTACCGGCCATGGCCAAACTTCTCCATCGAGCGGTCTGCTGATCTCCAGGTAAACATTTGCGAATTCTGAGTCTCCGATTCTCTTTCGCTCTGCGTGAAGCAGATGGCTTGCAGCAGCTAACTCTTTGAAATTTCGCTGAAACTCCTCTTTCCTCCTGCTTTCATCCTGAATCCCTCCAAGAGCTCGATTGGCTTTCTCGGCAAGGAAATATTGGACAAACGCCGCGTTCACCCGCATTCGCCAATCGTTCCCTAACCGTCGACTTTTCTTGTTCTTAGAGCGGGACATCAAAGCCCCCGTACATGTCCTGGAATTCTTAGGGCGGACAGATCATCATGCACCAGGAATGAGGTTTTTTGTAACAAATGTCAAATCGTCGCTCACGCAAACGGAGGCAAGGAACGAAGGAGGTAGTGTCCACATGAGAGTGAATGAGCTGGTTGTTCTTGGGTTGGTTATCTTTATCGCGCTAATCGCATCCGAGCTGTGGATCGAGCAACAGAGAAAATTGATCAGACAGGCTCAGCTCGACGTGAACTCGGCGAGTGACAATCAAGTGCCGACGATCATCGTCGGCTTTGGCGGTGATGCGCAGTGAGAAAATTAGAATTCATAAACGCGGCTCGCGGCCCACCCGGTTGTGGCTACCGACTCGCGAGCGTTTCGAACAGCGAATACTTGCCTTCCAAACGACGAAAGTCTACCACAATGTAAATGAGTGCCTCGCGGAGTCACGTCTATGGAATATGTTCGCTGGCCTCCAATATTCCTGTTGTCTAGCTGCACGATAATGGCCGCAAAGTCCGCCTGGAACACGGGGATATAGAGCGCTGGGCCGTATCGTCGAAATGGCCCCGCAGGTTCGGGAATTGTTACTATCCGTCGGAGAAAACTAGGCACTGGAAAGAAAGAGCGTAAACGCTCTTAAGGGCCTAAGCGCGGCACGTGCGAAGCCCGCCTGGTCCCCAGAAAATAGGCCCTGTGATTGACAGGGCTCGCGCCATATTTGCGATTCTATCGATCTGTCACATACCTTGCGGCCAAGCGTTGCTCACCCACAGCAAACGCTATAGACCTATGTAAAACAAGGCCCCTTGGCCGAGGTGCGAAGAACGAGGGCGTATGCTTCTCGGACCTGATGCCTTATCGACGTTAGCGCGCTAGGGGGTTGTGCCCCGGTCGACGAGCCCTCTGACGAAACTCCCGGCTAGCTTGAACGGGATCCGGGACAGGAGAGAATGTTTTCCAGCTTTTTTGAACCGCGGCCGGCCGCACGGAGGGCAAAAGGTTAAGGGCGGCCGGGCTGAAAATTGTCCGTCACCGCGATCGTCGCTGAGATGCGCTCCGCTTCTCTACGCGCATGCCTGCGGCAGCAAGGAATTTTTCTTTTTGGATTCTTACCCGGCACTTGAGCACCCCGCCGCGCGTGCGCGTCGGGGCGCCCTGCGAGCCGGGCTATTTTCAGCCGTCCCGCGGAGCGGGACTGGAGCCGCAGCTGTGATTGTGAATGTTGTAAACCGCCCGGCCATCTTTTTTGCGGCCAACGTAAAACCAGCGTGGCCAGACATCCGTTTGCGGGAACAGCGAAGCCCACTTTCCCCCAGGCTGTCCCCTTTTCTCCCGGCGCGGCACAGACTGTCCCGCCGAAGCCGGAGAGAGTCGGCATTGCGTGCGCCAAGGATCGGACTACAATGGCTGCGCAACCAAACTTGACAACAGATGAAGAGGAGGCCCCATGACCCGATACCTGCTGACCGCAGCCGCGCTCGTTTTCGTGATTGGCATCGTCACGCCGCACGACGCACTGGCGCAACCCTTCAAGGTGGAAAAGTTCGATATTAAGGGTGAGGGAGGAACCGACTACGTCGCCGTGGAGTCCGCGACGGGGCGGGTCTTTGTCTCACGCGGGACGCACATGATGGTGGTCGAAGGTCCCACCGGCAAGGTGCTGGGCGATATCCCGAATACGCCCGGCGTGCACGGAGCGGGCATCGCCACGAAGTACGGCCACGGGTTCACGACCAATGGCGGTGACTCGACGGTGACGATGTTCGATCTGAAGACCCTGGCCGCACTCAAACAGATCAAAGTCAGCCAAGGCGGGCTGGACGGCATCATGTACGACGAGCCCGATGACAAAATCATCCTCACCAACCACAGCCGCCCGATCGGCACTCTAACCGCCCTGGACCCCAAGACCGGCGATATCGTCGCCAACGTGGAACTCGAGGACACAGCCCCGGAAGGGGCCGCAGCCGACGGGAAGGGGCACATTTTCGTCAACAACGAAAGCAAGAACACGATTCAGGTAATCGACGTCAAGACCTGGAAGGCGATCGCGTCGTGGCCCGTTGCGCCGTGTGAGGGACCCACGGGAATTGCGTATGACAAGGCTTCGGACCGCATCTTCGCCGGGTGCAATAACACCTCCGTGGTCGTCGATCCGAAGACGGGCAAGGTCGTGGCCACGATCAAGAATGGTACGAGGGTGGATGCCCTGGGATGGGATCCGTCGAAGAAACTGATCTACGTTCCCAATGGCGGGCAGGGAGACGTCACCGTCGTCCACCAGGATTCGCCCGACAAGTACACTGTAGTGGACACGGTTACGACGTTTGCCGGCGCGAAGACCATCGCGGTCGATCCATCCAGCCACAACGTATACCTGTTCCAACCCGAACGCGGTCCGGCTCCGGCCACGCCCGCGCCGACCCCCAGCGCGGCTCCTACTCCGGCTGCAGCCGCGTCCGCACCGACCCCCGGCGCGGCTCCTACTCCCGCTCCGGCGGGTCGTGGCCGTGGGCCGCAGGGGCCCATCATCGCGGCCTGGTTCATTGTGATCAAATCGTAGCGGGTGTGACCGGCCCGGAGACATTAGGAGAAAAGGGGACAGCCTGAGATGCGCTGCGCTTCGCTGCGCGCATGCCTGCGGCAGCAAGGAATTTTTCTTTTTGGATTCTTACCCGGCACTTGAGCACCCCAACGCGCGTGCGCATTGAAGTGCCCTGCGTGCCGGGCTATTTTCGGCCGTCCTGCGGAGCGGGACTGGAGCCGGATTCAGCCCAGAAGCCGAAACCTGAGGGGACAGAAATCTGAGGCGACAACATGAGGGACCAGACGGGACATTTTCCAGGCGTTAATCTCTTCACTCCAAAACCGGCGAAAAGTGACGCTTGTAGCAGCGGCTAAAGCCCAGGCTCTAAAACCAATTTTTAAAAAGCGCTCTTTCACCAGG
>Ga0066903_100003454_pt1 | contig 12927 bp, 12 predicted proteins | sample PanSoiMetaGPlot1_FD_67491 | JGI IMG/M metagenome (GOLD analysis project Ga0066903, IMG submission 67491) | Tropical forest soil microbial communities from Panama analyzed to predict greenhouse gas emissions - Panama Soil - Plot 1 (version 2) | ecosystem: Environmental > Terrestrial > Soil >... | reverse complement strand
GAGCTGTCGCCGCAGGTGCACCGGGTCGATTCGCTGGAGCGGCTGCTTGCCGAGAGCGAGTTCGTCACGCTGCACGTGCCGCTCCTCGACTCCACCAACCGCATGCTCGACGCCAGGCGGCTGGCGCTGCTGCCACGCGGCGCAGTGGTGCTGAACTTCGCCCGCGACGAGCTCGTGGATGAGAAGGCGCTGGTCGCCGCGCTCGACGCGGGCGAGCTTTCCTGCTACGTGACCGACTTCCCGAATCCGGTGGTGCGCTCGCACGACAACGTCATCATGCTGCCGCACTTGGGCGCGAGCACATCGAGCGCGGAGGACAACTGCGCCGTCATGATCGCCGATGAGCTGCAGGACTTCCTGGAGAGCGGCAATATCCGGTTCTCGGTCAACTACCCGGCAGTGTCGCTGCCGCGACGCGGCAACCTGCGGCTCACCTTGGCGCACAGGAACACCCCGGGCGTGATCGCCCTGTTCGCCAAGCTGATCAGCGGCGCGGGCATCAACATCGCCGAGCTAGCCAATGACAGCCGCGGCGAGTACGCCTATTCGATCATGGAACTCGAGGCCGATCAGCTGCCCGCCAACGTTGTGGCGCAGCTTGAGGCGATGCCGCAGTTGCTCAGGCTGCGGATCATCGCCGAGTAGCCGTCCTTGCGGTCGGCTGCGGCCGACGCTACGGTCCGATTCGTGAACTCGTCGGACGCGCTGCTCGCGGCGCGGCTCGCGGCAGGTGACGACTACGCGCTCGCGGAGATCTTCGACCACCTCGCCGCGACCGTGTACGGTGCGGCGCTGCGCGTGCTCGGCGAAGGAGCGGCAGCTCAGGATGTCGTGCAGGACGTGTTCGTGGACCTCTGGCGCCACCCGGATCGGTATGACCCGCAGACCGGGACGCTCGGCAGCTACCTGAGCGTGCGCGCCCGGCACCGCGCGGTCGACCTGGTGCGCAGCGAGCTGCGCCGGATGGCGCGGCAGGAGCGACACCGCCGACTGAACCCCAATGGGCGGGACAAGTCGCCCCTGGACGAGGTCGCCGCGACGGATGCCGCTAACGCGGTTCGCGCTGCGGTCAGCCTGCTTCCCGACAGCCAGCGTCAGGTCATCGAGCTGGCCTACTTCCGCGGCCTGACCTATCGCGAGGTCGCTCGCACGACGGGCATACCGGAAGGAACCGCGAAGTCTCGGCTGAGACTGGCGCTGGCCAAGCTCGAGACCGTCCTGGACCGCCAGCTGCTGGAGTCGCTGTGACAGCGCGGGCTCAACCTCCACCGGCTGTCCCTGGCGGCCTGCGCGAACGTGTGCTGGCGGCCTCCCGGCAAGCGCGCGCGGCCGGCATCGGCGTGCCCGAGGTGCCGCCCGCGGCGCCGACCGACGCGTTCAGCGCGGCCGCGTCCGCCATGTACCGGCTGCTCTGCTCGCTCAGCGAGGCAGACTGGCGGGTCCTGGTCATCCGCGGACTCGATGCGCAATGCCTGATCGGGCACCTGATCGGCGTCGAGAAGGACATGCATCGCTGCCTGGCCGGGGATGCAGCCGTTGCCCGTGCCGACCATGTCCGGTCTACCCAGGCCGAGGCGCTCCGTCAGCGTGCGCGCCCGGCTGAGGCGACCCGCGAGGAGTGGTACCAGGCCGCATGCCGGACCATCGCCTTGGTGGCTGAACTCGGCGACCTCGATGCTGGCGTCGTGCTGCATGGCGTCCCGCTGCCGGTGCGGGACCTGCTCGTGGCCAGGGTGTTCGAACTCTGGACGCACGAGAACGACATCCGCGCGGCGACCGGGCGCCCGGCGAGCGTTCCTGACCCGCCGTCGCTGCGCTTGATGGCCGCGCTGGCGACCGCATACCTGCCGTTCGGCGCCGCGCTGGTGGGCATGCGCGATCCGGTCGGCGCGCGCCTCGTGCTCACCGGGCCCGGCGGCGGTACCTGGGATGTACTGCTCGGGCCGGCCGAGGCACCTGGCCGGACCAGCCTCCGGATCGTGACTGACGTTGTCAGATTCTGCAGGCTCGTCGGCAACCGGGTTGCGCCTGCCGACGTGCAGGCTCAGGTCAGCGGTGATCCTTGGCTGGCTGAGTCGGTACTGGCCGCCGCCGCGGCGCTGGCGCTCGATTAGCGCCAGCCCATCGGGTGATCCGGGAGCACTTGCGGCGACGTACCACAGCCGGAGGGACAGAACCCGGCAACACCGATCAGTCAGCTAGGGGTGGGCAATGAGCGTGCTGGTCATCGGCAAGTTCCAGGGCGACACGGCGAAGTTCCGGCAGTCGCTCACCGATCGCGCAGGTGAGTACGAGAAGTTGGCCGCCAGGGCACGAGCGGCCGGCGGCATCCATCATCGGTTCGGCATCGGGGACGGCGTCGTCGTCATCGTCGATGAGTGGGAGAGCGTCGAGCACTTCCAGCAATTCTTCAGCGACCCCGACCTGATGGCGTTCATCGGCTCGGTCGGCGCCGCGCCAGCCCCGCCGGAACTCACCGTCTGCGAGGCCGTCGCATCGCCTGACCAGTACTGATCTCCGGGGGGCCAGCGGGCTGGAACTGCCAGCAGGTCCTGGCCGCCGACGGGGGCGGTGGCCAGGACCCGGCATCGCTAGGCTGGGCGGTCTAGAGGCGTTCGCCGCGGAGGAAGCCGATGACGACGGTGCTGAACGGGATCGACGAGCTGCGGGCCATGGCAGGCAAGGACCTGGGTCGCTCGGACTGGCTGGAGATCACCCAGGAACGGATCGACAAGTTCGCCGATGCCACGGACGACCACCAGTGGATTCACGTCGACGCTGAGCGCGCGGCCCAGGGCCCGTTCGGGACCACGATCGCGCATGGCTTCCTCACGCTGTCGCTGGTGATCCCGCTGATGAACCGGGTGTTTCAGGTCAGGGGCGTCAGCATGGGAATCAACTACGGGCTCAACCGGGTGCGTTTCCCGGCCCCGGTGCCCGTCGGTTCGCGGATCGCCCTGGCCGCCCGCGTCGCATCGGTCGAGGACGTCGGCGGCGGTGCCGTTCAGGGCACGATCGACCTGACCATCGAGATCGAGGGCGGAGCCAAGCCGGCCTGCGTGGCCCAGGGCGTCTACCGCTACTACCCCTGAGCGCGTGTGATCGCTGACGCCCAACGCGACTAGCAACACCTGGGGTGTGGTTCCGCTGCGCCGGCTGGCGCGGCGCCTGGAATAGCGTGCTGCGGCCAGGTCAGGCGAGCAGGCGGGCGCGGCACGCGAGCTGGAGCGCGAGCCGCTGGTCCGGGTCGTCCAGGTCCACCCCGAGCAGGTCCGTGATCTGCTTGAGCCGATAGGTCACCGCGTTGCGGTGCAGGTGCAGCACCTTGGCGGTGGCCACGATCGAGCCCTGCTGATCCAGGTAGGTGGCCAGGGTGCGGATAGCGGTCTCGCCGCGCGTCGGGCCGAGCTTCTCGAGCGGCTCAAGTTGCGCCCGCACCGACGCCCGGGCGGTGTCCGAGGCGTACCACTCCATGAGCATCCGCTGCACGCCCACGGCGTCGTGCGTGGCCACTCCGTCCGGCTTGACCGCGGCCCGGGCTGCGACCAGCGCGACCCGGGCCTCCGCCGCCGATGCCCGCATGCCGAGCGGGCCCTCGTGCGGAGCCCCGACCCCAGCCCGAACCCGGAGCCCGGGCAGCCGGGCCCGAATCGCCTCGAGCGCAGCCTCGGCCGACCGCGCCGCCCGCAGGCCCGCCTGCGGGCCAGGATCGGCGGCGCTCATCCGAACCAGCACCACGGTCCGCGCCACCCGGGATGCATACCAGGTGCCGCCGCCGCGCTCGGCCGCCTGCAGAGCCGCCTGACCGGCCGCCTCGATCAGCTCGAAGCCGTGCACTTCATCGCGCTTGAGCTGGTCGAGGTTCTCCGCCTCGATCCGCACCGCCACGTGCCACCCGGTCACCGGCACCCCGAGCTGCTTGGCCCGGTCCAGCAGTTCCTCGCTCAGCGCCGCGTCCGACAGCAGCAGCTCAGAGAGCAGTTCGCTGCGCGACCTGGCGGGTAGCTCGCTGGCCCGCCTGGTCAGGTCGAGCAGCCGTCCGGCAGTCGAGGCGGCCATGCTCAGCACCAGCCGCGCGGCAACGGCCAGGTCGCCATGCGCGTCGGGGGCGCTGAAGTAGCCGACGGGCCTGCCACCAACCAGCACGGGCACCACCACCGCTGAATCGGCGCCATCGGCGAACGGATCGTCGGGCCTGCCGACCTGCCCGGCCTGGTGCTCGACCGCTGTCCCCAGCGCGTCCTCGACGACCGCGCGCAGCCGATCAAGGTCCGTCCCGGCTCGCTCGGCCTCAAGTATGGCCGTGAGTCCCTGCTCGGCCCGCCCGAGCGCGAGGTCGGCACTGCCGCCGACCTCCCGGCCGATCGCGGCCAGCAGCCAGCTCACCTCGAGCTTGCCAGGCACCGACACGAGCGCGATCGCCGCTCGCTCAGCGATATCGACAGCGGTCGCCGAGGGCTGCCACTGGTCGGCCGACATGACCCCGACGGCCGCCACTCGGTGAATCGCCGCCCAGCGCAGCGCCATGTCCATGCGGTAGTCAGTCGCCTCCGCCGACGCTGCCCGCCCCAGGACGGCGAAGCTCCCGCCCGGCGCCTGATCCAGGTCGGCCAGCTCCTCGGCGAGGCACACCGAGGTGACCTGCCTGCCGCCACCGCCCTTGCTGACCCGCTTCAGGCCGGACAGCGGCGAGCTGGCGAGGATCTCATCCACATCGGCCATTTCGGGAGCAGTTTATGCGCTGCGCACACTTGCGTCACGAACCTCGTGCAATGCGACCATTAACGCCGGGCACGGCACCTGCGAGCATCGAAGCATGGAGCTCCAGGTCGGTCGCGCACCGGCGACCGCACTATCGGGGACGGTATCGTCTGGAGCTACCGGCCCCGACCTGCCCGAGTGGCGGCCATTCGCGCGTGAATTCCCGCACTGGCACGTCTGGCGGGGCATCAACGGCCTTCTCTACGGGCGCCGGGCCAAGTCAAGCCCGCCGCTCGTCGTCCGCGGCGAGGATCTGGCAGATATTCGCGGCCAGATGCTGCTGGCCGAGACGCGGCACTGACCCTGGAGCGGGGTCGGCCGGGCCGGGGCGGGGCCGGCCGACCCACTAGAGCCGCGCTGCCCCTTTCGCCCGAGCCGCGGCGTTCGATTTGCTGATCGGCCGGAATTGCCAGGTGCAAGCCGACGGCAATGGATGAGATAGTTTGACGGTGAAGCGGCTGCTCGATCCCGAATCGCTGCGCGCCCTCGCTAAAGGCTGCGCGGTGCTCGGCGCGGGCGGCGGCGGTGATTCTTACCGGGGCCTGCTCCAGGCGCTTCAGGCGGCCGAGGAACACGGGCCTGCTCCGCTCGTAGACCTCGATGAGCTGCCAGACGACGATCTCATCATGCCATGTGGCGCTATTGGCGCCCCTACCGTGAGCATCGAGAAGATCGAGAACGGCGACGAGGGCGAGCGGCTGCGCAAGCACCTGGAGGACCTGACGGGCCGCCGGGTGGCGGCGCTGATGCCGGCCGAAATCGGCGGCTCGAATGGCCTGATTCCGGTCGCCTGGGCGGCGCGGATGGGGTTGCCCGTTGCCGACGCAGACGGCATGGGACGGGCGTTTCCCGAGGTGCCGCAGGTGACCATGCACCTGGCGGGGATCGCGCCGAGCCCTGCAGTGATGACCGATGAGCGCGGCAACCTCATCGTGTTCCGTACCATCTCTGGTCACTGGATGGAGCGCCTCGAACGCGCAGCCGCAGTCGAGTTTGGCGGCAACGCCTGCTCTACCGAGTACTCGCTCACTGTGGCCCAGGCCCGCACCGCGACCGTACGCGGCTCCGTCTCCCTCGCGATCAGAATCGGCCGGTCCGTCATGATCGCCGACGGCAACCCGGTGACGGCGCTGATCGCCGAGGTCAGCGCCATCCGGCTGGTCACGGGCAAGGTGTCAGACGTGGAGCGGCGCACGACGGCGGGCTTCGCGCGGGGGTCGGTGCTTGTCGAGGGGCTCGGCGAGGACGTCGGCCGATTGATCCGTCTTGAGTTGCAGAACGAGAACCTCGTCGCACTCGAGCGCGGCACGGTGCTTGCCTCGGTCCCGGACCTGATCTCGGTCCTGGATAGCGAGACCGCCGATGCGATCGTGACCGAGCGAGTCAGGTATGGCCAGCGGGTCACCGTGGTCGCGTTCGGCTGCGACCCGGTATGGCGCACCACTGCCGGGCTGGCCGTGGCCGGACCGCGGGCATTCGGCTACGACTTCGAATACGTGCCCGTGGAGGAACTCGCTGGTGTCACAGCTTGACTACCGCCTCGGCATCGACGTCGGCGGAACAAACACCGACGCGGTGATCCTCGACACGGCCGACCGCGTGCTGGCCAAGTCCAAGGTGGCGTGCACGCCCGACATCACCGGCGGCATCACCGCGGCCATCGACGAGGTGCTGACGGCGCCTGGTTTGGCCCCGGGCCGGATCACGCACGTGATGCTGGGCACCACCCACGCCACCAACGCCGTGCTGGAGCGCCGCAGGCTGCAGCGCGTGGCTGTGATCAGGATCGGCGGCCCGGCCACGCTCAGCATCAAGCCGATGTTCGAGTGGCCGCGTGACCTGGTCTCCGCGATCTCGGTGGGCGCGACGATCGTCGACGGCGGCATCGAATTCGACGGCCGCGACCTCTCGCCGTTCGACGCCGACGCGGTCGCCAGGTTCCTGGGCGACGTCGGCGCTGAGGCCGACGGAGTGGCGATCACGAGCGTGTTCGCTCCGGTGTCGCCCCGGCATGAGCTGCTTGCGGCCGAGGTAGTCAAGCGCGAGCTCGGCGAGGTGCACGTCTCGCTGAGTCATGAGATCGGCTCGGTCGGCCTGCTCGAGCGGGAGAACGCCACGATCCTCAATGCCGCGCTGGCCACGGTCGCGCGCGATGTCGCGACCGCCCTGCAGGCCGCGCTCGGCGCACACGGCCTGGCGCCGATCACGTTCTTCGCGCAGAACGACGGCACGCTGATGGCCCTGGATCACGCACTGCGCTATCCCGTGCTCACCATCGGCAGCGGGCCGGCTAACAGCATCCGCGGCGCGGCCTTCCTGACCGGGATCACAGATTCGCTCGTGGTCGACGTCGGCGGGACATCCACAGACGTCGGGGTTCTCGTCAACGGCTTCCCGCGGGAGTCGTCGCGAGGCGTGGAGATCGGCGGGATCCGGACCAACTTCCGGATGCCCGACCTGGTCACCATCGCGCTCGGCGGCGGCTCGGTGGTCTCGCCGGACACGAACGCCCTGGCGGCCGCGGCCGACGGAGCCGCGGGCGCGGGAGCCGAGGTCCAGATCGGCCCGCGCAGCGTGGGCTATCGGCTGCAGGAGGAGGCCCTGGTCTTCGGCGGCGGCACGCCAACCCTCACCGACGGTGCCGTCGCGACCGGCCGGGCCATGCTCGGCGACTCCGGCATGGTCGCCAGGCACCGGCGTTTGCTCGAGCACGCGATCGCGCGCGCCGATCAGATGCTTGCCGAGGCGATCGACCGGGTGAAGACCTCGAAGGAGGATCGTGACCTGATCGCCGTGGGCGGCGGCAGCATCCTGGTGCCCGACGACATCCCGGGGGTCAGCGACGTGGTCAGGCCCGAGCACTTCGACGCGGCGAACGCGATCGGCGCGGCCATCGCCTCGGTGAGCGGGAACGTGGACCGGATCTTCCACATCGGCATCGAGGGCAGGAAGGCGGCCCTAGCCGAGGCGGCCGACGAGGCCAAGGAGCACGCAGTGGCAGCCGGCGCTGACCCCGACACCGTCAAGATCATCGAGATTGAGGAGATCCCGCTTGCCTACCTGACCACGCCGTCGGTGCGGATCAGGGTCAAGGCGGCGGGCGCTCTTGGCGGCTTGCCCGAACAGCACACCCAGGCCCGCCTGGCTAAGCAGTCCCGCGCCGTCAGGCAAGCACAGGCGGGCCCACGCTAACAGACTGGCTGGGCAATGCTTCCCAGCTCCCTACTCCCCGGAGGTAATCATGAAGCGCCCACGCGGCAGCGGCCCTCGGGCCACGCTGCTCGCATCTGGCCCGCGAGCCGCGCTGCTCGCATCGGGCACAGCACTCGCCCTGTTGCTCGCGGCCTGCGCCGGCGGCTCGTCGACCACGAGCAGCGTCCCCCGCATCGCGAACGCGACCTTCACCTACGACACGTACACCCAGGTCGTGGTCGACGGAATGGACCCGGCCACCGAGTATTCCAACGCCATCATTGCGATGAGCAACATGTACGAGACGCTCACTCGCTACAACCAGGCCACGCACCAGGTGGATCCGCTGCTCGCGACCAGCTGGACGCACTCAGCCAACGGGCTGACCTGGACGTTCCAGCTTCGCCACGGCGTCTATTTCCACACTGGACGGCTGATGACCGCAGCGGCGGCAAAGGCCGCGATCGAGCGGACGATCAAGCTGAACGGCGGCGCCGCCTACGTCTGGGGAGCGGTCAAGTCCATCGACACGCCGGGCACGTACACCCTGGTATTCCACCTGAGGTACCCGTCACCGCTGGATCTGGAGGCGTCCGCGGACTACTCGGCCTACATCTACGACACGCAGGCGGCGGGCACAGCTTCGCTGACGAAGTGGCTGAACGCCCCGAATGACGCGGGCACCGGCCCGTATCAGCTGCAGACCTGGAACAAGGGCCAGGAGTTCGAGCTGATCCTGAAGAAGTTCGGGAAGTACTGGGGCGGCTGGAACGGCACGCATTTCAGCCGGCTGGTATTCCGGGTCGTGACGGCCGACACCACGGCGGCGCAACTGGTCGAGTCGGGCCAGGTCAGCTTCGTCGAGCAGCTGAACCCCACGCTGTGGCATTCGCTGAACGGCAAGCCAGGCATCTCCCTGGTGACGTCACCCTCCTGGGTGAACCTGCTCGCCCAGATCAACGCCAAGGCCCTGAACCTGCCGGTGCGCCAGGCGATCTCCTACGACATCAACTACGCCGGAATCGCCGCGGCCCTGCAGGGAGCCGCGTCGCCGGCGAGCGGGCTCGTGCCGCCAGGACTGTTCGGCCACTTCGGCAACCTGCCTAACTACAGCTACAACCCGGCGAAGGCGGCGGCGCTGCTGCACCAGGCCGGGTACGGGCCCAAGGGCAAGCCGCTCAGCCTGACGCTCACCTACACCCAGGGCGACACGAACGAGCAGGTGGTGGCGAGCCTGCTGAAGTCGAGCTTGGCCAAGCTGAACGTGAACCTGACCGTGCAGTCACTGGCCTGGCCCACCCAATGGGGCCGGGCCAAGTCAGCCAATGCCACCCAGCACCAGGACATCTTCGTCGAGCAATGGTGGCCGGACTACGCCGACCCGTTCTCCTGGTTCACCAACCTGCTCGCCACGGAGAAGCAGCCGTACTTCAACCTGTCGTACTACTCCAGCCCGGCACTCGACAGCCAGATCAACCGGGTCGAGGCACTCGTCGCCACGAACCGGTCGGCCGGTGCCCAGCTGTACCGGGCGATGCAGGTGGAGACGCTGCGGCAGGCGCCGATCGCGGTCCTGTACGACCTGAACTACCAGTACGTGCTGGCGTCGGGCTACTCCGGTCTGACGGTGAACCCCGCATACCCGAATGTGGTCTTCGTGTACAACCTGCATCCCCTCGCACCAGTCGATTGATCAGCTACGTCGCCCGCCGGGCCGCCCTGGCGGGCCTCGTGGTGGCCGGCGCGATCGTGGTGACGTTCATGATCGCGCATGCCGTGCCCGGTGACCCGGCCGCGGCGTGGGCGGGCCCGCATGCCTCGGCCGCTCAGCTCGCCCAGGCCAGGCGGTTCCTCGGGCTGGACCGGCCGCTGCCGGTTCAGCTCGCCGGGTACCTGGCCGGAGTGCTGTCCGGCAACTGGGGCACGTCGATCCACACCCACCAGCCGGTGCTGTCCGACCTCGCGGTCTATGCCCCGGCCTCGCTCGAGCTGGTGATCGCGGCGCTGATCATCGGGGTGGCCATAGGAGTGCCGCTCGGCCTGGTCAGCGCCAGATGGCCGGGGCGCGCGGCCGATCACGGCGTCCGCGCCGCGTCGATCGTGGGCGTCTCGATGCCCATTTTCTGGATGGCGCTGATCCTCCAGCTGCTCGTCGCGGACCGGCTCCGGCTGCTGCCGGTCGCCGGCCAGTACTCGCCGGACATGATGTTCACCCACCCGCTGGCCAGGCGCACCGGGTTCGACGTGGTCGACGCGCTGATCACCGGCAACTGGCCGATGCTCGGCTCCACGCTCAGCCACCTGATCCTGCCCGCCCTCGTGGTCGCCGCCTACCCGGCCGGCCTGATTGCCCGGATGGTCCGCGCCCAGGTGCTTGACCTGGTCGGCGAGGATCACGTGCGGTTCGCCCGCTCGCTGGGCATCGGCGAGCGGGCGGTGTTCGGCAGGTACCTGATGAAGCTCGCCTGGAATCCCGTATCCGCCGCGATCGCCCTGGTCTTCGGCTACTCGCTGGTGAACACGTTCCTGGTGGAGGCGATCTTCGACTGGCCGGGCCTGGGCAGCTACGCGGCCAGCTCGGTCGCCACCTTGGACATCCCCGCGATCTTGGGCGTGACGCTATTCGTCGCGATGGTGTACGTCCTCGCGAACCTCGTCGTGGACGTGGCCCAGGCCGCGCTCGACCCGCGGATCAGGCTCACATGATCGACGCCGACGTCGGCGCCGCCGCGCCGTTGCCCGCGGCGAGTCCGAGCCGGGCCAGGGCAGCGGGCCGGGCCGCCCGTGCCAACCCCCTGCTCGTCGCCGGCGGCGGGATCGCGCTGCTCATCGTGATCGTCGCGGTGGCGGCACCGCTACTCGCGCCGGTCCCCGCCGACGCGGGCATCGCGACCAACCCGTTCGCCGTGCTCAGGCCACCGTCCGCGGCGCACCTGCTCGGAACCGACCAGGTCGGCAGGGACATGCTGTCCCGGGTCATCTACGGCGCCCGGGTATCGCCGGTGATCGCGGCTTACGTGCTGGCGATCGCAGCAGCGATCGGCATACCGCTCGGACTCGCGGCGGGCTACTTCGGTGGCTGGCTGGACGAGGTGATCATGCGGATCACGGACGTGTTCCTGGCGTTCCCGCCGCTGTTGCTCGCGCTCGCGCTGGCCGCGGTGCTGCCAGCCAGCCTCACCAGCGTGACGATCGCGATCGCGGCGACCTGGTGGCCCTGGTACGCCAGGCTCATCCGGGGCCAGGCCGCATCCGTGGCGGGCCGCCCGTTCATCGAGAGCTGCAAGGCGCTCGGCATCTCCCGCTGGCGGATTCTGGCCAGGCACGTGCTGCCGAACTCGATCACGCCGCTGATCGTCCAGGTCTCACTCGACGTGGGCGGCGTGATCCTGGTCGCGTCCGCGCTGTCCTTCCTCGGCCTCGGCGCCCAGGATCCGACGCCGGAATGGGGGCTGATGGTCGCCCAGGGCCAGCCGTACTTCCCGACGGCCTGGTGGCTGGTGACGTTCCCGGGCCTGGCGATCCTAGTCACGGCGTTCGGGTTCAACCTGCTCGGCGATGGCCTGCGCGACGTGCTCGACCCTCGCGGGGCGATCCTGCGATGAGCCTGGAGATCAGCGGCCTGCAGGTGCGCTTCGGCGCACGGCCCGTGGTGAACATCGACCGGCTTGGTCTCGGCGATGCCGAGATCCTGGGGCTGGCCGGGGAGAGCGGCTCGGGCAAGTCGATGACCGCCCTGGCGGTGCTCGGACTCGCGTGGTCGGCGGGTGCGGACGTCTCGGGGAGCATCGCGCTCGACGGGCTCGAGCTCGTCGGGATGCCCGAGCGCGAGCTGCGGCAGATCCGGGGACGACGGATCGCCGCGATCTTCCAGAGCCCGGCGGCCGCGTTCAACCCGGTGTTCCGGGTGGGTCGGATCGTCGCAGACGCGCTGGCGCGGCACGGGCTGGCCGGCAGCGAGGCAGCAGACCGGGTCGCGTCGGCGATGCGGCAGCTCCTGCTCTCGCCCGACCTGCTGCGCCGCTACCCCGCTCAGCTCTCCGGCGGCCAGTTGCAGCGGGTCGCGATCGCGCTCGCGGTGGCGCTGCGGGCGCAGGTGCTGCTCGCCGACGAGCCGACGAGCGCGCTCGACGTGACCGTGCAGGCCGAGGTGCTCGAGCTGCTGCGCGAACTGCGCGCGCGCGACGGCATGTCGGTGCTGTTCATCAGCCACGACCTGGCGGTCATCGCCGAGCTGTGCGACCGGGTGGCGGTGATGCGGCAGGGCCGGATCGTCGAGCAGGGGCGGACCGATGCGGTGATGGGCGCTCCCGGCGACCCGTACACCGCCGAGCTGCTGGCCGCCGTGCCCGTGATCGCGGGCGGGCAGGGGCTGGGCTGAGCTATGGCGATCACTCCGCAGCAACGGCGGCCGGCACCCGCCGACGAGCCTTCCCCGGGCGCCGAGCCAACAGCTGGCGCCGAGCCGACCCTCGCCGCCGAGCCGACCCCGGCCGCCGAGTCGGCCCTCGCCCCTTCCCCAGCGGCAGCCGCACCGCCGCTGCTCGAGGTCCGCGACCTGATCGTGCGGTTCGGGCTCGTGCGAGCCGTCGGGGGCGTGAGCCTGGAGCTGCCCGCCGGCCCGTTTGGCCTCGCCCTGGTGGGCGAGAGCGGATCGGGCAAGACCACCATCGGCCGGGCCGTGCTGCGCCTGGTGCCGGCCGCTGGCGGGCAGATCCGCTTTGCCGGGGCGAACGTCACCGCGCTGCGCGGCCGAGCCCTGAAGAGCTACCGAAGGGCCGTCCAGATCGTGTTCCAGGACCCGGCGGGCAGCCTTGACCCGCGGATGCGAGTCGGCCCCACGATCGCCGAGGCGCTGCTCGCGCACCGGGTGGTGCCGCGGAAACAGGCGCCCGAACGGGCCGCGGCGCTGCTCGCAGAGGTGGGCCTGGACGAGGCCTTCGCGTCCCGGCACCCGCATGAGCTGTCCGGCGG
>Ga0066903_100003453_pt1 | contig 12927 bp, 13 predicted proteins | sample PanSoiMetaGPlot1_FD_67491 | JGI IMG/M metagenome (GOLD analysis project Ga0066903, IMG submission 67491) | Tropical forest soil microbial communities from Panama analyzed to predict greenhouse gas emissions - Panama Soil - Plot 1 (version 2) | ecosystem: Environmental > Terrestrial > Soil >... | reverse complement strand
ACTGTTTTCGCCCGTGACGAAAAAACCCGATCCTGGGTGAACGCGAGTGATCGATTTGTCGTCATCGCAGCAAAACAAACCAATCGCGGCGACGTCACGCTCGAGCTCGCGAACGGATATGCAATTCTGCTGTTCCCGGCGAGTGGCGAGCACGAGGCTTGGCGCCTATTCGCATCCGGCAGCGACCGCCACCTGGTGTTTCCGACCGAGGGAAGGGACTACGCGATCTCGCGGCGTAAACGGTCGATACCTCGGAATGGGAGGTGTGGCTGAAGGTGACCGATGCGCCGACGACAGGACGCGCCATGCAAGCGCCGCCCGTGGTGATTCTTTCGCCCAATGGCACGCGTTATCGCTGCGGTCGCTCCGGCAGGATCCTGGTGATCGCCGAATTCGGCGCGCTGAAGGATTTCGTCGTTCATTGCAGCGCCTGTGATCATTACAACGAGGTGCCGCTCTAGGATCCTCCTGTGGCTTCCCTAGTTTCCGCCGAAACGACTCGTGATTGTGGGCCGGCGGCCGAGCATCCGTTCCCCTGTACGAAGAGAGCTGGCACAATCCTTCCATGCGACTCGGGCTGGCGGAAAGCTCCGTGCCGATCGACCGGCGGCAATCGCCGACGGCGCTCGCGGTCGGGCGCGGCACCGCCCGCCTCCTCTATTCGCTCGGCCTCTCGACCGTGCGCGAGCTCGCGCTGGCTTCCGGACGGCGCGCCGACCTCGTCGCGCTCGCTTCTGACGGCGAGCTCTGGATCGTCGAGATCAAGTCCTCGGTCGAGGATTTCCGCGCCGACCGCAAATGGCCGGAATATCGGCTGCACTGCGACCGGCTGTTCTTCGCGACCGCGCTCGACGTGCCGCTAAAGATCTTTCCGGACGACGCCGGGCTGATCCTCGCCGACGCCTTCGGGGCCTCGATCCTGCGCGAGGCGCCCGAGCACCGGCTTTCGCCCGCTGCGCGCAAGAGCATGCTGCTGCGCTTCGCCCACGCCGCCGCCGGCCGCCTGCAGGCGCTGGCGGACCCGGGCGCAGGGTATGTGGCGGAATAAGCTGCCCGAATATTTGTTGGCTTGATCCTACCTCGGCGCCCGCTTCGCCAAGATGCGCTGCAGCGTGCGGCGGTGCATGTTCAGCCGCCGCGCGGTCTCCGAGACGTTGCGGCCGCACAGCTCGTAGATGCGCTGGATGTGCTCCCAGCGCACGCGGTCGGCCGACATCGGATTCTCGGGGGGCTCGACCTTCTGGCCGTCGCGCGCGAGCAGCACCGCAGCGACGTCGTCGGCATCGGCGGGCTTCGAGAGATAATCGACCGCGCCGAGCTTCACGGCGTTGACTGCGGTCGCGATGTTGCCGTAGCCGGTCAGCACGATGCCGCGCGCCTCGGGGCGGCGCTGCTTGAGTGCGGAGATCACCTCAAGGCCGTTGCCGTCGGCAAGCCGCATGTCGACGACCGCGAACGCCGGCGCCGTCCTCTCCACCTGCACGAGGCCGTCGGCCACCGTGTCGGCGGTGGTGACGGTGAATCCCCGCTGCTCCATGGCGCGCGCGAGCCGCTGCAGGAACGATTTATCGTCCTCCACGATCAGCAGCGAGCGATCGCCCGGAATTTCCGCGGTGGCGATATCGGTCATGGCGTTCTCCCTGCAACGCATCCCTCGGCGGCTCGCGCCGCCCGGAACTGGCGCCCCTAGTATCTAGGTAAGCAGCCGCGCTGCGGCCTCAAGGGGCAGCCGCTGCCGGAATCTTGGGCGCCGCTCGTTCATAATCCTCGCGCCGCCAGCGCACGCGCACGACCGCTCCGTGTTGCGGCGCGGCACCATTGGCAAAGGCGAGCACGGCGCCGGCGCGCTCGAGCAGGGTTTTCGCGATGAATACGCCGAGTCCGAGTCCGCTGACCTCGCCTTCGCCGCCCGCCGGGCGCCCGCGGCTCGTCAGATAAGGCTCGCCGATGCGGTCGAGAATCTCGGGCGCAAAGCCCGACCCGTCGTCGGCGATCTCGATCGTAACCTCCGCCTCGTCCCAGCGCGCCGCAATCTCCACCCGCTCGCGCGCGAAATCGACGGCGTTCTCCACGAGATTGCCGAGCCCGTAGATGATCGCCGGGTTGTGCTCCCCGACCGGCTCGGCGGTGCGGTCGTGTGGCAGCACTACGTCGATCGCAACGCCGAAATTGCGATGCGGGGCGACCACCTCCTCGATCAGGGTCGAGAGCCTCGAGCGCTCGAACGGCTCGCTCGAGGCGGAAAGCTGCGTCAGCTTGGCGAGAATCTCGCGGCAGCGCTGGGCCTGCTCGTGCAACAGCTTGACGTCGTCCGCGTGCGGCGAGTTGGGCTCGATCGACCGCTCGAGCTCGCGCACCACGACCGCAATGGTGGAGAGCGGCGTGCCCAGCTCGTGCGCGGCCGCCGCCGCGAGCCCGTCGAGCTGCGAGAGATGCTGCTCGCGCGCAAGCACGAGCTCGGTCGCGGCGAGCGCATCGGTGAGCAGCCGCGCCTCCTCGGCGATCTGCCAGGCGTAGGCGCCGATCACGCCGAGCGCGACGAGTAGCGAGAACCACATGCCGAGCAGATAGATCGGCGGCAGCTCAAACGGCTCGTCGCTCACCCACGGCAGCGGCAGGTGGTAGAACACGAGCGCGGTGGCGCACACCGCCGCGAGCGCGCCGAGCATCAAGGTCATGCGCGGCGGCAGCGCGGTCGCCGAGATCAGCACCGGGCCGAGAAAGAGGAACACGAAGGGATTCTCGACCCCGCCCGTCAGGAACAAGAGCAGCGCGAGCTGCACGATGTCGAAGGCGAGCAGCCAGGCCGCGCGGTCGGGCTCTAGCCGCTCGACCGGGCTGAAGCGCAGCCGCAAGGCGAGATTGAGCGCCGCGCTGCATCCGATCACGAGGAGCGCGGCGGTCAGCGGCAGGTTGAAATCGAATACGTAGTGGACGATCAGCACCGCTGCGGTCTGTCCGGCGACCGCGAGCCAGCGCAGGCGCACCAGCGTGTCGAGACGCACGTTGCGGCGCGGATGCAGCGGATGCTGGGCGTCGGTCATGGCCCCAATCTATCCCCTCCCCCACCGGGCTCAATGCTGGCGGGGACGGCGGACTTGCGCGCCGCGTGCGCAAAGGCCAATTGTGCGGGGCCGTGCCCACTCCAGTCGAATCCGCCGAACCCGCGATCGCGGTCGATCGCCTCGCCAAGACCTATAAGAGCGGGGTCGCGGTAGACGGCATCTCGTTCGCGCTCGAGCAAGGCACGATCACCGGCCTGCTCGGCGGCAACGGCGCCGGCAAAACCACGACGATCGCCATGATTCTGGGGCTCATCATCCCGACCGCCGGCACCGCGAGAGTGCTCGGCGCGGAGATGCCGCGCCAGCGCGATCGCGTGCTCCAGCGCATGAATTTCGAGAGCCCCTACGTCGACATGCCGGCGCGGCTCACCACCCGCCAGAATCTGAAGGTCTTCGCCAAGCTCTACGGAGTCGAAGATGCCGCGGCGCGCATCGAGGAGCTCGCCGCGGAACTCGACTTGGTCGAACTCCTCGACCGGCCGACCGGCAAGCTTTCTGCCGGCCAGAAGACCCGCGTCTCGCTCGCCAAGGCGCTGATCAACCGTCCGGAGATTCTGCTGCTCGACGAGCCGACCGCCTCGCTCGACCCCGACACCGCGGATTGGGTGCGCGCGCGGATCGCGCGCTATCGCGGCGAGCGCGGCGCCACCATCCTGCTCGCCTCCCACAACATGGCCGAGGTCGAGCGGCTGTGCGAGCGGGTCATCATCATGAAGAAGGGCCGCATCGAGGACGACGGCACCCCTCGGGCGCTGCTCGCGCGCTATGGGCGGCGCACGCTCGAGGAGGTTTTTCTCGATGTCGCTCGCGGTCGACTGCAATCGAGCGAGGCCGCGCAATGAGCATTCCGGCCGAGCCGGCCTTCTTCTCGCCGCGGCGCATCGCCGCCATGGTGCTGCGCTATTGGTACCTCTTGCGCTCGTCGTGGCCGCGGCTCCTGGAGCTGATCTATTGGCCCGCGGTGCAGATGCTGATGTGGGGCTTCCTGCAGCTCTATATCGCCGGCAACGCCGGCTTCTTCGCCCGCGCAGGTGGCACCTTCATCGGCGCGGTACTGCTGTGGGACATCCTGTTCCGCGGCCAGCTCGGGTTCTCGATCTCGTTCCTCGAAGAGATGTGGGCGCGCAATCTCGCCAATCTGATGATCAGCCCGCTGCGCCCGATCGAGTTCGTCGGCGCGCTGATGATCATGAGTCTGATCCGGCTCGCGATCGGCATGGTCCCGGTATCGCTGCTAGCCATGGCGTTCTTCGGCTTCAATCTCTATGGGCTCGGCCTCGCGCTCGCGGCGTTTTTCATGAATTTGATTCTGACCAGCTGGGCGATCGGCATCGTGGTCTCGGGCCTGGTGCTGCGCAACGGACTCGGAGCCGAGAGCCTCGCCTGGACGGTGATGTTCCTGCTGCTGCCGCTGACCTGCGTCTATTACCCGGTCACGACGCTCCCTTCCTGGCTGCAGTACGTGGCCTGGGCACTGCCGCCGACCTATGTGTTCGAAGGCATGCGCGAATTACTGATCAACCATGTGTTCCGCGCCGACCTGATGGTCGACGCCCTGGCGTTGAACGCGGCGCTCTTCGTTGCGGCGGTGGTCGGCTTCATTGCGCTGCTCGACAGCGCGCGTCGGCAGGGTTCCTTGCTGCAAACCGGGGAATGATCGGCACCGGTGCCGAAACCCTTCGCAATGAGTTGAAGGTGGATGCTCTTCGCATATGCGAACAGCATGCATAGGTGTTACATTACAGTCGAGATTCGTCGCGCGGAGGGAGCTGCGGAGAACGGCCTTTCCTTGGTTGACGCAATGAAGAAAAAAGACCAGGATGCTGCACTGCAGCAAGCGGGGCGGGGGCCTCAGCACATGCCGATCGGGGAATTCGGCGGCGCGCCGGCGCTGCCGGGCCAGGCCGGGCCGATCCTTTCAGCGCCGATGTATTGGTTCTACGAGATGAGCCACGCGGCGCTCAATCCCTCGCGCGCATTCGCGGACGCCGCCAAGATCTATTTCAAGAGCCCGATCAATCCGCTGTCCTACACCACGTTCGGCAAGTCCGTCGCCGCGGCGTGCGAGTTGTTCGAGCGCTCGACGCGACGCTACGGCCAGCCGGAGTGGGGCATCGATGCGACCGTCGTGGGCGGCGAGCGCGTTCCGGTCCGCATCAATTCCATGTGGGAACGTCCGTTCTGCCGGCTGCTGCATTTCGAGCGGATCTTCGATCGCCCGCCGCGCCGCCCGCAGCCCAAGGTGCTGCTGGTCGCCCCGATGTCCGGCCACTATCCGACGCTCTTGCGCGGCACGGTCGACGCGTTCCTGCCCAATCACGACGTCTACATCACCGAATGGGTCGATGCGCGCATGGTGCCGCTCGCCGAGGGACGCTTCGACCTCGACGACTACATCGACTATGTCATCTCCATCCTGCATGTGCTGCGCGGCGAGGTGCACGTCATCGGCGTGTGCCAGCCTTCGGTGCCGGTGCTCGCGGCGGTCGCGCGCATGGAAGCCGATAGCGATCCTTATGTGCCGCAATCGATGGTGCTGATGGGCGGCCCGATCGACACCCGCGCCAATCCGACGGCAGTCAACCGTCTCGCCGAGCAGCGCGGGACCGACTGGTTCCGGCGCAACGTCATCACCAAGGTGCCGTTCCCGCACCCCGGCTTCATGCGCGACGTCTACCCGGGATTCCTGCAACTCAACGGCTTCATGAGCATGAATCTCGACCGCCATATCGAGGCGCACAAGGACCTGTTCATGCACCTCGTGCGCGGCGACGGCGATTCCGCGCAGAAGCATCGCGAGTTCTACGACGAATATCTGGCGGTGATGGATCTGGCCGCGGAGTTCTATCTGCACACGGTCGAGTCCGTGTTCGTGCGCCACGCGCTGCCGAAGGGCGAGCTTACCCATCGCGGCGTGCGCGTCGATCCGGGCGCCATCCGGCGCGTGGCGCTGATGACGGTCGAGGGCGAGAACGACGACATCTCCGGGGTCGGGCAGACCGAGGCCGCGCATCGGCTGTGCGTCAATCTGCCGGCCGACCTCAAGACGCATTACCTGCAGCCCGGCGTCGGCCATTACGGCGTGTTCAACGGGACGCGCTTCCGCGCCGAGATCGCGCCCCGGATCGCGGATTTCATCCTCTCCCATGACGGTATCGTCATGCGGCGGGTCTGGCGCAGGGTCGCCGCGCGGGCCTGATAGCAGGCTCCCCCTCGACCTCAGCCCGCACTCTCCTTCTCCGAGCGCTGATTCGCGCCGATTTCTCCATGGCCACCTACGCGGCAGGCTAAGAAGTGAATCATTATTCTTTTCTTGGAAGCCCAAGATTTTGTGTCTGCCTACGGCTTTCGCCCCATGCTTTTGCGATACTAAGTATTTGACCACAAAGGGGCTGTACGTCGGCCCGGATGTGGCACTATGGCGCGACTCTTGCGCCCGGACTTCGACCGCAATGCCGCTCCGCGCCCTGCTCTACCGTCGGCCGACCGAACCGCAGACGATCAACATCGTCTTCGATCAAGCGATCTATCTCGTTCGCGTGCGCCGGCACCGACAGGCGCGCCGCTATACGCTCCGCATTCAGGCGGCGACGCGCGAGGTGATCCTGACCATGCCGCCGCGCGGCAGCCTGAAAGAGGCGCGCGACTTCGCCGAGAAGCACGGCGGCTGGATCGCGGCGCGGCTCGAGCGGCTTCCGGAAGCCGCGCCCTTCGCGCATGGCTCGGAGCTGCCGCTGCGCGGCATTCGCCATCGCATCGTGCATCGGCCCAACCAGCGCGGCACGGTGTGGAGCGAGCGCGACGGCTACGGCGGCCGCATCCTGTGTGTCGCCGGCGAGGCTCCGCATCTTGCCCGGCGCGTCGGCGATTTCCTCAAGCGCGAGGCCAAGCGCGATCTCGAGGGCGCGAGTCGCGCCTGCGCGACGCAGATTGGCGCGAAGATCAAGCGCATCTCGGTGCGCGACCAGAACAGCCGCTGGGGCTCGTGCTCGACGAGTGGCGTCCTGTCGTTCTCCTGGCGGCTGATTCTCGCGCCGCCGTTCGTGCTGCAATATCTCGCGGCGCACGAGGTCGCGCACCTTGTCGAAATGAATCACTCGCGCCGGTTCTGGCGACTGCTCAAGCGATTGTGCCCGGACATGCAGCGCGCGAAAGTTTGGCTCGACGTGCACGGCACCGACCTGCACCGCTACGGCGAGACCGAGAACGACGCGCATCGGCCGCGCAGATTGGGCCGCAAGTTCAGCAACCGCGATTTCTAGGAGCGGACGACAGAGGACGGACGACGGACGACAGAAACGAAGCACCGGGCGCGCGCCCGGAACCTAGCCGGCTTTACATCTGTCCTCCCGTCGTCCGCCCTCTGTCGTCTGTTTTGTGTCTGCCCTTCGACGGGACCAAGACTGGCAGGAGGCGGACGACAGGCGAGGGATGACGGACAAAGACGCACTACCCTGCAAGTGCTGCAACTCCGTCCTCTGTCGTCTGTCCTCCGTCGTCTGCTCAGCGCCCAAATAGGCGATCGAGCAGCCAGACATCCATCGTCTGCGGCGGCGGACGGCCCTGCTGGCGCGCAATCGCCTGCGAGCCCCACGGCACCGCCGCGGGCGGCACCGGCGCTCCCTCGAGCCCCGGTCCCGATACGCCGGGAAGCTCGGCGACCGGCACTCCCTGGTGCGCCACCTTCATGAAGCGGCTCCAGATCTCGACTGGCAGGCTGCCGCCCGTCGTGTGGTGCGTCGGCGAATTGTCGTCGTTGCCGAGCCATACCCCGGCGACCAGATGGCCGGTATAGCCCAGGAACCAGGCGTCGCGGAAATCCTGGCTGGTGCCGGTCTTTCCTGCCGCCGGCCAGCCCGGAAGCTGGCCGCGGCGCGCCGTGCCGCTGATGAGCGTCTCCGCCATCATGGCATTCATCATGCCGACGATACGCTCCTCGACGACGCGGCCGAGCGTTGCTTCGGAGGCTTCGTAGAGCGGCCTGCCCTCGCGCGTGCGCACCCGCTCGACCACATGGGGGATCACCGCAACGCCGCCGTTCGCAAACGGCGCAAAGGCGGCGACCATCTCGATCAGCGAGACCTCGGAGGTGCCGAGCGCGATCGATGCATTGGGCTCGAGTTTCGAGGCGATGCCGAGCCGATGCGCGGCGCGCACCACGGCTTGCGGGCCGACCTCGAGGGTGAGGCGGACGGCGACCGTGTTGAGCGAGAGCGCGAGCGCTTTCGTCAGTGTCACCGACCCGAAATATTCGTGATTGTAGTTCTCCGGCCGCCAGCCCTTGACGTCGAGCGGCCGATCCTCGCGTACGCTGTCGGGCATGAGCCCGCGCTCGAGCGCGGTCAGATACACGAAGGGCTTGAACGCCGAGCCCGGCTGGCGCTTGGCCGCGACCGCGCGGTTGAACTGGCTCTCGGTGTAATCGCGGCCGCCCACGAGCGCGCGCACCGCGCCTTCGGGCGTCATCGCCAGGACCGCGCCCTGGCCCACGGCGAATTTCTCGCCCTTTTGCGCGAGCTCCTCGACCAGCGCCTTCTCGGCCGCGGCCTGCAGCCGGGAATCGATCGTCGTCTCGACCACGATGTCGGCGTCGACCCGGCCGACCAGATCGTTGAGCACGTCCATGATCCAGTCGGCGACGTAATTGCCGGAGCCGCCGGGCGTCTGCTTGAGGATGCGCGGCGAATGCGAGATCGCGAGCTGCGCCATGCGCTCGGTGATGAAGCCCGCATCCGCCATCGCGACGAGCACGATCTGGGCGCGGCGCTCAGCGCCGTCGGGATTGCGGGTGGGCGCGAGGCGCGAGGGCGATTTGACGAGGCCCGCGAGCAGCGCCGCTTCCGCGACCGTCACCTGCCGGGCCGACTTGCCGAAATAGCGCTGCGCGGCGGCCTCGACCCCGTAGGCGCCGGCGCCGAAATAGACGCGATTGAGATAGAGCTCGAGGATCTGCTGTTTGGAGAACTTGCGCTCGAGCCAGAACGCGAGCAACAGCTCCTGGAGCTTGCGCGTGACGGTGCGCTCCTGGGTGAGGAACAGGTTCTTGGCGAGCTGCTGGGTGAGCGTCGAGCCGCCCTGCGAAACCCCGCGATGCGCGAGGTTCATCGCGAGCGCGCGCACGATCCCCAACGGATCGACGCCGTAATGCGAGTAGAACCGCCGGTCCTCGATGGCGATGAAGGCCTGCGGCAGGTACGGCGGCAGCTCTTTGAGCGAGAGTGGCGGTCCGCTGGTGTCGCCGCGGGTCGCGAGCACGCGGCCGCCGAGGTCGAGGATCTCGATCGCGGGCGGCTTTTTGGGCACTTCGAGCGACTGGATCGGCGGCAGATGCGCGCCCACCCAGGCGATCGTCGCGATCGCGGCGATGAAGGCCCAGAGCCCGAGCACCACGGACCAATAAGCAAGACGCGCGATCCCGCGCCGGCCGCCGCCCGCGCCGCCCCCGGGACGTCGCCATCGCGCGTCCTCCCGCGCGTTATCCTCGTTGCGGGCGCGAGCGCGTTTGCGCTCGGTCTTGGCGATCGAGTGCCGCTCGCTCCGCGCGCGCGCCGGGGAAGACCTTTCGGCCTCCCCCGCCTCTGCGGAGATACGCTCTTCGGATTTCCGGCGCGCTCGATCTCTGCGTCCCGGCGCCATGGCCGCCGCCGCGTTTTGCCCCGCAGCGCGGGACTTCCCGAGAGACGCTAAGGCGCGCGGTTTAAAGCGGGGTTAACCATCGGGGCCGAGGCACTGGGCGCCGATTGCGCGAAGCGGACTTGCTCCGTGCATTTATCTGACTAAAGTCAGAGAATGAATCCGGACCAGGTGCGCCGCGTGCGCAGCTTCAATCGCACGGTGAGCCAGCGCATCGGCGCACTCAACGACCGTTTTCTCAACCGCGGCCGCCCGCTCGGCGAAGCACGGCTGCTCTACGAGATCGGGCGTGACGGCGCGGAGGTGCGGAATCTCCGCGCGAGATTGGAGCTCGATTCCGGGTATCTCAGCCGCCTGCTCCGCTCGCTCGAACGGCAAGGGCTGGCAAAGGCGCAACCCGCCGCAAACGATGGCCGGGTCCGCCGGGCGACCTTGACCCGCAAGGGCATGCGCGAATTGACCGTGCTCGATCGCAGATCCGACGCATTCGCAAGATCGCTTCTCGATCCGCTCAGCGTGACGCACCGGGATCGCCTGGTCGCCGCCATGGCGGAGGTCGAGGGCCTGATGCGCGCGTCCGCCGTGCGCATCACGGCGGAGGCGCCGGACAGCGCCGACGCGCGCCGGTGCCTGAAGGAATATTTTCGCGAGCTCGCCGCCCGGTTCGAAGCGGGATTCGATCCGGCAAAGAGCATCTCGGCAAGCGCCGCGGAGCTGACACCTCCGGCCGGCGTCTTCGTCCTCGCGCGTCTCGGCGGTGAGCCGATCGGTTGCGGCGGCCTCAAGGTGAAAGATCGAAGCATCGGCGAAATCAAGCGCATGTGGGTCCGTGCCGATGCGCGCGGGCTCGGAGTCGGCCGGCGCATCCTGGAAAGGCTAGAAGCGTTTGCGAGAGAGTTCGGCGTGCGCACGCTGCGGCTCGAGACCAATCGGACGCTCAAGGAAGCGCAGGCGCTCTACGGCAAATGCGGATATCGGGAAGTCGAGCCCTTCAACGACGAGCCCTACGCGCACCGCTGGTTCGAAAAATTCGAGATATGACAGCACTGCCCATCCAGGCGCGCCGGCCCGTGACGCCGGTCACGTGACCTGCGGCGGCCAAGCAAGCGGGAGCAGGCAGGAGGACAGGAAGCGCGGCTTGAAATGCTGCGCTTCCGCCGCCGGCACGTTTGGACGATGAAGCGGATCGTTGGCGGGCCCACGACGCCGGCTCTCTGCATCGTCGACCTCGGGTCTTCGGAACTCGACCAGGACCGAGCCTTTCCCACGTCGGCGACGTCCGCGAGAATGACCAACAAGCTCACTCGCGCATGTTCTACCGCGATGCGGAACGGAAATTATTCGGGTCAGTGGAACTTTGGTTTGATCATGTACTTGGAACCTAGGCCGGCGGTGCCGCTCGTCGTTGCAGATGGGAGAATCCAATGTCCGCGGGATACCCATTACATCTGAAAAGGGAAATTGATCGCCGCTGGCTTCACCGGTTCGTGCCCACGGATCGCCCCGTGCCCCTGGATCGGCCCAAACATCCGAATGACATACGGCCACTACCCAAACGTCCAGACGATCGGACGGATCTGCACCGGAAATTCGAAAGCATCGCCGATGAACCGAGGCAGAAGCATGGGGAACAGGCACGGACGAGGGTTCAATAGAGGGCCCCGCCGGAGCGGGGCCAAGGTCAGGGAGGAAGCGCCTCAGAATAGAGGCTCGCCCATAAGAGAGCCGAAATGCGACAAAACTGCGAGGCCGCCAGCAACGGGCGGCCTTTTATTTCAGCAGGCTTGGGGATCCGGCGTGACATAAATTTTGGTAATGCTCCAATTACTAACGTTCTATTTGAAATTTTGCCCGGATCGGGAACAGGTTCCAAGGACGCCGGGCCAAGTATACCGATGGCGACGCACAAATTCCGGGTCGGCGAGAAAGTCCAGTTTCTGGCCGGACCCGGCGTGGGATTTGCGACTGCCGAGGTCTATGAGATCGTTCAACAGCTTCCGGAAAGTGGTGGCGAGTACCAGTATAAGATCAGGTCTTCAGATGAGCCGCACTTGAGAATGGTGAAAGAAAGTCAGCTGCGCAGGGCCTAAGTCCGCAAGTCCGCGGCACGCCGGTCAGGTCGCCCCTTTTCGGACTTTCCTTGAGCGAGAAGCCGGCGTTTGCGAGAGAGTTGGGCGTGCGCACGCTGCGGCTCGAGACCAATCGGACGCTCAAGGAAGCGCAGGCGCTCTACCGCAAGTGCGGATATCGGGAAGTCGAGCCCTTCAACGACGAGCCCTATGCGCGTCACTGGTTCGAAAAAGTCCAATTATGACGGCGTGCCGTCTTGCCGGCGCGGCGGTATCAGGGGGCTTTCGCGGTAACCCGCGAGGGGGGCAGCTCGTAGGCGCTCCGCAAATCGGGCACCGGTCCCGATAGGCTCATCCACATCTGGGCAAACCGCAGCATGTCGGCCCGCTGCTCGGCATCGTGCACGCTTTCCGCAAGTGACAACAGTTCGAATGCCTTGGCCCGATATTCGCGCCTGCGATCCATGGCATCCCCCTCGGGGCTGCCCGTCCTTGCGGCGTAAAATTCTATAGGTCGCAAAATAGTTCCGGACCGAGATGAGCAATCAGGGGGCGCTAAGCGCTTGGCATTCGGTGATTTCCTCCCCTGCGAATGCGTCAGAGCAGCCAACCGGTTAGGACAACCCGACCTGAGCACGAGCGGGGTCATCCCGCCGCCTGCACCGCGCGCGGGGCCTCCTCGGCCGGTCCGAGCAGCGTGATCAGCGCGCGCTTGATCGCCGCCTGGCGCGGGGGAGAATCGATCTTCGCACCGATGAGATCGGTGACGTAGAAGACGTCGACCGCGCGCTCGCCGAAGGTCGCGACATGCGCGGAGGCGATGTTGAGCCCGAGCCGGGAGATCGTCGAGGTCAATTCGTAGAGCAGGCCGGGCCGGTCGAGGCCGATCACCTCGACGACGGTGAAGCGGTTCGACCATTGATTATTGATCTGCACCTCGGGCTCGACCGCGAACGCTTTGATGCGGCCCTTGGGGGGCGCGCGCTTGGCGATCACGTCGGGCAGCCGCACGTCGCCGTGCAACGCCTGCTCGATGCCCAGGGCGATGCGGGAGGCGCGGCGCATCTCGTCGTCGTCGCGCTCGAACTCGCGCGAGAGCGAGATCGTGTCGAGCGCGAGCCCGTCGGTCGTGGTGTAGATCTGCGCGTCGACGATGTTGG
>Ga0066903_100003452_pt1 | contig 12930 bp, 8 predicted proteins | sample PanSoiMetaGPlot1_FD_67491 | JGI IMG/M metagenome (GOLD analysis project Ga0066903, IMG submission 67491) | Tropical forest soil microbial communities from Panama analyzed to predict greenhouse gas emissions - Panama Soil - Plot 1 (version 2) | ecosystem: Environmental > Terrestrial > Soil >... | reverse complement strand
CCGGGAAGAAGTCGAGCGCCTCATCAGCCGGTACTCCGTCGTCATCATCGTGGCAAGCGGCGGCAAAGGCACCGGCGCCGGCACCATCTTTCAGCTGGCACACATGGCGCGGAAGCAGCGAAAGCTGGTGATTCCGATTTTCGTGCGGCCATCCTTCGAGCATCACGAGGTCGAAAAGCGCCGATACGATCACGCGCTGCGGATCACGGATCAGTTCGATGCCGCGAAGATCCGGTTCATCGAGATCCTGAACGAACGCGGATACAGCCGGACCGATCCGCAACCGCAGGCGATTGTGTGGGAACGAATGAACCGTCCAATCGCGGGCGCGCTGCGCACCTTCCTGTACGTGCTGTCGGACTTGTCACAGGTCGATCCCTCGGACCTGTCCACGCTCTTTGCCGGTGAGGGCCGGCTGCGGATGGGTTTTGCCGAGATGGACGCCGATCCCGGGTGCGAGCCGAACGATGCTCAGATTGAAGCGGCCGCCCTTCGATGCTGGGACCAGTCGTACTACGCCTTCCGCGGTCAGGTCGGGACGTCGCTCGTCTGCATCCAGGGCGATTGGTCGAACATCGTCGATGCCAGGATCAAGAGTCGAATCGCTGCGCTCGCCATTGGCGAAGCGGGGGCCGAACATCCGTACAACCCGCTGTACGCGCGCGCGGACCGGACGCCGAAGCCCTGGGGCGTGAGCGGCATCTTCGCGGAGTACACGGGCCAGAGCGCTGCCCTCGAGTTCGACTGGACGACATCGTCACGAACGATGCGTCTTGCCCGCCAGGAAAGTGTGAGTGTGCCGGAATCGTCCCCGCCGCTGCCCATCGCGCCCGTGCGATTGGAGCAGGCGCCTGTCGTGCCGCCGCCGTTGGATCAAGCGAGGAGCGCGCCCGCACCGATTGCCGCCTCGCCCGCGCACGAGCGCGCGACGGCATCGGCCGCTCCCCGCGCCTTCTCGACCCTCTGGGAATTTGCCGTCGCGCTCAATCGTCACGATCCCGACGCCCTCGCCATCGCTCGCGACGGTGCCGAGAGCCCGATTTCCCTCGACGGCATGGAAGTGAAAAAGCTGATTACTCGAATCTGGTTTCGTACCGCCTTTCAACACTTTTCGGCCAGATGGCGCGAGCGGCTCCTCGAGGCACTCATTGAGGATGTGGCGATCCCAAACCATTCCGTCAAGTGCCGACGCGGGGTGAAACCGCTCCAGAAGGTCGAGTATGCGGAGCTGAAAGAGCTCTGGGCGAACACGTTCGTCCCTGACGCACTGCGCATCGATCTCGAGTTGATCCTGACCGTCGGCCGGCTGTGGGGTGAGGAGGCACTGGGCCGATTGCGGTTCACCGACGAAGGACTGGTGGAGGGCTCGTCGTCGAAGTTGGCCGCGCTGCTCCGGGAGTTTCGAAGCTAGTGATCCGCCAGCTCAATTTTCGTCGGCTGCGGCAGGAAGGGTGCGGCCACTGTCGGTACGACCTGCAGCCATAACCGATCGCCATCTATCTCGAAGATGACGAAGTGATGCGGGTTATCGGCCTCGACGACACCGGGCCGAATCGGGTGTTCCACCTGAACGTGCACTGGCGCCGCAGTCGACGCGTACAGCTGCAGATCCTGCTCGCCCCGATAGGAGTAAATCGGCGCGCCGCCGCCGCCGCTGACAACGTGATCGATGCGGTAGTTGCCAGTCTTATCGTCATAGTGCTCGACGAACCGGTCGAAGAGGTGGTCGTGCCCGGCGATCGTCAACCGGACGTGATGCGTGCGGAACAGGGGCATGTACATCCGCCGGAGGGCCTGTGACTGCGGCTCGACCAGCGGGCCGCCATGTGGCCCTGTCGTCAGCACGGGATGATGAAAGACGGCCACGATGTGCCGGAAGCGCAGGCGATCGAGGGTCTCGAGCTGCCGCTTCACCCAGTTGAATTGTGCGGGGTCGCTGGCGATGTTCGAGTCAAGCACGATGAAGAAATATCGTCCGTAGCCAAAGGCAAACGTTGGATAGCCGGTCAGCCGGCGAGAGGTTCCTTCGAGCGGCCAGAGCCGCGCCATGGCCGCGGCGGCATTTCGCAAGCCCGCATCGCGCTCAGGGCTTCGCACTGGCATGCCGCCGACATCGTGATTACCGACCGCAAACAGATACGGCACGCGTCCTTCGTGAATCAGCCGTTCAATCAGCGGGTTGAAGCTCGTGTTCCACTGGTTGCCGTAACGGCCCGTGACGACCGCATCGCCAGACTGCACCACGAATCGAGCTGGGAATCCCGCTTGCCCTTCTTCAACGATGGCGGTCAGCATTCGGTCGATCACGCCTTTGTGCTCTGGCTGAATCATCGAGCCGTCGGCCGGACCCCGCGTATCACCGTATGCGATGAACGAGAATTTCGTCTGGTTGCCGGAATCGGCTTCGAGCGGGAGCAGCACACCCGCTGGATCGATCGGGCGAGCGACAACGTTGGCAGATGGGCGGTCCGCCGGAGCTTGCGCAAGGGGACGAGTCGCGGTTATCAGGACGAGCACAAGAAGGCTGGTAAACAGAAAGCCGGGCCGGCTCATCATTACGGCGCATTGTATAGGTGTCGTATACCTATTCAAAAGCATATGGAGTACTTCCGTCGAGCGGCGCGACGGCGTCCGGCCGGACTAACGCGCGCGGGCGACTGCCAAACGATCGGCGCATATTTTCTTGATCATGGGCGTCGCGGACGTGGCGCGGACAGGGTTCGTCGTCGCCGCCAATTTCCAGGCTCTGAGCGGAAAGCCGTGGGCAGCGACGTCTCATCAACCCTCAGTACCTCAATTTGTGACGCGTCCTGCTCGAACCGCGCGGCACCCGTCGGCTGTCGTCGCAAACGCTGCTCGATCTCAGAGTGTCGAGAACGATTCCTGCCGGTACGCTCGGACGCGTGGAACTGATTCTGGATGTACTCAACGCCGTCAACGATGGAGCGGAGGAGTCGATCGCGGGCGATGACCTCTTCGCCCCGGCGACATTCGGCCAGCCAAACGTGTTCATCGATCCGCGCCGCGCGATGCTCGGCGTGAAGATCAATCTCGGTCGGTAGCATTTCACCGGTAGGTGGTGTCCGGCTTCAGCCGGACCAGGCTAGGGTTTGGGCAGATCAATCAGATAGATGTCCGAGTTCCCGTGCGACCGATCGAAGACGATCTGTTTCCCGTCAGGCGTGATGTCGAATGTTCTCAGTCCTCCCTGAGCGCTCAGGTGGGTCAACGGACGGGTTGTGTGGGACGCGAGATCGAGCATGGTGAAGTCCGTCGACTGCCCGCGCTCCAGATAGACGATCTGGCTGTTGGACACAAAGCGATAACCACCGCCCAGACGCGCCATGACGTTTGGCAAGTCGACCTTTGTGCCATCTGGTCGCATCCCGAGAATTGGGACTCTGCCGCCGACCACCGGACCGCCATAGACAATCAACCTTCCATCCGGCGAGCAGATGGGGTTGACCACTGCGCCGGATGCAAGACGAACCGGTTCGCTGCCGTCTAGAGGGATCTTGAACAGGCCGGCACCTTGCGCGTCGGTGCCGGCGGCCACAATCCACAAACCGTCCGGAGACCAATCCACGCTGCCCTGTCCTGCGGCCCCGCGGATCTCGATCGAGGGAGCCAGCGTCTGCGTGTTGGTCCCGTCCGCCGTCATCACCAGCAATCGGCGCTTTTCTTCCTGCCTGGCCACGATGGCCACACGGCTGCCGTCACGAGACACGGCCGGCGGTTCCGTCATTGAGTCGTTGGCCGGTTTCCAGATCTCCGTCGCCTGGGCATCTTTGAATCGCCAGAGCCAGAGGCCGTCACCGCCACCCCGCGCCGACAAGTAAAACAACGACTCTTTTCCGAAACGCGGCGCGAGTGCACGTGTGTTCGGGACCGTATAAGGCTGCACGTCGCGATCTTCGGCAGGACGGTCGAGGATCGGCGCTTGCCACAGATTTGCTATCGGATTCGTCACGGTGGCCACCACGCGCCGGCCGTCCCTGCTCGCCGATACTGATGAGTAGTGCTCCAAGCCTGACTCCACTCGCCCGGTGACTTTGGTCTGTAGATCCAGCGACCATAGCCATGGGCCAGAACCGTCCTCATGCCGGGCCACGAAAAGAATGGTGCGAGGGCTGATGGGTGCCAGGATATTGATGCCGACCCGGGGCGCCGTCAGTTGCTCCGGTGTGCCCCCGGAGGGCCTCACGCGCCAGATGCCCATGCCCTCCAATGGGTTGTCGCCATGGGCGAAATAAATCCACTGCCCGTCCTGCGACCAGACCGGGTTGTGGCTGTGCTGTCCGGTTGCGAAAAACCCTTCTGTGTCGACCTCGATTCGGTGCGGGTCTCCGGCTGTGCGGTTGGCCAGATATAACGGATCGCCAGGGACATTGTTGAAGTAAACGAGCTGCTTGTCGTCAGGGGACCATGAAGGCGCTGTCGCACCCCGGTCTACGGACGTTCCGGAGTGGCCGAGGAACGGCCGCGGCGTTCCGCCGGTGACAGGAATTTTCCATTTCGGCGCGCTCGCGTCACCTTCACCGCGTTCGGTAAACCAGACCTCACCGCTATCTCCAGAAAAGCCGAGTGTATTCATGACAGCAGTGGGATTAGTCAGAGCGGGAAGGTCTTTCGTGAAGTTGACAGGGCCACCGGTGTCGATCTGACCGACAAACAGATCCATCTTGCCGTCTCTGTCGGAAAGAAACGCCACGAACTTTCCGTCGGGCGAAATTTGCGCGCCGGCCTCAGTACCTGGCCAGTCGGTGATGCGCGAAAACTGCGCGTTGGCGAGTGGATTCTCGAACGGCGGCGTCACGCGTCCGGTCAGCCAGAACACGGCAGCTGCCAGAGCCCCCACTGCCACGATGCTGGCGCCGAGCCACATCCTCCATCGTCTGGGCGTTGGCCGTGCGAAAGGCGGTAGCGGGCTGGCACCGGTATCGGAGAGGACTTCCAATCCAAACGCGAGATCGCGAGCCGATTGGTACCGGCTCTCTCGTGTTTTTTCGAGACAGCGAGAGACGATACGGTCGAGCGCTGGCGGAATGCCCGGCGGCAATGGTTCGCCGGGATCCTCCTTGAGAATCGCGGCCATCGTGTCGGCTGCCGTCGCGCGACTGAACGGCGGGCGGCCGGTGAGCATCTCGTACAGAACGGCACCGACGCTGAAAATGTCTGATCGGGCATCGACGGGTTCGCCACGGACCTGTTCGGGCGACATGTAGCCAGCGGTGCCGACCACGACGTCCTCCGCCGTTTGAGTGGCCATGCCGGTCTTGGTGTCGTCGCTCGGACGGGTCAATTTCGCAATGCCGAAGTCGAGAATCTTGACGCGACCGTCGTTCGTGATGAACAGGTTGTCCGGCTTCACATCGCGATGGACGATGCCCTTATCGTGCGCGGCCGCGAGGCCTGCCGCCGTCTGACGCGCGTAGTCGACAGCCTTGCGGACCGGCAGCGATCCGCCTTCGAGCCGGCTTCGCAGCGATTCGCCCTCGAGGAGCTCTGCCACGATGTAAGGCGCACCGCCGTGCGCGCCGATGTCGTACACGGCCAGGATGTTCGGGTGATTGAGTTGTCCCGCCGCGCGGGCTTCCTGCTCGAACCGCTGCAGCCGGCTGGCGTCTGCTGCAAACGATTCGGGAATCAATTTGATCGCGACATCGCGTCCGAGACGTGCATCACGGGCGCGGTACACGACGCCCATGCCGCCCGCGCCGAGCCAGCTGAGGATTTCATACGGCCCGATCTTGGTACCCGGTGTGACGGAGGAGGAATTGCTCAACGTCACAACGCCGGTGGCGCCTGGGTTTCCGGTCGCTGCGTGACAAGCGCCTCTAGCAGTTCGAACGCCTTCGGCGTGAGGTGAATCGTGCGGCCTCCGCGCGTCAGGTGCCTGGTCCCGTCGTCAAGCGTGAACGTGCCAAATTGGATCGTCACAATGCCAGCCCACGTGCGGGTTGATGGTGTCGGCTCAGGTGGACCAGATGATAGCTCACGATCTGTGCCGGATTCTTGTGCGAGTACACAGCCACTCGCGGCGCCGCTTTCGACGCTTTGAGGCAATCGGCGTCGGGGCCCAACCCCATGCAGCGCATTGTAGTAGGCTCCCGTGCGCCGAGGGACGTGGTGACATCAGATGGCAATGAGCGGTTGACATCAGCATCGGCGACGATAGGTGACCGCGAGAGCACGCAGTGGCGCGAGATCGACGCTAGCCCTCGTGCGCGACAGTACGTCGAAGCAGTGGCCGATACGGCGGCGAGACTGGGGTGCAATCTTGTCAGCGTGGTCCTGTTCGGCAGCACCGCAACGGGCGGTTTCTCGACAATAGCCTCAGACCTCGATCTCATCCTCGTTCTTAGACAAGATGTCGCCCGTGACGATCGGCGTCGGTTATGCGAGGAGGTCGAACGTCTCGAGGTGCTCCATGGTTTTCGGCGCCAGCGTGTTCGAGCGCAGAGCAAGCTTGAACGGCTCATTGATCGGCTGACGGGCACTGTCCACTCTTTTTTCATCTGCACCCGTCAGGATTTGCTGTCCGGCCGCGTCGAGCGGATTCTCGGCATTCCGCCGTTGCAAGCGCTTTTTGTTGACCGAGTGGTCATCCCGAGCATCGTGGGGTCGGCCGTCACCGTATGGGGCGAAGATCTGCTCTCCCATGTGCCGTTGTTGCCGATCCGCCGTTTCGATGTCCTCAAATCCTTCCACGGTCTGTTTTGCCAGGTCATGTTGGTTCTGGCCGTTTACCCTGTGCTACCAGATGCCACGAAGTACGCGATGGCCGCACTCAAGCGGTCTGTTCATAACTGCTTTTTCTGTTATCACGGCCATCCAGCGAAATTGGAAGAGGAGATAGGTTTTTTCCAAGAGCGGATCGGCCCCAGTAGGACGCTTCAGCAGCTTCTGGATCTGCGGCGCGAATACGCCCATTCGGTAAGCTTCGTTGTGCGGTGCGCTCCAACCTTAATCCGACTGCACTGGCGCACCGCCTGGGACAATCAGTTTCCGCGTGAGGCATTCCGGCACCTGTAAGGCAGGCGGCCTGTTCCTTCACAACATGATGGACTTCAACACCGCCGCCACGTTCAGGGCTCGTTCAGGCGTTTAAAGAAGCGAATGACGGGTGATCTGGGTGGTGAGTGTGTCGGATCCAATAGCCAAATACACCTCGCGATCCACCACGGAGATGGCGAAGGCGACGCGGCGATTCAGGTGCGGTGCCAGCTGCGCGATGAATGCCCGGTCGAGTGAATTGAACTCGATCGCTTCGGCTCGATGAATTCGCGCCGCGCGTAAGCGGCTCACGAGCTGTGCCGGATCCTTGTGCGAGTACACCGCCACCCGGGGCGATACTTTCGACGCTTTGTGGAGGCGGTCGGCGTCAGGGGCGCCAATCTCCACCCACGATCGGATCGCACCAGTCAGGTCACGGACCAGGATGGCGGGCTCGTCGGGATCCGACACACCTCCGTGTGAAAAATCGATGCCCTCGGTGAATTCGAGGCAGTAGGCGAGCACGCGCGTCCAGAGATATTCCTCTGATTCCGAGGGATGCCTCGCGACACGAAGCGCCAGCGTTTCATAAACACCACGGTCCTGGTCCGCAAGATCGATATCGAAGTTATAAATCGTCGCGGTCAGACTCATGCGTGACGAGTTCCGAGCGCGCCGATCGAGAATCGCTGAAGTGGGCGAGGCCCCCACTTGGGATCGTCAATTGCAACCTCGTCGTACGCGTATGCGGCGAGGACCGTTCGCCAGAACCCGATCGCGGCATGGTTGTTAGGCGTCTGGGTCAGCTCCCACGTTCCAGGGTGCCGCTCAATCACCGTCTGCGCTGCCCGCCGGCCCAGTGAAGCGCGGCGATAGCGACGCATCACGAAGAATTCCTCCATCCACCACACCATCTGGCCATCCACCACGCGCGACGGCTTGCGATTGACGAGCGCGAATCCCGCGAGGCCTCGATCCACCTTGAAAAGGTACGCGTGCTCGAATTCGGCTTTTTCCAGCTGATGAAATCGTCCATCGTCGCCAACGCGTGCGGCTTCGATTTCACTGAAATCGTACTCGTAAAACTGAAACAGGTTGCGGAGCGTGCTCATCTCGTCGGGCGAGACCGCCACGACTTCGACGAGCGCCGGGGGAGGACGAGTCACGTCTGTGTCAGACACCTGCAGGGCCAAGCATACTATCCGTGTCGCGAACGACCGCGTTCTGCCCGTACATCTTGGTCTCGGTGCAACTGGACGTTCCGGGTCGTGGGCATGTTCGATGTCTTCGGGTGGCTCTCGATTTTCTGGCACGCACCTTCCAGAAAAGTTCTAGTATTCACATTCACTGGAGGCCTCATGCGTCGTAGTGACTTCCTCAAAACACGGTGGACGCTCAGCACCGTTGCCACGCTCACGCTCGTGGCGTCGGCTCTGATGCTGTCGCAACAGAGAACCGGCGCGCAGCAGGTTCAGACTCGTCGGGTGGACGATGGGGCCTTGCGCAGCGCAGGGGCAAACGGCGACGAGTGGCTTACCTACGGATTGGATCAGGGAGAGAAGCGTTTCAGCCCGCTCACGCAGATCGATGCGACCAATGTCACGCGGCTTGGACCAGCGTGGTCGTTCGACATTCCCGGCGGCAACAACGCACAGCCTGGTGGCGGCAACCAGGAAGCGACGCTGCTGGTCTCGAACGGCGTGCTCTACGGCATCACGACATGGAGCGTCGTGTACGCCGTCGATGCCCGAACCGGCAAGCAGCTGTGGAAGTGGGATCCCGAGGTGAATCGAACGGCCCTTCAGTTGAAGATCTGCTGCGGCGTTGTCAGCCGTGGGGTCGCCCTGTATGAAGGTAAGGTGATTGCGCCCATTATCGACGGCCGTCTGGTGGCGCTTGATGGGACGAGCGGCAAGCCGGTGTGGGAAACGCGTGTCGCGTACCCGCAGGAACAGTACACGCTGACCATGGCGCCGCGTGTGGCGAAGGGAAAGGTACTGATTGGCGCGAGTGGGTCGGAATATCCGGTGCGCGGGTTCGTTGACGCCTTCGACGCGAACACCGGCCAGAAGGCCTGGCGCTTCTATACGGTGCCGGGCGATCCGAAGAAACCGTTCGAAAACGACGCGATGCGCAAGGCCGCACCGACATGGAGCGGTGAGTGGTACAAGATGGGCGGCGGCGCAACTGTTTGGGACGGCATGGCCTACGACCCGCAGGCCAATCTTGTGTATTTCGGCACCGGGAACGGTGGGCCGTGGCCCGAGGTGCTTCGCGGTTCGCAGGGGAAAGACAACTTGTACGTGTGCTCGATCATCGCGGTCAACCCTGACAACGGCGAGATGAAGTGGTACTACCAGGCCGTGCCGGGCGATTCGTGGGACTACGACTCCGTGCAGCAGCTGACGCTGGCCGACATGACGATCGCGGGTCGTCTCCGTCGCGTGATCATGCAAGCGAACAAGAACGGATACTTCTACGTGATCGATCGCCTCACCGGCGAGTTCATTTCGGCATCGCCGTACGCGCCGTTGAACTGGTCGGAAGCGATGGACAAGAAGACGGGCCGTCCGTTCATTCATCCGCGCGCGTTCTACGGAACGGAGCCGGTGACCATCTTCCCGGGCCCGCTCGGTGCACACAACTGGGCGCCAATGTCCTTCAATCCGGCGACAGGACTCGTCTACGTTCCGTCCACACTGATGTCGTCATCGACCTACACGGTCAATCCAGCGACGTTCGTGTACAAGGAAGGCGGACGGAACACTGGCACTGGTCGCGGCGCTGCTGCGCCCGATCCAGATCCGAGCGCAACGCCTCCCACGCCATTCGTGCCGCCGATGGTTGGTCCGACCGATGGCCAGCGCGGCGGCGTGCTGATTGCGTGGGATCCAGTAACGCAAAAGGAGCGATGGCGCAAGGAAGGCGGTGGCGCTTCCGGCGGCGGCACCGTGACGACGGCAGGGAATCTCGTGCTGCAGGTGCTGTCCGACGGCCGCCTCGTTGCCTATAGCGCTGACAAGGGCGAGAAGCTGCACGAAATCAACACCGGCCTTCGGCTTGGGATGGGACCACCGATCACCTACATGCTGGACGGAAAACAGTACGTGGCGCTGACAGGCGGGCGCGGCGTGGTCGTTCCGCCACCAACACCACCTGGAGCCCCGGCAGCACCCGCCGCAACCGGCGCCGCCGCAGGCGGGCGCGGTGCGCCGCCGGTCGATCCAGGGCCGCCGCAACCTCCAAAGCTGCTCGTGTTCGCGCTCGACGCTGGCGGGCAATAGTGCTTAAAGCTCTCCACCGCTGAGGACGCGGAGGACGCGGAGGCCAGGATTTTGAAGAAATTCCTCCGCGACCTCCGTGTCCTCCGCGGTGGAGAGTTTACTTTTCAGGGACTAGCGATCAGCAGTCGATTGTGTGGTGTGATCGCCTCTGGAATCGTCTGCGTCCACACCTGCCAGCCGATCGCGCGGAGTTTCGTCGCGCGCATCACGTCCACGGCGACCGGGCCGTCCAGCCATCCGGTCAACTTGCCTGTTTCAGCGCGGTCGAGATCGTGACAGCAGGGCAACACGGCCAGTCTGCAGCGCGCCATCACCGCCCGATCGATGACGCGGTCGGTCAGCGCGCCGCAGGCATGGACCGATACCACCACGTCGTCGTCGCAGAGGTCCACATCCTCGAGCGGCATTTCCTTGAGCGTCACGCGACCCGATAGTCGCGGCCACACCGATGCCAATGCGCATGCGAGGGTCGATGACGATGGCGGCAATCGGTGGTCGACGGCGAGAACCCCGGCGGACGAGTCGTCGAGCAGCAGCATGATCTGTCCAAGCAGACCGTGACCCGCGCACAAATCGACGATGCGTCCGCCGCGGAAGCGCCGGCGCACACGGCGTGCGACCTCCCAGGCTTCGAAGAGTTCTTTCCTCGGCAGGCACCCGGCGGCGCAGACGGCACGCGCGATCCGATCGAAGTGCGTTCCCGCGGGGAAGCGAGCGAGATCGTGGCTGGTCAGACGGGCTTTTGACGAAGGCGCGAACATCCAGTTCCAGGAACTTAGAAAATTCCCGCAGGTACCGCCGAAGGCGCAGAGACGCTGGCCGGTGCCGCCGTTGACATCGCGGGCGACGGAGCCGTCGTCTGCGTAGACGCCGGAGCAGCGCTCGATCCGGCCGTGGCAGGTCCAGCCTGCTGCAACGTCTCGAAGTCGACGAGAGAGAGGTCGTAGGACAGGATTGCCGAGAGTTCGTTCTGTTTTGCCTGCGCGAGATCCCGCTGCGCCTGAATGACGAGGAAACTCGTCGACATACCCACTTCGTACCGCTTCTGCTCGGCGCTCAGCCGCTGCTCTGCGAGCGCCCGCGCCGCCTGAGTCGTGTCGAGCCGCTTGGCATTCATTTCGACCTTCCAGGCCGCATCGCGGACCTGCTGAATCGCGCGTGCTTCGGCGCTCTTCACGCGTTGTTCCGCCTGAGCAACTTCGAGTCGTGCGCGCGCGTGGTTGGCTTCGGCGACGCTACCGCCGATTGGGTACGACACGCTGAGACCGAAGGACCAGGTCGGGTAGTTACTGCGGAACAGCTGATCGAGCACCGATCCGAACGGGGTCACGGCACCCGGCCCGACGATCGTTCCCGGAAATCCGCCCGTGCGCAGCACTTCAGTGCCACCCAGGCCGCTTGCCTGGTAGCTGGCATTTGCGCGGACGTCCGGCAGCTTCTGGTTGCCCGCCAGTCTCTCCGCCAGGTTCGCCGTGCTGACGCTGTCGCGGAGCTGGCGGAGATCGGTCCGCTCGCTGAGCGCGCGCGTGACCGCGGATTCGACATCGAGCGCCGCAACGCTGACCGGCGGCGCATCCGTCGTATCCAGCGGAACGTTCCAGACATCCCGCCGCGTCGCATCGAAAATCAACAGTCGCAGCCGGTCTTCAGCCTGACGCACGGCCGTCTCGGCCACGATCAACTGTTCCTGATTCGCGGCAACTTCGGCCTGGGCGGAAAGCAGATCGAGCGGCGGTGATTGTCCGACATCCACCTTGGCTTTGTTGACGCGGGCCAGTTCTTCGGCGAGCGCCACAGCCGATTTCCGCGCGTCGACGTTGGCGCGGGCAGAAACCAGATTCCAGTAGGCCGTCTTCACCGATGCCGTAGTGTGAACCACGCTTTCCTGAAGGCGCGTATCGGCCATCTTGCGGTTGGTCTGGCTGATCGTGAGCTGCAGTCGCGAGCTATCGGTCTTCAGGTCGCGCAACAGCGGCTGCGACACGTTGAAGCTCAGACCCGATCGGATGAGCGGGTTATAGCTGTTCAGAAAACTGTCGCTGTTGGTGTGCGACGTATCCCAGCCCACCGAGTACGAGGTCCCAAACCGCGGCAGCCGTTGAGTGAACCCGAACGAAGATGTGACGACGTCGGTGCGCGTCGGTATCGGCGACAGCAGGCTCGCCGGCGGCGCGAGCTGATTGTTCCGGCCGACGCTCGAGGTGAATGACGGTTTGAACACACCGTTTGCCGCAGCGACCTGCGCATCGCGAATCTGCGGATCGAGACGGTCGGCCGCAAGGTCGACGTTGTTGTCGAGCGCCATCCGCACCGCGTCATCCACGGTCAGACGGACCGGCTCGGACGGCGTCTGCGCCGACAGCGTCGTTGCCGTCAGCAGCACCGCGAGGATGGCGACGAGAATGCCCGGCTGCAGCGCCGGCTCTTTCGTCGCGACCTCCCGCCGCCGGAACAGCCGTACCTTCGATGCCGAGTCGAACAGCGAGTACGCCACCGGTGTAATGAGGAGCGTAAGGACCAATGCCAAAGACTGACCTCCGAAAATCACGAATCCAATCGCGCGATTCGTGCCGGACCCGATCCCGCTCGAGACGATGAGCGGAATCATGCCCGCGACGAACGCGAACGTCGTCATGAGAATGGGCCGCAG
>Ga0066903_100003451_pt1 | contig 12932 bp, 11 predicted proteins | sample PanSoiMetaGPlot1_FD_67491 | JGI IMG/M metagenome (GOLD analysis project Ga0066903, IMG submission 67491) | Tropical forest soil microbial communities from Panama analyzed to predict greenhouse gas emissions - Panama Soil - Plot 1 (version 2) | ecosystem: Environmental > Terrestrial > Soil >... | reverse complement strand
CCGAAGGGCAGCGGCACGCGCGGCAAGGAGGCGCTCGAGCTCGTCACCAAGCAGCCCGGAATCACGATCCCGGAGATGGCGGCGGCGATGGGCATCAAGCAGAACTACCTGTACCGCGTCCTCCCCGCCCTGCAGAAGGACGGGAAGGTCAAGAAGTCCGGCAAGGGCTGGGTTCCGCGCTAGCCGCGGCTACCCAGGCACCAGCCCGAGCCCGACGACCGCCTCGCGCTCCTCGCGCAGTTCCGCGACGCTCGCATCGATGCGCGAGCGCGAGAAGTCGTTGATGTCCAACCCCTGCACGATCGTGTAGTCACCGGCCGACGTCGTGCACGGAAATGAGCTGATGACCCCTTCCTCGACGCCGTAACTGCCGTCGGCGGGCACCGACATCGACACCCAATCGCCGTCGGGCGTGCCGAGGAACCAGTCGTGCACATGATCGATTGCGGCGTTGGCGGCTGACGCCGCACTGGACGCCCCCCGCGCCTCGATGATCGCTGCACCGCGCTTGGCCACCGTCGGGATGAACGTATTCTCGTACCAGTCCTGATCGTTCACTTTTTCCATCGCGCTCTCCCCCGCGATCTTCGCGTGATGGATATCCGGATACTGCGTCGTCGAGTGATTCCCCCACACGGTGACGTTGGTGATGTCCTTCACCGCCGCGCCGGTGCGCCGCGCGAGCTGGCCGATCGCCCGGTTGTGGTCGAGGCGCGTCATGGCGTTGAAGCGCTCGCGCGGGACGTCGGGGGCGTGCGACATCGCGATCAGCGCGTTCGTGTTGGCCGGGTTGCCGACCACCAGGATGCGGACATCATCGGCGGCCGAGGAGTTGATCGCCTCGCCCTGCGGCTTGAAGATCGCGCCGTTGGCCTCGAGCAGGTCTGAGCGCTCCATGCCCGGCCCGCGCGGTCGCGCGCCGACCAGCATGCCGATGTTGGTGCCGTCGAACGCGGCGCGGGGGTCGTCGAACGCGTCCATCGAGGCAAGCAGCGGGAACGCGCAGTCCTCGAGCTCCATCATCACGCCCTCGACCGCCTTCATCGCGTCGGGGATCTCGAGCAGCCGCAGCGCGACCGGCGTGTCGTGGCCGAGCATCGCGCCGGACGCAATCCGGAACAGCAGCGCGTAGCCGATCTGACCGGCGGCACCGGTGACGGTTACCTTCTTGACGTCGGACATTGGGGTCTGTCTCCTGTGGTGGTCGTCAGGCCGCGGCGGCGGCTTGCAGATTCTCGTCGATGGCGGCGAGGAACTCCTGTGTGGTCAGGTGCCCCTGGTCGCCGCCGACGAGCAGCGCCAGGTCCTTGGTCATCTTCCCGCTCTCGACCGTCTCGACGCACACGCGCTCGAGCGTGTGTGCGAATTCCTGGACCTCTGGCGTCCCGTCCATCCGGCCGCGCGCATCGAGCCCGCGCGTCCACGCGAAGATCGACGCGATCGGGTTCGTCGACGTCGGGTTGCCCTTCTCGTGCTCGCGGAAGTGGCGCGTGACCGTGCCGTGTGCGGCTTCGGCCTCGACCGTGTTGCCGTCGGGTGTCATCAGCACCGACGTCATCAGCCCCAGCGACCCGAACCCCTGGGCGACGGTGTCGGACTGCACGTCGCCGTCGTAGTTCTTGCACGCCCACACGTAGCCGCCCTCCCACTTGAGCGCCGCGGCGACCATGTCGTCGATCAGGCGGTGCTCGTAGGTGAGGCCGGCGGCGTCGAAGTCGGTCTTGAACTCGTTCTCGTAGATCTCGGCGAACAGGTCTTTGAAGCGCCCGTCGTAGCGCTTCATGATCGTGTTCTTCGTCGACAGGTAGACCGGGTAGCCGCGGTCGAGGCCGTAGCGCAGGGAGGCGCGCGCGAAGTCGCGAATCGAGTCGTCGAGGTTGTACATTGCCATCGCCACCCCGCCGGACGGGAAGTCGTAGACATCGAGCTCGATCGGGTCGCCGCCGTTGGATGGCGTGTAGGTCAGGGTCAGGCTGCCCGAGCCGGGGACGACGAGATCGGTCGCGCGGTACTGGTCGCCGAACGCGTGGCGGCCGATGATGATCGGCTTCGTCCAGCCGGGCACGAGCCGCGGGATGTTGGAGATGACGATCGGCTCGCGGAAGATCACCCCGCCGAGGATGTTGCGGATCGTCCCGTTGGGCGAGCGGTACATCTCCTTCAAGCCGAACTCGGCGACGCGCGCCTCGTCGGGCGTGATCGTGGCGCACTTGACCCCGACGCCGTACTGCTTGATCGCGTTGGCAGCGTCGACGGTGATCTGGTCCTCGCTGGCGTCCCGGCTCTCGATCCCGAGGTCGAAGTACTTCAGATCGATGTCGAGATAGGGCAGGATCAGCTGGTCCTTGATGAACTGCCAGATGATCCGGGTCATCTCGTCGCCGTCGAGCTCGACGATCGGGTTGCGCACGGTGATCTTCGCCATGCCCGGCAGGCTATCTTCGGAGGGGCCATGACCGCCCACACGACGTTCTCCACCCCCGTCGCCACCCACGAGGTCCTCAACCAGACGCCGCCGCTTCAGGGCCGCAACCTGTTCACCGACAACCAGCCGCTCGTCGAGGCACTGGAGCGCGAAGGGGGCGGCTGGGCGTCTGCCCGCGCCGTCGAGGCGGGGGCGTTCTGGGGTGGCGAGCCCCAGGAGTGGGGCCGGCTGGCCAACGAGAACCCGCCGCGGCTGCGCACCCATGACCGCTACGGCAACCGCATCAACGAGGTCGAGTTTCACCCGGCGTGGCACCAGCTGATGGCGCGCGGCGTCGCCGACGAGATGCACAGCCTGCCGTGGACGAGCGACGAACCGGGTGCCCACGTCGCCCGCGCCGCGATCTACATGTCGGGCGCACAGGCCGAGGCCGGCTTCGGCTGCCCGATCACGATGACGTTCGCCGCCGTCCCGGCCTTGCGGGCCCAGCCCGAGCTCGCCGACGAGTGGGTACCGCGGCTGATGGCGACCGGCTACGACGGCGACGCCAAGCCGGCGACCGACAAGCCCGGCGCGCTGTGTGGCATGGCGATGACCGAGAAGCAGGGCGGCTCCGACGTGCGCGCCAACACGACGGCCGCGACGCCGATCAACGGCGGCGGGCCGGGGGCCGAGTACGAGCTCAACGGCCACAAGTGGTTCTGCAGCGCACCGATGTGCGACGTCTTCCTCGTCCTCGCCCAGACCGACGAAGGCCTGACGTGCTTCGCGATGCCGCGCTTCCTGCCCGACGGGACGCGCAACGACGGCCTCCAACTCCAGCGCCTCAAGGACAAGCTCGGCAACCGCAGCAACGCGTCGAGCGAGATCGAGCTGCGCGGCGCGTGGGCGCGTATGGTCGGCGAGCCGGGCCGCGGCGTGCCGACGATCATCGAGATGGTCAATCACACGCGGCTTGACTGCGTGATCGGGACCGCCGCCGGGATGCGCGCCGCGGTCGCCCAGGCGACGTGGCACGCCGCCCACCGCGCGGCGTTCGGCGCGACGCTGATCGACCAGCCGCTGATGCGCAACGTGCTCGCCGACATCGCGATCGAGTCCGAGGCGACGACCGTCGTCGCGATGCGCCTCGCGCGCGCCTACGACGACCCCGAGCAGACCGACTTCCGCCGGCTGGCGACCGCGGTCGCCAAGTACCACGTCTGCAAGCGCTTCCCGGGCCTCGCCTACGAGGCGCTCGAGTGCTTCGGCGGCAACGGCTACGTCGAGGAATCGGGAATGCCGCGCATGTACCGCGAGGCGCCGTTGGCGTCGATCTGGGAGGGCTCGGGCAACGTGATGGCGCTCGACGTGCTGCGCGCGATGGCGCGCACACCCGCCGGGCTCGACGCGTTCATGGCGGAGATCGAGCTCGCGTCCGGCGCCGACAACCGCCTCGATGCGTTCACGGTTGCGCTGCGCGACCAGCTGGGCGACTCCGAGGCGCTCGAGAGCCGCGCGCGGCGGATCGTCGAGTCGATGGCGCTCGCGCTGCAGGCGTCGCTGCTCGTGCGTCACTCGCCGCCGGCGGTCGCCGACGCGTTCTGCGCCGCGCGGCTGGGTGGCGACAGCGGCCTCAACTACGGCACGCTGGGCCGCGAGGCGGACGTCGGCGCGATCGTCGAGCGCCACACGCCGGCCTGAACCGTTCATTTCCCGGGTTCAAGATGCGTGCTCGGTGGCCGATCCACCGAGTAGTGATAGAACGCATCGACAGCCGTCGCGACAACGTGTTCAGCTTCGCCGAGGCCCAGCGCCGCCGCGAAGCGACCGCTGACGCAGGTTCTGAGCAGGCGCGCAAGCGCCGCCAGGCCGCTGCGATGGCCCGCATCCGCCGCCGTGACGCGCTCGCGGCGCCGCCGAGCTTCTCGCCGCCCGGCAACTTCGCGGCCTAGCGATCTTCGACCGCGTGGCCACCGCGCCTGCGACCATGTGAACGTGGGACGACGGGGCACGATCCAGCTCGTCCGGGTGTTCGGCATCCGCGTCGGCGTCAGCGCAAGCTGGTTCCTGGTCCTGTTCTTCTTGATCTGGGTCCTCGAGGACTACTTCCACCAGGTCCTGCGCGGCTCGACCACGACCGCCGACGTTGTCGCCGCGCTCGCGGCGCTGCTGTTCTTCACCTCGATCATCCTGCACGAGCTCGGCCACGCCCTGATGGCGCGGCGGCTCGGGATCCAGACCAACGGCATCGACCTGTGGTTCTTCGGCGGCATCTCGCGGTTGGCGCGCGAGCCGGCGACGCCGGGCGAGGAGTTCAAGATCGCCGTCGCCGGCCCGGCAGTCACGGCGGCGATCATCGTCGTGTGCGTCGTCGCCAGCCTGCTCGCGTCGCAGATCGGCGGCACGTTCCAGACCGCGCGCTTCGCCGACGGCAAGGTCTCCCCCGCGGCCGCGCTGCTCGGCTGGACGTGGCTGATGAACCTCGCGATCCTCGTCTTCAACCTCGTGCCGGCGTTCCCGCTCGACGGCGGGCGGATCGCTCGCGCGATCGCGTGGCGCCAGACGGGCGACCGCAACCGCGCGACGCGGATCACCGCGATCGTCGGTCAGTGGTTCGCGTACGCGGTGATCGGCTTCGGCGCGTTCGTCGCCATTCGTTACAAGGACGCGGTCGACGGGCTGCTGTTCGCGGTGCTCGGCTTCTTCTTGTGGCAGGCGGCGACGAGCGCGCGAGTGGGCAGCGAGGTCGCCGAGCGGCTCGAGGGCGTCACGGTCGCCGATCTGATGGACACCGAGCCGGTGACGATCCCCGGCGACCTGCCGCTGCTGCAGGCCCACGACGAGTTCTTCCTGCGCTACGGCTGGCCGTGGTTCTACGTCATCGACGAGCAGCGCCACTTCCTCGGCGTGCTGCGCTCCGAGCGCGTCGACGGCGCGATCGCGGCCGGTCAGCCGGTGCTGCCGGCGCGCGAGCTGCTCGACCCCGGCGAGGAATCGTCGCTTCAGGTTCCGCCGACGACGCCGCTGCAGGCGCTCGTGACCGCGCCGGGGCTGGCCGCGCTCGGCGCGATGGCGGTCGTCGACGACGACGGCCGCCTCGCCGGCGTGATCACGCTCGACCGGGTCCGCCGCGCGTTGTTCGCGGGCGCCGGTGCGTGACGATGGACACGCGAATTCGCGGCGGCAACTTATAGAGTCCGGGGCCAGATGCCCCAGCACGACGTCCTGATCATCGGCGCGGGTCTGGCGGGTCAGCGCGCCGCACTGGCTGCGGCCGACGCCGGAGCCAGCGTCGCGATCATGAGCAAGGTCCATCCGGTCCGCTCGCACTCCGTCGCCGCGGCCGGCGGCATCAATGCCGCGATCAACCCCGACGACGACTGGCGCTCGCACGCGTTCGACACCGTCAAGGGCTCCGACTACCTCGGCGACCAGGACGCGATCGAGGTCATGTGCTCGGAGGCGCCGAACGAGATCCTGCATCTCGAGCACATCGGCGTGACGTTCCATCGCAACGCGACCGGCCACCTCGACCTACGCGCGTTCGGCGGCGCCTCGATGAAGCGCACCGCCTACGTCGCCGACATCACCGGCCAGGCGATCCTCCACGTCCTCTACGAGCAGCTGATGAAGTACTCCGACCGCGTCGACTCCTACGAGGAGTGGTTCACGACGTCGCTGATCCTCGACGACGACGGCGCGTGCGTCGGCGCTGTGGCGCGCGACATCCGCACCGGCAAGCTCGAGACGTTCGCGGCCAAGAACGTGATCCTCGCGTCCGGCGGCGCCGGCCAGTGCTTCAAGCCGACGACCAACGGGCTGATCTGCACCGGCGACGGCATGGCGCAGGCCTACCGCGTCGGCGGACATCTGATGGACATGGAGATGATCCAGTACCACCCGACGACGCTCGTCGAGAACGGCTTCCTGATCACCGAAGGCGCGCGCGGCGAGGGCGCGTACCTGCTCAACGCCAACGGCGAGCGGTTCATGGAGTCGACCGCGCCGAACAAGATGGAGCTCGCCTCGCGCGACGTCGTCTCGCGCGCCGAGCAGACCGAGATCAACGAGGGCCGCGGCGTCGGCCCCAACGGCGCCGGGATCTACCTCGACATCACCGTCGTCCCCAAGAAGCGCGTGCTCGAGGCGCTGCGCGAGATCGTCAACATCGGCCGCGACTTCGCCGGTGTCGACATCACCGCCGAGCCGATCATCATCCGCCCCGGCCAGCACTACATCATGGGCGGCGTCAAGACCGACATCAACGGCGCCACGAACATCCCGGGCCTGTACGCGGCCGGCGAGGTGGCGTGCGTGTCGGTCCACGGCGGCAACCGGCTCGGTGCCAACTCGCTGCTCGACACGCTGATCTTCGGTCGCCGCTCCGGCGAGCACGCCGCGGCGCGTGCCGCCGGGCTGCCGATGCCGCGCCTTTCGGACGACAAGCGCCGCGAAGACCAGCAGTGGATCGACGCGATCATCGCGCGCGACAAGAGCGGACGCCGCGTCAGCGAGATCAAGGAGGAGCTCGGCGAAACGATGAATCAGCACGTCGCCGTGTTCCGCGACGCCGAGGGTCTCGAAACCGCGCTCGAGGTCGTCCGCCGCCTCAAGGAGGAGGCCAAGACCGCCTACATCGACGACCGCGGCACCGTCTTCAACCAGGACGTGCTGGGGGCGATCGAGCTTGGCTACATGCTCGACTGCGCCGAGTGCTCTGTCGTGTCGGCGATCGACCGCACCGAGTCGCGTGGGGCGCAGTTCCGCACCGACTACCCGGACCGCAACGACGACGAGTGGATCAAGCACATCAACACGACGTTGAACGGCGACGGGGAGCCGGAGATCAGCTACTCCCCGGTCACGATGACCCAGTGGCAGCCGGAAGCAAGGACCTACTGAGCGAGGACTGATGGCCGAGGAACACAAGCCACCCCAGGACTTCACGCTGCGCATCCGCCGCTATGACCCGGATGCCGGCAGCGGTGCGTACTGGGACGAGCACACGATCCAGCTCGAGCCACACCGCTCGGTGCTCGAGGCGATCCTCCAGGCCAAGGCGCGCTTCGACGGCTCGATCGGCATCCGCTGCTCGTGCCGCGCCGCGATCTGCGGCTCGTGCGGCGTGCGGATCAACGGCGAGCCGGGCCTCGCTTGCCATACCCACCTCGACAAGGCTCAGGCCGGTTCCAAGGACGGCGTCATCAAGGTCGAGCCGATGGGCAACATGCCCGTCATCAAGGACCTGATCGTCGACATGGACGCGGTCCACTGGAAGAAGATCCGCCGCGTCACGCCGTGGCTGATCAACAAGCAGCCGATCCCCGAGCGCGAGTACATCGTCGACGCGACGGCGATGGTCGACGTGACGCAGTCGATGGCGTGCATCCAGTGCGGCGCCTGCGTGTCGGACTGCCTGTCGATGGAGGTCGACCCCGAGTTCATCGGCCCCGCCGCGCTCGCCAAGGCCTACCGCTTCGTCGGCGACCCGCGCGACGCCGAGCAGCACGAGCGCCTCAAGCACCTGGCCGAGGACCCAGCCGGCATCTACGACTGCACGCACTGCTTCAAGTGCATCGAGGCATGCCCGAAGGGCGTCGCGCCGATGAGCCAGATCATGCGCCTGCGCCGCCGCGCCGGCAGCGACGCGAAGGTCAATGACCGCAACAACGGCCACCGCCACGAGAAGGCGTTCACGACGCTGATCAAGGACAACGGCCTGCTGTGGGAGGCCGAGCTGCTGCCGCGTTCCTACGGCGGCGACTCGTGGTTCGGCAAGTTCGCGCCGGCCGCCGCGGGCGAGCTGGTCTCCTCGCTGCCGGCGATCACCACAGCGCTGCTGCGGCGCAAGGTGACGCCGATGGGCGCGCTCAAGCCGCACAAGATCCCCAAGGACGACCTCAAGGACGTGCAGCGGATCTACAAGGACGTCGAGGGCCGCGACGAACGCGTCGAGTTCAACCTCTACATCTCGGGCGTCGACGAGGACAACGAGCCGCCCACGGTCGAGGAGCCGGCGGCCGAGGAGGCCACCAGCTGATGAAGGTCGCCTACTGGCCCGGCTGCGTCAGCCGCGGCTTCACCCCCGAGCTGCACGGATCGATGGCCCAGGTCGCGCCGCTGCTCGACATCGAGCTCGTCCCGCTCGACCGCGCATCGTGCTGCGGTGCGGGGGTGATCGCCGAGCACAACCAGGAGCTCGCCGACACGCTCAACGCGCGCACCTTCGCGCTCGCCCAGCAGGTCGAGGGCGCGGAGCTGATGATGAACATCTGCTCGACCTGCCAGGGCGCGCAGTCGGAGTGCCAGGAGCGCCTCGACGCCTCGGCCGAGTACCGCGACATCATCAACGCCAACCTCGAGGGCGGTCTGTCCTACGAGAAGGGGCTGACGAACAAGAACTTCCTGTGGCTGCTGGTCGAGGAGATCGGCCTCGACGCGCTGAAGGAGAAGGTCACGCGGCCGCTCACGAACCTGAAGGTCGGCCCGTTCTACGGCTGCTACATCGTGCGCCCGACCCCACGCCTTGGGATCGATGCCGAGACCCCGCGCGACCAGTACCTCGATCAGGTCATCGACGCGCTCGGCGGCACGGTCATCGACTACGCCGGGTCGCACAAGTGCTGCGGCTTCCCGATCATCACGATGAACAAGCAGGCGTCGCTGGCCCAGGCCGGCCGTCACCTCGGCGACGCGGTCGACGCCGACGCCGACTGCCTCGTGACGCCGTGCCCGCTGTGCCACCTGAACCTCGACCTCCAGCAACCGCTGGCCGAGAAGGTCGTCGGGCGTCAGCTGAACATGCCGGTCCTGCATCTGCCGCAGCTCGTCGGCCTCGCCCTCGGCCTGACGCCGAAGGAGCTCGGGCTGGCGCGCCACGTCGTCAAGCCGACCGCGGTCGTCGACTGGACGACGTCCGTCGTGGCCGGCGTCGGCGACTCGGCCGGCGGCTGGTAGCCGCACGGCGCCGTTGCCGTGGAGATCAACGGCGTCGCCCACATCATCCTGCGCGTGACGCGCTTTGATGAGTGCGTCGCGTTCTACGACCAGCTGATGCCGGAGTTCGGGTTGCAGGCCGTGCACCGCTCGCCGTATCTCGCCTACTACGTCGGCGGCCGCACTGCCCTGGGGATCCGACCGCCCGATGACTCGCTGGCCGACCGCGAGTACGCCGAGGGCGCGCCCGGGATCGAGCACCTGTGCTTCCGCGCACGCAGCCGCGAGGACGTCGACGAGGCGTTTGCGCTCGCGCAGCGAATGGGCGCGCAGATCACGCGGGCGCCCGAGGACGGCCCGTGGGCGCCGGGCTACTACTCGACGTCGTTCCTCGACCCGGCCGGGATCCGGTTGGAGGTCAACTTCGTCCCCGGTCAGGGCGTGCTGGCGGAGGGCACCGAGTTCCGGCCGACCGGCTATCAGCCGTAGCCGAGTTGGCAATCAACATTTTCGCGGCCTGCCCCTCGCGGTGGGCTCCGATCTGATGGATAGTTAATCGAGCGAGAGCCCGCGCCTGGCGGCTGCGCCCACCTCTCCTACAACAGAACGTAGTTTCGGCCCGTCGCCAGGCGCGGTTGCGTGCCTACGCCGCGGCGCGGGCGCCGCGCCCGATTGCCCCGCGGCTGTGCAGCAACTCGGCGATCTGCACCGCGTTGAGCGCGGCGCCCTTGCGCAGGTTGTCGCCGACCACCCAGAGGTTGAGCGCGCGTTCGAGGCCGGGGACGCGGCGGATGCGGCCGACGAGGACGTCGTCGGTGCCCGCAGCGTCAATCGCCATCGGGTACTGGGCCGCCTGCGGGTCATCGACGACCGTGATGCCCGGCGCGCCACGCAGCTCCTCGCGGCACTCCTCGGGCGTCATCGGCCCGGTCGTCCGGACGCGGATCGACTGCGAGTGGCCGACCTTGATGCCGAGCCGCACGCACGTCGGGTGGATCGGCAGCGCGGCGTCGTCGTCGGGATCGAGGCCAAAGATCCGCCGCGACTCGCGCATGATCTTGATCTCCTCGGTCGAGTAGCCGATGTAGTCCGGCTTCGCCTCGTCCTGGAACGTCTCGACCTGGGGCATCGCGTTGAACGCGACCTGGTGGGGGAAGACCTCGGCCTTCGCCGGGCGGCCGGCGAGCAGGTCGGCGGCCTGGGTCTCGAGCTCGTCGATCGCGACGCGGCCCGAGCCCGACACCGACTGGTACGTCGAGACGACGATCTCCTCGATCCCGACCGCCTGGCGGATCGGGTTCAACGCGACAACGAGCTGCATCGTCGAGCAATTGGGGCTCGACAGGATGCCCTTAGGGATGTCTGAGACGACGTCGGGGTTGACCTCGGGGACGACGAGCGGCACCTGCGGATCGGTCCGCCAGTAGCTCGTCTTGTCGATCACGAGCGCGCCGGCGGCCGCGAACCGCGGCGCCCACTCGCGGCTGATGGACCCGCCGGCGGCGCTGAACACGAGGTCGGAGCCGTCGACCGTGTCATCCCCCAGCGCGCGGCAGGCCAGCCGCTCGTCGCCGAACGGCACTTCCGCGCCGGCCGAGCGCTCGCTGGCCAGCGCGACGATCTCGGCGATCGGCAGCGACGCTCGTTGCGCAAGGATCTCGAGCACCGTCCCGCCGACCGCGCCGGTCGCGCCGACGACTGCGATCCGGTAGCCGTCGCCCATGCCTCTACGCGCGCGCCGCCGCGGCCACGCGCCCGCGGGCGACGAGCAGCTCGGCGAGCTGGACGGTGTTGAGCGCCGCGCCCTTGAGCAGGTTGTCGCCGACGACGAAGAAGTTCAGGACGTGCGGGTCGGCGAGATCGCGGCGCACGCGGCCGACGACCGTCTCGTGGCGCCCGGCCCATTCGAGCGGCGTCGGCGCCTGATCGACCACGAGGTTCGGGAACGCGTTTAGCGCGTCGAGCGCCTGCTCGAGGTCGGGCTCCTGCGCGAACGTCGCCCGCACCGCGATCGAGTGGCCGACCATCACCGGCACGCGCACGCACGTCGGGGTCACCTCGAGCTGCGGGATGTCGAGGATCTTGCGCGACTCGTTCTGGAGCTTCATCTCCTCGTCGGTGTAGCCCTCGTCGTTCAGCGTGCCGAGCAGCGGGACGACGTTGAACGCGAGCGTGTTGGCGTGCACCTCGTGCTCGACCTTGCGCGCCGCAGCCGCACCGTCGTTGATCAGCTGGCTGACGTCGGCGCCGACCGGCCCGACCTGCGCCGCGAGCTCGTCGATCCCACTCTGACCGGCCCCGCCCGCGGCCTGGAAGCTCGTGGCGACCATCGCGGTCATGCCGAAGCGATCGTGCAGCGCCTTGGCGGGCAGCATCACGACCATCGTCGTGCAGTTCGGGTTGGCGATGATGCCCTTGCGCGTCTCGTCGACCGCGTCGGGGTTGACCTCGGAGACGACGAGCGGCACGTCGGGATCCATCCGGAACGCGCTCGAGTTGTCGACGACGAGCGCGCCGCCGTCGACGAACTTGGCCGCCCACTCGCGCGAGCGCGACGCCCCGGCGCTGAACAGCGCCAGGTCGAAGCCGGTGACGGTGTCGTCGGTCAGCGGCTGCACGACGAGCCCGTCGTCGAGGGTCCGGCCGGCCGAGCGCTCGGACGCGAACGCGACGACGTCGTTGCCCGGCATCCGCTCCGCGACCAGGCGGCGCATGATCGTCCCGACCGCGCCCGTCGCCCCGACGATCGCAATCCTCATGTCGCGAACTCCCCGAATGGCTGCTCGGGCCGGATCGTGTCGGAACCCTGGAGCTCGAACGCGCTGTGCAGCGCGCGCACGGCGTCGGCGACGCGGTCACCCTGGACGACGCACGAGATCCGGATCGGCGAGGTCGAGATCATTTCGATGTTGATGTCGTTCTCCCCGAGCGTGGTGAACACCTTCGCGGCGACGCCCGGATGCGACTTCATCCCGGCGCCGACGATCGACACCTTGCCCATCGACTCGTCGGTGACGACGTTGATGCCGAGCTCCTGGGCGATCGGGTCAAGCGCAGTGCGCGCCATCGGAAGGTCGTCGCGTGGAACGGTGAACGACAGGTCGGCGCCCGCGTCGCTGCTCACCGGCTCGTTCTGGATGATCATGTCGATGTTGACGTTCGCGTCGGCGAGCGCCGTCGCGACGCGGCCGGCGATGCCCGGCGAGTCCGGGACGCCGGTCAGCGTGACGCGGGCCTCCCCGGTCGAGTGCGTGACGGCGGTGATGAGCGGCTGTTCCACGGTCTGATCCTCGGACACAACAACGGTACCGGGGCCGTCGTGAAAGCTCGACCGGCAATGGATGCGCACGCCGTGGTTGCGGGCGTACTCGAGCGAGCGTAGCTGCAGCACGCCGGCGCCCGACGACGACATCTCGAGCACCTCCTCGAACGACACGATCGGGAGCTTGCGGGCGTCGGGAACGATCCGCGGGTCGGCGCTGAAGACGCCGTCGACTTCGGTGTAGATCTCGCACTCATCGGCACCCACCGCGGCGGCGAGCGCGACCGCGGTCGTGTCGGAGCCGCCGCGGCCGAGCGTCGTGATGTC
>Ga0066903_100003450_pt1 | contig 12934 bp, 4 predicted proteins | sample PanSoiMetaGPlot1_FD_67491 | JGI IMG/M metagenome (GOLD analysis project Ga0066903, IMG submission 67491) | Tropical forest soil microbial communities from Panama analyzed to predict greenhouse gas emissions - Panama Soil - Plot 1 (version 2) | ecosystem: Environmental > Terrestrial > Soil >... | reverse complement strand
CCCTGCTCCTTGAACATGGCATTCAGCGTGGTCGCCAGCGGGTTCGAGACGTACACGTCGCCGCCGCGCGCGCTCGACCCCAGCAGATCCCCCAGCCCCAGCTTGCTGGCCAGCGTCCAGCCCTGCATACCCGCAGGTGGTACGCCAGCGCGAGCCGGTACGCGGATGAGGTCGTAGTCGTTCAGCGTCGTGCCCGCCGGCAGGCGCATCGAGTCGACGATCAGCCCGCGCAGGGCACCCGAGAGATTCTTGTTGGCCATCGCCTGCATCTGCGATTCGTACTGGGAGGCGAGTAGCTCGGGCAGCTTCGAGAAGTCGTACTCGACATGGTGCGCCATGCCCTCCTCGAAGTTGGCGTAGGTGCGCTCCTTGAACATCTGGGAGAGCACGTTGTAGCGGGACACGGGGCCGCGCACGATAGCCGGCGTGCCGCGTGTCGCGGAGGCCATGGCTTCGGGCGACAGACCGTGGCGCGCCGCTGCGGTCGCCTTCAGCCACTCGTCCTTCGGTACGTGGTGGATGGCGAACTGGGCGAAGTAGTTGGGGTCGCCGTTGGGTAGCTGATTGAGCACGGGCGCGTGCTTGAGCACATCGTCCGCGACGCCTGCCTTGACGGCCCTGTCCCAGGTGTCCTTGAGCGTCTGCCAGGCCCGCACGGCTTCCGGGTTACGCGCCAGGTCAGCCGGCAACTGGCCGGTCTTCTCCAGGGCCAGGGCGACGCGCTGGTAGTCCTTGGGGTTGCCCCACGTGTTGCGGATCGTCTCCAGCAGGTTGGTCTTGTCGACCGCGCCCAGCACGAGCTTGTTGCGGATCCAGCCGTCCATCACCGCAACGGTGGCGCCCGCGTTCAGGTTGCGCATCGGGTTGGAACTGCTGTACCAGGCGCGCATCGCGGCGGGCAGCACATCCTTGGCCATCCACGAACCGATGTAGGCGTTGCCCAGCATCAGCCCCATGCCGGCTGCCCCACCCATGACTACCCGCTGGTAGTAGTTGGGGTCATTCGGGTCGGCGTTGACGGTGGCCATCGCCGCGCCGGCAATACCACCGATGCCCATGTTGGTCGTCGCGCGGGCGATGTGTGGAATGGTCGCGGGCATCAGGCCCTGGCTGGCCTGGTAGCCGCGCTGGTACGGGGAGGTCAGCGAGCGCAGCCCGTTGGCTTCGAGGATCCGGTCGGCCTGGCTGGGGGCCAGCCGCCGGAAGAGCGCCGCCGCGTCCCTGCCCGCCATGGGTGCCGCCGTGACGCCTGCCGTCTCCAGCCGCTTGGCCTCCTGGCCCAGCCGCACGCTGGCCGTGGTGAACTTACCGCCCGGCCCGCGCGACGCCTTCTGCGCGTCACGGAACATTTGTGCTAGTTTGGCGTTGGCCACCGGCGCGGCCTCGACGCCAGGCACCGCGCGTAGCGCCTCCTGCTCAAGACCTCTGGTCGCCCCGCCGGTGACGACGTCGCGTACGCCCGAGGCGACCGCCTCGCCTGGAGCGCGCAGCGCGTTCAGCGCTGCCGTCGCGCCCTGGATGGCCAGGCCCCCGGGGGCGGGCAGCCGCCGCGCGGCGCCGATAGCCAGCTTCGAGCCGACGCCGCCCAGTACCGGCAGCGCGGCGCCGATGGCCACGTTGATGGCCTGCTCGCCCAGCTTGCTCATGTCGCCCGTGGTCGCGGCGCTGGAGATCGCGTCCATGATCTCGGGCCCCTGCCACAGCGCGGTGCCCACCGCGCCCGCCGTGGCCATCTCCCCCAGCGTGCCGCCGCCAGGAACTGCCACGCTGCCCGCGACCGCCGCCGCGCGCTCCTTCTGGGCAAGCTGTTCCTGCACGCCCTGCTCCGCCTCGGCGGGCGTCTGGGCCAGCGGTGCGGCCGGCTGGCCGAGGCTCATACCGGCGATGTTGGAAATCAGCGCGGCCTTCTGACGGTCTTCCTCACTGGCCCCCTGCGTGGGCTCGGGCGGCTTGGGCTGGGCGGCGGACCACTCGCGGAAGCCGTGCGCGATACCGCCCAGCACCGGGATCTGCTCCTCGACGCGCGGCTCGCCGCTGGTAACGTAGTCGGGCGGAGGGGGAATGTCCTCAGCTTTCGGCGGCTCGACAGGGGTGCCCAGCAGATCCACGCCCAGGTTACCCGGGTGCTGGGTGACCTCGTTCCAGGCCCCCTGCGCGGCCTGCCCGATGGCGGCGGGGGCGCCCTGCACAGCGTTCCATGCCTGCTGCAGGGGGTTCTCGTCCTGCCCGGCGCCTGTCTTGCCCTCGTAGTGCTTGCACGTACCGCCAGGATGGATGTAGCCCTTGACCAGGGTGCACGCGTCGGGCGAGCGGAACATTGTGCAGTCCGCACAGTTGCGCGTGTCTGACTGGGCTTTGTAGCTCGCCGCGTCCTTGGACATGGTTGGGCCTTCCTGGCCCGCGCCGACGCCCGTGCTCGGACTGACCACCACCGTGTCAGCCGGAATGAAGCCAAGCTGGATCATGCGCTGCGGAGTGATCCAGTCCGATCCGCCCGCCAGATCGGCGCCCGTCGAGTTGCCGCCGTGGTACGCACCGGTCTTTTCGTTGTAGCCGTCGAAGTAGGCGAAGTGCCCGCCGTGGCCGCTGAAGTTGACGATGACCGGCCGGCCTGCGGCAATCTCGGACTGGATGTGGTTCCAGTCGACGCCGCCCGTGGCCTGCACGTTCAGGCCCATACGCTGCAGCAGTTGCACCTCGCCCGTGGCGCCTGAGCCCAGCATGCCCACGGTCGAGTTCCACAGCCCTTTGGCGAAGCTCATCGCCTGCTGCGGCGAGAGGTTGATCCCCTGGCTGGCAGCCATGGCAGCCGCCGCCGTGGGGCCGCACGTGCTGTAGTTGACCGGCATGCCGTTGGCTGCCTCGAACTCCGCCTCGCTCATCACCGATGTGCTGGCGACGTTGGGCGCCGGGGTGTCGGAGACGGGCGCGGGGGCCGTGGCCTGCGTCTGTCCGCGACTCAGCGCGCCCTGCACGTCGCCGCCCACGCGGTTGGCGATGCTCTGCACGATGCCGAGGTACTCGCGCTCGTTCGCGGTGAAGTAGCCGCCCGCCTTGAGGCCGTGCACGAAGCTGGCCAGATCGGGCGCGCCGACCGCGCCTGGATAGTGGTTGCGGATCAGGTCGACCCACGCCTGGACGCTGGCCTGCGGCGAGTCATAGCTGGCAAACGTGGCCGACTGCTGCGTGCCGCCCCACTCCCCCTCGTGGGTCTGCAGCGTGGTACCCGGCTGGCCAGGCAGCGCCTTGACCCCGAAGAGTTCGTTGCCAGGCGCCTTGCCGTAGTTCGACTCGGAGCCCGCCATCGCCGTCACCCAGACCGGATCAATGCCCAGTTGCTGCGCGGCCCACTGTGCATAGGGAGCAAAACTCTGGGCGAAGGTTGATGGGTTAGATGCATCAATATCGCCGGTCGCTTGCTCGGCGGGAGCCGAGGTTGGGGTCGACGGTTGGGCCGGAGGGGCCGGCGCCGCAGGAGCCGGCGCCGGCCTTGGAGCCGTAGGCGCCTGTCCGCCTTGAGGAGGTACCCGGACAGGCGTCGTACGAATGGGCGTGGTTTGGATCCTCGTCGGCACACCCACAGGCCGAAAAGGGATCGTGGCCACGTGTTGCGGCGTGGATGAAGCCGCTGGTGTAGGTGTAACAGGAGCGAACGCTTTTGTCAAGGAAGCTGTCGGATCAGTGGGCTGCGGCCTTGACGGCAGTTGCCCCCGAGTTGCCGGAGAGGGCCCTGGCAGGGGGAGTTCAGGTAGCGGCCTGAAGCTCTGCGGCCCGATGGCGGGTTGCGGCAACTCGACGTTGAGTGGCTGCCCCGCTCCGGTCTCGGGGACATCCCACCCATGCACAAGGTGTACCCGCTTGTCAGGTCGCGGCGCCCAGCCAGGCTTGGCGCGCGGCGCTTCCTTGCGCGGCTCGGCGTCTGTTTCGAGCCAACCGGGGGCGCTCACGCTGCGATGCCAGGCGCCTGCTTTACGGCAGGAGCGCGCGCGGCGCTCCAGTTCTTCTGCTGCTGTTGACCCCAGCTTTGCGGCGACTGGCCCATGACGTTCGCGTTCATGATGTCTCCGGCGAGTGTAGCCGTATCGGCGCTGGCCGCTTGCAGCGGCGTGATGTCAGCGGTCGCGCCCTGCTGGTTGGCCGACCTGTGCAAGCGGTTCTGCTCCATGTTCCACTGCGCGGGGCCGTACGTGTTCTGGTACCACGCGCCGTACGCGGCCTTCTGCCATGGCGTCATGGCCGCGAAGTCGGAGTAGCTCTGCGGCTGCCTGGCCCACGCCGCGTTGGAGCCGATGGCGCCAGCGCTCGGCATGGGCTGACCGCCCGCCGTGCCGGTGGGGTAGGCCCAGTTGGTGGGCGAGGACGGGTCGCTCGAACCTGGGATCATCGTGCCGTGCATGATCTGGCCCGAGGGATCCCAACCTGGCGCGCTGGAGGCGGGCTGGCCTGGGCCAGGCGAGCTTGCAGCCGGGGTGCTGGAGCCAGGCGTGCCGCCGGGCTGGGTGATCTGCGGCAGGTGCGTGGTGGGGTCGACGCCCGCCGTAGCGCCCTGAGCCAGCCCGTACTGCGAGGGCGGCGGCGCGTACGGCGAGCCCTTCAGCCACGAGTTGGGATCGAACGGTGCGAGGATGTTACCCAGCCCCCACGGGTCGGAGCCGCCGACGACGGGCTTGCCCGTCTGCTCGGGCAGCGGGTTGAGTCCGCTGAGCATGCCCAGCCACGGCGAGGACAGCGCCGTTTGCAGGAGTTGCAGCCGGTCGGACTGGCGGGTCTGCCAGTCGCTGTAAGCTTGCTGGCCCTGTTGCTGCAGGATGCTCTGACCCGCCTGGTTCATCGAGTTGAGCGCGTCCTGAGCCTGCTGCTGCAGCGTGACCATGGCCTGCAGCAGCGCCTGGAACTGCGCGTTGGCCAGCGTCGCCTGCGTGTTGGCGTCCTCAACGCTCCGGGTCTGGTTGGGGTCCGGGGCAGACGACGCCACGCTGGTACCGCTGTCTGGGCTGCCCATCTGGTGTGCGTAGCGGTTGGCGTCGTCCTTCTCCTGCGGCGTCATCTCGGCGTACGACTTGTTGATGGCGTACGTCTGGCCAGCCGCGTTCAACCCCTGGTGCGTCTCACCCTGGCCTGTGCCGGGCTGCTCGGTGATCTCGTGCTTGCGAAGCTGAGTCGGGTACGGCGCCTCGGGCTGCTCGGAGCCGCCGCTCGATCCCGTCTCGGTGTAGATGCCGGTCGGCTGGCCCGACTGCGGGTCCCACGGGAACTGCAGCTTGGGCATGTTCAAGAGCTTCTTCAGGTCGGGGTCCCACGGGCTGGAGGTCGTCACGCCAGGCTGCTCGATTTCGGGGCCCGGGACGTGGCCTCCGGTCATCGGACCTGGCATGACGTTGATCGCGGGGCCCATCGGCAGGCCAGGCCCCGTGTTGATCGCGGGCCCAGGCATGGGTAGCTCGCCAGGGTTGGCCACGTGTCCTGGCATCTGCACAGGTGGGGCGACCGCAGGGGTTGCCTGGCCAACGCCTGGGCTGCCCATCGACTGCACGCCCAGACCCGCGCCTGGCTGCGCACCCCTGCCAGATGGTGGAATCGGATCCCAGCCTGTAGCATGACCAGCGCCCTGCTGCGCCTCGCCGCCGGTGCCGCCCGGGGGGCCCATCATCTGGGTGCCGGGTACGGGTGGCATGTTTTGCATACCCGGCGGCAATGCCTGGGTCGGGTCAGTGGGCTGGCCTTGCTGGTCCTTGACCCCCCAGTGCAGGTGCGAGCCCGTGGTGTTACCAGTTGAGCCCACGTTGCCAAGCTGTTGACCCTGCCGAACCTGCATACCGGGGTAGGCGTCGGTGTGCGACAGGTGGCCAAGCTGGTGCTCGGTGCCGTCGTTACCGCGCACGACCACCGTCAGGCCCAGCCCAGCGGGGTTGTGCTCGACGCGGATGACGATGCCATCGACGGGGCTCATGGTGTTGATGCCCTCGCTGGCCTGCAAGTCAACACCTTCGTGCTGCGGCGTGCCGACATCCATCTGCTGGCCGAAGCGGTGACCGATGCCCTGCACATCCTGGGGCTGGACCGGTGGTTGCCAGCCCGATGCCTGGGGACCCGCACCCCCAGGCATCGGGGAAATTGAGGCACCTGGGGGTGCGGGTCCTTCCTGGCCCATGCCCATCTGCGGTTGCTGCGGCGCGACAATGGGCTGGCGCGGCTGGCTGTGCTCGGCGTCGCTGGCAGTCGGGATCGGCTGCGACGCGTACGGGCTCAGTACAGCCGGCATGTTAGGGGATTGCCCAACCATGCCAGCGGCCATCGCCGCCGCGAAGCCAGGATCCTGCATGTTGGCCTGCATCTGTGTGCTGTCCTGGCCGACACCCCCTCCGCCGCTCATGCCTGAGCCGCCGCGTCCGCCGCCGCCGCCCGAGGAACGGCCACCGAGGTGCCCCGCACCCAGGCGCAGGCGCGGCTCCCAGCCGATACCGGAGGAGCCACGCCCAGCCTGTGGAGTGATGCCGCGCCCCAGGAAGGTACCAGCGGGGCCAGCGCCGGTCGGTGTGTCGCCAAAGCCCTGGCCCGCGCCCGCTGCATCGTTGCCCATGCCACCCTGCGGGGGCAGTGGCGGGAGGTCGAGGTTGCCCTGACCTGGCAACGGCAGTACGGGCACGGGCGCGTAGGCGCCAGCGGTCCCGAGATGACGGGTAAGCCCGGGATCCTGGCTAGGGGTAGCGGGGATCTGCTGCGCGTTGGCTGTGCCAAGGTGGCGTGCCAGGTCCGCGTCAGTAGTCGGCGTCGGCGCGCTCCAGTTGACAGACGGCGTTGCTGTAGCCGGCGTATCTGGCTTCTGATCGGCGCCCTGGATGGGCGTCCCAGCAGCGGGCAGGTTCTTCAGATTGGCCAGCCGATCCGCCTGCCCCGCCAGGTCGGCAAGGTCTTGCGGCAGCGGCGCGCCTCTGTAGCTCTTGGTGACCGTCTCGTTGGGCGCAGCCAACGGGCTGGGGCTGTAGCTGACCGATGCCGAGGCACCTGGCGGGATGAGCAGCCCGCCACCGGTGGAGGTCACCTGCGGGTGCCGTAGCGCTGCGGCGCCCTGGGCCAGGTTGAAGGCGTTGGTGGCGTCGGTGATCTGCGCGCCCGTCTGCGAGCCCGGGATGGCATCGAGCGAGCCCGTGCTCTGGTTGAGCACCATGTAGCCCGCCGACCCCGCGTTGATGACCGACGAGGACACAGGCTGCGAGTTGGGGATGATCCTGACGTCGCCCGACTCGGTGTTGTACAGCGCGGTACCCGCTGGCCCGGCCTGCGTGGCGTACCACGGATTCTGCGCCGAGGTGCCCGCCGCCGTCGCCGTGCGCGGCATCCACGAGAACTTGCGTCCGCCAATCGGGTCGTTGGTGTAGACACCGCCGATGGTGCGCGTGCCGTCCGCGTGGTTGATCCACATCACGCCGCCGGGTGAGGCTTCGCCTGGCGCGGCTGCCTGGTCCTCCCAGGTAATCCTGTCGCCCGCCCGAACGTCGAGGTCGTTGGGCATCACCTGGCCCGTCGAGTCAACGGCGGGCGGCTGCTGCTGATCGCCTGGCGAGGACGGCGGCGAGGGCGGCGGCGAAGGCGTCGCGCCGCTCAGCGGTACGCCCGCAGGGTAGGGGGCGCCCGCCGTGTCCTCCTCGCCGCCTGGCCCAATCGCGGGGCCGGTAGGCGCCGGCGTACCAGTTGGCCCAGGCGTCGGTGCGGGCGTCGGCGTGGGCGCGGCCGTGACGTTGACGTTGTGCCCGCCCTGCTGCGCGGCCTGCGCCTGCTGCAAGCGCTGCTGCAGATCATCGTCCTCGTTCTGCCCCGCGCCCATGCCCCACTGCGCGTTCTGGCCCATCATCTGGCCGCGCGCCTGGAACGGCGCCACGTAGGCACCCGTCGACGCGGTGCGCGGACCGGGGCCCGTGGTGTATGGCAGAGGTGAGACGGGCGGCGTACCCGCGTGGGTCTGGCCCGTGGCCATGGAGCCCGGCACACCAGCCGCCAGACCAGGCGCGCCGTAGCGGCTGTCAACACGGTCGTGGCCAGGTACGACAGCCCCCGTCTGGCCCGAGCCCATGGGCGAGCCCGTGATACCCGCGCCCTGGCTGAAGCCGCCGCCCGCGCCAGGCATCTGGCTGGGCACAGCCTCAGACGGCATGAGCGTGTAGTTCAACTGGTCGTGCGGCGCCATCGACCCGGGCCCGTGCACCTCGTTGGTAGCCGGGGTGTAGTTGATGTGCTGGATGGGCGCCTGCTCCCCGGGGGGAGAGGCCAGGATGTGGAAGCCAGGCTGGCGCCCGCTGGTCACCTCGCGGCGACCGGAGCGCCAGGCGCTAGGTTCGCGGGGGTTCCACATTCCGGATGTGCCTGCCCGTCCTGCCGTCGAGCACCTCGACGGGCCCGAAGTCCTCGGCGCCGATGGGTCCCCAGCGCTCGATGCGCTCCGCGCCAGGTGGGATGTGGATGCGCGACCACTCGGCGGTTCCCGGTTGGAGATCGCGGAACATGAACGTCAGACCCGAATCGTTGCCAGGCGTGCGGATCGGCGCGCCCTCGGGCAGCGGACTCTGGTAGATCTCGTGCAGCCGGCGGAGAATCTCTTTACTGTTTAGCATGGTGCCCATCCAGATACTGGCGGATCACCTCGGCTGCCTGCTCGTCGAGCGGGCTCGAACCCGAGACGACGCCGCTAATGTACGCCTCCTGGCGTCGGGAGCGCTCGTTCCTGCTCACCTTCTGGCGTCCAATCGGGGGGAGATCCCTGTCGTCGTGGGCCTGCACTTCCAGCGCCCTCGGCACCTCGCCCATTATTTTGCGCATGTTGGCCGGCATCGTCGTGCATCCCTAGCGAGGTAAGCTCGCCACCTGTCTTGTCCGCAATCTTGATCCCCAGCGCGCGCACGACCTTGATGATCTGGATCACCTGATCGTCGGGCACCTTCCAGCTTTCGACGCTGTCCCAGTCCGGCGGCGATTCGACGGTCAGCACAAACGCGTCGCCGCGTCCCACGTAGATCGCCAGGCGTTGCGCGGGCGCCACCTCGATCACCTCCGTTCGCCGGAATGAGGGACTGGCCTGGACGGGCTCGTCATGGATTGGGGCCGGCTCCGGCGTCCATGGATGATCGTATGACTGGTTGGGCCAATGGTCTTCGCCGCATTGGAAGCAGGGAGGCTTGGGGATGCGTTCATTGTAGCCAGGTTGGCCAGGTACCATCGCCAGTCCGTGGAGTTCCCGAGAACGATTCGAGGACGGTGCGCGGATGTCCCCCGTGGGGACCGGCGGGCCCTGCGGACGAGCCGCGCGAAAAAGCTCCAGGGCGTCACTCGACATCTAGCCTCCTATCCTACGGGTCGAGAGGGGCCGCGTCCAGCCGCCGCTCTGCCACCCGGTCGACCGCCGCCAGCACGCCCGCCGCCCGAGCGCGTCGCGCCCGCCAGCGCGGTACCCACGTCGGGCGGCGCCTTGCCTGCCTGCTGGCCGCGCCCACCCGGGGGCTGCTGCGTCCCGCCCTGCGGCGCCATCGGGGAGTGCTGTGCTTGCTGCTGCTCCATGAGCTTCTGGCTGAGTGCGATGAAGCGCTCGCTGTCCTCGCCAAACCAGTTCTTGATCCGCTCCAGCCCAACCTGCTCGATGACAAACGGCAGGCTATCGACAGCTTCCCGGACCATCTCGTCGAGCCACTCTTGCGGGTTGTCAGTTGCGCCCGAGAGTTCGATACTCTGTCGGTGTGGCATCCACTTGTTAGCCTGTAGAGCCTGGAGGGCCTTCCATTGTTCGAGTATCGCTGGATCCAGCCGCCTGCCGAGGCTGACTTCCCAACCATCCCAGTAGCCGTCAATGTCTTCCGGCCGGATGGAGACTTCACCAAGGTCTTCGCCGTTACGGTCTTTGCCGGGTACGGGAAGAGTGAGACGATCCTGAAGGCACACCTCCAGTTCCATGGCTGCGAGTTCGAGCGCCCGAGATATCGCACGGGTAAGCGCGTCCTTGGCGCTCTCGATCTTGAGTGTGCGCATCGACTGAATCGCCCAGAGTTGCTGCGCCGAGCGAGTACCCTCCGCGCTGCGCGGACCCTGTGCCACGCCATTGCGCTGAATGTACTGGTCGACCACGCTTGTCGTCTGGAGCAGTTCATCGGGTACGGGCTGGCCCTCCAGCATCTGGAGGTACTCACCGATCCGCTGGTCGATAGGGATGTACTGGCCGGGCCTGATCTGAATTTCGCGGCCATCTTTCGTCCAGCCGAGGTACGTCCGCCAGGCGTTGATGGCGAGCATCCAGATCTGCATCGTCAGCACGTTCGACTCAATCGGGTACAGGCCGGCCGCGTTCGTCAGCATACCCCGGTAACGCCGCTCCATGTCGTCGAACGTAAGCTCGCGGAAGGGGACGATGACATACGGGACCTCGGGGTAGCCGTGCTCAGCGACGCCGCGAAACGGGCCATTGCCGCCCACCTCGAACAGGGGGTAGTCGTCGAGCAGCAGGCACCGGTAGCGCCCGATCCAGACGTCGTCGACCCACACTAGCTCGTCCGGCATACGACTGCGCAGGATCCACGCCGTGTCGTTGTATCGTGCGAAGCTGTGCATGGCTTCCGTTTTACTGGTCTGATAGTGCTCTACGACGACGAGCAACTCCCCATCGCCCGCTTCCCGCCATCGGACTACGCGTGGATCTCGGCGCTGGAAGACAATCGGGTTCTTGCGACGGTGACGCACTTCCCAGATTTCCTCGGGATCAGCGTCCTCCCAGGCTTCGACCCGGGCCTCATACGCCTCATCGTCCTCACCCTCTTCCTGCTCGGGCATTGGCCCACGGACTTCCATGGCCTCTGGCTTGCGTGGCCAGAGGGTGCGGTCGACCATGATGCGGAACACCCCGACCCGGCGAATGACCATGTCGGTGGGGATCTGGCGTAGCACATCCTTCTGCTTGCGCCAGGCGTAGATGAGGGCCTTCCCAAACCGGGTTAGCTTATCGGCCTGATTACGATACTTCTGGCGTGCCCGCGCGGGTCGGACACGCACACTAATATCTGGAGGGACCAGCGAGTCGATAGCTGCGTCGGCGTCAGACGGCGCAGAGCCTGTTTTGACTGCCAGGCGTCCGCCCGGGGACTCGACGTCAAACGTTTGGAAGTACAGATCCTCTTCATCTTCCATCGAGTTGTCGAGATTGCCCCACTCCGAGTTGAGGTGGTCGCGCCAGTAGCGCACCTCCTCGTAGGTGGGCTTGTCGTCGATCTCGTCGCGGTAGGCAGTGCTCAGGTCTTCGCGCGTCTCTTCTGTCATCTACCAGCAACGCTCAGGTAGCTCTGCGGCTCCCACTCGCCCTTGACGTGCGCCGTGCGCACGTGGTCGATAAACATCCGGCCGCGAGATTGCGGCATGCGCGCAATGACCTCCGGCGGCGTGTGTGGCTGGCTGATATCTGGCTCCCCATCGTCGAGCGGCTCGATGTGCGTCTCAAGATAGGAGTACGACTCCGGCGCCTGGGGCTCCCCCTCGAAGCGCTTTTTGGCCCACACATAGTAGCCAAAGGCATCCATCGAGTGGTTCATCCAGTCGCGCGGCTTCTCTTGGAAATTCATATTGAGACGGCGGCGCTTGGGGTAGGTGTACGTCTTGAACTCGTTGATCGTCGCCGTGCAGTGCCGGTCCACCCGGATGCGCGCACAGCTACGCAGGTAGGCCAGGATCTCCCCGACGAGGTGCTCGTCGTTCAATCCCTCCTCGACTTCAATGGTCAGCGCGCGCTGCTCCTCCACCTCAAGCTCGTCGTCGGTGTCGGGCTCGCGGCCCATGCGTTCGAGGATCAGGTTCACGCGGCTGCGGTACAGCCGGAAGAAACGAACCGGGTCGCGGATCAGGTTGCGCATGAACGGGATGCGCTCCCAGATCTGGGGCTTCTTCTCCACGATGTACGCGGGGAAGCCCATGCGCTGCCAGCGTCTCATTTCCTCGGGCTGGGCCGAGTCGCAGATCATGTCGGAGATACCCTCAATCTCCCACTGCGGCAGGAGGTCCCCCTCGCGGGAGGTCTTGTTACCGTTGAACCACGGCTTGCTAGCCAGTAGCTCCGCCATCTCCTCGGTCGAGCGATGGGTCTCGTACAACTCGTCGAAGATGACCGTCATGTCGGTGTACTCTTGCATCGCCAGGATGGCGTATGCGTTGGAACCACCCGATGGATCAACGGACAGGATAACCGGCAGGTCCGGGTTATAGGGACAATCAGTGACGTGGACTTTTTCTTTGAACTCAGGGAACACACGCTCCCTCGCAGCAGCCGGGATGCCACCGAACTGCTCAAGGAACTCGTGCGGCTCCATCTCCTTGGCTGCCTGTGCGAGCGCGGGGGTTTGCCGGCCTTGCGGAAAGGCGTAGAAGTTGATGTCATAGCTGGCATCTTGGAACATCTCCCAGGCTGCCTCGCCGCCATGGGCGACCATATCACTCCGGGCGTCAATCGCCTTCTGGTGGAAGAAGTCGCCCTCACCTTCCCAGGAGGAGATCAGGAGCGCCTGTCCGTTACGGTCGGTCAGCGGTGGGAGGATGGCGCGGGCCCACGCCTCTGGGTATATCTGTGCCGCCTCGTCGATGATGGCCAGGTCAATCGCCGCACCGGCGGCTGACCAGACGTTCTCCAGCGACATGCCTTCGAGTCGGCTACCATTCTCCAATACGATCAGCTTCTCCTGAGTAGTGTCGCGGAAGGTACGCCACTTCAGATCGTTGTCGCGCACACACTCGACCACCTTGTCAAAGGCCCGGCCGACCAGTTTCATGGTTGGTGCTGCGAGCCAGATCCACGAGCGTGGCCTGAACTTTGCGGCGCAGATAGCCTCCATGGCTGCTTCCGTAGTCTTGCCGCCGCGACGTCCCCACGCCACGATGCGAAAGCGCGCCTTGGACCTGGCTACGGCCTGCTGCC
>Ga0066903_100003449_pt1 | contig 12936 bp, 16 predicted proteins | sample PanSoiMetaGPlot1_FD_67491 | JGI IMG/M metagenome (GOLD analysis project Ga0066903, IMG submission 67491) | Tropical forest soil microbial communities from Panama analyzed to predict greenhouse gas emissions - Panama Soil - Plot 1 (version 2) | ecosystem: Environmental > Terrestrial > Soil >... | reverse complement strand
TCACGGCCGCCGATCAGCTCTTCGTGACGCTCGATCCGGCCGCGCGCCTGGTCGAGCCGCCGGGGGGGCGCCGCTTCGTGCTGACCGATACGGTCGGGTTCATTCGCAAGCTTCCGCACGAGCTCGTCGCGGCGTTCCGCGCCACTCTGGAGGAGCTGGCGGACGCCGACGTGCTGCTGCACGTCGTGGACGCGAGCCATCCGGCGCTCGAGGATCACCAGAAGGCGGTCGAAGATCTGCTCGGCGAGCTCGGGGTCGCCGATCGACCGACCATCCTGGTCATGAACAAGATCGATCGGCTGGAGACCGACCCGGTGGTCCTGGCGGCCCGCAGCGAGGCGATCGCGATCTCGGCGGCCGACGGCATCGGCATCGACACGCTCCTGGCGGCCATCGAGCGCGCGCTGCCGCCGGTGGGCACCCTGACCTTGCGGATTCCCCACGGCGAGGGCGCCTCGCTGGCGCTGTGCTACGAGCGCGGGCGCGTGCTCGCGCGTCGCGACACGCCCGGCCACGTCGAGCTGGACGTCGATCTGCCGATCGGGCTGCTCGGCTCGCTGGCGCGCTATCGGGTCGCCGGGTCCGACCCCACCCCCGGAGTGGTAGACTGAGCGCCCCTATGGGACTGGCCAACTGGCTGACGCTCCTCCGGATCCTCCTGATCCCGGTGTTCGTGACCTTGCTCGTCTACCGGCGGCCGGGGGCGGCGCTGATCGTGTTCGGCGTTGCCGCGCTCACCGACCTGCTTGACGGCTGGGCGGCGCGCCACTGGAAGGACGAGAGCTCGCTCGGCGCGTTCCTCGATCCGATGGCGGACAAGCTCCTGCTCACGTCGTCGTTCGTCACCCTGACCTACCTGAAGGCGCTTCCGTTCTGGATCGCGGCGCTGGTGATCAGCCGCGACGCGATCCTGGTCTTCGGCGCGCTGCTGATCTACATGCTCGGCAGCCGCATCCGGCCGCGCCCGACGTGGGCGGGAAAGGCGGCGACCCTGTTCCAGGTCCTCGCGGTGCTGAGCGGTCTCCTCGCGCGCTTCTTCCAGGTGCACGTCGCGACCGCCACGGTGCTCTGGCTCGCGGCGGGCTTCACGGTGATCTCGGGGCTGCAGTACATCGTGCAGGGCATGCGGTTCCTCAACGCCTCTCCCGCCGTCGAGCGGGAGGAGTCCCCTGAAAACGCCCTGTACCGCTGAGCCCGCGGGCGTGACCGTCGCCGCGGTCGCGCCACGCTCGGCGGCGGCGCGGGCGGGTCTGGCGCCCGGCGACCGCATCGTCGCCGTCAACGGTCATCCGCTTCGCGACGCGATCGATTTCCAGTTCCACGCCGGCGACGAGCGACTGGCCCTGACGGTCGAGCGCGGCGGCGCCACGGCGCCCAGGCGCCTCGAGCGGCGCGGAGCGGGCCTCGGGCTCGAGCTGGCGCCGCCGCGCCCGGGCGACATCGCGACGTGCGCGAACAAGTGCGTGTTCTGCTTCATCCACCAGCTGCCGAAGGGCATGCGGCGGAGCCTCTACGTGAAGGATGATGACTTCAGGCTGTCGTTCCTGCACGGCAACTACATCACTTTGAGCGATCTCGACGAGGCCTCGTTCGAGCGGATCATCGAGCAGCGGCTGTCGCCGCTCTACATCTCCGTGCACGCCACCGACCCGGAGCTCCGGCACGCGCTGCTCGGCCGTCCGCGGCACTCGGCCGAGATCCTGCCGCGGCTCGAGCGGCTGGCCAAGGCGGGGATCCGCATGCACGCGCAGATCGTGCTGTGTCCCGATCTCAACGACGGCGTGCATCTCGAGCGCACCGTCGCCGAGCTGGCGCCGCTTCATCCTCACGTCGCCACGACCGCGATCGTCCCGGTCGGGCTCACGCGGCACCGCGAGCGGCTGCCCGCGCTACGCAGCCTCACGCCCGACGAGGCGCGCGCGCTCGTGGCCGCGGCCGACGGGTGGCAGCGCCGCGGGCTCGCCGAGCTCGGGAGCCGGTTCGTCTTCCTCGCCGACGAGATCTACCTGCTGGCCGGGCTGCCGCTGCCCGACGCGGCGGCCTACGAGGGTTTTCCGGTCGCCGAGGACGGCATCGGTCTCGTGCGCCGGTTCGAGGACGGCTTCGCCCGCTCGGTCGCGCGCCGACGGCGGCCCGTACGCGGCGAGGCGTTGACGATCGTGACGGGCGAGCTGTTTGCGCCACGACTCCACTCGCTCCTCGCCGGCGGCGGCTACGATCCGGCGACGGTTCGTGTGGCGGCCGTGCCCAACGACTTCTTCGGGCCGGCCATCGGCGTCGCGGGACTCCTGACCGGGCGCGACATCCAGCGTCATCTGGCGCCGGCGCCGGAGCTCGGCCGCGCGGTGCTGGTACCGGCCGTGGCGGTCCGCGACGGCGACGGAACCTTCCTCGACGACCTCACTCCGGCCGACCTGGCGCGCGACCTCGGCGTGCCCGTCCGAGTGGTCCAGCCGACGCCGAGCGCGCTGCTCAGAGCGATCCGCGATTCCTGACGGGAAGCGATCCGGATGATCCGCCCGATCATCGCGATCGTCGGTCGCCCCAACGTCGGTAAGTCGACGCTCTTCAACCGTCTGGTCGGCCGGCGCCAGGCGCTCGTCCGCGACACCCCCGGCGTGACGCGCGACCGGCTCTACGGCCGTGTGAGCTTCGAGCGCTGGCAGGCGACGGTGATCGACACGGGCGGCTTCGATCCCTCGTCGGACGAGCCCTTGATCGAGGGCGTGCGCCGCCAGGTGCTCGCGGCGGTCGACGAGGCGGATCTCGTCCTGTTCGTCGTCGACACGCGCGACGGCCCCACGGCCCTCGACCTCGAGATCGCGCAGATCCTTAGAGTGGGCAACCGCGCCGTCGTGCTGGCCGCGAACAAGGTGGATGCGGAGACGCAAGAGGGGGCGCTGGCCGATCTCTATCGGCTCGGCTTCGGCGACCCGGTGCCCGTCTCGGCCGAGCACGGGCGGGGTGTCGCCGAGCTACTCGAGGTCCTGCGCGCGCGCTGCCCGGCGGCTCCGGTGACGCCGTCGCGGACGGAGGCGCCCGTGCACGTTGCGGTCGTGGGGCGCCCCAACGTCGGCAAGTCCTCGCTCGTCAACGCGATGGTCGGCGCCGAGCGCGTGCTGGTCCACGAGGCGCCGGGCACGACGCGCGACGCGGTCGACACCACCCTCGTCTACGAGGGTCGCACCTACGTGCTCGTCGATACCGCGGGGATCCGGCGCAAGGGGCGCGTGCATGAGCCGCTCGAGAAGCTCGCGGTGGTGATGGCGCTCAAGAGTCTCGAGCGGTGTCAGGTCGCGCTGATCGTCGTGGACGCCTCCGAGGCCCTCGCGGCCCAGGACGCGCACATCGCCGGCTACGCGAACGAGGCGGGCCGTGCCGCCGTCATCGTGGTCAACAAGTGGGATCTGGTGCCGCGCGGGATGGTGCGTCGAGCCGAGGTCGTCGAGCAAATCCGCGACCGGCTCTCGTTCCTCGACTACGCGCCCGTCTGCTTCACGTCGGCGACGCGCGCCGAGGGCATCCCCGAGCTCTTCGACACGATCGCGCAGGTCGCCGCGGAGGCGCGCCGCCGCATTCCGGGCGGGGCCTTGACGGAGGCCCTGCGGGCCGCCGTGGCGCGCCGTCCGGCGTCCCTGCGCGGGGATCCGCTGATGATCCAGTCCGCGTCGCAGGTCGGCGTCGAACCGCCGACCTTCGCGCTGAGGGTGAACCGGCCGAACGACATCCACTTCTCCTACGAGCGCTACCTGGTGAAGTCGCTCCGGCACGCGTTCGGGCTGGCCGGCACGCCGATCCGTCTCTCTCTTCGGAAAGCCACCGGGCTGCGGGCGCGCGCGAGGCGCGTGCGGCGGTGAGGCTCTCGGACGGACTGGCGCGGCTCGGCCTCTGGCGCCTGTCCGTCATCGTCGTCGTCCTGGCCGGCGCGCTCGCGATCGTGACGGTCCCCCGTCTGCGCACCTTCTATTTCGGGCAGGGGACCGTGCCGGCCACGGCGCCGTTCGCGCGGTCGGCGACCGCGGCGCCGGCGAGCGCCGCCCAGTCCAAGGCCGTGCCCGGCAGGCGGCCGCTCTTGCCCGACGCCGAAGGGCGCATCCGGGTGCGCGTCAGCGACCGGGTACCGCCTCGGCTTCCGGCCGAAGGCATTCCGGCAGGCTGGACGGCCAGGGAGTTCGTGGGGCAAGCGTCGGTCGAGCTCGTCCGCGACGAGGCGCGTCTGGCGGTGAGGCTCAAGAGCGAGCGGTCGTCGTTCGCCCTCTACCGCGACGTCGTGGTCGACCTCAACGAGTTTCCGTTCCTCACGTGGGCCTGGAAGGTCGTCCGGATGCCGGCCGACGGCGACGTCCGCGAGCGCGCCGTCGACGACCAGGCGGCACAGGTGTACGTGATCTTCCCGCGCTGGCCCGCGCCGCTCCAGAACAGCGACGTGGTCGGCTACGTGTGGGACAGCCGGGCGCCGGTCGGGACCCAGGTGACCAGCACCCAGGCCGCCAACGTCAAGATCATCGTGGTCGCGTCGGGCCGGGGCCAGGCCGACACCTGGCGGGTCGAGCAGCGCGACGTCGCCAAGGACTACGCGGCGCTCTTCGGCCGCCCGGCCCCCCGGGTGGGCCAGGTCGCCCTCATGATCGACACCAACGACACCAAGGAGGCCGCCGAGGCCCTCATCGGCGATCTGATCTTCGCCCGGACGCGCTCTGAAAGCATGGAAACCCCAACGTCTATGCTAAGATGACGCGCATGGCGGATCCTGAGCGTCCCCGCGACGATCAAGAGTACGACGACGAGCGGTTCGAGGACGAAGGACGGCGCTCGATCTTTTCGGCACTGTGGTTCCGTGCGATTCTCGTCGTGATCGTGCTCGGCGTCGTCGTCGCCGTCGCGGTTCCGTACGTGCTCGAGCTCGCGAATCAGCCCGCGCCCAAGACCGCCGCGCTCGGAAAACCGGAAATGACGCCCGCGCCCGTGGCGCAGCCCGCGCCGCCGCCGGTCGCGAGCGTGCCCGCGCCCTCGGCGCCCGCGCCGGAGAAAACGGCGCCGCCGGAGAAACCCGCGTCCGCCGAAAAATCCGCCGCGAGCGAGACCTCCGCGCCGGCACCCATGACGCCCGCAACCGAGAAGCCCGCGCCCGCTCCGTCGAAGAAATCCGAGGCGAGCACGAGCGTGGCGGCGAAGGAGCCGGCCGAGGCCCGCGCGCCGCGCGCGGCGGCGCCGAGCCCGGCGGGGACAGGCGACTACTTCGTGCAGGTCGGCGCGTTCAAGAATCCCGACACCGCCAAGAAGCTCGCGGTCCGGCTGCGCGAGCAAAAGTACAACGTGGAAGAGACGTCGGCGACGACGACCGTCAAGTCGGCGCGGAGCGCTCCGCCGAGCGCGCCGCCCGCCGCCGCGCCACCGGCGGCCGCGACGCCGAGCGATCGCTACGACGTGTACGTGAGCGGCGCGGCGCCGGCCGAGCTCAACACCAAGCTCTCCGCCAAGGGCCTGAGCGCCGAGCCGTCGGGCGGCGGCGTGGTCGTGAAGCCGAGCATGCCGCTGCGCGATGCCGTTGCGCTCTCGAAGGATCTCGCGGTCGACGGGCTCAAGGTGCAGGTCCGTCGCGCCGCCGCGGGCTCGGCGTCCGCGCCGGCCGCGGCGCCGAGCGCGCCGATCGCCATGACCGATGGAACCCTGTATCGCGTTCGCGTCGGTCCATTCGACGACAAGTCGACCGCGACGTCGACCCTCCGCGAGCTCGAGCAGAAGGGATACCAGCCCTTCATCGCGCGAGGCGGGCAGTGACCGCCGGGGACGCGTGGGCGCACGGCGCCGCGTCCCCAGGGGGAGGTGACTTCCAACCGTGACGAAGAACGATCTGGTCAATGCCGTGGCCAACCACGGACTCTCGAAGCGGCAGTCGTCCTCGGTGGTCGAATCCGTATTCGACATCATCTTCCGCTGTTTCGAGAAGGGCGAGGACGTGAAGATCGTCGGCTTCGGCCACTTCCGCATCCGGCGCAAGGCGTCGCGCCGCGGACGTAATCCGCAGACCGGCGAATCCATCGAGATCACCGCGCGCAAGGTGCTCACCTTCAAACCAAGCAAGGGGCTCAAACAACGGATCAACGCAACGGCGTGACCACGGAAGTCGCCGAAAAGCTCTACTATCGTATCGGTGAAGTAGAGTCGATCACCGGTATCCCTGCCTATGTCCTGCGCTACTGGGAGTCGGAGTTCAAGCTGCTTCGACCCAAGAAGAATCCCGCGGGGCAGCGTCTGTACCGGCCGCGCGATCTCGAGCTGGTCCAGCGCATCAAGACCTTGCTCTACGAGGAGCGGCTCACGCTCGAGGGCGCCAAGAAGCGGCTGATCAGCGAGTCGCGCCGCACAGACCAGCTCGACCTCGGGATGAAAGAGGCCACGTACGCGGAGACGCTCAAGCGCATCCGCGACCGTCTCGGCGTCCTGCGCGCGCGCCTCGGTTCTTGAAGGGCCCCGGGTTATCTGCGACAATCCACGTCTGACGGTCGGGGCGTGGCGCAGCCCGGTAGCGCACATGACTGGGGGTCATGGGGTCGCTGGTTCAAATCCAGTCGCCCCGACCATTTTTCTCCTCCTTTCTCGGAAACAACTTGATAGTCGCGCCTTGGCCGGCGGGGCCCCAGCCCCGCGCCGGCCTGCAACGCGAAAAGCTACATGTCCGTCGTAGTCCTCACGAACGATGACGGCGTCCACGCCCTGGGCCTCGCGGCGCTCGAGAAAGCGCTGGCCGAGCTGGGCGACGTCTATGTCGTCGCGCCCGAGCGCGAGCAGAGCGCCTGCGGCCACGCGCTGACCCTGCATCGGCCGCTGCGGCCGCTGCAGCTCGGCGAGCGCCGCTTTTCCGTGAACGGCACGCCGTCCGACTGCGTGAACCTGGCCGTGCTCGGCTTCCTGCCCGCGACGCCGGTGCTGGTCGTCTCGGGGATCAATCACGGCGCCAACCTCGGCGACGACGTCACGTATTCGGGCACCGTCTCGGCGGCGATGGAGGGGACCATCCTGGGCGTGCCGTCGATCGCGGTATCACTCGCGGACGGCGGCGACTTCGAGATCGCCGGCCGCGTGGCGCGTCTGGTCGCGATGCGCGTGCTGGTCGGCGGGCTGCCCGACAATACCTTGCTCAACGTCAACGTCCCGGCGCAGCCGCCCCGCGGCATCCGCATGACCCGGCTCGGCCACCGCGTGTACAAGGAGAAGATCGTCGAGCAGGCCGATCCCCGCGGACGGGCCCACTACTGGCTGGGCGGCGGCGAGGCTCGCTGGGACGATCACGAGGGCACCGACATGGGCGCGGTGCACGACGGCTTCGTCGCGCTGACGCCGCTTCACCTCGACCTCACCAATCACCGCGCGATGGTCCAGCTCGGCGACTGGCAGGGCGGGCTCAACGCCCAGTTCCTGAGCGAGACCGGCCGTGGGCCCCGTCGCGCGCCTCTCCCCGCGCCGGTGCCCCCATCGAAGAGGAAGCCACGGAGAGGGTAGTGGAGCGGCTGCGCGACGCGTACGAGACGGCCCGCGCCCGCATGGTCGAGGAGCAGCTCGTGCAGCGCGGGGTCACCGACGAGCGGGTCGTGGCCGCGATGCGCCGGGTGCCGCGCCATGTGTTCGTCGAGGGGCCGCTGCGCGACCGGGCCCACGGCGATCATCCGCTTCCGATCGGCGAGGAGCAGACGATTTCCCAGCCCTACATCGTCGGGCTCATGACCCAGCTGCTCGAGCTGCGCGGCCACGAGAAGGTCCTGGAGGTCGGCACCGGATCCGGCTACCAGACGGCGGTGCTGGCCGAGCTGGCCCGCCGCGTGTGCACGATCGAGCGGCTGCCGCGCCTGGCCGAGCGCGCGCGGGCGCTCCTCGAGCGGCTCGGGTATGACAACGTCTGGGTGCGCGTCGGTAGCGGCACGCTCGGCTGGCCCGACGAAGCGCCCTTCGACCGAATCCTCGTCACCGCCGGCGGGCCGTCCGTGCCGCCGCCGCTCTTCCAGCAGCTCGGCGAGGGCGGCCGCATGGTCGTCCCCATCGGCGATATCGCCAACCAGACGCTGACGGTGGTGGAAAAGGTCGGCGGCGAGATGAAGACTCGCCCTTGCGGCGAGTGCAAATTCGTCAAGCTTGTCGGCAAGTACGCCTGGGACGCTTGACGTCCTTGTACAAGTCCGGCGACCCTGTACAATAAGTCGCGTCGCGTCGGGGCGTAGCGCAGCCTGGTAGCGCGCACGGTTCGGGACCGTGAAGTCGGAGGTTCAAATCCTCTCGCCCCGACCATCTCTCTGATCGTCCGGCGGCCGCGGTTGGGCTGCCGGACGATCGCTGAGCATCCGAGCCACCATCAGTGAGCGGATCGAAATCGGCCGCCGAGATCGTCGTCGCCGGAAGGGTGCAGGGCGTCGGCTATCGCAACTATGCGCAGCGTCGCGCCTCGAACCTCGGGCTGGCGGGCTTCGTCATGAACCTCAAGGACGGTCGCGTGCGCGCGCGCGTCGAGGGGCCGCGTCCCGTCATCGAGAAGTTCATCCAGGAGCTCGGCAAGGGCCCTCCGCTCTCTCGCGTCGAGAACCTCACCGTCCACTGGCTGCCGGCCTCGGGGCGCTTCGACGAGTTCGGCATCCGCTACGCGGAGTTCGAGCAATGAGCGCGACGGCGATGCTCGGCCGACGGCGACTCGGCGTCGCCGCGCTCGGCCTGATCGTGGCGCTCGGCTCGGCACAGGCCGCCGCCGAGCCTGCCGCGGGGCCGCGCGTCGCACAGCGCGTGCACGAGGTGAAGCCCGGCGATACGCTCACATCGCTCGCAAAGCGCTACGGCGTCACCGTGGCGGCGATCGTGAAGGCGAACAAGCTCTCCGGCGTCAACCCGCCCATCAAGGTGGGTCAGCATCTCGCAATTCCCGCTTCGGAGACGGCCACGGCGGCCACGCACCGTAGCAGTGTCGCCCAGCCGGGTGTGGCCGCGGCGGCAGGCCCGGCGGCGGCACCGGCCTCTCAGCCCCCGCCCAGGCTCGCGCTTGCGGTACCCGATTTCGCCGGTGACGCGCCGTCCCTCGGGTGGCCCGCCGAGGGTCCGGTGGTCTCGACGTTCGGCCATCGCCGGAGCGGCTGGCATGGGGGGATCGACATCAAGGCGCCGCTCGGGACGCCCGTGCAGGCCGCGGCGCCGGGCGTGGTCGTGACGGCCGGCATCGAGACCCGCTACGGGCTCGTGGTGAAGATCGAGCACACGGCGGGTTTCATGACCGTTTATGCCCACAACGATGTGAATCTCGTCGAAGTTGGCGACCGGGTGGACGGCGGCGACTTGATCGCGCTCGTCGGCAATACCGGGCGCGCGACGACGTATCACGTGCACTTCGAGGTGCGGCGCGACGGGCTGGCCTACAATCCGCTCTACCTCTTGCCGATGCCTCCGCGGATCGCGCAGGTCGACGAGATCGCCAAGACGCCGCATGAGTGAGGAGGCCGAGGTCCCCGACGAGCCGCTCGACACGCTCGTCGACGAAGAGGATCACGAGGTCCGCGAAGAAACTCGCGCCACCAGCCGTGAGAACCTCAGAGTCTACTTGAAAGAGATCGGGCGGATCGCGCTGCTCACGCGCGAGCAGGAGGGAGAGCTGGCCAGGCGCGTGCGCGCCGGCGACGCGGCCGCGAAGGCGCGCCTGACCGAGGCCAATCTGCGGCTCGTCGTCCAGATCGCCCGCCGCTACGTGAACCGCGGCCTGCCGTTGCCGGACCTGATCGAGGAAGGCAACCTCGGACTTCTGCGCGCCGTCGAGAAGTTCGACGCCGACCGTGGCACGCGCTTCTCCACGTACGCGACCTGGTGGATCCGCCAGGCGATCGTGCGAGCACTCGCGAACCAGGCTCGGACCATCCGCCTGCCGGTGCACGTCGGGCTCCTGCTCCAGCGCTACAAGCGGGAGCAGCAGCGCCTGACCCAGGAGCTCGAGCGGGCGCCGACCATGGAGGAGATCGCCGCGGCCATGGGTACGACGGTCGACCAGCTGGAGGAGCTCGAGGAGATCCGCCAGCAGCCCGTGTCGTTCGAGACCCCGATCGGCGAGGGAGGTCGCGTCGGCGATCTCATCGCCGATCCGGCGGCCGACCCGCTCGCCGCGCTGATCTCGTTGTTCCGGGAGCGAGCCGACCTGGTCTCGGTGCTCGACGATCTTGCCGCCAACGAGCGCACCGTGCTGCGCCGTCGCTTCGGCCTCGAGGGCGATCCGCCCGAGAAGCTCGAGGCGATCGGCCAGCGTCTCGGCCTGACCCGCGAGCGCATCCGCCAGATCGAGGCCGCGGGGCTCCGCAAGTTGCGGGCGCTCCTCGGGGCGCGCGGCATCGACGCGTCCGACCTTTTCTGAGCTTGTTATGGGCGCGCCTCGGCCGGCGGGCCCCAGCCCCGCGACCGCGTGCCGCGCGCACTGCGGAGGACCCGCCATGAAGCACGGCTTCCGGGTGATGGACAGCGACCTGCACACGATGGAGCCGGACGGCCTCTGGGAGACGTACCTCGAGGAGCCGTTCCGAACACTCGCGCCGTCGTTCGTGCGCCGGGAGCAGATCGCCTCGAACCAGCCGCTGATCCGCATCGGCGGGATCGAGATCGGCGAAATGTCCCGGCGGCCCAGGCTCTACAAGCTGAACGGGGCGCGCTGAGTCAGGGGCGAGACGATGGAACGGCCGGGGCGGGCAGGGTCACGATCGCGAACGAGGTGAGGCGCAGCTCCTTGTCCACGTGGGGCCGCGACCGCCGGTCAGCCCGGCGCCGCTCCGGGGCAACCACCGTCGTCTGCTGGCGCCGCTCGCCGTACCGCCGATCGACGACGACCATCACCGTGTTGTCGCCGGCGAAGTGACCCTGAAGGTACGTGGCCAGCTTCGTGTTGCCGCGCGACACGATGAACAGGAAACGATCCGGTTGGCTCGTCAGGGCCGTGGGAGCACCCTCACCAATCTCGTCGGGCGGCGCGGCATTGGCGAACAATATCGCACACGCCCGGGTCGTCGACGCACTTATAGCGAGATCGACCTCGCGTGATAGGCTCGGTGTAGGCGCATGGCTTCCCTGAAGCGTCGATCGCGGAAACGCGGGAAGAGCCGAGCGCGCACGAGCCGAGCGCGCGCGCCTCGCACCCCTTCGCAGTGGCTCGCACGCATCAAGGGCGGCGAGGGGAGGAGCGCGCTGCACCTGCCGCCCGATTTCGTGCTGTGGGTCTTCGCCGGGCTGCTCGCGCATCTCGATCGTCGAGGCGACACGCACGTAGCGGATCTCGCCGAGGGCGCGCTCGCGCACGGCGGCGGCCTGTCCGTGCACGACGGCACGAGCTGGCAGAGCGCCGGACCAGCGCACGAGGCGGCGCTGCGCGCCATCGCCCAGGCGTTCGCGGATCTCGATCTCACGCACGGCCGACGCCCAGATCGCGGCGCCTGGGAGATGCTCGACAAGGTGGAGGCCGCCTTCACGGGCCTCTGCGTCGGGCTCAGACCGGACGGCACCGAATCCGACCGCGACTATCTCGACGAGGAGTTGCGCCGCCTCGGGCAGGAGAATCTGAGCGACTCGTCGATTCGCAAGAAGCTCAGGGTCAACATCCGCCGTCGCCTCCTGCGCGCCGCGCTCGACGACGTCGCCCGGCGACAGCTCTCGGCGCGCGCGACCAAGCGCCAGATCCGCGCGCGCGGCGACGAGATCCAGCGTCACCTGCAGCGCGCCGGCCTCTTGAAGCTGGTGGGCGGGTCGGTTCCCCTGATCGGCGCCTAGCGCGGCGCGTGCGAAAGCGCGCGACCCACGCGCCGGCGTCCCGCTCGGCCAGCGAGCGCTCGTCGTCCCAGATCTGAAAGCACTCGCCGTGCAGGCGGATCGTTCGCCAGTCCTCGACGCAGATCCTCACGGTCATTCGCCAATCGGGCTCGATGGGCCCGCCGCAGGCGTCGCACTCCCGCCGGACTGCCGAGCCATAACCGAGCTCGATCACGCGGTGGCGGGGCAGACGCCCGTCGTTGATCAGCTGGCGGATGAGCTGGCGGACGACGTCGTCGCTCGTGCGCCCCGCATCGACGCGAAAAAGCTAGCCGACGAGAGCACCCTCACGGCCAGCTCGAGACTCCCCGGCGGAACCGGTCGAGGTCGAGCAGGCGCACCCGTCCGTCGCGGCTCGCTGCCTCCCGGGCCGCGGGCGTGTTGTAGCCCCACGTCGCCAGGAACAGCCGCACGTCATCCAGATCGAGATGCGTGGTGACGTGCTGCAGCGTCTCCAGCCGGTCCTCGACGAACCACAGCGTCGGGCGTCGCCCGTGCGCGGACGCAAAGTCGGCGACGAGCGCCCGCAGGTTGTCGCACTTGTGGATGCCGGCTTCCTTGCCCTGAATACCGGCCAGCGCGACATTCCACGAGTCCAGGACCAGGCGAGCGAACTCGCCCTCCTTCGTGGTGACGACCAGAGTGCGCTCCGGCTCGCCGACCACCCGGCGGAGCTCGTCGAGCCGGCAATACGGCACGTTCTGGCCGAGCCAGCCATCGCAGTCATTGGCAATCCACTCACGGCGGACCTCGTCCAGCGTGTGCTGGAGTGTGCGCACCAGGTCGGCGCCGGGCAGCGATTCGGCGCGCACGAGCTGCTCGCGCACCTCGTCCCAGCTACGGAGGATGGCGGCCTGGTCTGCGCCCCGCGCGATGGCGCGGAGCAGGATGGGCATCTCCCAGCCGCTCAGGATCACCGGCCTGAGCGCGCGAAACGCCGGGAAGAGAGCGTCGTCCGGCGCCTTCTCGTTCGGCCACACGCGCAGATGAGTCCGCCGGCTGGTCTCGAAGTATTCGCGCATGCCGTCGCAGAGCACTCCATCGAAGTCGAGCGCCAGGATGTCGGGAGTCATGTGTTCGCTCCGCCTCTCAGCTCGCTCATACATCAGCTGCGGGCGTCGGTCC
>Ga0066903_100003448_pt1 | contig 12937 bp, 11 predicted proteins | sample PanSoiMetaGPlot1_FD_67491 | JGI IMG/M metagenome (GOLD analysis project Ga0066903, IMG submission 67491) | Tropical forest soil microbial communities from Panama analyzed to predict greenhouse gas emissions - Panama Soil - Plot 1 (version 2) | ecosystem: Environmental > Terrestrial > Soil >... | reverse complement strand
ATTTTCTCGCCGCTGGGCGAGTAGAAGATGCGGTCGACCGCCTTGATGATGATCTTGGATTTTTTAGTCTCCATGGGTCACCGCCTTCTTGCGGCCGCGGCTGCCGGCCACCGCGGCGGCCGAAGCCGTACCGGACTGGGCCGCTGCCTGCCGCCAGGGAAAGAGAACTCTCTCTGACAGCGTGAGCAGCGCACGAAAGAGAAACGCGGCCACGCCAATGGCGATGATCCCGGCATAAACAAGATCGGGCTGGTGAAATTCATAGGCGGACTGCACCATCGCGCCCACGCCTTTTTTGCGATTCACGATTTCAGCCAGGATCACGTAGGTCCAGCCGATGTCATAGAGGATGCGGAACGATGAAAAGATTCCCGGAAACGAGGCGCGAAACATCAGCCACATGACCTGGTAGCGTTTGGCCCCGAGCGTGTAGGCGGTCTCAAGCAACGAGCTGTCCACACGGTTCACTTCTTCCACGACGACGGCAAGAAGGTAGAAGAACATGCCGAACCACAGGAAGGCGACCTTCATGGTCTCGTCAATGCCGAAGAGCCCGATGAAAGCTGGCAGGAACGCCGTGGTGGGCATGGAGCGCATAGGCGCGGCGACTGGGTTGACCAGATCATAGAGCCAGCGGAAGCTGGCCATCAGGAGCCCGAGTGGAAGCGCGATGACCGCGCACCACAGGAAGGCCTGGCCGATGCGAAGCCAGCTCGCGTAGACGTTGCCCAGCAACCCTCGCTCGGAGAAGAGCGGTCCAAAGGCGCGCAGAACTTCCGCGGGCGTGGGGAAGACGTAGCGGCTGATGAGTTCCCAGCGGGAGATCATGGCCCAGATCAAGACCACGAGAACCCAGGCCACCGTCGCGAGCACGAGCTTGGTGGTGCGCGAGGTTTCCTTGCGGATTGTCAACAGATCGGACATGCGGTTTTGGAGATCGATGCAGCTTTCTTCGCGTGGCGCTTCACGTAAAGACGTAGCATGCTACGTCTCTACGTTAAGAAGCACCATTAGCTCGGGTTCGCGTAGAGTTTGATGTCAGTCCGCCGGTTCTTCTCGCGCCCCTCGGCCGTGTTGTTCGAGTCGAGCGGCTTGTCCGGACCGTTGCCCAAGGTGCGCAGCCGCGCGCCGGGGAAGCCGTACTTTTCCATCAGGTAGTCGCGGACCGCGTCTGCGCGCTGGCGTGAGAGCTGCATGTTGTAGGTCCGCTGGCCGGTAGAGTCGGTGTTGCCCTCGATATCGACGATGGTGTTTTCATAGGCGCGCATCTGCCCGCCGATCTCATCCACCACGGCGCGCGAATCCAGGCTCATGTGGGCCGAGTTCGGCTCAAAGTAGATGGAGCGATGCTGCGTGGCCAGCGGCGTCGCACCCTTGCTCGGCTGGTGGTACTCGATCGGCTGCTCGGTGGAGGCCGTGGAGAAGCTGCCGCTCATCTGCTTGATGTAGCGGCGGTCAACGCTGTCTTCAGGATTCGAGGTGCGCTTGATCATGCGCATCTCGCGATACATGTCCTGGGCCATGCCAAAGATGTTGGCATAATCGGAGTTCGCGCCTTGCGCTCCCATAAAGGAGGCGTTGTCGGCGTAGTCGGCGAGCTTCACGCCTTCCAGCATGGTCTTGGCCAGGTCGGAGGCGATGTTGAAGTCCTTGATGGTCCCGATCAGGTTGTAGGCGCGCGCCGGCTGTGTGCGGATGAACTCCACACCCTCGATCCAGCCCTGGGCCAGCTTCAACACGGTCTGGGGATGTTTGGCGGCGAAGCGGTCGCTGACCACCAGGATGTCGGCAATCAGGCGATTGGCGACGCGCGTGTCATAAATTTTCCTGGAGCCGGAGCGCTTGGTAACCGCGTCACTCATGTCCGGGTCCCAGGCCACGGCGGCATCGACCTTTTCCTGGGCAAAGAGGTTCGCAGGCTCAATGCCATCCTTGGTATGGACGGCGTTCTTGAAGATTTCCTGGCGCTGCTCCGTGCTCAGGCCGGAGGCTTTCAAGCCGTTCCACAACAGGAAGTGCGACGGCGTGTACGGAGCGAAGGCCACGGTCTTGCCGGCGAGGTCTTCAATGCTGTTGATGCCCTGCTTTCCGATTACCCCGTCAGCGCCGCGCGACCAATCGACCATGAGAAACGCGTGCGAGCCGAAGCCCTTCTCCTGGAAGAGGCCGTAGTCCTTGGCATACACGTCAAGCGTGGTGAGCATCACGTCAACGTTGTTGGTGGCCAGCGCGGAAGCGCCTTCGGTCCAGTCGTCGATGATTTTGAAGGAAACTTTCAGGCCCTTCTTGGCAAAGATCGACTCAGGCGCGGTCTCCAGTCCGCCGTTGGCGACCAATCCACCCACGCAGCCGACCCAGACGTTCACGCGGATGCGAACTTCCGCGCTCTCATCCGTTGTGGAGGAGACGGGAATTGCCAGAGGCTTGGAGGTATCAAGCTTGTCGCCACTCGATCCGCTTTTGCCCCCGCCGAGCTTGCCCAGGTCAATGACGCCGTACTTGTTCAGGCTGTAACCGACCAGCGCCAACCCGATCAGGAAGATCAGGAGCCATCCGCCTTTTTCAATCTTCACCGCCATATCTTCTCCTTTTGTCGCTACGCTCCAAACCGCTTTCAGAGTTTCGCCACCCCAAGTTACTCAGCCCTGGTGCAGCGGGCTCGCCGCGTGGACGGCCTCGCCCTTAGTCGAGTAACCAACAGACAACCGGACGCTACGAGGTCCGCTGCGGCTCCTTGCCTCCGATGGTCTTCTCGGGCGAGGCGCCGGCAGCCGAAGGCGAGGCCAGTCCCATTTCGATCTTGAACTGCTTGACCAGTTCGCCCGCCTGGATTTTCTGCGCGTCCTCTTCGATCTTCATTTTTTGCTGGTCGACGTTGCTCATGGCCATGTCCATGCGCGCTTCATTGACCGCGGTCATCTCTTCGATCTTGCGGACCATCTCATCGTGAGTCTGGCTGATGCCGGCGACATTAAACTGCTCCATGACGTCGGCTACCTTCTTCTGCCACTGGGCGCGGCGATAGTCGGCGATGGCCGACAGCGCTTCCTGTGTTTTGCGCTCTTTCTCCTGCATGAACGCCTGTTTCACGGCCATGGCCTTGTCGAAAGCAGCACGGGCGGTCGTGAGCTGGCCCTGGGTGCGGGCCAGGGCGCCCTTGGTGGTCTGCAGCTGGGTGGCGAAGCCGGCAGCAATGTCGTCACGGTTCGCCTGGATCGCCGCTTTTACCTTGGCTGTAAGGTTGGCCAAGTCTGTCTGATACTTGGACTCCTCGCGCTCCAGCAGCGTGACATTGGCCTTGACCATGGCGATGCTTTCATTCATGCGCGGCACCTGGTCATTCATGTCGCGGATATTCTGTTGCAGGATGATTTCCGGGTTTTCCGCCGTGGAGATAAAGAATCCGACGAAGGAACGGATGACTCTCTTCAAACGCTGCCACATAAATGCTCCTTTTCCTCTACGACTTTGGGCCTTGCTTGGGCGCAGCCGCGGAAATGCCCGCGCCTGTCGTGATCGGGTTCTCCGTCACAAAGGGCGCAACCGCGTCAAAGATCTTCTTTTCTTCCTGTTGTTTCTTCAGCCGCCAGCCGAAGAAGCGTTCTTTTTCGCGCGTAATGTCGTCATTGTTGCCCTGAATTCTGGCCCGCTGCTCGGCCACGTACTTGTCGAGCTCGGCCTGGATCTGGGCGTTCTCCTGGTTTTTGCGTCCTTCCAAGTCCGCGATGGCGCGCTCCTGAACGCGCTCGTAACCATCCAGCGCCTTATCGCGACGGACGGCATCCTGGATGACATCCTTTATGTCCACGCCCGCGGCATCCAGGGCCACCAGGATCGTCGAGCGCTTTACGTCCGTGGTCATGGAGCGGATATGCTCGCTCTGGAGCATCTCCGCAATTTTCATGATGGAATAGCCTTGCGGCGCGGGTGGGATCTCCGCCGCCTGATAGATCTCATCGAAGGAGCTGGCGTTGGCGACGGGGCCGGTGAATTTGGGCTCCGTGGACACGCTGGAGGCAATCTGCGCGACCGTCTGGGCCGGGCTCATCTGGCCTGATGGTTGGCCGGCATCAGAGCCGGCGCCTGGAGCGGGGTTGCCGGCTTCATTGACCGAAACGAAATAGTTGTACCACTTCTTTGTCATAAGCCCCCCCGTCAGCGACCCCAGTTACGCGCCTCCCGGTATGCGGCCTCGGCGGTGGCCACAGGTCGCCGCTCAAGCCCTAGGTGTTTCAGGAAAGTTACCCGGCGAAAGATAAGTGTTTGCTGATCTGGCTTGGAACGGTACTTCCGAAGCGCGGCTCTTGTCAAATCCATCTCTTCTCTCCAAAACGTCACTGCCATGCAGACAAAGAACTCAAACCGCAACTACTCGACACCAGGGAACCAACCGCCTTGCGCCGCCTTTCGACTCCATTCCACCTTCTATGTTACGCATGTGCAATTCAGCTACAATGAGCACTTTCATCGTTCAAAATGACCGTGTTTTTGAACTGACAAATCTGGAATTCTGGATTACCTTGTGCCCGCAAAAACACTTCCCGCCGTGCTGAGCCGTGCAGTTGAAGGCAAAGCCGAATACGATGTGCGCCTGCTGGCCCAGCAGCTAGGCACGAGCTATCGATCCTTGATGTACTGGCTCCGCGGCGACCGTCATGTGCCGGCTTATCTCCTGCCGCGGATTTGCGTCCTGGTGCAGAACTTTGAAGCCCTCGATCTGCTGGAGAGCCAGGCCGGACGCGTGGCCTTCAGAATCCCCGATCCCCGCCAGACTTCGGCCGAGCAGTTCCGCGCGATCTCAGCCCTGATCAAGGATGTGGGCGAAGCGTTGGAGAGCATTGCCAACACCATGGCCGACGGAATTGTGGAGGACTATGAGTTGGCCGGCACGATCCCCAAACTTGAGGCGGTGATCCAGGAATGCGCATCCTTGAAATACAGCCTGGAATATCTGGCCAAGCACCGGAAGAAGCGGAAGTAATGACCGGCTAGCTGGCTTTGGGGAGGCTCGCGTCTTCAGGAAATGCGTCAAGGAATGCGGTGCTGCGGAAAGGAACGGCGCGCGCGTCGTTCAGCGGACGAACCAGGGTGAAGCGAACGGCGACGCCACAGCGCTTGCATCGGGGAAAGCGAGTATTGATTACCAGCGTTGCCATGTGCATCAACCGGTGTGGACTGTGTTCAACGCGATAGATGCCGCTGGTGGGAACAGTTTGCCCCGGTTTGAAAGCTGAGTTGCTTTCAGCCTTACGTTTATTGGCCGCGCGCAAACGTTTCATAAGCAATCGGACACTTGCCCGGATGGCAACAGCCGGGCAAGACAAACCAAGCCTACCCGGAAGTAGCGGGACTAGTAAAGACGAAAGGCGCATTGTTTAGGATTCTGCCCGGTAACTTCAGGTTGCCGAGTACCGCAATCTTAGCGGAAGTCTGAATCTTCAGAGATGTGCTGCACCTGCTCCAGCAGGGTGAAATCGGCAGAAGTGCCGCAAATCGGGCAGGGCGGGAACGGCTGGGCTCTTTGAATCCAGAGCTCGGGAACACTGGGACATTTCTCGTGAAAGGGACGCCAGACTCCGGAAACGGGAACAAGTTCACCGCTGCGGAAGGCGATCTGCTGGGGAGACTTGCTGTCTTTCGGTTGTGCCACGTTGATTCTCCTGGTGCTTATCAATCCGCGTTTCTCACAGGAGAATTAAGGCAAATCACTTGCCACCGTAATAGGTTGAAAACACAGGCAATCCAGGGTCCAAAAGCAGCAGACACTCGTAATTTTTTCCCCTGAAAAAGGCATTTCCAACATCACGCACCGAGGTTGCCTGTAATTTCTTCAATATGCTCCCAGGCATAACTTGCCGCTCGATCCAGCAGGAACGAATGGAGCTTCACGCCGGCAACGAGGGCCACCGCTCCACTCAGCAGAGGCAGCCACGGAAGCCGCCAGTACCAGGCCGCCAGCACCACCGCGCCCACCAGCGCCGCAAGGGGGAAAAACACCAGCATTGCTACCAGCCCCGCGGCATTCGACGAAAGTTTTGAACTCATCTGCGTGAGCTCGATCCGGCGCGGCCAATAGACTGAGATGAGATTCCCGGCGCTGAGTTGGATGATGAGAATGGCGAGAAACGCCACGGTCACCGTGAGCACCAGGGCTGGCGGCACGTGGGTGGTGGCGATAACAGCCATGGCCATCAGGGCGTATATGGAACAGAGAATGCCGCCGTGGGTCAGATTCTTCGCCAGAAGCACTTTGCGCAGCGACAACGGAGCCAGGAGCCAGCGTCCGAACCCTTCCTTGTCCATGCCAAAGATGTTGTAGCTCAGGTTCGGTATAGAAAGGAGGATAAAGACCGCTGCCCCTGGCAATAGCGCTTGCGACCGGCCGGCAAAAAGGTTTTTTCGGCCCACACCGTTGAAGGCAACGAGCAGAAAGATCACCGGCGGATAGATGATTTGCAGCATCATTCGCGCGCTTTGCCGGATATAGCGCAGCTCCTTCTCCATGATCGCAGCGGTAACTTCATCCACCAAGGGGAAGGTCCAGCCTTTGCGGACCTTCAATTCATGGTGGACCTGGTACGCCTCGGCGTAAATCTCGCCCTGATGAAGGGAGCGAAGCTGCCGGCGAAGCAGCAGAAAGGCCAGCGCCGCATATAACGTGAGACCGCTGAAGGCATAGACTTCAGGAAAACCATGGTCGCGAAAGCCACGTAAGGCCGCGCCCGGCGGCGAGAATTCGCGCACCTTTGTTATTGTTTGTCCAACCCACGGAGGCAGTCTGGGGCCGCGCTTCTGCGCCCAGTTGCTCGCATTCAGCTGCACCAGATTGATGAGAATGATGAGCATGAACATCACGAACACCATGCGCTCCCGCCCCTTGCGCGTGCTCTGAAAGCGCTCAAACAGTCCAATCACAATGCGGTTCAGGAGAAGATTGAAGGCCGCGAACAACAGCAGCGGGAGCGCGGCAATGAACGCCCACTCAGGCCGTGCAACGACGATGCCTAGCCACACACTGAGGAGCCAGAGCAAAGCCGTGATCGCAGCCGGATCAGAAAGGCCGTAGACTAGGCTTAGAAAAATGTACAGCCGGAAAGAAACCGGGTAGCGGGCGATTTCACGAAAGCTCAGCCCGGGCGAGTAGCCCTCAAACAGGATGGGAGCGAGCTGCCAGACAAGAAAGATTGCCCAGAGCAGAAGATCAAGCAAATCAGCCCTTGCGATCCTCACCAGGCCAATCGTTGCGGCGAAGAAGCCAAGGCTGGTGGTCATCATGAACCCCACGCCAAAAAGCACCCCAAGCACCTGAAAGCCCAGTTCAGCCGTCCGGCCGCGCCGGCGCATTGAGTTCAGGAAGAGCCGCCAGCGCAACCACAGCAGCAGCACCATCTGATTATTGGAATCGGCTAGAGCCAGGAGAGCACCTCCGCATCCTGCCTGGCCCCGCCGACCACCTGAAGGAAGATCTCTTCGAGCGTGAGCGGAGAATGATCATGCCCGGCAATTTTTACGCCGCTGCGGAGCTCCTCCAGCGACCCCGACGCAACCAGCCGTCCTTTCTGGATGATTCCGATGTGCGAGCAAAGGCGTTCGACCACTTCCAGCACATGCGAGGTAAGAAATACGGTGCCGCCGCGAGCGATGAAACGCTGCAACAGCCGCTTGAGCGTCGTGGCGGCGATGGCGTCAACGCCCTCAAAGGGCTCGTCAAGGAAGAGTATCTCCGGACCATGGATAACGGCGGCAGCCAGCGCCGTCTTCTTCTTCATGCCGTGGGAGTAATCGGCCACCAGCTTGTCGGCGGAGTCCGCCAGGTCCATGAATTCCAGCAGTTCGGCGCTGCGCTCAGCCGCGGTGGCGCGAGGGAGGCCGTACATACGCGCGACAAAATTCAGCAGCTGGGCTCCCGTGAGCCGCTCAAACAATGACAACCCTTCCGGCACAACGCCGATGCGGCGCTTGATTTCCACGCTGTCCGTGGCCAGGTTGCGGCCCAGAATATGGACTTCACCGCCGGTGGGCCGCAGCAGGCCAGTCAGCATTTTGATGGTGGTGGATTTTCCCGCGCCATTGGGTCCCAGAAAACCGTAGAACTGCTGCTTTTCCACCGTCAGATCAAGCTGGTCGACGGCCACCAGCGGCCCGAAGGTGCGGCGCAAAGAGACGGTTTGCAATATGGTTTCAGCCACGGTGGTCTATTCCGTTTCGGGAACGTTAGAGAATACGTATATTTGCAGGAAAAAGTTTACAGCAGCTTCCTTCCGCTTTTTTGACGGCAAAGCGCAGGCTACCCCACGCCCAGAATCGACGTCAAAAGATAATGCATCACCTGTGAACCATGATCTCGAAGTGTGCCAACCCGAGTTGCTCCAAGGTCCTCATGAGAATGGATGGGGGCAGGTTCTTTGGTTTCCCCACATCCCGGAAGACGGTTGAGCACTTCTGGTTATGCAGCAAGTGCTCGAAAAGTTTTACCCTGCGGCTGATCGAGGGGCGGGTGGAGTTAAGGCGTCGCGACCACAGGGCCGCGTAGCTGCAAGTCGGATTGAGAAACAAAAGACTCAGTTGGGCTGAGAGGGTGATGCTGTGCCGCCTGAGTGGACCTCGCGAAATGCCCCCGGAGTAGCGCCGGTGAACTGGCGAAAAACCTTGGTGAAGTGGCTCTGGTCATAGAAGCCGAAGTCGAGCGCGATGGCGCTCAAGGGCGCAGTCGAGTTGGCCAGGCGCTCGGCCGCGGCGCGGACTCGAACCCGGTTCAGATACTCGCCCAGCGTCTCCCCGAACTCCTGGCGGAAGACATAACCAAGATAGACAGGATGCACTCCCGCGGCGTCAGCCACCTGGGCCAGGGTCAGGTTCTCATCAAAGTGGGCATGCACGAACTCGCAGGCGCGACGGAGAGAACGCAAGTCGCGCGGAACCCGCGTTGAGCAGCGGACGATCGAGAAGGCAAGAGATACAGCCCGCGATTCCAGGTCCAGATGATTGTCCACTCGCGCGCAGATGCGCCGGTAAAGGTTCACCAATTCCCAGGCCGCGCGGCCGCCGGAAAGATCGATGATGGGGCGCAGATTGAGGCGGGAGAAATCAGCCGCATCGAACAACTGGGGCTTAAACTCAAAAGTTAGGAGCGTCACCCCGGCCCCGCCGACCTCATCACGATGCTCCATTCCCGGCGGATGGTAGACACAGGAAAACGGCTGGTAGCCGAAGTGGAGAAAGCCTGCCGTCTCGCGATACTGGCCGCGCAACATGAGTGATACAAAACCGGCCTGGTGAGCATGGCTGGGCAGAGCGCGCGCCTGATTGTGCTCCAGCCGGTTCACCACCACGGCATCGGCCGCCCAGCGCTGGGCAATGCTCCCGTAAAACTGGCCCATATTGAGCGACTGAGACACTGAAAACCCTCGCTTATTGGACGACCCTGTCTGCCTGACCGTTAACCGGTCCGCGACTGTTCGTTTTCGACCAGCCAGTGCCGCTTGCGAACACCACCTGAAGCCCCCTAAGATTCATCGTCCGCCGACTAGGCTTGTATTATCAACACGTTAGCGAAAATTCCGAGTTAGGTGGGCAAAGTGCCTTAACTCACCGCAGCGGCCGGCAAGTTTAATAGAGCATGTTGGCCGCCAATCGCTTTCCGGGGTTGCGGGGGCTTGCATTAGTACAAGACAGCAAGCCTTGAGTAGCCTGAAATTTGGGTATACAGGTAAGTACGTGTTTTTGGAGAGGCATTCATGAGCACACTCATACAGGACGTGCGTTACGGCTTTCGCATGTTGCGCAAGAACCCTGGATTCACGCTGGTGGCGCTGCTGGCTCTGGCGCTGGGCATCGGCGCGAACACGGCGCTGTTCAGCGTAGTGTACGGGGTGTTGCTGAAACCGTTGCCCTACGCCCAGGGAAAAGAGCTGGTCGTGTTGCATCAGGATTTCCCCAACGCCAACCTGGCCAATGTCGGCTTTTCCGTGAAGGAGATCAAGGATTACCGCGAGCAGGCGAAATCGCTGGCCCAGATTGAGCAGTACCACCAGATGTCATTCATCCTGCTCGATGGTCAGGAGCCGGACGAGGTGCGCGCCGGCGTGGTCTCCGCCCACTTCTTTGAGCTGCTGGGAATCAAACCTTATCTTGGCCACTTCTTTACCTCGGCCGACGACACTCTGGGGGCGGAGGCGAAGCTGGTTCTCAGCTACACCTACTGGAAGACCCGCTACGGCGGCGATCCAAATATCCTTGGCCGCCACTTCCGGATGAACGACAAAGTTCACACCGTCATTGGCGTGCTGCCTCCGGTGCCGCAGTATCCACGGGAAAACGATGTTTACATGCCCACGGTGGCATGCCCGTTCAGCTCGTCGCCGCAGGCAATTGCCAACCGCGGTGCGCGCATGATGCAGGCTTTTGGGCGGCTCAAGCCGGACGCGAACGTCGCCGGCGGCAATGGCGACATAAAACTGGTGGCGGCGCGATTGCAGAAGCAATACCCGGCTGACTATCCTGAATCGCGCGGTCTCAGCGTCAGAATGAACGGCCTGCAGAGCCAGCTCACGCAACAGGTGCGCCCCATGTTGCTGGTGCTCTTGGGGACGGCCGGACTGGTGCTGCTGATTGCCTGCGCCAACGTGGCCAACCTGGCCCTGGCCCGCATGATGCGTCGGGAGCAGGAGATGGCGGTCCGGGCGGCGCTGGGCGCAAATCGCGGCCGGCTCGTCCGCCAATTGCTCACGGAAAGCACGCTGCTCAGCCTTGCCGGTGGAGCGCTGGGCCTGCTGCTGGCCTCAAGCTGCGTCGAACTGCTGGCCCGCTTTGTGGGCCGCTTCACCACCCGCGCGGCTGAGATCCATATCAGCACGGAAATATTGCTGTTCACCCTGGGCATCTCGATGATCACGGGATTGATTTTCGGCTCGATTCCCGCGCTCGCGCAGCGCCTGAACCTGGTGAATTCCCTGAAGGAAGGCGGCTCTTCCTCCACCCTCAAGACCAGCCGTCATCAGTTGCGCAATCTGCTGGTGATGGGACAGGTGGCCGTGAGTTTCATGCTGCTGATTGGGGCCGGCCTGATGACCCGCAGCTTTGTCAGGCTGCAGCAGGTCAACGCGGGCTACAACCCGGAGAATGTTCTCACCGCCAATATTCCACTCAACTTCAGCAAGTATCGCGGCAACGCCGACATCGTGAATTTTTTTGATCGCGTCACCGGGAAGCTGGAGGGCACGCCGGGGATTCTTGCCGTAGCCACCAACAGTGGGGCACCGCTGCAGCGGGGACAACGTCCTTTTAACCAGGGATTCATTGTTGAAGGCCGTCCGCGCGACCCGCGCGGCGTGCCGCCGACGGCGGACCTCAGTTTCGCCTCTGCTGACTGCTTCAAGCTGCTGGGTATCCCGCTCGTCAGCGGACGGTACTTTACTCTGCATGACGACGCGAATGCGCCTAAAGTTGTCATTATCAGCCGGTCGCTGGCACGTCACTATTTCCCCAATGAAGATCCTATCGGCCACCGCCTTTCCGGCGACGATGGGGAGCACTGGGTGAAAATTGTGGGCGTAGTCGGGGACGTCAAGTACTACGGCCTTGACCAGCCCACACTCGATACCGCCTATGTGCCGACGACCCAGGAGCCGATGATGGCCAACAGCCTGCTCATCAAGACCGCGGGCAATCCTTTGAATTATGCCCGGCAGGTGCGTGAAGCTGTCTTCTCGGTCGACTCGGAGCAGCCCGTCAACGGGATCAGAACGCTGGGCGAACTGCGCGGCGACGCCCTGGTTCAATCGCGGCTCACCACGCTCCTGTTGGGTCTGTTTGCCGGCCTTGCCCTGGCGATCGCTGCCACGGGCCTGAGCGGCGTGGTCGCTCTCATGGTCAGCCAGCGCACGCGCGAGATCGGCATTCGCATGGCCCTGGGCGCGCAGAGCACCGAAGTGCTGACCATGGTGCTGCGGCAGGGAATGCGGCTCATCACCGCAGGGCTGGGCGTGGGCATGGTCGCGGCACTCGTGTTTTCACGGGTCATGCGGTCCATGCTGTTCAATACCCCGGTCAATGATCCGCTGACCTTCGCCGCCGTGGCCCTGGCGTTCCTGGCCGTGGGCCTTCTCGCCAGCTACGTGCCTGCGCGCCGCGTGACCAAGGTGGACCCTCTGATTGCGTTGCGGAGCGAATAGTCCATACAAAGCACGGCAGGAGTCGCCTGGAAACAGAGCAGATCTCCTGCCGTATTCAAGGGTGATGCCGGTTGCCTTAGTGAAGCACGGCCATGAACCCGTGCCAGGTCTTGCCGTCACTGTAGCTGCCTACGATGGAGCGATTGTCGCTGATCGCATTCGGCCGCGTCTCCACGGATCCGGGGAATTTGAAGGGCAGATAATTAGGCTTGATTTCCGTGTCCGTAGTCCCTTCATTCGCTTCCAGGTGCGGTGCGAAGAAGCCGCTTCCGTTCTGGAACAGCACAATATCGCCGCCACTGTTGACGCCGGTAGCATGGGCGTCAGACATAACCGGCGAAGCGAGCAGATCGTCGTCTGAACCGTGGATGAGTCCGGTCGTCCAGGAGTCATGATCGAAGACCTGCATGATCAGCAGGCCGGTGTTTGAGTTGCCGAACACGCCGTCTTCGGTAGTACCTGGAAAATTGACCTTGGTGAAGTGGCCGTTGAACCAGCGAAATCCGCCAAAGGGTCCTTCACCAAACACGCTCCATTGGCTGCCGACAACGGTGCCGAATTTATTGATGCCCATCGGCGCCGTGGCGGTGCCCTGCGTTCCCATGCCCGGCGGGGCAATATCCAGTGTCTTGAGAACTCCCGTGTGCAGGCGCAGGAAGCCGTGAATCTGGTTGTTTCTGAAGTAGGTGCCAACAAAGTCCCCCAGATCGTTGACGCCTAGAATGGCGGTGGCGCTGGCTCCGGGAAAATCGAAGCGCGTGAAC
>Ga0066903_100003447_pt1 | contig 12939 bp, 13 predicted proteins | sample PanSoiMetaGPlot1_FD_67491 | JGI IMG/M metagenome (GOLD analysis project Ga0066903, IMG submission 67491) | Tropical forest soil microbial communities from Panama analyzed to predict greenhouse gas emissions - Panama Soil - Plot 1 (version 2) | ecosystem: Environmental > Terrestrial > Soil >... | reverse complement strand
GTCATCGACGAGCTCGACGACAACGAGCACATCGCCGATCAGATGGGAGCGCCGTTCCTGCTCGGCCGGCCGTCGGAGGACGAGATGCTCAGGGACGCCGGCATCGACCGCGCCATCTCGGTGCTCGCCTGCGTCGACTCCGATGCGGAGAACATCTTCATCTGCCTCACCGCGCGCGAGCTCCGCTCCGACATCACCGTGGTGGCCCGGGCCAGCGAGGAGGACTCCGAGAAGAAGCTGCTCCGGGCGGGGGCGGACAGGGTCATCTCGCCGTACAAGTCGAGCGGCGCGGAGATGGCCCGTCTCGCGCTGCAGCCCCAGGTCTCCGGCGTCGTCGACGTGGCGCCCGAGTACCGGATGGAGGAGATCGACGTAACCGAGGGCTGCGAGGCGGCCGGAAGCACGATCGGGGAGGTGAGGGGGACGACGACGGTGGCCGCGCTCCGGACCACTGACGGCAAGGTCCAGCCGCAGCCCGCCTCCGACACCGTCCTGCGGGCCGGCGACGTCGTGGTGGCGATGGGGACCGTCGACGCCCTCAGGAAGCTCGAGTCCAAGTTCGTCCGGGGCCGGGCCTCGCGAACCGGCGGCGTCCTCGGAGACCCGGGTTAGCCCGCCTCGTCCGCCGAGGCGAGCTGGAGCTCCAGCTCCTCGGTCGAGCCGGGCTTGATCGGCTCCTCCCGCCGCTCCAGCGGCTGCCGATAGAGCCAGTAGAGCAGGGAGCAGAGCAGCGTCGCGGCGCCCAGATAGCCGACCACCACCCGGGTCACGTCGCTCGAGATGACCGGGACGACGATCCAGACGACGAAGGCGATCGCGGTGCCGATCCAGCAGAACGAGGCTCGGCGGACCTGGCCACGGGCGAGCGCCGCCTGGTTGAGCGTCGCGGCGGAGAGGTAGAGCCCCATCCCGACCGCGACCACCACGAGGTCGGCCCGGTTGTAGTCGTGCTTCTTGCCGAAGGCGATGTGCATCAGCTGGGGCCCCGCGATCAGCATGGCCAGCGCGACCAGGCCGGCGAAGCCGGCGATCGCGAGCAGCGTCACCCGGATCGAGGCGCGGAAGTCCGCTTCCTCCCCGCGTGAGCCGAGCGTGGTGAGGTGGGGGAGGAGACTGGTCTGAACCGCCTGGAAGAGCTGGAGGGGGGCTCTGGCGATCATCAGCACGTTGAAGACGTATCCGGCGACCGCCGCCGAGGCGGTGGCATTGGTGAGCAGGACGCCGGCGTTGAGGAAGGTCTGCTCGCTCAGCATGATCAGGAAGACGGCCGCCGCGAACCTGCCGCCGCGAGCGAGCGTGAATTCGTCCCGTGGTGCGCCATCCTTGAGGGTCGGCTCGGGTGTCGCCTCCTGCTCGCCGCTGAACCGGCGGAGAAAGGCGAACGGCACGACGATCAGCGAGAGCGTCGGGGCCGCCACGATTCCCATCGCCACCGCGGTCTGTCCGGAGGCGATGCCGAGGGCGACCGCGGTGGGGAAGGCGGTGCGGGCGACGGACTCGCTGATGATCAGCAGGGCGTAGATCGTCAGCCGATGGCTGCCGGCGAGGAAGCCGCGCGCGAAATAGCTCGCGCCGTAGGCGGTGACCGCGCCGACTCCGATCCAGTACAGGGTCGAGTTGCCGTGCAGCAGGTGGTCCGTGATCGGGGTGCGCAGGGCCAGCGCGACGACATCGAAGACGACCGCCACGGAGAGCTGGATCGTGGCCGCGACGCGGACGGTGTGCGCGATCGGCGTGTCGTGCGCCAGGTTCTCCGAGACCGTCCGGGAGAGCAGCTGCTCGACCGGGCGCTGCAGGATCGAGACGACGATGAAGACCGCCGACCAGAGGACCGCCACCTGCCCGTACTGCTCCCGCGAGAGCTCGTGCGAGGCGATCGCGAAGTAGAGGTAGGTGATCAGCCCGGTGATCCCGACCCCGATCGAGAGCAGGCTGGCGCGTCGCCCGTAGCTGCGTGCCTGGTCCGTCGCCTGCACCCGTCCCACTCTCGGCATGACGCGGGACTTTACTGCCGTACAATTACTGGCTGACTGACCAGTCAATCAGTGTGGAGGCCCAGGGTGGCCGCAGTCAGCACCGAACAGGAAGCCTCTTACCTCCGCCGGGCCCTCGAGCTCGCGGAGGGCGGTCGCGGCAGGGTCAGCCCGAATCCGCTGGCCGGCGCGGTGATCGTTCGCGAGGGAGCCGTGATCGGCGAGGGATTCCACGCCGAGCTCGGCGGCCTTCATGCCGAGCGAGCCGCGATCGAGGACGTCCGGGCGAGCGGAGCCGATCCCGTGGGCGCCTCGATGTACGTCACGCTCGAGCCCTGCGCGCACACCGGCCGCCAACCGCCCTGCACCGAGGCGATCCTCGAGGCCGGGATCGGACGCGTCGTCTACGCCTCCGAGGACCCTACCGAGAAGGCGTCGGGCCGCGGCCCCGGCATGCTCCGCGACGGCGGCGTCGAGGTCGAGCTCGCCGGCGGCCCCGAGGCGGGCGCCGCCCGCCTCCTCAACCAGCCCTTCCGCAAGCACGCCCGCACCGGCCGGCCCCTCCTCACCTACAAGGCGGCGATGTCCCTCGACGGCCGTGTGGCCTCGCCGAGCGGCGACTCTCGCTGGATCTCCAGCGTCGAGAGCCGCGAGCTGGTACACCGCTGGCGTTCGGAGTGCGACGCCGTGGCGGTCGGGATCGGCACCGCGCTGGCGGACGACCCGCTGCTCACCGCGCGCCTCGAGGGATCCTCGCACCAGCCGGCCCGGGTCGTCTTCGACTCCGGCGCCCGCCTCCCCCTCGAGTCGGCGTTGGTCTCGTCGATCGACGAGGCGCCGCTTTTCGTCGTCTGCGGCCCCGAGGCGGCGTCCGCCCTTCGCGACGGCCTCGAGGCCGCCGGAGCCGAGGTGATCGTCGCCGCTGGGCGCACCGACCGGGCCCGCCTTGAGGCGGCGCTCGACGAGCTCGGCCGCCGCGATATCCAGGATCTCCTCGTCGAGGGCGGCCCGACCCTCGCCGGAGCGCTCTTCGACGCGGGCGAGATCGACGAGGTACGCCTCTTCATCGCACCGCTCCTCGTCGGCGCGGCCGAGGCGCGGGCTGCACTCGAGGGCACGGGTGCCATGCGGATCGCGGACGGCGTCCGGCCGCTGGCCACCGACTTCGAGCAGGTGGGCGAGGACATGCTGGTCCGCGCCAGGCTGAGGGAGTGGTGATGTTCACCGGGATCGTCAAGGAGCTCGGCCGAATCGACTCGATCGATGCCTCCGACGATGGCGCCCGGCTCCGCATCCGGGCCGAGCTCGCCTCCGAGCTCGAGGAGGGGGATTCGGTGGCGGTGAACGGCGCCTGTCTCACGGCGACCACCGTGGCGGACGGGGCCTTCGAGGCCGACGTCATGCACCAGACGCTCGCCCTGACCACGCTGGGTGAGCTGGAGCCGTCCTCGGCGGTGAACCTGGAGCTGCCGCTCCGGGCCACGGACCGCCTCGGCGGACACGTCGTCCAGGGACACGTGGACGGGACCGCGACCGTCGCCGAGGTGACGGCCGACGGCTTCGCCAGGCGCGTGCGCCTCGACCTTCCCGGCGAGCTCCTGCCCTACGTCGTCGAGCGGGGCTCGATCGCCCTAGCGGGGGTCAGCCTGACCGTCTCCGACCTGACCGATTCCGGGCTGGAGGTCTCCCTGATTCCCGAGACCCTCGAGCGGACGACCCTCGGCTCGCTGGAGGCCGGTGACCGGGTCAACGTCGAGTGCGACGTCCTCGCGCGCTACGTGCGCCGCCAGCTGTCCGGGGACACGGGCCTGTCACCCTTAACCGTCGAGGAGGAGTAATCCGGTGGCCAAACAGACCGAGATGAAGACTGAATCGCCCTTCGCCACGATCGAGGATGCGATCGAGGACATGCGGCGGGGCCGGATGGTCGTCGTCTGCGACGACGAGAACCGCGAGAACGAGGGGGACCTGACCCTCGCGGCGCAGTTCGCCACCCCCGAGGCCATCAACTTCATGGCGACCCACGGCCGCGGGCTGATCTGCCTGGCGCTCACCGACGAGCGCTGCAACGAGCTCGGCCTCAACCTGATGGCCGCCAAGAACGAGGCGCCGTTCGAGACCGCCTTCACGGTCTCGGTCGAGGCGCGCGAGGGCGTCACCACCGGCATCTCGGCCGCCGACCGGGCCCGAACCATCCAGGTGGCGATCGACCCCCACTCCAGACCCCGCGACCTGGTGCAGCCGGGACACGTCTTCCCGCTCAAGGCCAAGGACGGGGGCGTCCTCGAGCGGACCGGCCAGACCGAGGCGGCGGTGGACCTGGCCCGCCTCGCCGGGTTGATCCCGGCCGGGGTGATCTGCGAGATCATGAACGAGGACGGGACGATGGCCCGCGTACCCGACCTGGTCGAGTATTGCGCGAAGCACGAGCTGAAGATGGTCACGGTCGCGGATCTGATCGCCTATCGGCGCCGGACCGAGAAGCTGGTCGAGCGGATCGTCTCGACCAGGCTCCCGACCGGGTTCGGGGAGTTCACGGCGGTCGGCTACCGGTCGCTGATCGACGACAAGCACCACGTCGCAATGGTCAAGGGCGAGGTGGCCGGCTCCGAGGACGTCCTCGTCCGCGTCCACTCGGAGTGCCTGACCGGCGACGTCTTCCACTCGCTGCGCTGCGACTGCGGCGAGCAGCTCGAGGCGGCCCTCGCGAACATCGAGCGCGAGGGCAAGGGGGTGTTGCTCTACCTCTCCCAGGAGGGTCGCGGGATCGGCCTGCTCAACAAGCTCCGCGCCTACAAGCTCCAGGAGGAGGGCCTCGACACGGTCGACGCGAACCTCAAGCTCGGCCTGCCGGCAGACCTGCGCGACTACGGGATCGGGGCGCAGATCCTGGTCGACCTCGGCCTCTCCAGCATCAGGATCCTGACCAACAACCCGAAGAAGATCCTCGGCCTCGAGGGCTACGGTCTCTCGGTCACCGACCAGGTGCCGATCCAGGCGATCCCCAACCCGCACAACGCGGCCTACCTGGACGCCAAGCGCGAGAGGATGGGTCACGCGCTCCATCACCAGGGGCTGCCGCTCGACGAGCAGCTGCTGTACGAGGAGCACCGCAAGGACGAGGAGAACCGCCGCGACGAAGCTCCCGGCGACTACCCGCCCGGCGACTAGCGACGGCCGTGGCCGACCTGTCGACCATGGAGTTCGCGGTCTGCGTCGCGACCTTCTACGAGGACCTGGCCGAGCGCCTCGTGAACGGTGCGGTGACCGCCTTCGGGGAGGAGGGGGTGGCCCCGATCTCGGTCCACACCTACGAGGTCCCGGGCGCTTTCGAGCTTCCGCTCGGGGCCAAGCTCTGCGCCGAGTCCGGGCGCTTCGCCGGGGTGGCCTGCCTGGGAGTGGTGATCCGGGGGGAGACCAACCACTACGACTACGTCTGCTCGGAGGCCGCCCGGGGGATCCAGCGGGTCCAGCTCGACACCGGGGTCCCCTGCGCGTTCGGGGTGATCACCTGCGACACGCGCGAGCAGGCGGAGGCCCGCGCGGGCGGCGACAAGCGGGACCAAGGCCGGAACTCGGCCATTGCGGTGATGCGGATGGCGGAGCTCCGGGGCTCCCTCGGCTGAACCTGGCCCTCGGGCTCCACTCCCGCCCGAGCCCGGCCGCTACCATCCTCCGTCCGATGGCCAAGGTCTGTCACAGCTGTGGAAAGCGCCCGGCGTTCGGTAACTCGCGGAGCCACTCGATGGTGGCCACCCGCCGGCGCTTCAACCCGAACCTGCAGAAGGTCCGGATCCGGGAGTCCGGCGGCGGCATCCAGCGCGTCTACGTTTGCGCCCGCTGCCTGAAGAGCAACAAGGTCACCAAGGCGGCCTGACCCAGCTCGGCACGGCGAGTGGCCGGGGGCTAGGGTTCCCGGGGCATCCCGGCATGGCTGATCCCTCAATAGAGCGATTTCGCCGCGTGATCAGTGCGGCGGCCGCCCACCTCGAGGAGCGGCGCAAGGAGGTCAACGACCTCAACGTGTTTCCCGTTGCCGACGGAGACACGGGAGACAACATGGCGCTGACGCTGCGCGCAGTCAGCGAGGAGCTCGACCGTCTCGACGGTCAGATGGTGGACGAGATCGGCCGCACCGAGCTCGTCAACGCCCTCGCCCGCGCAGCGCTGATGGGCGCTCGGGGAAACTCCGGCGTCATCCTCAGCCAGATCGTGCGGGGGGCCGCCGAGGAGCTGGCCAGCCGCCCCGGGGAGCTGGTTGATCCAATGCTCGTGGCCGCGGCGTTCGCCCGCGCGGCGGACGCGGCGTACGAGTCGGTCAGGGAGCCGGCGGAGGGGACGATGCTGACCGTCTTCCGGGAGATGGCGCACTCGATCTCACGTCGGCTCGCCCACATGCAGGAGATCCGCCTCTCGCCCGACGCCTCCCCCGCCGAGCAGGACACGCTGCTCGCCGAGCTGCTCGAGGACGCGGTCCGGGACGGGGAGGCGGCGGTCGCCAGGACACCCGAGCAGCTCGAGGTCCTGCGGGAATCCGGCGTGGTGGACGCCGGGGCGCACGGCCTGGTCGTGATCCTCGCCGGAGTGGTCGCCGGGCTTCGCGGCGACATCGACGCCTCCCCGGAGGTGCCCCACTACGCCCCCGCCAGCGACACGCGGCCTCATCACGAGGACAGCCGCTACCGCTACTGCACGAACTTCATCGTCACCGGCTCCGGCCTGGAGGGGCGTGCGTTCGTGCCGATGCTGGAGGAGCTGGGGGACTCGGTCCTGGTGGTCGGTGACGAGGCGACCCTGAAGATCCATGTCCACACCGACGCGCCGGAGGCCGCCGTGAAGCTGTTCGAGGGGGCCGGACACGTGACCCAGCAGCTCGACGTCGCCGACATGCGCGAGCAGATCGCCGAGCGCACCGCCCGGCTGCAGGCGGGTCGCTGCGCCGCCGTCGCGGTGGTCGCCGGGCGCGGGATGCGCGAGCTCTACGAGGGACTGGGCGCCTTCGTGGTCGACGGAGGCGAGACCTTCAACCCATCGATCTACGACCTGCTCGCCGCGATCCACGAGGTGCCCGCCGAGGAGGTCCTGGTCTTCCCGAACAACGCCAACGTCGTGATGGCGGCGGAGCGGGCGGCCGAGCTCTCGGACAAGCAGGCAAGGGTGGTGCCGTGCACCTCGCAGCAGGCCGGCGTCGCCGCGCTGGTGGAGCTCGACCCACTGGCCTCGCTCGACGCGAACGCCGAGCGCCTGGTTGGAGCGTTGGAGGGCATCCGCGCCGGATCGGTCGCCCCGGCGGCCCGCAGCGATTCCAAGGGCCGGTTCGTGAAGGGCGATGCCGTGGGCTTCATCGGCGAGGAGATCGTCGCCTGGGGCGGGGCGGGCTCGACGCTGACGGAGACGATGGCAAGGCTGGCCGAGGGCGCGGAGATCCTCACCGTGGTCGGCGGCGAGGCGGCCCCGATCCCGCTTGACGAGCTCGAGACCCATGCGCCCGAGGGCGTCGAGGTCGAGCTGCACGAGGGCGGGCAGCCGCACTACTGGTGGCTCCTGGCGGCGCAGTGACGTGACCGACGGGCTCCCCCTGCTCTGGCAGTACAGCTTCTCCAACTACAACGAGAAGGCTCGCTGGGCACTCGACTTCAAGGGGATGCCGCATCGCCGCCGGTCGCTGCTACCCGGGGGGCCACGGGCGATGGCTTTCTCCCGTGGCGACGGGACGCTGCCGGTGGTGGACCTCGACGGGGAGCGGATCGTGGACTCGACCCGGATCATCGAGGCTCTCGAGACCAGCCGGCCTGAGCCCGCGCTCTATCCGAGGGACCCCGAGGAGCGGCGCCGGGCACTGGAGATCGAGGCCTTCTTCACGGACCGAATCGGTCACGACATGCGCCGAGTCGCGTTCTGGGAGCTGCGCGATCAGAGAGCTTTCATGGCGGATTTCCTGGCGATGGAGCAGGGCCCCGCCGGGCGCGCGCAGATTCGGGCGATGATGCCGATCGCCTGGCGCTACATCGTCCGACGCTACGACTTCGACGAGGAGTCGTACCGCCGCAGCCGGGCGTCGCTGGTCGCCGCCCTCGACCGGATCGAGAGCGAGCGGAATGGCGATCCGTATCTGGTCGGCGATCAGTTCTCGGTCGCGGACCTGACGGCGGCCGCGTTGCTGTATCCGGTCGCCATGCCACCCGAGTTCCAATACGAGCTTCCCGATCCACCGAGATCGGAATTCCTCGACTCCGTTCACGATCACCCGGGGCGGACCTGGATCCTGGAGACCTGGCGGCGGCACCGCGGGACCTCCAGCGCGGTGCACTGAGGACTACCAGCCGTCTGAGCCAGGCTCACCCTTGAACGGGCCCTCGATCTCCTCGGTGATCCAGCCGCCGTAGTAGGCGCCGGGCTGCGGCGTGACCTGCTCGTCGTCGAGGTAGGCGGCGTCCACCCGCCGGGGGTAGAAGGCGAGGTGCCCCTCGAGCTGCTCGAAGCCCGGCTTCGGCTCCGGGTAGTGCCAGGCGACCCGGTTGGCCCGCTTCCCGCCGGCCTCAGCGTGGACGTAGGAGGCGGTTCCCTTCCATTCGCAAAGGGTGTGGGCGTCGTCGTCCGCGTCGATCAGCACGTCCTCGCGGACGTCCTCACGCGGGATATAGATGGTCGGCGGGCTGGCGGTCTCCAGGACCCGCAGGGCGCGATCGCTCTCCGCGATCGTCTCACCGCCGAGGACGATGCGCACGTGGCGGTCGACCCGCTCGACGCGCGGGGGCCGGGGGTAGTCCCAGACGGATTCCTTGGCTCTCTGCGACTTCATGCTTGGTGGTCTCGGTGAGCCATCCAACGTTACGCCTAGCCTCTGGTCGGCCATGGAAGCGGCGCTCGAACCGACGCCCGATCCGCCCCGCGTGTACGTCCCTCGTGCGCTGGCCGGCGGGGAGGTGCTCGAGGGCGAGCGGTTGCTCGCCGCTCCGCTGAAGTCCAACCCTCGACCGTCCGTCCTCGACGCGCCGATCACCAAGCTGCGTGGAGCCGGGCCGAAGCTCGCGGCCGCCGCAGCGGAGCTCGGGATCTCGGACCTCGGCGATCTGCTCAGGCACCTCCCGCACGCCTACCGGGACCGGGCCGAGCCGATCGGCCTCGGCGACCTGAAGCTGGGCGAGGAGGCGACGGTGCAGGTGGAGGTCGCCGGCGCGAAGCTGCGCCCGACCCGGCGCCGCCGCCTGACGATCCTGGAGGCTGACGTCTTCGATGCCAGCGGCAAGGTGAAGGCGGTCTGGTTCAACCGAGCCTGGCTGGCGGACCGCCTCCAGCCGGGGGCCCGGCTGCTGATCCGCGGCAAGCTGGAGAAGCGCGGGTTCAACGTGGCGGAGCACGAGTTCCTTGAGGCGCCGGCCCGCGCCCCGGCCGGCCTGCACACCACCGGGATCGTGCCCGTCCATCCGGCCAGCGAGCGGCTGCGGCCCCAGCGCATTCGCGAATGGGCCTGGCAGGCGATGCCGCTCGCGCGACATGCGGTCGAGCCTCTCCCCGGCCGGCTGCGGCGCGAGCTGCGGATGGCGGACGCGGCGGACGCCCTGGTCGCCTCGCACTTCCCGGCGGACGAGCACGCGGCCGAGGCGGCCCGCGAGCGCCTCGCCTTCGAGGAGCTCTTCCTCTACCAGGCGGCCCTGGTCACCCGCCGCGGGCGGCGTGCGAAGGGCGCCAGGGGAATCGCGCTGCCCGAGGCTGGCGCCCGGGTGGCGGCGTGGCTCGGCTCCCTGCCGTTCGCGCTCACCGGCGATCAGCGGCGGGCGCTGGAGGAGGTCGACCGCGATCTGGGCCTCGCCCAGCCCATGCAGCGGCTGCTGATGGGGGAGGTCGGCTCCGGCAAGACGGTCGTCGCCCTCTACACGATGCTGCGAGCGCTCGAGGCCGGCCACCAGGCCGCCCTGATGGCGCCCACCGAGACCCTCGCCGAGCAGCACTTCCGCACCCTGGAGACCCTCCTCGCCGAGGCGGGAGCGCCGGTCACGCTCCTCACCTCCGCCACGCTCCCGGCCCGCCGCCGGGAGCTGCTCGAGTCGCTGGCAGCCGGCCAGCCGGAGCTCGTGGTGGGCACCCACGCGCTGATCGAGGAGACGGTCACGTTTTCGTCGCTGGCGGTGGCGGTCGTGGACGAGCAGCATCGTTTCGGGGTGCGGCAGCGCGCCGCGCTCGACGCGAAGGGGCCGGGCGGGCGGCTTCCGCACGTCCTTCACCTGACCGCCACCCCGATCCCGCGGACCCTCTCCCTGACCGCCTACGGGGACCTCGACACGACGGCGCTCCGCGAGCTGCCCGAGGGCCGCCGCCCGATCCGGACCCGCGTCGTCGGCGAGGACCGGCGCGCGGAGGCGTACGAGTTCATTCGGGAGCGGCTGCGCGAGGGCCGCCAGGCCTACGTCGTCTGCCCGCTGGTGAGCGATTCGGAGGCGATCGAGGCGCGCGCGGCTGAGGCGGAGGCGCGCCGCCTCTCAAACACCGAGCTGCGTGACTTTCGCGTTGCCCTGCTGCACGGGCAGATGTCCTCGGACGAGAAGGCACGCGCGATGGGAGCGTTCTCGTCCGGAGATGCGGATGTCCTGGTCGCCACCACCGTGGTCGAGGTGGGTATCGACGTGTCGAACGCGACGGTGATGCTGGTCGAGGGCGCCGAGCGCTTCGGCCTCTCCCAGCTCCATCAGCTCCGTGGCCGGGTCGGCCGCGGGGAGCACGAGTCGTTCTGCATCCTCTTCGGCGACCCCGAGTCCGCTGCGGCGAAGGCCCGCCTGGACGCGATCGCGACCGAGCGCGACGGCTTCGCCCTGGCGGAGGTCGATCTCTCCATCAGGGGCGAGGGGGAGATCCTCGGGACCCGGCAGCACGGGCTGCCGCGCTTCCGCGCCGCCTCGCTGCCCGAGGACACGGGGCTCCTCCTCGAGGCTCGGCGGCGGGTGCTTGAGCTTCGCGATCGATTCGGCTCGCTCGAGGCGCCCGGCGTGGGACCGCTGATGGACGAGGCCCGGCGGCGCTTCGGCGACGAGCGGGTCGAGCAGCTCGCCGCCTAGGGTCGATGGCGGAGCTGCGAATCACCGGCGGCGAGCTCGGCGGGCGACGCATCCGCGCCCCGCGGGGGGCGAGAGGCCTGCGACCGACCACCGAGCGGGTCCGGGAGGCGATCTTCTCGATCCTCGGCGAGATCGCCGGGGCGCGGGTGCTCGACCTCTTCTGCGGCACGGGAGCGCTCGGGATCGAGGCGATCTCCCGCGGCGCCGCCGAGGCCACGCTGGTCGACACCGACCCGAGGTCGGCCCGGCGCAACGTGGAGGAGCTCGGCCTGAGCGAGCGGGCGGAGGTCGTGCGCTCCGACGCCGCCAGATTCCTGCGCCGCGCCGGGGAGGGGGCCTTCGATCTCGTGTTCTGCGACCCGCCCTATAGACTCGCCGACCGCCTTGCAGCCGATCTCGATCCGCTCATACGAAATGCGCTCGCGGCAGGGGGAAGGGTGATGCTCGAATCCTCTCCTGACCGCCCGCTGACCCTCTCGCTGCCGCTGCTCACCGAGAGGACCTACGGGGACACCCTGATCCGGGTCCACGGGGGTGGGAGTTGAGCGCCGACGCTCCACTCGTGGCGATCTGCCCGGGCAGCTACGACCCCGTCACCAACGGCCACCTCGACGTGATCGGGCGGACCGCGAGGGTCTTCGACAGGGTCGTCGTCGGGGTCGTCAACAACCCTGTCCGGAAGCAGAAGACGCTCTTTGACGCCGAGGAGCGGAAGCGGTTCATCGAGGAGGCGACCGCGGACCTGGGCAACGTCGAGGTCGGCATCATGAGCAACCTGCTGGTCGATTTCGCCCGCGAGCACGGCGCCACCGCGGTGATCAAGGGGCTCCGGGCGATCTCGGATTTCGAGTACGAGTTCGAGATGAACCAGCTCAACCGCAAGCTCGCCCCCGAGATCGAGTCGATGTACATCTTCGCCTCGGCCCACTACAGCTTTCTCTCCTCGACCGGCGTCAAGGAGATCGCGACGTTCGGAGGCGACGTCGGGGACCTGGTCCCCGCTCCGGTTGCAAAAGCGCTTGCGGAACGCCTGGCGCGCTGACGCCGTCGTGCGTGTCGGCTGGGCAGGAGCTTGCAGTTCCGCCTGGAAACGCAACCCGCGTTCGGTCCCGAAGCCCGATGCGTAAGCTTTAGCGACCGATGGACGTACTCGTTCTCATCGACAAGCTCGATGATCTGGTTCACAACGCGCGGCCGGTGCCGCTCACGGACCAGGTGCGCGTGGACCGCGAGGAGATCTATGACCTCCTCGACCAGATGCGCGCCACGATTCCCGAGGAGATCAAGCAGGCGCGCTGGATCGTCAAGGAGCGCCAGGAGATGCTCGCGGAGGCGAAGCGGGAGGCCGAGCGGATCGTCAAGGAGGCCCGCGAACAGCAGGCCCGCCTCGTCGCGAACGAGGAGATCACCCGTCAGGCCGAGCGCGCCGCCGAGGAGATCGTGGAGGAGGCGCGCGAGCGCGAGCGCGAGATTCGCCTCGGCGCCGAGGACTACGCCGACGACATCCTCTCCACCCTCGAGGTCAACCTCCAGAAGTTCCTGCAGGCAGTGCAGCGCGGCCGCGACCGGCTCCAGGGCCGCGAGCGCGAGCCCAGCGAGATCGGCTAGCGGCCACCAGGCCGCACCACTTGACGCGGCGGCTTGGCCGCCGCGACTGATGTGGGGCGGCCGCTCGTGGCCGCGATCCGATGGCGAAGCAGTCCGTCGCCTAGGCTCCGCGGGCAACCGAGGAGAGGAGCCGCCATGGGCGAGCGCTGGTTCACGGAGGAGGAGCTGGCCGAGATGGCCCGGCCGACCATGGACCGGGCGATCGAGGCGATCGACGACGGGGAGGTGGAATCCGCGAAGCAACTCTGCGAGGGGATGAAGCACGAGTCGCAGTTCATGCACGATCTGCTCGTCGACGGCACCGC
>Ga0066903_100003446_pt1 | contig 12940 bp, 8 predicted proteins | sample PanSoiMetaGPlot1_FD_67491 | JGI IMG/M metagenome (GOLD analysis project Ga0066903, IMG submission 67491) | Tropical forest soil microbial communities from Panama analyzed to predict greenhouse gas emissions - Panama Soil - Plot 1 (version 2) | ecosystem: Environmental > Terrestrial > Soil >... | reverse complement strand
ATCGATCGTACTTACAAATTAGCTGAGACTGCTGACGCGATTCGCTACGTCGAAGAAGGCCACGCTCGCGGGAAAGTCATTATCACTGTCGACTAAGAGGCAATTTTCAGGACGGCGTTACCGGCAAGCTCACTTGTTCGAAATTTTCCCAGCGCTTTGTTCGCTTCTTCCAGTGAAAACGTTTCCACATTGATCTTCACCGGAACGCGTGGCGCGATTTCGAGAAACTCCTCGCCATCGCGGCGAGTCAGGTTAGCAATCGAACGGATCACGCGTTCCTGCCAAAGATCGGCATAGGGAAAAGACGGGATGTCGCTCATGTGAATTCCGCCGCAGATGACGGTTCCTCCTTTCGCGAGAGCGCGCAATGCAACCGGCACCAGCGCGCCAACCGGGGCGAAAATAATTGCAGCGTCGAGCTTCTCCGGTGGCATTTCATCCGAACCACCGGCCCAGAACGCGCCTAATTTTCTTGCCTCGTCGTGGCCGGCGACATCACCGGGGCGTGTGAATGCGAAAATTTCCTTTTTTTCATATGAGCCGACCTGCGCGATCAGATGCGCGGCATTGCCGAACCCATAAATGCCGAGCCGTTTTGCGTCTCCGGTTTTTCGATACGAACGATAACCGAGCATGCCCGCACAAAGCAGCGGAGCCACCTCAACGTCGTCGTACTCGTCCGGCAAATGAAAACAGTAACGCGCATCCGCAACCGTGAATTCAGCGTAACCGCCGTCGATGTTGTAGCCGGTAAACTTCGCGTTATCGCAAAGATTTTCGCGGCCGGATTGGCAATACGCGCAGTCGCCATCCGTCCAGCCAAGCCAGGGAATACCAATACGGTCGTCTTGTGAAAACCCATGGACGCCATCACCGGTTGCCTCAACGCGTCCGACGATTTGGTGACCGAGAATGAGTGGAAGTTTTGGATTCGGTAATTCGCCGTCGAGAATGTGAAGATCCGTGCGGCAAACCGCGCACGCGTTGACGCGAACAAGCAATTGTCCTTTGCCCGGCTTTGGCTTCGGGATGTCCCGAAGCACGAGAGGCAAATTCGGTTTTTCCAGTACCATCGCCCGCATGGCGATGTATCAACCGGCCGACAGTCAGTCGCAACTCAGGCCTGCTGCGAAACCGTTTGATTTCTCTTTTGCAGCCGCGCGATGGTAGCGTGCAGCTCAGCGGTCTGCTCTCGAAATGCTTCTTCCAGAGCGGCGCGTTGATTGTCGAGCAGGAGATGGACACGCCGGGTCTCCAACAGGTTGCGAATGCGTAAAATCACTTCTGTGTGATCGAAAGGTTTGCACAGAAAATCCGTCGCGCCGGCCGCCAGGGCGCGGCGTTTGGTTTCTTCATTGGTGTCGGCGGTGAGAACTACTATCGGCAAAAACGTTTCCTCCTCCTTGAGGCGGAGCGATTCAAGAATGGCCAAGCCGTCCGGCGGCGGCATCATCAGATCGAGTAAGACCAAATCGGGCTCAAATTTATCGCAAGTGGCAAGGGCCTGTTTAGAGTCGGTGACCGATCCGGTGCGGGTGTAGCCGTTTTCGATCAAAATTTCCTGAAGGAGCGCGACGTTGGCTGGCTCATCGTCAATGATGAGAATTTTCATTCGCATTAGCAGTTCCAAGTTCATACGCGTTTATCGTTGGTTTCTGACGAAGTCGGTTCGCAAAAATGTTCTTCGATCACTCTGAAGAAGGAATCGACATCAAGCGGTTTAGTTAAGTAATCGGTTGCACCCAGCGTCATCAGTCGATTTACCTGCGTCCGGGTGGCATCTGCGCTCAGAACAACGACCGGAATTTCACGAGTGCGCGGTCTGGCCTTGAGTCGAGCGAGAACTTCGGCGCCGTTGATGTCAGGAAGATGAACATCGAGCAAAATCAGGTCCGGTTGATGACGCGCAGCCAATTCAAGCCCGAGCTGGCCTTGCATGGCGCTGATTAATCTTATCGGAGCGCATTCCTCGAGCAGATTCTCGATCAGAGAAAGATTGGAAAGGTTGTCTTCAATGTAGAGAAGCGTTTTGTTTTCGTTGAGCGTCGGGAGTTCGGCCGCGCCTGGAAGACTGGCTGCCACTTGTTCCTGCACGTTTTTGACGATTGGAAATTCAATCCAGAAACATGCGCCCATCGCGGGGCCGCCTTCGCCAATTGCGCCGCCCATTGCTTCGGTGAGGCGTTTGGACAAGGCGAGCCCAAGTCCGGTGCCCTGGGTTTCGCTATTTTCTGCACCCAGTCGATCGAACGGAGAAAACAAGCGCGCACGTTTGTCCGCCGGAATTCCAGGGCCTTCATCGCTGACCGAGATTCGAAACCGTTCGCCATCTTGAGGGGCAAGATCGACAACCACGCGACCGCCGGAACGGTTGTATTTTACGGCATTGGACAAGAGATTGAGCAGGACTTGCTTCAGCCGCTGCCGGTCAGCTAGAACACTGGGCGAGCCCTCAAGCAATCCAAATCGCTCAATCTCGATCTTCCGATCCGACGCCATTGGACGAATCAGATCAATCGCTTCATCCACCGCCTGCTCGACCAGGACCGGTTCCAGAGAAAGCTGAAACCGACCGGACTCAACCCGGGAAATATCGAGGATCTCGTTGATCAAATTCAACAAATGGCGGCCTGCGCTCAGGATGTGCGCGATGCGATTTTTCTGAACGGCGGTCGGTGATTGTCTTTCTAAAAGCTGGCCAAAACCGAGGATTGCGTTCAGCGGCGTGCGCAGTTCGTGGCTCATTCGCGAAAGGAACTCACTTTTCGCTTTGCTCGCGCGCTCGACCTCTTCGACGCGTTTGCGCTCCGTTATATCTTCGACAGTGCCTTCGTAGTACATCAGCTTTCCATCACCATCGCGAACAGCGCGGGAATTCTCACAGAGCCATAACTTGCTCTTGTCTTTGCGAAATACTTCGTACTCGAACAACTCGACCGATCCTTGCGCTCCGATTAGTTGTTTGAACTCCTCCCGGCGTTTGGGGTCGACATAAATTGTCTGCTCGATGTTGGTGACATTTGCGATCAGCTCCTCTGGCGAATCGTAGCCAAACACGCGCGCCAAAGCCGGGTTTCCACTGATAAATTTTCCATCCGGCGTGCTTTGGAAAATGCCTTCGATCGAGTTCTCAAAAATCGCGCGATACTTGTGCTCCGCGTCGCGAAGGGCCTGTTCAGCCCGTTTCTGTTCGGTGATGTCCTGCACGGTTCCGAACATGTGAAGCGGTTGGCCGGATTTGCTCTTCACAACGTCAGCCTGGCTGTGGATAAAACGAATTTCGGCATCAGGCCGGATAATGCGGTACTCGATGTCGTATCGGGGTCCGCCCTCAATCGCTTTCGTTATAGCCTGTTTCACCGACTCACGATCTTCGGGGTGGAGCAGGTCTTCGAACTGACTGAAACGAATCGGTGCCTCACTAGGTTGCAGTCCCAAAATGTGATACGTCTCGTCCGACCATTGAATGCGATTGACTTCCAGATCGCGTTCCCAATAACCGAGATGCGCGATGTGCTGAGCTTGTGCGAGTTTTTCCTCGCTGCCTCGTAGCTTACTGTCCTGAGACTGGATCTGATCCAGCATCTGGTTAAAAGCATCGGTTAAGATGCCGGCCTCATCGTTGCACGCCTTCGTAGCGCGAACCGAGTAATCGTTGTGATCGGCAACCGTACGCGCAGTTTCGGCGAGCCGAAGAATCGGATCGGTCACGAAACGAAGAAACTGGCCTGAAAGAATGAACGCGACCAAAAGCGATGCGAACAAAACGAGGGTAAAAATGCTGCCGTAGAGTTTTAGCAACTGCGACGTCGTGCCGCGCAAATCCGCCAGAAGTGAAAGCGTTCCCTCCTGGTTTGCGCCAAGCCTCACCGGTTGCGCGAGAATGATTCGATCGCCATTGATTCGAAGGCCGGATTTCAATCGCGCCGCCTTGATTTCCGCTTCGTCACGCGATGTGCCCAAATATGCCAGCCGTTGCCGATTATTGAGCTCCAGTCGCGCGCTTGCGATCTGCGGCATGCCTTTGAGCCCGTTAAGAATCTGGGAAGCGGCGTCCTCGTCTTTAAATCGAACCGCCGCGCCACATTCGCGGGCGGTGATTTCACCGACGAGCGAAAGTTCGTGCGTCGCCTGCTGCCGCAAAATGCAGGCTTGGAAATAGAAGAGTGCGGCAAAGGCGAGCAAGAGGACCACCGCGGTGACCGCCATGATCACATACGTAATTTTTTTCGGGATGGGTTGATCGCGAAGCCTGGACATTGGTCCCTCGGAAATCCGAGCTGACCCGATAAAAGCTATTTTCACGCCCATCCGGAAAAAAACACGACGGCCACTGGAACATATTCTGCTTGGAGGAATTCGGAGGCCGTTTCCCGCAGAACCCGCGGTGACAGCCGAGTAATCCTACCAATGAATTCACTACCAGCGGACGTGGCCAAACCAGCAGCCCTCCCCCAGTTAAAACGCCGGGACGATTCGGCAAATTCGCGATTTTGGAGAAGTACAGCGCTGGTAGCGATCGCAATCGGCCTTGGATTCGGGTTTTGGGAAGTTTCCCGCCAGCTCTCACCGCAGGTAACGAGCTCGCCTGCGCCGCAGCCAGAAACCAATTCCGCACTCGTCCCGCAAAAAAGCCTTGCTGTCCTTCCTTTCTCAGACCTGAGCGACGACAAGCAAAACGCATTTTTGGCGGATGGCGTGCAAGACGACATCCTGACGTCGCTCTCAAAAATCGCGGACCTCAAGGTCATTAGCGCAAGTTCGGTCAGCAGTTACGCGTCCGGCGACAATCGGAATCTACCGGAGATCGCTCAGGCGCTCGGCGTTGGCTACGTTGTCGAGGGCACAGTCCGACAAATCGGCACGCACGTGAGCATCACCGCCCAACTCACCGATGCTCGCACTCTGACTCGACTTTGGAATGAAAGTTACGAGCGTGACTTGACTGAAGTCTTCGCCATTCAGAGCGAGATCGTGCAGCGAGTCATCGCCCGGCTTCACGTTCAAATCCCGGGCAAGGAAGAAGCCGTGGTTAGCGAACGCCCGACAAAAGACCTCGGCGCTTATGGATTGTATGTGCGGGCGAAACGATTAATCGCGACAGTTGCGCTCAACGGTCAGATCGAACAGAAACTGCGCGAAGCAATTACACTCCTGAACCAGGCGATCGCACGTGATCCGGACTTTTATCTCGCGTACTGCCAGCTGTCAGCCGCCCACGATTACATGTACTTCTTCGGCTTGGATCACACCCCGGCAAGATTGGTGGCGGCTGATTCGGCTTTGCAAGCGGTGGTGCGTTTGCGGCCTGATGCGGCGGAAACACATCTCGCGCGCGCGAATTTCTTTTATCGCTGCTATTTGGATTACAATGGAGCCCGCGAGGAACTCGGGCGAGCGCAGCACGGTTTGCCTAACAACTCACAGATTTTCGAATTGGCCGGCTACATCGACCGACGCCAGGGATTGTGGAACGAATCCACTCGTAATCTCGAACGCGCAATCGAGCTTGATCCGCGCGACTTCTTCATGCTACAGCAGATCGCCCTCAGTTATCAGGAATTTCGGCAATTTGCGGCCATGGCCGCCGCTCTCGACCGTGCCCTCGCCGTCATTCCGCACGATACCGACACTCGACTCATTCGCGCACTCGTAGATCTCGAATGGAAAGCGGATCCGAAACCGCTCCACGAAACAGTCGCGAACGTCTTGTCGGAACGTCCGGAAAGCGCTCCGGACGTTGCTTCGCAGTGGTTTTACGTGGCGCTCTGCCAGCGCGATCGAACGGCAATCGACCAGTCTCTCGCCGCCATTCCAGCATCCGGAACGTCCGCCGATCTGAACTTTCCATTGTCATTCTGCAAGGCTTTGGCCGCGCGGGTCAAGGGCGATGAACAAGCGGCCCGCACCGCGTTTCTCCGCGCTCGGGAAGAAGTCAATAAGACCGTCAACGAGCAACCGAACTACGGACCGGGATTTTCTGTGCTCGGCCTGATCGATGCGGCCCTCGGCCGAAAAAACGATGCGCTACGCGAAGGACGGCATGCGATCGAACTCTTGCCGCTTACGAAGGACTCCATCGACGGCGCTGAGGTGGTGAAATACTTAGGCGTAATCTATGCCTGGTGCGGCGAAAAGGATCTCGCGATTGAACAGATTAAAGCGACTCTGCGAATTCCGAGCACCTTGAGCTACGGTAATTTGAAGCTGCATCCCTACTGGGATCCGTTGCGCGGCGATCCTCAATTCGAAAAAATCGTGAACGACCTGGCCTCAAAGACGTTGGCGCAGCAAGCGTCGGATTCGCGAGGCGTTGCTTCGCGATAGCGCCTAAACCGTCGCGAGTTCTTTGCGCGAAGGGACATCCTCGTGCTCGTGATAATGTGCGCTGCGCAGAAATGGAACTTTGTCGAGCACGTGTTCCTGGAACCATTCGAGCCAGAGATAAATCACCGGCGTGACAAACAACGTGACCATTTGCGAGAAAATGAGACCGCCAACAATGACAAGCCCAAGCGGGCGGCGTGACGCTGCGTCCTGACCAAAACCGAGCGCGAGCGGAATCGCGCCCATCAATGCGGAAAGAGTTGTCATCATGATTGGCCGAAAACGTTCGACGCTCGCTTCATGGATTGCCGAACGCAGGTCCCAGCCTTCGTCGATGCGTTGCAATGCGAAGTCGACAACCATGATTCCGTTCTTTTTCACGATTCCGAGCAACAGAAACAGTCCGATCACACTGTAGAGCGACAAGGTTGACCCAAAAATCCAAAGCGTGAACAAACCACCAACTACCGCCGGCACGATCGCGGGAAACAAAACGGTGATCGGATGGACGTAACTTTCATAAAGTATACCCAGAATCACATACATTACGAAAATGGCACCGAGCAAAAGCAACGGCAGGGCCTGGAAGAGCTGACGAAAGACCAACGCCTCGCCCTGGAAGGTCGATTGCACGCTGGGATACTGCTGTTGAATCTGCCCAAAGGTCTCTTCGATAAATTTTGTCGCATCTCCGATCGCAACACCGGGAAGCAAATTAAAATTGATCGTTACACTGGTGAATTGATCGAAATGGTTCACCGCCTGCGGACCGATCACCTGGCTGGTCGATGTCACCGCGCGCAAGGGGACAAGATCAGCCGCTGTTCCAGTTGTGACGGCAATTCCCGGGCTGCCTCCCAACTGGCCGAGCGCGTTTCCACTGTTGCTTCGGACATAGAGATTATTGAGATCACCGGGCGTTGAACGCTCGTTGTCTTTCACTTCGAGAATAACTTGGTACTGATCGTCAGGCTGTTTGATCAGATATAGGTAATTCTGCGAATAGGCGTTCTTTAACAAACTTTGGATAGCAGATGTCGAAACTCCATAGGTTGCGGCCCGCTCGCGGTCAATGTTCACGGTCAGGTTCGGTGTACTGTGATAATAGTCGGAACGGAACGAGGCGAAGCCTTTGAAACCGCGCAGCTTCGCCATCAATTGGTCGGCGGCCTTGTAAACATCGTCCGGAACAATTCCGCTGATTGTAAAAGCGTACTGTCCCTGCGTTTGATTGGTCGCGCCGACGTTAATTTGTAAAACCGGACTCGGCGAGATCACCGCGGTCAATCCGGGAATGGTGCTAATCGATTTTTGCAGTCGCAGCAGACATTGCTCGATCGGGTCGCGTTCCTCGCGCGGCTTGAATACGCAAAAGATGATTCCCTGCGACAGAGCACTTCGTGACCCGGTGCCGGTGTTCGTGAAAAATTGCGCAACGCTCGGCTCGGCCTCGATTTTCTCATTCACTTGCTTTTGGAAGGCCCGCATCTGAGCGGGCGAGGTGCCTTCCTGAGCAATGAAAACGCCGCGGGCAAAACCACTGTCCCCAACCGGAAGCAACGTGAACGGCAAATGCGTAAAGAAAAAGAAAAGCCCGATAACACAAACGAGGAGGATCGGCGCGGCCAGGTAAGCGCGGTCGAGAAATTTGTCGAGCGCGCGACCGTACCACTGGATCACGCGTTGGATGAAATCGGCGGTCCATCTCTCCATTCGGGCGCGCTTATGGCCGGCGCGTCGCTCACCAAGAATCCGCGCACACATCAGCGGCGTGAGGGTTAGTGAGACCAACCCGGACGCCAGGATCGCGACGATGATCGTGACCGAGAATTCCTGAAAGATCCGGCCAAGCAAGCCGGGCAAGAGAACAAGGGGAATAAAAACGGCCGCGAGCGAAAGCGTCATCGACAAAATCGTGAACGAAATTTCGCCTGCGGTATTATAAGCCGCGGTCAGAATCGACTCGCCGTGCTCGGCGCGGCGGATCACGTTTTCTAAAAAGACGATTGCATCATCGACCAGGAACCCGATCGCAAGCGTTAACGCCATCAAAGTCAGGTTGTTGATCGAGAAACCGAGCATGTACATCGCCGTGAACGTGATCAACAAAGAGAGCGGGAGCGCGACGACCGGAATCAACGTGTCTGTTGCGCGCCCGAGAAACACATAAATGACCATCACGACGAGCACGAAAGCGATCACAAGCGTCAGTCGAACGTCATGAACGGAATTCACGATCGTTTGCGACCGATCAAACACCGGAATGAATGCAATCGATCCGGGAAGACTCGCGCGCAGCTCGGGGAAAAGCGCCTTCACCGAGTTGGCGACTTCGACTGCGTTTGCGCCCGCCTGCCGCGAAACCGCGAGAACGACGATCGATCCCGGCGACCGAATTCCGCGCGCCCAAAAGAAACGCGATGTGCGCTCGTCCTGCACGCTTTGTTTCACTTCGGCGACATCGCGCAAATAAACTGGGGACTTATCCCGGTTGCGCGCGACAATTAGATTTCGATATCCCTCCACCTCGTCGATCTGACCGTTCGGCTGTAAAACAAAGGTCTGATGCGCTCCATCGAACTGTCCGGCGCCGGAATACACCGTTCCCGCCTTAATCGCGCCCGCGAGATCATCCATCGTCAATCCGCGCGCCGCCAGCGCGGCCGGATCGGCTTTGATCCGGATCGCGGCCTGCACGCCGTAGAGATTCACCTGCGACACCCCGGGCAGGATCGCCATTCGCTGAGCCACCACGGTCGAGGCGTACTTATATAGATTGCCGTCGGTCATGGTGTCCGACATCAGGCCGAGCAAATAGACCGCCTGATCGTTCGGATTCGTTTTGCTAAAAGTCGGCGGACTGGGGAGGTCTAATGGCAATTTTCCGGTCGCACGTTGGATTGCGGCCTGCACGTCCGTGGCGGCGTCGGTGATGCTCTTGCTCAGAACAAATTGCAAAGTGAGCGACGTATTGCTCTGCGTGCTCGAGCTGGTAATGATGTCGAGTCCGGGAATTTGGAGAAATTGTTTCTCGAGCGGCGTGGCAATGTTGTTGGCCATCGTCACCGGATCCGCGCCGGGATATTGGCACGACACCTGAATGATTGGATAATCGACCGCCGGCAGATCGTTCACCGCCAGTTTGTTGTAGGTCGCGATTCCCGCGACAATGACTGACAGCGTTAACAACACCGTCATTACCGACCGTCGAATAAACGGCCCGGAAAGTCCGGTTCCTTTTACCGGCACAAGCTTTGGCGATTGCGGTGTCGACTTTACCCGACTCGGATCACGCGAATCGCGCTCGCCGTTGCCCGCGCCATCATGTTCGTCCGCCTGATCCATGGGAGAAAACTACGGCGTGCTTTTGCTTGCCGCGGGATTTCCTTCACCCGCAGCCTGCGGAGAATTGTAAGGCTTCGGGTCGACTTTGCTTCCCGGAGCGAGCGCGAGTTGTCCCGTCACTACGACCGTTTCATCCGGCTCGACTCCGCTTTCGACCACAACGAGATCGCCATCCTGGCGTTGTCCTGGCTTCACCGGACGCATATCAACGGTGTTATCGGGCTTCAGCACGAAAATGAAGGGGCCGCTTTGACTGATTTGCACCGCTTGCGACGGAACCAGCCGTGCGTCCTTGATTGTATCGAGAATGAAACGCACCCGAACAAATTCCGACGGCCAAAAGGCGCGGTCCGGATTTGGTGTCACCGCGCGCGCCTTTACCGTTCCGGATCCCGGCTGGACCGCGTTGTCGATGAAATAGAGAGCACCCATTCGGGGCGCGATTTTTTCGTCCGGCGAAAAGGTCTGCACTTTCACGTTCGGACCGCCAAGATATTTCCTGACCAGCGCGAGATCGGTTTCGGCCACGGTAAAATCAGTATAAATCGGATCGAGACCCTGAATCGTAACCAGCGCCGCGCTGGATGGGCCTACCAAATTCCCAATGTCTACGTTCCTCAGACCAATTCGCCCGTTGATCGGCGACTTGATGTAGCAATAATCGAGGTTCACTTGCGCAGCCTCCGCGGCAGCTTGCGATTTCTGGGCATTGGCCACTGCGGTATCGTAATCCTGCGGAGCGTTCACCCCCTTGGCTCGAAGATCGGTCTGACGCTTCAATGTCACCTGATCCAAGGCGGCTTGCGCCTTCGCTTGATCGACCGCAGCCTGATACGGCGCCGGATCGATCGTAAAAAGCAGATCGCCTTTCTTCACTTCCGCACCGTCTTGAAAATGACGTTGCATGATCTTGCCGTTCACCTGGGCCTGGACCTGCACCGTTTCGTATGCAGCGCACGTCCCGATCTCATCGAGATAAAGCGGCGCGTCCTTGCTGATTACTTTCGCAACCAAAACCGGCCGGACCGGTGGTTGTGAAGATTTCGTGGTCTGAACGCCGCGTTGCAATGTTTTCGCGACCGCGAACGCGGCCAACACGACGAACAGGAGAATTCCCCAACGCGGGATTCGTTGCTGCGGTTTCTTGCCACCGCTTGTTTTCACTCTTTTTGTCTCCCGAGCTTCGGTGGCGGCTCCATTCCCGGTATCAATTCGGACTCCCATCTCAGTTTCTTTCGTTCTTTCCGTTCCGGGCCCGGGCCGCGCTACTCTTCCCATTGCCGTTCCGCTTCTCCGCTTTTCGCCGGATGGTATCCAAAACTTCGATGCAGGTGCGCAGGTCAGACGCAGGAATATCATCGAGCAGCTCATGACGAAGCCTGAAGGCCTCTTCATTAATCTCTTCAATCACCCTCTGCGCTCGTCGTGTTAGATGAACGGTCTTACAACGCCGATCGTGCGCCGCATTCTTGCGAGCGACCCAGCGATCGTCCTCGAGCCGATGCAAAAGCGTAACCAAACTCGGCTCTTCGATTCCAAGGTGGGAGGCGATCTCGGCCTGAGTGAGTGGGCCCGGCGACATCGACAAGCGTAAAAGGGTGCGCCATTTGGCCTGGCTCAACCCCATGGGCTTGAGACGCTCGTCCAATTTCAGCCGCCACGCGCGCGCAACGCCGTGCACAAGCGGCCCAATCGCATCGATATCGGTGGTCACGGATTGAAATTCGTTAGCTTGCTAACTAATTCCAGTTCCAAAGCACTGTCAATGCCAGGCCGTTACTCTATTCGGAGCAGCAGTATCGATTCCTTGCGATAATCCGTACTCCGCATAATCCGGCGGGGCTGGCGCGGCGCCCAATGATTACTCTCCATGACCTCTTGTTCCCTTTCCGGCCGCACCAGAAGGTAGTGAACGTCAGCCGGCAATTCTTCGATCTCGTCCGCATAGGCGAGCTTCGTGCGCATGTAAAAGAAGATCGGCTGATAGTTGGGGTCGAGCGCGTAAACGATCTCGCCCGCCGGAATATTCGATTCCACCTGCGCCGCGAGCCGTTTGATGCGCTGCCGCTGATGCATCCGCGGAACAATCGCTATCGCATACGTCCACATGGCAAGGCAGGCGATGATAATGATCCCAACGATCCAACGTTCGCGCGCCTTCCACGAAAATGTCTTGCCGCTGAGCCATTGCGGCCACTGCAAGCTTTCTTGGGTCAGCGTCATTGATAACAACCAGATTGCCGGAACGATTGCGGGCATCGCATAACGCGGGATCGATCCCGGGACCAGGTTCACAATTAAAAAAGGAACGCCTGCGCCCCACATCAGCGCGCGGGCGAGTTGTCGATCCTTCTCGTCGCGAAAACTTCCGAACTTCACCAACGGGAGAAAAATCACCCACGGTAAGAGATACAGAACGCCGTGCGGAATATTGAATATCCAACGGCCGAACTCGAAATCCGTTCCGCGCAGTCGCCCGGTAAATTGTTGCGACCATTTAGTCGTAGCAGTTATGTTATTGGTCGCTTGCAAGAAAGGGATCGCCCAGGCCGCAAACATCCCGAGCATAAGGATGACACCGACAAGATGCGCAGGATGAAACAGCGCGCGCCACTTCCGTTCTTTCCAAACGACTGCGACCACGACGCCGTAGAAAAACACCAGATGCAAGGGCCCTTTCGCGAGCCATCCGAGCCCAAGAAAAAAGAACGGGAGCGTCCAGACTAACCACGCAGACTTCCTTTGCAGCCACCAGCTCAACCAGAGAATGATCGCTAGCGCGCAAAGTGAGACGTAAAGCGCTTCGATCTCGGCCAGCCGGCCTTTTTCAATGATACCGGCATTAATCAACCAGATGAGGGCGGCGATGGTCGATCCGCGATCGCCCAAACTGCGCCGCGCAATCGTCACGAACGCGAGGGCAACTAACAATACGGAAAAGACCGAGGGCAGTCGTGCTGTCCATTCGTTTTGAACCCCGGTGATCTTGAACGATGCCGCCACGAGCCAGTTAATCAGAGGCGGCTTGCGAAAGTAAGTTTCGCCGCCCACCTGCGGCACAAGCCAATTCCCGGTCTGGAGCATCGTAATTCCCGGTAGAATTCGCCGCCCTTCTTCGCCTTTGATGGCCAGTGAACCGAGCGCGGGAAAATAGAGCGCGGCCCAAACGAGAATCACGATGAGGAGATTTGTCGTTCGATGCATCACGGAATCGATCGGTTGGAGGTCACATTAAAGAGCATTGTGTCGTGGCTGCGAAACGAATCTG
>Ga0066903_100003445_pt1 | contig 12942 bp, 10 predicted proteins | sample PanSoiMetaGPlot1_FD_67491 | JGI IMG/M metagenome (GOLD analysis project Ga0066903, IMG submission 67491) | Tropical forest soil microbial communities from Panama analyzed to predict greenhouse gas emissions - Panama Soil - Plot 1 (version 2) | ecosystem: Environmental > Terrestrial > Soil >... | reverse complement strand
CGGGAACCGCTGCGGGTGCTCTACGTCGGGTGGCTCTCGCATGCCAAGGGCATCCAGGATCTGGTGCGCGTTGCTTCCGCTGTTCGGGACGCGGGGATCGACATTGTTTTCGACGTGCTCGGCACCGGCCGAACGGCCGCCGATACAGACGCGTGGCGGCGTGTGATCGACGAGCGCGGGCTGACGTCGACGGTGCTCCTGCACGGCGTAAGGACCGGCCAGGCGAAATTTGACAGTTTCGCTCGGGCGAACGTGCTGTTCACGCCGACCCACTGGGACGCATTCCCGGTGGTAGTCCTGGAGGCCATGGCGGCCGGCCTGCCGGTGCTCGGATCGGAGGTCGGCGGACTGCCGAGCATGCTCGAGCAGGGACGCGGCGCCGTGCTCACTGACGTCGGCGATGTGGATGGGATGCTGGTTGCCCTCCTCCAGCTCGCCCGCAGCCCCGAGATGTGCGAAGCCATGGGCGCCGCGAACCGCGCCCGCTTCCTCGAGCACTATCACCCGGATCGCGTCGGCCAACTCATGCTGGATCTCTACCGCGACCTCATCGACCGGAGGAGCTGAATGCGTACCTGGTGTGGTTGCCTGGATGTCATCCTGAGCGTGCGCCCGTGCGAAGGCGCAGCCGGAGCACTTCAACGAATGAATCCTTCGCTCAGGATGACAATTTCATCGCTGTTCGCGGGCTCACAGCAGCTGAGCCTGCGAAGGATCCGCGACTCCGACACTCGCAACCAGATGCGGATTCTTCGGTCGTTCCTCCCACCGGATGACACGCAACTCCTGATGCGAAGCATCTAGGACCCGCTCGGTATGTGCGGCATTTGCGGCATCTGGAACGTAGACGGCGGCCCCGTCGATGCTGACCTCCTCAGCCGAATGCGCGACGCCCTGGCGCACCGCGGCCCGGATGGCGCCGGCAGCGTGCTGTTCGATGTGGCGGGTGCAGGCGAGCCAGTCCTGGTGCGAGAAGGGACTCCGCTCGACCGTCGGATCTCCGACCGCTCACCGGCAACGCTCAGCCTCGGTCTGGCCCACCGGCGCCTGTCGATCATCGATCTCGACACGGGCGACCAGCCAATGTGCAACGAAGATGGGTCGGTCTGGGTCGTCTTCAACGGCGAGATCTACAACTACCGCGAGCTACGGCAGGAGCTCCGCGCGGCGGGCCACGTGTTCCGCTCCAGCTCTGACACAGAGGTCATCGTGCACGCCTACGAGGAGGAGGGGGTGCGCTGCATGGCCCGTTTCAACGGCATCTTCGCGTTCGCGCTCTGGGATGTCCGCGAACGGCGGCTGCTGCTGGCGCGCGACCACTTCGGTGTGAAGCCGCTCTACTACAGCTTCCGCGACGGCACACTCCGCTTCGCTTCGGAGATCAAAGCGATCCTGGCCGATGCGCGTGTCCCGCGCGAAGTTGACCTTGACGCTCTCAATCTATGCCTGACGCTGCGCCACAGCCCCTCGCCATGGACGATGTTCCGCGGCATCACCAGGTTGGCGCCGGCCAGCCGCGCGGTGTTGGAGCGCGGCCGGCTGACCGTCGAGCAGTACTGGCATGGCCCGTCGGAGCCCGCCGACGCCACCAGCGACGAGCCCGCGCTGACCGAGGAACTGGCGGGCTTGCTCGAGCGGGCGGTTGAGCGCCAGATGGTCAGCGACGTGCCCATCTCGCTGTCGCTCAGCAGCGGAGTGGACTCTTCCGCGCTCCTGGCGCTGATGTCTCGGCACAGCGCCGGGCCGGTGCGCGCCTTCACCGTGGGCTTCGCCGGACGCGAGGCCGCGAGTGAGGTCGGCCCGGCATCGACGACAGCGCGCCAGTTTGGCGCCGACTTCAATAGTCGCCTCCTATCGGATGATGATTATGCGGCCTTCCTGGACGCGTACATGTGGCACCTGGAGGAGCCGGTCGGCAACGAATCGGCCCCGGCGTACTACTTCGTCGCGCGGATGGCCCGCGAGCGCGGCGTCAAGGTACTGCTGAATGGACAGGGCCCGGACGAGACGTTCGCCGGATACACGCGCCACCTCGGTGCAGCGTACGGTGCGCTGCTGCCGCGACTGCCGACGTCCTTCGTCGCCTCGGTGGTGGCCCCGCTCGCCGATTGTCTGCCGCTGCCAGAGACCGGCCGGCGGCTGGCCTACGGTCTCGCTGGTCGGTCGGAGGCGGAGGAGTTGCTGGCCACCTATGGGTTCGTCTCGCCGGCGACCCGCGCGCGGCTGCTGCATCCTGCCGTGCGGAGCATGGTCGATCGTGACCTGCCGCGTGCCTATCTCGAGGTCCAGCTCCGGGCGGCGCCGACGGGTAGCCGCCTGGAACGCATGCTCTACATGGACACCCGCACCTCGCTGCCCGACAACCTGCTGCTGTGCGAGGACAAGATGGCGATGGCCGCCAGCGTCGAGGCCCGCGTGCCATTCCTTGACCTCGATTACATGGCACTCGCCGAGCGGGTGCCGGGCTTCTTCAAGGTGCGCCGAGGACGCGGCAAGTACCTGCACCGACGCGTATGCGCCCGGCTGGTCCCTCCGGACGTCGTCCGCCGACCGAAGATCGGTTTCACGAACGCAGTTGACGTGTGGCTGCGCGCCCGCCTCGGTGCGCATTTCCGACAGGCAATAGCCGCCCCAAACTCCTTCACCGCCACGTACCTCGATGCGGGCGTCGTCAGCTCCCTGTTGCACGAGCACCTCGTGCGTCACCGCAACCACCAGCGCCTGCTGTTCTTGCTGCTGTCCATGGAAGCCTGGTATCGGACCTTCAGCCTGGCATGAATCTCATGCTGAGCTTGCGTGCGAAGGGTGCGCGCGGCGTAACGGAGCGCGTCGGGACCATCACGGCTCGTTTCGGGACCACCAACGCTGCGATGGCACGCTGCCTCGAGCACTACACCGGCCTTGTCGACGGATTCGGCGCCCGACCCAGCCTACCCATCACGGCGACTGTCCTGGCGCGCCACCCGGCCCTGGTCCGTCGTTTCGCCGAGCGCGGGGTAGAGTTCGCAATCCACGGGCTCGTCCATGATGACCATGCCGCCCTCGATCTCCACGAGCAGCGCGCCCGGCTGGCAACAGCCAAGGCGCTGTTCGAGCGCTCCGGCGTGGCGTACGCCGGCTTTCGCGGCCCCTACCTGCGTGCCAACTCGGCCACCGCCGAGGCGGTCCGCGCGGCTGACCTCCGCTACGACAGCACCCGCGCAGTCGCGTTCTCGGTCCTCGCGCCAGAGCTGGAGCGCGGCCCGCACGGTGCGCCCTGGCGGCGCGCGCTGGACTTTTACCGCCCGTCTCGCGCCGGCGAGATGGTGGTACGCCCGACACTCGAGCGCGGCGTGGTCGAGCTGCCGGTGGCGGTGCCAGACGACGAGATCCTGGTCGACCGCCTCCACCTGGACGCAGAGGCCCAGGCTGCCGCCTGGTCGGCGATCCTGGCGCTGACCCACATCCGCGGCGAGCTGTTTACGCTCCAGCTTCATCCCGAGCGCATCTTCGACTGCGCGCACGCCCTGGCGACTGTGCTGTCGCAAGCGCGTCGCGCGCAGCCGCCGGTGTGGATCGCGACCCTCGACGAGATCGCTGCCTGGTGGCTACGCCGTCAGCGCTGCGTGCTCAGCGTTGAGCAGGTCGCGGCCCGCCGCTACCGGTGTGCGCTGGACGGTGACCCGGATGCCACGCTGCTGGTCGTGGGGTTGCCAGGCGTAGACGCGCGGCCGTGGGTCGGCCGCGACCGGGTCGCCAGGTCATGCAGATTCGAGTTCCAGGCCGACGTCAAGCCGGTGGTTGGCGTCTCGCGGCGTTGCCCGCCGGGAGTGCTCGGCTTGCTGCGTGAGGAGGGGCTGCCCGTGGAGCTAGAGGAGGAGCGCGGCCGCTACGGCGCCTACGTGGACGGCGACCTCGGCTCGGGCGCATCGCCAGCGAATCACGTCCGAATCCTGGCCCATATTGAACAAAGCACAGGTCCGCTGATCCGCCTGTGGCGCTGGCCGAGGGGCGCGCGCAGCGCCCTGGCAGTGACCGGCGACGTCGATGCCATCACGATCCAGGACTTCGCCTTCCGACAGTGGGAGACGAGGAAGCGGTGGGGGAAGCATGATTAGCCGTACCCGAAGCGTCGTCCAGATTGACACCACGACCGATCCGCGCTGGGAAGCGTTCGTGGCGAGCCACCCCGACGCCCTGGTGTACCACCACCCGGCCTGGCTGCAGGTGCTCGAGCGGGAATATGGCCGTCGACCATTGGGACTTGCCTGCGAGGATGCCGAAGGCCGGCTGGTCGGCGTGCTGGCCTTGCTGCACACCCGCGGCCTGCCACTCGGCGGCGGTGGCTCGCGCACGGGCCGTCGGCTGTCCTCGCTGCCGCGCACGCCCGTCGCCGGCCCGCTCGCCGCCGACCCGACAGCGGCCGCCGCTCTCGTGCGCGCGGCGGTCGAGCGGGTCCGGGCAGAGCCGGGGACGCGGCTGGAGTTGAAGCCGTGGGCGGCTGATCTCGACGGCGTCGTCGACGGTCTGGCGCGTGCCGCCTGGCGGTCAACCTTTGTGATGCACCTCCCCGAGTCCCCCGAGGAGCTACGCTTCGGCACCTCCCGCAACCACGCGCGCATCAAGTGGGCGGTGGGCAAGGCGGCCAGGCTCGGCATCCGCGTGCGGTGTGCCGAGACAGAGGCCGATCTACGCGCCTGGTATGGCCTGTACCTGGAGACGATGCGCCTGCACGTGGTCCCGCCGCGCCCGTACCGCTTCTTCAAGGCCGCCTGGGACCTGCTGCGCCCGCGCGGACTGCTTCGGCTGCTCATTGCCGAAGCCGCGGGCCGGCCGCTGGCCGGCTCCATCTTCCTCATGTCCGGGCGGACCGTGTGGTACGCGTTCAATGGCTCCCGTCGCGAGGATCTCGGGCTGCGCCCGAACGACCTGATCCAGTGGCAGGCGCTGCATGACGCTTGCCGGGCAGGCTACCGATACTACGACCTGGGCGAGGTAGCGGACTGTCATGCCGGACTGGCCGAGTTCAAGAGCAAGTGGGGCGCCGTCGCCCGTCGGCTGGACCGCTACTACTACCCGGCGCTCGGCGGGCGGGAGCACGACGACGACGCGCCCGAGACGGCAGGGCGGCTGCGGCGCCTGGCCTCAACCGCCTGGCGGCGCCTGCCGCTCGGCACGACCGCTCGTCTGGGGGATCTGGCGTATGCGTACCTCTAGAAGTTCGGCCGACAAGCCGCTCTTAGCTGAAGACGCAGTCGGCCTTGATAAAGCTTCGTGTGACAGACTTGGGCTGGGGGCGCGGCGCCGGACGGTACCATGACACCGGTCCTCGGCCGCGGCCCCGGCGCAGCCCGCCGTCTGGCGCTGCTCGGCGGGACGACAAGTCCTGGCGACTGCCTGGCGGCCCTCCACTACCTGGCGCAGCCGGAGCGCATGCTGCGCGGCAATTCGATTTCCGCCTACGAGCACGCCTTTGCCCGTCAGGTGGGCGTCCGCTTCGCGTACAGCTTCTCGGCGGGGCGGGTTGGGCTGTATGGCGTGCTGCGCGCGCTGGGCGTTGGTCCGGGCGACGACGTGCTGCTCCAGGTGCCAACACACATCGTGGTAGCCAACGCAATCCGCTACCTGGGCGCACGCCCGGTGTACGTGGACTGCAGTCTGGACTCCTACACCATGGACCTCGAGCAGGCGGAGCGGTGCATCACTCCGCGGACTCGGGTGCTGCTTCTCCAACACACCTTCGGCATCCCATCCGACCTGGAGGCAGCGCTCGGTCTTGCGCGGCGACACGGTCTGGAGGTGGTCGAGGACTGCGTGCATGCTCTGGGCGCGAGCTACCAGGGCCGACCGGTCGGCGGTTTCGGGCGAGCCGGCTTCTTCAGCACCGAGGAGACCAAGACCATCTCCTCCACGATGGGCGGCATGTTGGTGACGGACGATCCGCTGCTGTCGGAGCGGATCGAGGCCTTCCAGGCGGGTTGCGCGTGGCCAGCTATCTCGCTGGTCGCGCGCTACCTGCTCAAGCTCGTCCTGTACCACCTGTTGACCGAGCCGCGGCTGCACCGCTATACCCGGGCGGCGTACGAGCTCGTCGGCCGACGCCACCCCTTACCGAGGCCCACGTCGCCGCGGGAGCTGCTCGGCCTCCAACCGGCCAACTACGCCTCGCGGCTCAGCAACGCCCAGGCCGCCGTGGCGCTGCGCCAGCTTCGTCGGCTCGGCCAGAATCTCGACCACCGCCGGGCAATGGCCGAGGAGGCGCGCACCCGGCTAGCCGACTACGGCGTCAGGCCGCCCCAGCCCCCGGCTGACGCCGAGCCCGCGTTCGTCCGCTACCCGGTCTGGGTCGGGGACCGGCCGCGTGCGGTGCGCCTGGCCAGCCCGCACGCCGTGCTGGGCACCTGGTTCACCTCTGTCCTCGAGGAAGCCGCCTCGCCGACGTGCGCAGGGTACGCGCCTGGCTCGTGCACCCGGGCCGAGGCGGCGGCCCGCCACCTCGTGAACCTGCCAACTCACCCGCGCGTCACGCGCCGCGACGTCACGGCGCTCGTGCCGGCTCTGGTGCAGTCCGGAGCAGGGGCCGGCTAGCTGATGCAAGTCCTGGACATCGACGATCCGCGCTGGTCGGCATTCGTGCAGGCCTGGCCTGACGCGTCGCCCTTCCATCACCCGCGCTGGGCCGGGCTGCTGGCCGCGTGCTATGGCTATCGGCCGCTGGCCCTGGCGCTGACCGATCGCGCGGGGCGCGTCACGGCGGGACTGCCGGTGCTGGACGTGGGTAGTCGCTTCGGCCGGCGCCGCTGGGTTTCGCTGCCCTTCACCGATAGCTGCCCGCCGCTCGTCGGCTGCGATAAAGCTGAGACGCTTGCCGACGCACTGATCGACGATCTGACCGCCCGCCGCATCGCGGTGTTGGAGCTGCGCGCCGGCCTGCCACCCCGCGCTGGGCTCCACACACACGTGGCCGCCGTCGAACATCGGCTGCCACTCACCGCCGACACAGCCGAAGTAGCTCGAGGATTCAACAAAATGCACCAGCGCAACCTCCGACGGGCCCAACGGTCGGGCGTCCAGGTCGCGTATGGGAGCTCGCGTCAGGATGTGGATGACTTCTACCGGCTGCACCTGCTGACGCGGCGCCGGCTCGGGCTGCCGATCCAGCCGCGGCGATTCTTCGACCTGCTCGAGCAGGAGGTACTCGCTGCCGGTCTTGGTTTCGTCGTGACCGCCCGCGTCGGAGACGTTCCGGTCGCTGCGGCGGTGTTCCTGACCTGGAACAGCATGCTCGTCTACAAGTACGGCGCATCCGACACGCGCTACTGGAGTCTGCGCCCCAACCACGCGTTGTTCTGGTCGGCGATCCGCCGCGGCTGCGAGAACGGCTACCGCGTCCTGGACTGGGGCCGCACCGACCTGGCCGATCGCGGGCTGCGCGAGTTCAAGAGTGGCTGGGGTGCTACCGAATCGCCGCTCAGGTACACCGTCGTGGCCGACCAGCCACCCGGGTTGAAACCCAGCCGTCTGCGGCCAGCCATGGGAGTCCTCATTCGCCACTCCTCGCCGTGGGTATGCCGAGCCATCGGCGAGCTGCTGTACCGCTACGCCGCCTGACCGCGCTCAGCTGACAAGCGAAGACGGGAGGAAATTCACGATGAGTGGAACCACGGAGCATCGACTGCACGTCCTGGTGGTCATGGGCGAAGGTGGGCACACCAAGCAGTGCCTGCGCCTCGTCGACCTGATGGGGACCGCCGACTACCACTACTCGTACGTACTGGTTACTGAGGATACCGTGAGCGAGTCGAAGATCTCCGTGCCGGGCCCGGTCTACCGCGTCGTTCGTCCCGGATGCGTCAAGGCCGGAGGTCTGAGCCGGCTGGCGACCGTCCCCTGGTCAACGCTGCAGGCCGCCCTGCTTCTCTGGCGCGTGCGGCCCGACGCCGTGGTCACCGCCGGTCCGGGCGTTGCGCTCCCGGTGTGTGTGGCCGCCAAGCTTGTGGACGCCAGGGTCATCTTCGTCGAGAGCTGCTCGCGCGTCCGCCGCCTCAGCTGGACCGGTCGGCTCATGCGTCCCCTGGCCGATCTGTTCTTCGTCCAGTGGGAGGAGCTGCGGGCGGCCACGCCCGGCGCCGTCTTCGCGGGGAGGTTGTACTGATGATCTTCGTTACCGTGGGTACGACCGCCTTCGACGCCCTGGTGCGGGGCATGGACGAGCTCGCGCCAGATCTGGGCGAGCGGGTCATCTGTCAGATTGGGAGTGGCTCGTACATCCCGCGACAGTGCGACTGGTTCCGCTTCGCGCCGTCGTTGCTCGAGCTCTTTCAACGCGCGCGGCTGGTGGTCAGCCACGGCGGCCAGGGCTCGATCATGGAGGCGGTGCGCTCGGGCAAGCCGCTGGTCGGCGTGAGCAACCCCGACCGCATCGACCGACATCAGGACGACATCCTGGGCCGCCTCGAGGCCGATCAGTTCCTGATCTGGTGCCGATCCCTCGACGAGCTCGGCGACTGTCTTGCGCGCGCCGGCAGCGCCACCTTCCAGGCGTACAGCGAGCCGCCCTGTCGCATCCACCTTGTGATCGCCGAGTTCCTCGCGCAGCGGTGTCGCCCGCGAGCGACGACGGCTGTCTGAGTCCATGTCGACCGGGTCATCGCCACTGCTCGGTGCGGCGAGGCGCTCGGGCGCCCGCCGCGCGCGCCGCCTCCTGTCGGCGCTGATCGTTTTGCCCGCGTTCCTGTTCGTTGGTCTGGCGGTGGATGGCCAGCCACCGCCCTACGCCGACGTGGTGCTTGGGGACGCCCCACTCGCCTACTGGCGCCTGGACGAGTCGGACGGCTCGCAGATGAGCGACGTGTCCGGCTCCGGCTTGCACGGCGCGTACGCGGGCGGCGTGTTGTTCGGCAGCCCCGGCGCACTCGCGACTGAGGCGGACCCTGCCGCCGATTTCGACGGCGTGAGCGGCACCGCCAACGCCACGCTCGATCTCTCGTCGCGGACGGCGGTCACGCTCGAGTTCTGGCTCAAATGGAATGCCTTCGCCGACGACGACCGAGTGGCCTTCGAGTTTGCGGCCCCAGACCAGAGCTTTCAGGTCTCGGACGGGTTCCTGGTCGCGCCCGACAGCGTGTTCTGGCCGGGCAACTTCGAGGTGTCACTGGGCGACGACCGGGGCGCGACGTACAACGCCGCGCTGTTCCGGCGGCCGCCGGCCGGCGAGTGGCACTACTACGCCTTCGTGTTCGACCGACTGGCCCCGCCGGACCGTCAGATCACGCCATTTGTGGACGGTGCACCGGTGGCGTACGCGAAGCCGGACGGCTATGCCAGGCAGCCGCACGGCGGCCACGAGCGGTTCGGCAACGGCGTCCTGCAGCTCATGTCCGGCTTCGAAACGCCCTTCTTTGGCGCGGGCACGCTTGACGACGTGGCGATCTACCCCGGCGCGCTGAGCGCGGATCGCATTGCACTCCACTACGCGGTCGGCCTCGGCCAACAGCCGGCTCAGGCTGAGCCGGCGCCGACGCCCACGCCCGCCCCAGCCACCGCCCCCACCGGCGCCACTCCGACGCCGCGTACGTTCACGCTCAGTCCCTTTCCGCTGTCAGGGCCCGAGCTCGCCAATCCCGACCGCGGCCAGTACCGCTGGTACGAAGCGCTGCCCAAACCGGCCGGTTGGCCGTTCCTCGATGCCTACACCCGCTATAGCTGGCGTCAGCTCGAACCAGGCCGCGGCCAGTACGACTTTTCCGCGATCGAACGGGATCTCGCCGATGCCGCTGGGCGCGGGGGCCGATTTGGCTTCCGGGTCATGACCCTCGACACCGCCGCCGGCGGGGCGCTGGTGCCGGAGTACGTCGTCAATGCTGGCGCCGGCTTCTGGGCCAGGCCGGAGGGCACCCGCGCGTTCGTGCCGGACTGGAACAGCGACCTGTACCTCGGTCGCTGGGAAGCGCTCCTCCACGCGCTTGCGGACCGCTTCGGCAGTGACCCGCGCCTCGGCTTTCTGGACATCGGCGGTTACGGAAACTACGGCGAGTGGTGGCTCCCGGACGACCTTTACCCCGGCCCAGGTGGGCAGGCGCCGGCCAGCGACGCCAACGCCCGCCGCATCGTCGATGCGACCGTGAACGCGTTCCCGCCCGATAGCCACCTGCTGGTCATCGGCGTCGACTTCACCCCCGCCCTCGGCTACGCGCTCGACCGCTCGCCCAGAATCGGCATCCGACTCGACTGTCTCGGCGGCGGCGAGAGCATGCACGGCGACCGCGATGCGCTGCAACGTCTCCCCGCTGGTCAGTCACGCTGGCAGACCGGCCTCGTCGTTACCGAGTGGTGCCCAGAAGACGACGTCGGCACTGCCGAATTCGTCCTCGGCGACCGTCAGGTGCAGCAGTACCACGTCAGCCTGCTGAGCAGCGGCAATTTCAGCCACGCGTACTCGGCGCATACGCAGGCCGAACAGGACGCGTTCATCCATGCCAACAAGACAGCCGGCTATCGGTTGGTCCTCGATAGCCTGACGCTCCCCGAGATCGTCATCCCCGACCAGGACGTGATCGTCGAAACCCGCTGGAAAAACGTCGGCGTCGCCCCGCCATATCGGCCCTGGCAGGTGCTGGTCCAACTGCGCGACCCGAGCAGCGGAGCCGTCGCATGGCACGAGCGCTCCGGATTGGACCTGGGTAACGTGCTTCCGACGGGCGACAGCCCGGTCACGCAGCGCGACACGTTCAAGCTCCCGAGGACCATCGCCTCCGGCACGTACACGGTCGCGATCCAGATCGTGGACCCGGGTGGTTACGGCGCGCCGCTCCAGCTCGCCATTGCCGGCCGTCAGCCGGACGGAAGCTACCCGGTTGGCCAGGTCACGGTGCGCTAGAAGTTCGGCCGACAAGCCGCTTTTCGGCACAAGACGCAGTCGGCCTTGATAAAGCTTCTTGCGACAGACTTGCCCCACAGGAAGGCGGCAGGCACACTAACATCCTTCATGAGGTTTTTGGCCGCCTTCCTGTAAGCCCCGCACGGAACCGAACACATAAGCCCCGCACGGAACCGAACACAGGCACGGCAGAGTGACCCTTCAGCAGATCGCGCTCCTGGCACGGCGTTGGTGCTGGCTCGGCTTGCTCACCGTCTCCCTGTCGGCGGGGATGGGGGCGGTCGCGGCCGACCGTCTGCCTCGCATGTACGAGGCGACCGCCACCCTGCTGGTAACGCCTGGTCTGCCGGACAACCCCGCGACCGACGTAGCGGTCCAGCAGGGCGCCGAGCGCCTCACCTCCACGTACGCCGCGGTGATCAAGTCGCAGCCGATTATCGCCGCCGCCCTCCAGGCCGGCGGCCTCGCGCTGCCGACCGAGCAGGCCGTCAAGCTCGTCGACGCCAGGCCCGTCCGCGACACCCAGCTCCTCCAGATCATGCTCCACTCCGACGATCCCGATCGGGCAGCCCAGCTGGCGAATCTCGTCGCCCGCATATTCATCCAGCAGGTCCAGGCGCGTCAGTCCGACCGCTTCTCGGCGAGCGAAGCCGCGCTGCGGTCGCAGGTCGACCAGCTCGGCTCGGCGATCGCCACGGGTACCCGGCGGCTAGCGCAGGCTCGCGCCCGGTCGCCCGGTCGCGCGGGAGACGCTGACGTCGCGCGCGTGCAGTCCGAGCTGACGCGGCTGCAGGACAGCTACGCGGCCTCGTTGCGCGGCGTCGAAGAGGTCCGTCTGGCACAGGCGCGCAGCAGCGATCTCGTGACGCTTGTCGATGCGGCAACGCCGCCGCGGGCGCCAGTCACGCCACGCCTTCTGCCGACCGTGGTGCTTGCTGGGCTTATCGGACTCCTGATCGCCGCGGTCATCGCGGCCGTCGTCGAGCGGCTCGACGACCGAGCCTTCTCGCCCGAACGCCTGGCGCGTCTCACCGGCCTGCCGACCCAGGGCCTGCCCGCAAACGCGCCGCCCTCCGCGCTGGCGGAGTCCTTCCGACTCGTGTGGGCACGCCTGCGCTTCGCGACTCGCGACGAGCCGCTGCGCTCGCTCCTCGTGACCAGCGGCGGGCCCGGCCACGGCAAAACACTGGTCGCGGCCAACCTCGCCATCGCGGCGGCTGAGTCGGGGATGCGGGTCGTGCTCGTCGACGCGGACCTCCGTCATCCGTCGCTGCATGAGATCTTCTTCCGCGGGCGGTCCTCAGTTGGCCTGACGGATCTTCTGTCGGATGAGCATCTGCCCGCGGCGGACGCCCTGGTACCCACTCCAACCGACGGGCTGTGGTTCGCGTCCAGCGGCCAAGCCTCGACGGCAGACGGGCAGTGCCTGGTGGCGCGGCGCATGCGCCAGCGAATCGCTGAGCTGCAGCAGTTGGCCGATCTCGTCATCCTGGACTCGCCGCCTGTGCTGGCGGTAAGCGATGCGACGGTACTGACGGCAATGACCGACGGGACTTTTCTGGTGGTTGACGCGTGCGCCCCGGCGGCCCAGGTGTCGCTCGCGCTGACCAGCTTACGGACCGCTGGCGGGCGCCTGGTCGGAGCCGTATTGAACGGCGTCCAGCATGTTTAGCGTGGCGTTGGTCGGCGCCGACGGCGCGGGCAAGACGACCATCGGCCGCCGACTGGAGCGCACCTTCCCCATTCCGCTCAAGTACATCTACATGGGCGACAATCTCGAGGCCTGCAACTTCCTGCTACCCACCACGCGGCTGGCGCGGGCGATTGGGCGAACACGCCGGGGGCGGCTGCATGCCTCCAACACGTCCGATCGGCCCCGGCCGGTCGGGCCCGCAACGCGCGCCATCGCGGCGCTGCGGGCAACCGCCGTGTGGGCGAACCATAAGATCGCCGAGGAATGTTTCCGGCACCTCCTCGCCTGGTACTTCCAGCGGCGCGGCACGATCGTGTTGTTCGACCGGCTGCGTCTGGCCGATTACTACGCCCGCGACGTCGTGCCCGACGGTCGCCGACGCTCGCTCGGC